>Ga0179593_1579487_pt1 | contig 16332 bp, 14 predicted proteins | sample CZODoug2_1_08_16_FD_185931 | JGI IMG/M metagenome (GOLD analysis project Ga0179593, IMG submission 185931) | Vadose zone soil fungal communities from Angelo Coast Range Reserve, California, USA - CZODoug2_1_08_16fungal (PacBio error correction) | ecosystem: Environmental > Terrestrial > Soil >... | reverse complement strand
AGTTCTTTCTACCGGAAGTGCCGACTTCCTCCTTCTGACAAGAAAGAGGGCTTTTGTCTTCTTGGCTTCGATGCTCAGACGCTTTCCGCTGAAATTAGTGAAGCGCGGCGGTTTAGAAAAAGATGTCGGAGGACCTTTTTCTCTCTCGGGATTGTGTACGCCTTCCCCCCCAGTGGGACATTAACCGGCCTGGCTGTAAGTCAGAGGGGCCTTCCACGCGCGGTCTCTTTAAGGAATAGAGGAGGCGGTGATCAGCGCCCCCCCCCCCCCCCAACCCCCCAACCCCCCCCCCCCCCCCCCCCCCGCTAAAGTTTGCCGTTTGAACTCTTTTAAAGCCGTTTCTGTTTGTAATGATCAACCAGTTTTTTTCTTCCCCTTTGAGAGGCGTTCTTTGACCGGCGAGCGGTCTTCGTGGGGATCTGAAAATTGTGATAGGGTTTAGGCGCAGAGAAAGAGACCTCGGAGGAAGAGACAGCCCCCCACCCCCCCTTGGTCATGAAAGACGAGAACGTGTATTATTTCCCGGAGCAGGCGTATGAGTCCTTGTGCGGGGTAGGTGTGGATTTTTGGGAGAGGTAAGACGGTGGCCTATTTGCCCCTCAGGCTATTTTCTCCCTTTTTTGGGCCTTCACGAATTGTCCCCCGGATAGAGGTTGATTTTCCAACCCCCCCCCCCCCCCTCTCCTCCGAAAGTTATTTTCTTGCCTGAGGAAGCCGTCCCTAGCAGGACGCCTCTGCTGTAGCGACTTCCTCCACTTGAACGGACTCTTTACCTCTTAGCGATTTGATCGAAGACGTGAGCGAATTGTCGGGGATGGAGTTTCTCCTAAGGAGTTCTTTTTAGTCGGGGTGGCCCCTGAATTTTCTCGGTAGCTGTTCGCCGGCTTTTTTCGTTAGGACGGCGGGCGCCTTGCAAAAAGGTTTGGGAGTTTAGCGTAGGATAATTCTGTCGCTTCGGTGCACTGGAACCCGGGAAGCGGGAGATGGATGTTTTTCTTGAAAGGCTGTTTTTTATGCTTATTCCTCCCAGTTACTTGCGGGCCGTAGATGCGTCTCGCCATGGGGCGAAAATTTTACCCAAATGCCTCTCAGAGACACGCTTAGCTTTCGGAATGGATGGCTCGGGGTAGTTCCTCTCCCCCCTTTTTTGAGAGGATTTCCCCGTTTCGTGGGGGCTTTTTTCGAAGCCTTTCCCATCCCCCCGAGGTCTTTATCGATATGCCGGCCTTGAGATTTTTTTTTGCGGAATTGCACGAATCTTTTCCCTCGAGCAAGGCCGTTATTTTTTCTCTCTCTAAGGACACTCCTCTCCTCCACGGCCCGGGCTTTTCCTTCAAAGGGCTTGCTGAGATCAGGCTTTTTCCTGTACATATAAGATTTGTCCCCCTGCACTCCCTCCCTTTTTTTCCCTCTCTTTGTTCAGCTTTTATGTGGAGTGCGACAAGCGTGGAGATGGGTTCCTCGGCCGGCTTTTTTTTCCCCGAGGAGCCTGGCCTGTTTAATTTCGGCTCGAGAAGTAGGCGGTCCTTGAGTGCGCCTTTGGTAGTGGAAACAGTCTTCTCTCCCTTTGTCGTCGTCCCCTTCTTTCTTCCTTTTACTCTTTTCATCATAATACTTTGTGTGGAGTCTTTCACGTCGCAGCCCCGTCCTCCGCGCGGGGCAACGCCCGCAACGAATCAGTCTCCTCTTAGGCTGCCACCTCTTTCCCTTCCCCCTACGACAGGTCGACTGCCGGAGCAATTCGCGATACTCACCCTCACGGCCTGGGAATTTCACTCCCCAAATCATCTAAAAAAGGGGAGACCGGGGGGTTCACTTTCAGGAAACCTTCCTCCTTCTGCCGAAGTCAAGCACTCCTTCCGCATTCTTTCGTGGGCGGCGAGGCTTCTTCGAGCCTTTCCCTTAAGGGACGGTGCTTCGCTTCCACTGCTATTAGTGACATCAGCAAAAGCCCCACGGCCTTCAGCCTAGATGGTTTAAATCTGGGCCGGGCCGTCACGAGGAGAAAAGCCTGCCCCCGTGCGCTATAACGACCCTTCCTTCTCTTTTTTTCCCTTTTCCCCCTCTCAGGCGGAAACGCGCATCTGCTAGCATTGGGGGCTGCCCTTTTCATGGGTTTAACAGGAAGCCTCTTCTTTGCACGAACAAACCCCCTTACTGTTGAGCGACCCCCTTTGGGCCTTTCCCCCAATTTCAAGAGAAAGCGGTTTTCCTGCGGTGAAGTCTCCCGCGTTGAAACGCGGGATCTCACTCGCTAAACTCTTAAAAAATTTAGAAGTCTTAAAGAAGCCCCTCACAGAAGACCCTCTTCTCCAGCTAAGAATCTATCTGCCTTCACCCGCGGAAACGGCCCTTTCGTCAGCGCCTCCGAAGCAATTAGAGCACGGTCGATCTCCTCACTACTATGGCTAACGCTTGTCCCTTTCTTGGCTCCCTTTTTTGCTTATAGCGCGTGCGGATTATCGGTTCTTTTCACAAGAATCTTCGTATCGCTCTTGGGTGGTCCACAGCCCTTTTTTTCCCCTCTCTCTCAGCTTCTTCCCAATTTCTTTCCCTCGGAAGACGACGGTCTTCCAGCAAAGCTTCCCCTCCCCGGCCAACCTCTTTCACCGACGAAGGCTTTTTTGGCGATCTCGATGAACGTGGATCCGTGTTTCCCTCGGCCTTTTTAACGTTGCTTTATTCACGATCCTTAGCCGACATGATTACTTCGCCGGCATATTACGGACCCACTTTTTCTCACCGGATGAACTTCCTTTTTTCCCCCATTGGGGAATCAGTAACAATTCCCCACAAGATAACGGTCTTCCCCAACGTCGGCGAACTTTGAGATGAACGGCCGAGGAAATCTGATAGAGGTTCATTCTCGCTTAGATTTCCCCCCCATCCCTCGCCGGAAATGTCATCTAGGATTCTATTCGGTCTACCATCGCCCCTGCGTGTGGCAAATTTGATCAGCCCTCTCTTTCCCGCAGTAGTTTCCTCCCCCCGTGTTCCGTACACCCAACCCATCCTTTGTGAGACCCGCGGAAATCCCAAACGCTCAAGCCCGCTTCTTGTAAATCGCGTTGGAATTGTCCCCCCCTCCCCCCCTTGCAGCCATATCTCTTCCTTTGTTGTTGTTGAGTTGACAGGTGGTGTCGATTAAATCTCTCAAGTTTTCGGTTTTTCGGATTTTAGGAATAGACGCGTTGGGACTTTTTCCCCCTTTCTCGCGCCTTTGGACCCTTTGATTTTTTTTTTTGGAAAGACTTTTCTGAAGCGGGACGATTATTTTCTGAAGAGAAGGGAGGATGACATAGGCATGTACGCATAGCCGCCTAGAGTGGGTTGGCATACCTCTTTTCTTTTTAAGTACTAGCTTCCTGTTCCCTGTTCTTTAATAGGAGTTAGCATTTTAGAAGAGTTGACCTTTCCCCCCCATTCCGTGATCTTTTTTTTGTTTGTAACAACAGTTTTGTTTTTTGAGAGCCCTTTTTCAGGCCCTTTCTTGGCTCATCGATATTCCCCTGGAAGGGCTGTGGGATTCTTCCTTCCCTTGGGCACTCCAGTCGAGAGACTCCCGTTATTTTTGAGGAGACCGCTTCCAAAGTGCTTATCACGGTAATCGAGCTCCTTTTAGTTCCTCTTGGAAGCCATTCGTTTTAGGTGGGGAAGAGGGCGCTTTCCCCTCCCGTTCCCGATTTCTCCCCCCTTCCCCGTCTCCGGGATTGTTCCTTCTGTTACTTTATCTTTTTTCTTTCTCTTGTGATCACCCAATTTTCAACGTCCTTCCTAGTTCTTTCGCGCCTGAGGAAGAAGACACTCTTCCTATAGAGATTTCCATGAACAGGACCCCTCAGTTTGTTCTTTTCCTTTCCTCGGAGTTCCTTCGCGTTTTTAAGGCTTTTTTGATCGCTGACGAAGGCGTTTGTTCATAGGGATTTGGCATCTTAGATACTCTTTCGAAGGATGATTTGAGGCGGTCGAGGGAGAAGCTTCCCCGGTTGGCGGTTTAGAGTTTAGAGATTCCCCCTCGGTCTCTCGCCAGCTGCCTTTCCTGCGTAACATCGGGCCAGCGGGGGCGGGATGGATGAAAGGCCCCTGTTTATGGCTTTTTAGATCTTTCCCCTTTTGGTTGCCCTTCGGTCGATGCTTTCAGACCATGGGAGACCCCATTGCGCCGAAATAGGCTTTCCTGACGCGGTTCTCCTTTCAGCTTGGCTTCTTGTGGTCGTGATATTCCCTCATGGTTGAGAAGGCTTTCAGAGTTGAAGGGGATCCCGGCCGGCCTGCTTCCTCCACCCCGTCTTGCGATTTTCTAGCTTTCTGTTTTTGTCATGGAAAGAATTCCAAGTGATACGCCGCACCTCGGATTCCCCTAAGGCGATTTGAATCCCCCTGCTCTTTAGGAGATTTTTTTTTTTCTTAGCATTTTCTTTTTGTAAGACGGGACTATCTTCTGTACGAAAGTAAAAGGGGCGAGCTTAAAGAGAGAGTTGGGGATGGGCTCTTTACCCTCCACTTCTATGGGTTTGAGTATACGGATCTGCTTTTTTTTTCCTTTCGGTTTAGATGAGGCGGTGTGGAAGAAATAAGAAGGAGTTTTTACCTCTTCCCTTGCGAAAGTTTGTCGGTTGGGATATTCTTGATCGTCAAACTCTTTGTTTAGAGAAGATGCTCAAGACTCCCAGAAGAAATCTCCGTCACGATCTTTTTTTTTTCCCCCCGCCAGGTAAACTCAATACCCTCCTAGGAGGCCCCTCCCCATCATCGACCCCCCCGACGCCAGGAGATGTTTGGAGTTCCTCTCCCGCGAAGATTTTTCTACCTTCGTTTCAATTTTTCCCCTCCATCCCCCCCCACCCAGAGATTTTGAGGTTGGTTAACTAAGTAAAATTAGGAGATGTCTCTGCCTGCCTTTTTTTTTTTCTGCGCCGCCTTGGGATTCTCTCTAGTACGGCCCCCTCTCCATCTTCTCCGATAAGGACCCTTTCCTGATAGAGGGCCGCCTTTTTATTAGGGAAATTTTCCCCCCCAACTTCAAGGCGGGCTCTACCTTAGCACGTTTTCCCGGTAAGAGGGCCGTGCAACGGCAAACCGCTTAAAAGAATGCTCCACCCGGAAGTGACGCTCTCCGACACCCCTCCCCCGAAGACCCCTCAACGTCCCCCTTCTGCAGTGGGTGCAAATTTTTTGCCACATGGCGAACACAGGTACGTCCTCGACCTTTTTTTCCCAACCCCAATGGTCTCGCGATGCCCTTTCACAGCGCCCGGCGATGACCCGCTTGTGAAGGACTTTTTCCCCTGCAGGCCATCCCGCCTTTCCTGAACCTAAACTCGAAACCGCCCGCCGTTCTCTCCCCCCTCCCCACCCCTCCTGCTCGCTCCCTATAATCCACCAGAACCAGGACCGAAGACTTGTCCCTCTCCCAGACCCTTTTTCTCACGTCGTACGATCGCATCTCCGTTCTTTCAGTTTCTCAATTCCCCCCTGCATTGGCTGCCTGAGAGTAGAGAGACTCTTCGTCTTATTCCTCTTGAAAAGAAAAGCCGATAGGGTTTGTCCAGCAATCAACCCGCGATATACGCACAATTATTCCCAAACTCCGGCCTATCCTATCCCGTTGCTCGAATGAAGCAATCTCCCACCGGTCTCCTTTTTTCCCCACCTTACAACCCGTTGGTCCCCCCCCCCTCCGAAGGTCCCCCGCAGAGAGACGCTCTCTCCCTAGTGGAACCGTGGCTGACGGTCTCCTCGGCTATCCTTCCTTTCCTCACATTCCCTCCCCTCCCCTCCCCCACTCCTCCTTCTTCTTTTCTTTTTTTACCCCCCCTCCTTTTTATTCGCCCCCCCCCCCGCCACACCTATTCCTCCTCCTCTCTCTCCCCCCCATTCCCTACCCCCGCTACCTACTCCCTAACACCCCTCACTACCCCATTCAGTCCTCACCCCCACCTCCCTCTCGCTCCCACCCCTACTTCCTTCCTCCTCCTCTCCTGAACTGACTCCCTCCCCCCCTCCTTTCCCCCACCCCCCCTCCCTATTCCCCATTGCCTTTCCTCCCACTTCGGCCTGCCTCTCTGCTTCCCCCCCCCCTCTTTTTCCTTTCTTTGTCTACCTCCTCCCCTCCTTCCTCCTTCCTCCACTCACTCCCCCCGCCCCTCATTGCCCCCACCCCCCTTCTCAACCATCTCAATACCCCCCTCACTTCCCCCCTCCCTTATTGCTTCACAGATCCGGTTTTCTCCCCTTCTCCCCCTCCCCCCTCCCTTTGTTCTCTTTTCCCCCCTTGTGTTTCCGTCCCTATCTCTTTTCTCTACTACCTCTTACCTCTCCCCACCCTCCCAATCTCTCTCCTCTTCCCCTCCCCCCTCCTTTCTCCCGTCTCTTGCTGCCTGTCCGCCCACCCTTTTTTCCGATAAAAAGGACGATTCAAGCGATAGACAGCCCCATATTTCCGCAACCTCTGTCCGAAAGCTCCCCCCCCGGAAAGAAAAAAACGTGGTGGATCACCAACAGCACGCAGCCAATCCTTCTTTTGAACCCCTCAAAAAGGGCCAACTTTTTCAATGAACGCCGATTCAAAGAAGAGATAGATTTTCCAGAAACCTTTCTTCCTAACGCTCCTTGGAATGTACCCCTCGCTTCAGTGGCCGAGTGGGACAATGGCCCGATAGGACACTTCGCTTCCCCTCCCGGAGATGATTTTTACCTTCCCCAATCTTTTTTTTTTTTCTAAGATCTTCACGAATTTTCCGCGGACGCTCTGAGATAGCCAGCGTCCCTCGTCTTCCGAAAATCCGTTCCCCGCCAAATTCTTTTTCAATCGCTTTTTTTTCAAAGTCCCCTCTTTTCCTTTCAAGAAGAAGTTGTTGTTTTCTTTTTTTTTTTTTTTTCTGCCGGAGTGCCGCTGCCAAGATATTGACCCAGACTTTCTTTGTTCTTTTCCTGGTGATCGACTGTTACTAGGCTGAGAATCGACTCGGCCTGATTGTGGTTTTCTTTAAGATTCTTTTTTTTCCCACACGATTGTGAGGTTTCAGACGCGGTGTTCCTATTTTTTCTCAATTTTCCTCTTCCGCGCGGGCTCCATTCGCTCTCCTTCCGTTTCAGATTTTGGTACTTTTCCCTCCTGTTTAAGGACTAGTATTTTGATTTTTCTGAACATCCTCTCTTTCCCTTCCGGCGTTTTTTTCGACTCTTGCTTTATTTCCCGTGATCTTTTTTCAGGATCCCACCTTTTCGGTCCGGTCCTGGCGTTCATCGTTGTGAGAGTGTCCTTGCCTCTCCTGCGATTCCTCTGTGGGTGGGCTACAGTTCTCTCGTTTCTTCTCGACTTTTTCTTCCGATTGGAGACAGCGCCCTTCTGTTTTGGTGTATTTACACCCCCCCTTTCATTTTTTAGATGGTATTCGTGGTAGTATTGTGTCCTGCTTGTGTTCTTTTTTGTGTGGTTTCCATATGGTATTTTTTTTTTTTTTTTGGGACGAGGAATCCTCCGAGAGCCTTCTTTCTTCCCTCCGGGCGATTTGTTCCCCCCCGTAGCTCTCCTCCGCGGTTTTTCTTTCCCAAATAGAGCTCAACGCTTAGGTCCCTCTAGGAAGACGCCCCCCGCGTCGCCCTCTTTCCCTCCCCCTAGCCCCCCTATCCCCCTTTTCGACATAGTGAGGCGAAGATTCTAGATCGAAGACTGCGACGAAGTTTTTGGCTTCCCCTCTCCCCTAAGGAGGTACCCCCTGAGCTTGGGACCTTTTCTCCCGTGAGCTGAAGTCGGAGGGTGAGGAGGCTTCTTTGCGACGGCGACTTTTTTTTACGGTTTCTAGTCGGAATAAGATGTCTGATTTCTTTACACTCTTACGTAATATAGGGCCCCTCTCTGGGCCTTTTTCTGACTTTCTTTTGAGCCTTCCTTTCCCCCCCCAGTTACATTGTTTTTTGGCTCTTTTCCGAGGGTTCATTTCTCCCCCCTTTTTTTTCCCCATTTTGTTCCCCCCTTAGCCTCGACCTCTATGAAGAGGGACAGCTGCTTAGCTTGGGAGGTCTTTGCTCATCGGTCTCACGTCCCTGGTAGTCATTTCCGACGGGTCTCCTTCCTTCCTTAAAGACTTTCCTCCCTCGAGGATATAGAGGTCTGCCCTCCTTGAGTTTTCTGGAATGGACACTCTAGTCCCAAATTTCCCCGATCCTTCCGGATTAGTATGCTACGTATCCCTTCCTTATTTGCCCTTCTCCGGGCCCGGGCGACCTGAATCCCCCCCAGGACTTTTTTCCTTGCCCGTGTTAAGAAGGTCCGAAGGAAATCCTCTAATGAAGTCACCTTTTAGTTTTCCCCCTCGAGTTGTTTGCTTTAATGCGACAATGAAAAACTCCGGAGATGGGTGATTCTTCCTTTTCGCCTTGGCCCGGAGGCCTTGACTTTTCCCCTCTTCTTCATGATGTTACTCCCCCGAAGAATTCTCGATTGAAGTCTCGTGGCCCCCCCCCTTTCTCGGATTTTCCCCCTGTCTCCCTAGAAATCTTTCTATATTTTAATCCTCCTTTTTTTTGTGATTTTCCATGAGAAAAGAGAGCAGACCCTCGACCTCCGAGAGTTAAGAAAGGAGAAAGCTCTCCCCGTGGAACTTGAGATCGGAGTCCCCCCAAGATATACCTACAAAAGACCGAAAGGAGACTGCGCTAGGCCTTTCGCAAAGAAGTAGCGACATCAAGTAGAAGGATTGTGGCAATTCAAGCCTCAAAACCCCCCCCCCCATTAACCCCCTTCTCAGGAGTTCCAAGGAAACTTCCTTCCGTAAAGGCTTTGCCGCTACCTGATAAGCTCCCTAGAATTTTTCCGTCTACTTTTTAGAAAGGGAAGGATCTCGCAATAGCCCTTCCATTGCTTTTTCCCCCAGGACTTTCCGTCCTTCCCTTAGGCCCACTCTTCCAAGGCCGGCTCTACTCTTTAATTGTTTTGAAAGTCCCCTTCTTCCTTCCTGCAGTCTTTCCCCACGCGGAGACACAGTCCCTGATCCCCTTCCTTGCTTATTCCTTTCTTCTGCAATGCAGCCCCCATGAGTCCTTTTTTTCTTATACAATTCTTTTCCTTCGAGAATTTTTTTTCGACAAATGGGAGACCCTCGACGCATCGACAGATTCCTCCCAACTTCCCCCCTGAGTCACGCCCCGATTTGGACTTTTCCCCCTAGACCACGCTCCGTTGTGAAGGACGAACGTTTCATCTTCATCGCCCGCTTTATCCCCGAAAAATCCCCCTTTCCGACCACGTTTCAAAGCCAACCTACCTGAGCAGCTCCCCCTCTAAGATCCCTTCCCCCGACTACCTGGCCAACCCTTAGTACAGATCCCTCCCCTCCACTCGAGAAAAGTCTCTTCCGCATCATAGATTCCTTCCCCCTTGGACGTCTTTTTCGAATCTCGCCTCTTATATCGCCCCTGCTTAGGCGCTCCCGATTTTGGCTGCGGACTCAACTCTTCTGGAGTCTACCTTGTTTTGTCACCCCCGACCTCCCCCGAGATATTCCTTCAGGACCAAAATCTTTTTTTGGACATCCCCCCCTCTTCCTACCTCAGGAAAGAAATCTCCCACGGCAATTTTCCTCCTTTCGGACCCCCCCTACCCCCATTTCGCTTAAAGACCTTCTCCCCCCCAGTCTCCCTTCCTATTTCAGAAGAGTCGAGGGGGTAAAGTTTTTTTTAGGCCTCCGGCCTCCACGTCCCTTTAGGCGATTCCCCTCCAATTCCTTATCGAGCAAAACCCCGATTACTACTCCCCCCTTCTCCTTCTCGTACCCCTTCACGATGAACGCCAGTGCACTGCCCCCCCCCCCTTTTTCCAGTCCCCCCCGTTCCCTTCAAAGTCACGGAGTTTTAAAAAGGAAGGTCTTCTTCCTGAACCCCCCCGTGAGCTTTTTTTCACGCCCCACAGAGCGGTTTTATAAAAATTCTCTTTCTTCCTTGAAAGAACCTTTGTCCCCCCCGCGATCTTGATTTTTTTCCCCCCCCCCCCCCCCCCCCCACGGAATGAAGATATGGACCTCGTCCATGCGCGACTGGGTTCAATCTGCTCCCCCGGCTTTTTTTTTCGTTACTTTTCAAACCCATTTCATTCAAGAATGGAAGCTCCGCGTCAGAGCTCCCTCTGCAATCGTCATCCGCTCCCGGTCTAAATAGTCTTCCCCCCTCCTTCGGAAATAAAGATATTTTTTTCATAATTCTCTTTTTTTTTTGTTGTTGTTCTTCGGGCCTTGCGTTAATGGATTGCCCTTCCTTTCTTTGTTTTATAAGTCCTTCTTTATAACGATGGACTCTTTATCTCGAAGAGTCCCTTCCTAGTTTGTGCTGGTTTTTTTTCGTCCAACCCCTTTCAACACGCTTTTCCCCCCCTCTTAGAGGGATTTCAGCATTCCTTAGCAGGGACGATGTGAATATCGGCATGGCACTCCCCCTCTGCCACGGCAGTCTTCCCTCAGGCGCGGATTTCTTCTATATTCCCCCGATTTCCCTTTTTCTCGGGCCAGTTAAGATAAAGTTTGGCCTTTTTCGACAGCGTTTTCACTCTTTTTTCCCCAGCTTCACGTTCTCTTTGTACTGATCACACCTTTTGTTTTCTCCGGGGAGCTGGTTTCCTCGTGCGAGGTGTTCCGGAAGATTTTCTCCCCTGAGTAGTTCCTTATCGACTTGCGTTTGCAGCATGAGACGTTAGGCCTTCGACCGAGCGCCTTTATCAAAGAGGGATGGCGTCTTTTCGGAATGTTTTCTTCCTTTAGTCCCCCTTTCCCGCCATCGGTAGGTGGGTCTGGGAACCCCTTTTTGGCGATGTCCCTGCTTGATAAGGAGAGGATGCCCTTCTGATTTGTCCCCTTACGAATTGTTCCTCCTCTTGAGAGCTTTTCTGCCCTCCTGTCCAGCTCCCCCGAAAGAAAGGCGTTCGCGTTTCTTTGCAGCTCCATAGCTTTCGCAAGAAGAGTGTAGATCCCCCCTAGAGAAAAGGAAGGACCAAGGTTTCTTGGAGACTTTTTAGAACATTCGGTCTGTTATCTGCTGCCTCGTAAGTTTAATAGGGATGGGGCAGTTTTGGAAGATTTGACTGTCGACGGTTTTTGTTCTCCGCCGGCTTTTCTTTAGAAAGGTTGAGTTTTCTCGAGAGGATCGCGGTACGGTGGAAATCGTACCTCTAGGGGCATAGTTTTCAAGGTCCCCCCCTTTTTGTCTGAAAAGTTCCCTTGTTTTCGGGAAAGGGTAGATCCTTCATGTTTCGCAATGTTATTTCCCCCACACTTCCGTTCAACGATACTCGCTTCAGATTTTTTTCTTGAGAGGAGGTTCGTGACCTTTTTTCCGGCCTGGTGGAGAAGGCCGCGTTGCCGGGGATGACGCTTTTCTCTTTCGCGCCTTTTTCCTTTTCTCGAGTCCCCATTTTTTATTTTGCTTTTCCCGCTTTTCTCCCACCGCGAGAACGCTCTTCTGCTAGAAGAAGGAGATTTGCTCCCTTCCGTTGTTCCTCCGCCGGCGACGTTCCAAGGCGCGCATTGGCATGGAGGGGAATATCCGAAGGGTACTGCTCGGGGAGAGATTTGTTAAATAGCGATTTTTCGAGGAATGAGAAAATGAAACCTTCTTTTCTATTGGTGATTACCTTCCCGCAGCAGTCTCCTCGTAGTTTGTATTTGATGGTCCGACTCCTGCTTTTTCCGAAGGTAGTGGAAAAGAGCTTCTTCGAGGGTTTTTCCCCCGGTTGAGAATCCCCCTTCATCCTCCGTTTTTTTTTGATGCTCCAGAGAATCCATAGAAAAGCGGGTGTCGGACCGGCGCACGCTCCCCCTCCCCCTTCCCCACTGCGCGATCCCTCATCATCACCACCTTTCCCTTCTCCTGTAAAGGCGAAAGCCCTTTTTAATAACCAATACCGCCCCCCCCCGGCGTGGGCATTCCTCTCCTCCATCCCCCTTTCCCCCCCAAAGTCTCTCGCCCCTGGTCCCGGATTTCTTTCCCCTTTTGAAGTCAACCTGATATATGCGCCCTTTTCTTAGCCGACCTCCTGCGAGGGCCATTTCCAATCGCCTTTCGCATTTGAAGACCCTTCCCGCTTCCCTCCTGCCTTCGTGCCATCTTGCAAAAAAGCTCACTTTTTTCTCTACCTCGATAGCATCGGCTTGACAAGGCGGTTTTCTCATCTTTTTCAGTAACCAGGACTTTTCACGACCCCCGGATCTCTGCCCCTGCCGACCCTTCTAAGCGCCCCTCTTTTCCTCTCCCTTGGTGCACACCCCCCATGTTTCCCCAAAAGGACGCCGTGCACGCAAACCCCAATGTCCCTGTGCGTCGAGCTACGCCTCCTTTTCTTCAGACCAATCCCTTTTTCCCCCGCGCTTCCCCTTTCCGCCTTCCTCGACCACGACCGTTACTGATAAAATAGACCCCTCCACCTTTGTTAGACTCTCCGCTGAACCTTTTCAAGCCGCCACGCACGACCTCTCCCCTAACTCCGTAAGGGAACGCCTTTAAGAGATCCTCCCCCCTGGAAGAACTTTCTTTTCAGACTTATCCCTCATATGTCGAATTCTGACATGTCTCCCACGAGAGCTATTAAAGGATTAGGCTCCCCTCGATGGGAGAGTTTTACTAGACCCTTTTATTAAGATATTCCCAAGCACTAACAACCCTCTAAGCTTAGATCAATCTAAGGAAAAAATCGAATCTAGAAGGAGACTTTCTTTCCACGGTACCCCCCACTACAAATCCGAGGGGTTTTTTTTTGGGTTTACCCGCTTCACCGAAGTCCCTTTTTTTACCAACGAAGTCTTCTCTCCTTGGTACTTTTTTTTCTCCTTCGGCCCTTTTGCGCGCGCCATGAAACGACCCTTCCCTCTCTGCTCCCTCACCTTCCCTCCTGAAACATAAACTTTTCCCGCTCCCCGGCACGCCCCAACGGGGGGGCCCTTCCAACAGACGCAAGCTCTTTCCCCTTCGCTGGAAAAGCTTCGCCCCCCCCCTTCTTTCGCTTTCCCTCCTGGACCAACCTTCTCCTTCTTTTTCCATTTAAACCGCAGCTTAAAAGAAAATAAGCGCCGTCCATGTACAAACGAGATGCATGCGTCTTTTCCTTTCATGCCGACTGGCCCCCCCCTCGCTAAAGCCCCCCTTTTTTTTAATCCCCCTCTGTCTCCCCCCAAATTTTTTTCCCCGAATGGCAGTTTAGAGCTCGCGGATTCCTCGATCAGAAATCAGATCACCGCGTTTCTTTCCCTCGAGTATGGCTTTTCCCTGATAGATTTCCCCCTCTTCCTTGTTGTTTTAGAGTCTCCCTCCAGAACGCGATTGACCTTTTGGAGGTGAGAGGATGTAGTGTTTGAGGGCAGGACGAGCTCGTCTTTCCCTCTCCCATTTCGTGAAGAGCGGTATCCGATGTGGATTCCCTTTGAACTCTTCTCTCTGTTCAGATTTCCGATGGCCATAATCGGTCATTTAGGACACGGCATGCATCGTTTTTTTTCCGGCGACGGATTATTTACTCTCGGATTTTTATGTCCCTTTCTTTCCTCAGGAGCCTTTCTTTTTTATCCTCTCATTCTTTCAGCTTTCTTGCTTTTTTACTGATCCACCACTTTTTTTCTTGGGAGCGGGAGTCATTTGCGAGTGTAAGGAAGATTCCTCTCTCTTAGTAATCTTCTTTTCCCTGACCTTTTGTGTCCCCCTCTCCTAACGGACCCGTTCTCCCCCTTTCCGCGCGCCACGTAACACTCGGTAAGAGCGTCTCGGTATGGGAGACGGCGTTGCCTCCCTTTCCCCCTCCCATCGGATTGCTTCTCTGGACTCTTCCCCGTTCCCTTTCCTAGGATCCTCCCTTCATTTGTCTTCCCCCCTCCTTTGACCCGAAGAGTTTCTTCTTTCTTGAGCCACCCCCCTTCTCAACCCTTATAGTTCTTTAAGCGCCATCGTTTTTCCCTGCCAGAAGAAACTCGTCGCTATCCTCCTCCTCCATCGAGCCCCTGAACTCCCCCCCCACAATAGTCTTCCCTTCAGGCGTCTTTCGACGTTTTAAGGCGTCGGTTTGGGTCGCTGAAGCCCTGTCAGTTTTTTTCCCGTTCCCCGATTTCTTCAGCGGGATTCTTTTCTTTTCAGGCGGCGTTCTTCTCCAGGGTGGACGGTTTCTCTTTTAAGCGAGGATAAATTTCCCCCCCCCTCGCTGAGTGGCCCTCCTCCCCCGGGCCTCCTCTTTCGTTTTCCCTTCCCCTTTTGGTCTGATCCCCTTCCCCCCCAGTTCACATTTTTTGTGGAAGGTAGCAGGGTCCTTTCTCTGTTTCAGCAAATTTCCCCCTCTGAAATAGGAGTACCTGCGGTCGTTTATTTGAGTCTCTTTTTTTCTCGCGCACGGTCCTTTTAGCAAGGAATTTTCTCTTTTGCAGGGATGAAGGAAGGCCCCCTCTTTTCCCCTTCCCCTTTTTCATACCCGTTTCTCTCTTCTTTTGATCCTTTTTTTTTTTTCACGTCCTCTTTGATAACGCTCTTTTTTTCCCGAAGGAGATTGATCCTTTCTTGGCCTCTCAGGAACGGTTTTTTTTCCTCCCCAAGGAGGGAGACTCTTTTTTTGAACTTTCTCAGGACCTATTTTTTCAAAGTTACCTTTGAGACGCTTTGTTAAATCTTTTGGGGGAATGGAGGGACCTGAAGACTCCCCCCCCCCCTCCATTTCGAGGGGTTTCGCCCGTGGAATCTCTCATTTTCTTAGGTCTCTCTCTGATTTGCTTTGCCCCCACTTGTAGGAGGGTACTTATCTTCTCGTAGTGGAAACCGCGCTGTTCGAGGGAGTCGGATAGCGTGATCCCTCCCTTCCTCTCCTACATTTTTTTTTTCTTTTCTCCCTCTCTTAATGTCCTCGCCGAGGGTGACACTCCTGCGCACGCTCAAGTAAGCCCTTTTTTTCGGCAAACCCCCCTCCGAAACTACGCCACTTTTGGAACGTTTTCTCCCTGACGATACTCACCCCCCAAGGCGTGGGTTTTCCAGGCCATCCCCCCCCCCCACCTTACTCCCCTCCTCCCCGTGTCTGAACTTTACAGTAACCTCGGATATTTCTTCCCTTCCGTCAAATCCTTTTTGGCTTCTCCCTTTTTGGATAGGTATAGGCCCTCCCCCCCCCAATAGCCTTTTCTTCGCTGCTTTCAGGAACTTTTGGAAGGCAATGATATTAGTGCCTCACGCCAACCCCCTTTGCCTTTCCTCCCCCTACGACTGGTTTCTTTTCCTTCGACAGCGTCCCCCCGTCATCCCGGCCCAACGCGGAGAAAAGCCTCTTTTAAACAGGTTTCCTACCACAGACTCGCCCCTCTCTCCTTAGGAGCTTCTTTTCTGCAGTGGGGCCAATGTTTCATGGGCGAAACAGGACCCCGCCGTTTCAGCCAAACAACATTCCCTCTCTTTCGCCAGGCCCTTTTCCCCTCCAGAGCCACGACCCCGTTTTTTTTTCGTTTTGAAGCAGGCCAAGCAGCGGAACATCCTCTTTATCCTCGCTACACTTAAACCGCCAACAATTTCCTTCTGACCCGCGAAACCCTCCTAAGATCCCGTCTGCACTGAGAAAACGGACTCTCCCTCCCCAGAACGACCCTTTTCCACTGTCGTCGATAGACTCTCTTTCGCATCAACGGATTTTTCATTGGCTCTCTGGGATAGTCTTTAGAGAGGATTCAGGATGTTATGGAGAGTCCCTCCTCCTGTCTTTGTGACCTTCCCCTTCCGATACCAGATCACATTCGTGACTTCCCCAGTCCGGAGACATCCTCTCCTTAATACCTTGCGCAAGAGTTTCTCTCCCCCCAATCTCAACTTACCCCTTTCTTGCACGAAGAATTTTTTTTTTTCCCCTCAACGTCTCCAGGCCGAGTCTCCCGCAGATATACCTTGTCCCCTGGCAACCTTTTTCTTCCACTATTCCACTTTCGATCCGATCAAAAAGGGCCTCTTTTCCTTTTTCCTCGCTAGACCCTTCCGTTTCTTGAACGCCCTCTTCCCCAGTTTTGATCCCCCCCCCCCAGACGAAGCCCCCAGATAACGGAGCTGGCAGAAGGTCACAAAGCTTGCTTCCCCCGTGGTCTGTACACCGACCCCCCTATAAAGACTCGAGTCCTAAAGAAACTCGGAAATGTACAAGACGACTTTTTTTCAGAGTCCCCTCTCTGGCACACTCCCTTTCAATTATGCTCAATTGAGGATGTCCCGTTTTTCCTCTGCTGGAGGAAAACCCGTTTCTTTTCTTTCCAGAAATGGCAGCTCCCCTCCCCCTTCTGATGGATCGCACTTCCGAAAATCCCCCCCCCTCAGCGTTTCCTGACAGTCCCAAGGCCA
>Ga0179593_1445423_pt1 | contig 16332 bp, 26 predicted proteins | sample CZODoug2_1_08_16_FD_185931 | JGI IMG/M metagenome (GOLD analysis project Ga0179593, IMG submission 185931) | Vadose zone soil fungal communities from Angelo Coast Range Reserve, California, USA - CZODoug2_1_08_16fungal (PacBio error correction) | ecosystem: Environmental > Terrestrial > Soil >... | reverse complement strand
CCTTCCATTTGTTTTAATTTTTTTTTTCCAACTCTGTTGGGCGCCAAGTACGGGAAGGGGTTTCCCATCTTTCTCCCCACCCTCCGGAAACGCACTTGATTCTTTTCAGCTGTCGAAATGTGGCCAGGCTGATCTCTTTTCTTTCTTCGCCCCCCTCCTCCCTTTCAACGAGCCCCTGTTTCCCCCTGCTTACATTCACGTGTTCAACTCTTTTTTTCCCTCCGAACAACCTTCGCCCTGGGGTGAGTTTTTCCTTTGCCTTCTTCCCAACGTTCTTGCCCCCCAGTTTTTTCCTATTTTGATTTCCAAGTGTCCCCTTGAGTGATTCATCGTGTTTTTTTCTGGAAAAAAATACCGGTTGGGAAATTCTGCCTTGAACGAGTGACCCTTCCGGGCCGGGGGCTCCTTTTGGAATCCCCCCTTTCCCCTTACTCCGCTCTGCCCTGGGGCTGCCCGCGGCTCATCTTTTCCCCACTTCCCCCCCTGAGTTTTCTTGGCCACTTCCCCCCGGTGGGCACTTGTTCCTCCTTGAGACAACCCTTTTCCCCACATTAGCGGCTTTTTGATTTTTTCCAAATGCTTAACATCAGGATTATCGTTGCCGATAGTTTTTCTTTCACGACTTTTTTTTTTTTTTTTTCCCCCCCCGGACGGTGGACACTTAGAATCCTCTCCCTTTTGTATTTTCCCCCTCTTTGGGCAAGGAGCCCTTCCTGGGCCCCAAAAACAATTTTTCCTTTTTTTTACATGAATGTTCCCTCTTGGCGGCTTTTTTTTTCCCCCCTGCTTGGCTATCGCCCACCGTTTTTGACCCTGAAATGATTCCAGGGGACTGGCGAGGTGCCGGGCTTTTCCCTTTTCGTCGGCGTTTTCCCCTCACTTTCTCCCACCACGTTGCCACCCCCTCTTATCTTGTGCCCCCGGTTTTTCCCCCTTGTCTAAACGTCAGACTGTGTCGCTTTTTTGTTTTCTTCTGTTTTGAAACAACCTTTTTCTTCCCGTAGTTTTTCGGCGTGATTTCCCCCCTCTTACCTAAGTCGGCCCGTCCCTCCATCCCCGGACCGTGGCCCGGATTCCCCACCTTTTTTTTTTCTTTTGGGTGAACACCCCCCCCAATGGGCATCTTTTTTTTTTTCGGCTATTCCGACCTCTTTTCTTTAATCAAATTCTAATGTCGTAGGTCCTTTTCCCGTGGGCTTTGGTTTCCCTCGCCGATGTACCCCGTTTTTTTCATAGGTTGCCTCGCCGCCTACAGTTCCTCCCCCAATATTTCCAAGCTTGCTATTCCGATGCTCCGAACCCGGATCCCACCTTCCATAAATCCCTCTCCTTCCCTTTTTTTGGGACGCCCATTTTTCACCAACCCATTGAACTTTTTAATTGCTACCTTTTTTGGTAGGGACCCGCCCCCCCCCTGACGACTTCCCCCCTTTTGACCCTATGGGCGCCCCCAACCCTCCCTTCCCCCTGAACTGCCCACACCCACAGTGCATTCCCTCATTCCTTTTTTTTTTGGCGTTCCCCACCCTGCCACTTTCTTGCAGGATGGTTTCCCCCCCAAGTTCTCACAAAATTCCTGCTCAGACCTTCCCTTCCGGCCAATCCACCACCGTCCCCCGGTGTCCTTCTCGACTTGCTGGCGTTCCAGTTTGTGAAATTTTAATTTGTCCCCCGTTTTCCCCCTTTCCCCCATCCACCTGCCGCCACTTCGCATCTCTGTTCCCTGAACCCCGCATCGATCCCAGCAAACCCCAGTTTTTTTCCCCCCCCCCCTTAGTTGAATAGAATCTCCCTTGGTCTCCTTGGTGGGGGGGGGTTTTTTGTGGGGTGGGGGGTTTTCTCCTCCCTAGTAGGTAGCTCGGCCCATTCAGCTGCCCAGCCAGCGAGTTTCTCTCTTCGTTTTTTCCCCTCTCCCCTTTTCTTTGATGAGTTTGCTTTTTTTGTTGGGGCCTCTGATGGCGTTTTTTCCCTTTCCCTGAAGTCTTGATTCTAGAGCACAGTTGTCCAGGGAGAATTCTTTAAGAATTTTTTGACCAAATTGGTGGCTGTTGATGCTTTCTTTTCGCCTGGGCTTTTGGATATTTGAAATCTTTTTTTTTCTCAAGTTGGGCGGGCGTGTGCTTTTCCCCTTTGGTTTTTCTGGACAGGCGTGAGTTTTTTTTCTTGAATTACCCATGGGTCTCGCCCTTGGCAGGTTGGTTGGATTTGTCCCCTTTCCGCATTGTTTGGCGCGGATTAGCCTTTGCTTTTTGCCAACGCGTTCCTCCTTTTTTTCCAATGGATTTTGTTCGTGATCTTTTTTTTCCCTTTTCGTGCATGCCTGGTTTTGATCCCCTTTTCTTCTTCCATGGTTGTTGCGGCAAATCTTGTTTTTTTCAACCCGGCTGCGTTTCTTTTTTTTTTTTTGAGCGGTGGTGTCCCCCCGTTAGGCCCAGGTCAACTTTCCTGGTTGGAAACCCCGGTATTCACCACTTCTAGAAGTTCTGTCTTTTTTTTTTTTTTCTTATGGTAAGGGAGTTCAATTTCCCCACCGCGACGCTTTTGCCAATCTTTTGGTCGTGCCCCTGTTTCTCGTCCCTTTACCTCATGTCGTTCTTCTCGGCGGTCCTCGGACCCTCCCCAAGTCTTGGCCGGGATTCCCGCTTAATTAATCTCGCTTGTGATCTGTTTCCCCCCACCCCATCCCTGCACCTAAGGCCATTTCCCTCTTTGTGAATTTTGGCCCTTTCCCTTTTACTTTTTCAAACTTTCATTTTTTTGTCCCCTTTGACGGTTACGCTTAGTGGTCCAACGTCCCTTTTTCTCTTCATGGGGGACGAGATTGAATTTTTTTTCCCCAAGTTTCTCCCCCCCCCAGAAAATCTTTCACCCCCTTCCTTTTTTCCCCCGGAATCACACCCTCACCCTCCCCCTGCAAAATTGCCCGTCGCTCCCCTTTTTTTTCCACAATACGGAGAAACCCGAACGAACCTCCCCTGCACTCCCTTTTTCTCCCTTTCTTGGCTCTTTCTTTCTTCTTTCTTTGGGCGCTAGGCCCCCCTCGTTTCCCTCAACAAAAAAAAAGTGTGAAGCCCGCTCGTCCCCTTTCCTTTTTTGTGATTCCCCCCTCTTTCCTTTTTTCTTTTTTCCCCAAAAGATTAAACACTACGTCGCGCAGTTTTTCCAGTTTACCCTCTGTGTTTCCCGAAGCCACGCTAGGCTTCGGTGTCCGCCCGTCTTTCTTTCCTTTTTATGTGAGATTCGTCCTTCCCCCCCACGGGCCTCTATGTTTAAATTATCCCTTCACCTTGTTCTCCGGTCGACGTAGTCCTTTTGCTCTTTTTGCCAGCGCCTCGGTATTTTTACAAACCGGAATTAGTCGTCTTCCTCCATGATTTTTTCTCCTTCGGATCTTTTGGTCTGTTTTTCAACCCAGGAAGTTTTTCCGTCAGGAGATGGGCCCTTTCTCCTTCTTTTTTTTCCCCGTTTCCACCCCTCCTTTCTGAAATCCCCTTTCGCCCTCTTTCCTGCCCAGTGCCACGTGGCCGAACCACCCTCCCCCCCCCTTGTTCGGTTTTGAGTCTTTCCATTTCAACCCAGGTGCGCTTTTTCTCGTCCCTTCAAGTCCCCTCTGCATTTCAGGTTTGAGTGCCGTAGTTCGTGGGTGCCTCAATCCCCTCCCCTTGGCACCTGTCCCATTCGACTTTCCTTTTTACTTAAGGTCGTTTTCTTTTGGTGTTTTTCCTCCGCCGATTGACCTTTTCTTTGCCCCGCCTTTGTTTTCCAATCTGGAGAAAGCCCAGCCCCCGATTTTTTATCTATTTCTTTTTCGCCCTCCCCTCCGTTTTTGTTGTCGATCCCCGCTTAACTTTCTTGGCTCTCCGCTATTGCACTTCCCCCCGTTTTTGTTCTCCATTAATTCCTTCCTTTGCTCTGCCCCCACCTCCCCTTTCTCCCCTTCCAATTGATTTTCCCACTTTTCCCCAGTCCAATGGGCCAGCTTTTCCCCTTTTCCTCATCGTTTTCGGAAGCCCTCCCTTTCCACACGATGCACCCCCTCCCCCCTGATCCCCCATTTCCACCGTTGTTCCTTTTGTGAGCGTCACCTTTTTTTCTCTAGGACCCCTCCCCCCATTGGACCCCTTTTATGTGACAGTCCCCCACACTTTTTTTGGCGTGGATACAGGCTGTTCCGCCTGTCCCTTTTTCCCCCGGGTTTTGCTTCCTTCTTAATTCCCCCACACCCTCCCGGAAAAAGTGCCCCCCTCCGGGCGGGGATCATTTCGGTTTTTTTTTTCCCCCTCCATATAAAGCCACCCCTTTTTCCCCCCCCGAATCGCCTGGCTGGGCGCGTTGTCTAATGCGCATTTTGCTCCCCCTTTTCTTCCACCGCCCGTCGTTTTTTTTGAGATGGCCCCCAACCCCAATTTTTTTTTTTTTCTGCCCAACCGGCTCCGGGCCTTTACCCCCAGAATTGCTCTTTTCTTAGCGGCTTTTGAATTAAACGGCCCCCGTTCTTGATGACCTTTTTTTTCTTTTCGTGGGTTGGGCGCGCCCTCCTTTTCAAGTCTTTCCTTTGACCAAGAGATTCCTTAGCCTCTTTCTTTTTCCCCCCTTAGTGTTGTTTACGTCAGGATCCCTTTTTTAATCTTGAATCAAAATTTTCTCCTCTTGTCTCCCTTGGCCTCTCACGGTGTTTTTTTGTCGCCCCCCTCCGGTGGGGGTCTCCCTTACTTCCCGCGGACCCAGAGGTTCTCAGCTTTCAAGTCCGTTTGTTTTTTTTCTTTTGTTTTGTTCCCACCGGTTTCTCCCGTGGCCCAAATTTCCTTTCCCCAAGTTTGTCTGTGCACCTTTACTTACAAACTCCTTTTGTTGACTGTCGATTTTAGGTAGTCCCTTTTTTCCGAAAATTTCATTCTCGTCTTTGATTTTCCCCCCTGCCTATCGGTTCCTTTCCTTCCCTTTTTTTCCGGCCCTTTACCGTACTCCCCCCCTTTTCCCCTTTGAACTGGGAACCTTTGGTTTTTTTTTTTCCCCCCCCCCCCCCCTTCAACCGGTGTTTGTCCCTAAAAAAAACCATCGAACCCCCCCCAAACCAAACCTGATTGTCGGATATTCATATCCATGTGAACCTTCCAACTTATACGGCTTACTTTTTCCGTGGCCAGTTGGCTCCTGTCTTGACAGAAGGCATGCCCCTGTTCTGTCTTGATTGGATCCTCCCTCGAATTGGCCGCACCCCCCCCCTCCTTCCCCCGCTTGATCTTCGCTTGCGAAGGCGATCTCCGGCATATCCTCCCCCTCTTTTCCCTTAACCCATCCCTTTTCTTCCTTACCTTTTTTTTTTTTCACTTCCCTTTTCCAAACCCATTTCCCCAAATATTGGGTGCTACCGGTACGGGGAAACACCTCTTCCCTTCCAGGACTTCTCCCCCCCCCGACACATTGGCCGCAAAACCATCCCTCCTACCCACCTCCAATCAAACCTTTTCCAGAATCCCTGGCCCCCTGGGCGTCCCCTTTTCCCCCCCCCCTCTCCTGACTGCGTTTTCCTCCAATCCTTCCCTCCAACTGCAATCCAGTTCCCCCCCCCCCGGTCCCAAAAGGCAGGCATATTTCCGGTTTTCCGCTGCACAAGTATGCCGTCCCCTTTTCCTTTTTCAACAGTAATCCCAAAAATGCCTTCCCCGGCCATCCATTGCCAGTCTTTCACTGCAGCCACTTTTTTTTGCATCTAACCCCCAGTTGCCCTCACGAGTGTCTAACTTTTTTTTCTCCCCTGGTAATTGATTTGTTTTTTGCTCATCCCCCCAATCGTCAGCTTACCGGCCCCCTTCTGTCCCCTGATCTTTTCTCTTCTCTTTCCTAATTCAGTCTTTCGAGATTCGATTGCTGGGCAGCTTCTTCTTCTTGTTCCCCCTACGCTGTTATTAGCCCTCCTTCCCCTTTGCGATCGCCCACCGTTCGTGCCTCGTCGTCCCTTTGTGTTTTGGTAGCGGATGATGGTTTTCATTTTCCCCTTCGACGGGGCGTCGGTGGGATTTTTTTTTGTTTTCCCTTTTTTTTTTTAGTCCTGGAAGGCTGTCGCTTTCCTTCTTTGCCCTCTCCAGTTCTACTTTTTTTTTTTCTTGGCCGGTTGGGAGCTTTGTTTTCTATTAGCTTGTTTTCCTTCTGATTTCCGCGCCCTTTTTGGCTTTGCGGCCGTGGTGCTTTCTTTTCCTGGCTTGTCCCCCCTTTTTGCGGCATTTATTTGAGCGATGATTTTCTTGTTCCCCCAATCTTGTTAGGGTTGGCACTTTTTTCTCGTGTTGGACAGTTTGGGTTCCCCTTCCTCCCCCATGAATTTTCAAGTCCATGGGTTTTTTTCAACCCTTCACCAGTTACCTATTTTTTTGTTTCTTCTTGGGCGATGTCCTTCTCTTTTTTTTGCCCAGTTTTGTTTGTGTCGCCAGAAAAACAGCACCCCCAATTTTCCTGGAAATATGGGCAGGCAAATGTAGATTTTGGCCCCTCATGTAATCCCGACATGGCCCTCCCCCCGTTCAGTCCCCGTGCTCCCCACGTGTGGGGTGTTTTTTTTTCAGGTCCTTTACTCGTTCCCCGATTTTCTTTTTTTTTCGATGTACTTTGAATCTCCGAAAAATCCTGCCCCCCTTTTTTCGTTTTAACTTGGGAACCCCCTGAACTTTCTTTTTCCCCCCCCTTTTCCCCTCATGGGGGACGGTCCGCTTCGTGGTTCCCCCTCTCTCCGTCCCCCTCAGGGACGAGACTCCGAACCTCTCTACCAGTTTTTTACCCTCCGCAACAAAACTCGTTTCAGGTCCCTACAACCCTTGCCAAGACTTCCTTTTTTTCTGGAGTTCTCAAAACGTGGTTGGCCCCACCTTTCCCCCTCTCCCTTTTGACTTTGACCCCCTGGGCCTGCCCTGTCCATCCTGTGAGGCCCGCCTTTTTTCCCTTTCTTTTTTGCCTAGCCCCCCTTCCACTTCAAAAACAGGCGGACCCCCTGCAGTCCCGTTTGTCTTTTCCCTTTTTCAATGATTTGCCCCCTTTTCCCCCCTTGCCCACCAAAGTCAACATCTACGAGACTCTATTATTTTGAGAATTTTACCATATTGTAAGAATCCCCCAGCATTTTTTTTTCTACTTAGTTTTTTTACCGACTGTGTCTTTTCCCCTATGTGATCTGGCTGTTACTTTTCCCTACCCGATATTTTTTGGGAAATGTATTTTTGCCCCCCCTTGTTTCCAGGTGTCGCCGTTTGCTTGGTCCTTTTTATATTTTTGTTTTCAACTGTTTCCCCTCGGTTTTTCGACCCGGAGGTCCCTCCTATTTTTCCCTTTATAGGTCCTCGGTTCCTCCAGGCACCCTTCTTTAACTTTCTTTCGTTATCTATTTTTCCCCCCTCCTGGTGATAAAGTTCCCCCCGTCCCTACCTTGCCTCTTTTCCATTCCCTCTTTTTTTTCCTTTTTCCCCCGTCACGTCCGCACACCTTTTTTGCGAACGCTTTGTAGGCCCCCCGACTTTTATTTTTGTGTGTACTGGCCCCCCCTTCCCCCTTTTAGCCTATTTTCCAGGTCGAACCGTTGTCCTCTTTAGAACCAGACCCGTCTTTTATCGTGAATGCAGGTTCCCGCTTTGAGTTTTGTTTCCTTTTTTTGTTCGAATTTCTTTATTCTTCTTTCCCCACATCGGACTTGAATACCAGTGGTCCATTGCTTTTTCCGTGGATTGTTGTTTTTTTCTTTGGCCCCCTGTCCGGACCTAGTTGAACAGTTCTGTGCTTTTCCCTAAGGCATTGATACGTCGGGGAGATCTTTTTTCCCTTCCCCCCCCCCTTCGTTTTTTTTGGTTTGGCTCTGTTTCAGCTGAGGATTCCCACTTTCAATTGTTTCTGAGGTTACAGACTGTTTTCACCTTCTTCCCAGCCGTTTTCCGTTTTCCATCCATTTCCCACCCGGGAACAAACTTTTTGCACTTTGTTTCCCTGTTTATTACATCTCTACCTTCCCCCTTTTTCCTGACTCATCGAGTCTTCCTTCCGTTGACTACCTCAAACCCCTTGCCTGCCTGCCATCGCTATTCCTTCCTGGTACGATTCTTTTCCCTCCTGCGCACCTTTTCAGCCCTTTAACCCCTCCCTTTCCCCCCCCTGGCCTGGTTTTTTTCCCCCCATCCAGGTTGCTGCTCCCCCCCTTTTTTTTCGAATGTTAGTGATTCAAGGAACTTTTTTGGATGAACGTGTTTTTTTTTAAGGACCAACCCCTCCCCCTTTTTGAATCTCCCCCTGCAAGGCATCTTGTGTTCACGTACGTCCTGACTTTTTTTTCCCCACCGTCCGTGATTAAGTTTTTTTTTTCCAATGTCTTCTCATGTGGCAGTTTCTCATATGACCTCATCCGTATGAAACCCCCCTTTTTGTAGATGTCCCCCCCCCCAAGAGCCCACCACCCCCACACGGATCCGGTTTTTTTTTCCTGACCTTTCCCAGTTCTTTGTGTCTCATTTTCCCCAGTGGGCGTTGTTCTTACCCCTCCCCTTTCACATTTTCAGGACCCGCATACGACAATTTCCGGGCCCCTTAGTCTTTTATTTCGTTCACCGATTTTCCCATTAGGCAATCCCCTTTTTTTTCCCGTAGAGTTACTCTTTTGGGCAGGAGCCTTGGTCAATTTCAAACTTCCCCTTTTCCTTTTCCCCAGGGCGTTGCTAAGTTTTTTTTCCCTTTCTTTTTTTTTTCACCGCTTTTTTTTGCTCCCCCCCCAATGCCCCTTTGTGATCGGATTCCAATTTTTCTCCTCTACGAGGTAGGGCCCCTTTTTTTTCTAGGCTTTCAAGTCCCTTAGTGGTCCCGTAGTTTTTTCCCCCCGGTTCCTACGGCAAAATTTACTTCTTTTTTTTTTTTTGTTCCCCTTGTCTCCTATTTCTTTTTGCGTCCGTATTTTTTTTTTTTTTTCTTGGTTCCGTGAGATTGTTCCGTCCCCCATCGCAAAATTCATTCTCGTCCTGATTCTTGATGATTTACTCCTTTTTTCCCCTTCTGGTCCGACATTTGAGATTCCTTTTCCCATGTTTTCACGAGGGTTGACCCCCCCCCCCCCCCCCTGTTTTCCTTCTCTTCAGTACATCGTTCGCCCTTTTTCACTAAACCCTTTCGACGGTGGTTTGGTTTTTTTTTTTTTTTTTTATCTTTTTGTTTCTACCAACTGCACCGGCCCCCCCGGGTTTTGCGCGGACAGGCTTTGCCCTTCCTTTTCCATTTTCGTCCCCCCAGGCGGGTGATCGCCCCGCCGACCCCTTCCTCCCCAATCAAGTTCCCAACGTTTTGACCGTTCGCCTGTGGGCGTCCTTTTTTGGCCCGATCTTTTTAAAGCACAATTTTTCCGCCTCCCTCCTTTTTGTAAGCATGGTTCCCCCCCTTGAAGTTTCCCAATCTGGTTTTCTATTTTTTGGTCCCAACGCTTCCAACCCAGACGTTCGCCCTTTTTTTTACAATCCTGTTTTTGCCTCCCCCCCCCCCCCCCCCGGGCAGCCCTCCCCCCAGTTAAACTTCCCCAACACTGGCCGGCCGCCATGAACCCCCTTCTTGCCGGCCCCCCCCCAGCCACTGTATCCGCACTTCTGACACCCCCCCCCAAAAGGCTCTACAATTTTTCTCAAGATTTCTTCCCGGACTCACTAACCTTCTTGTTCCTAGCCTTGCTTTTTCCCCCCCCCAGTAGTTCCAACTCGCCTGACCTCCCCTCTTTTAAATTCCCCCCCCCCGAAAGCCAGTCACTCTTTGCCCCCGTCCAGCATTCCTCCCGCCCCCCCACTTTACCGAACTGGATTCCCGCTTTCTTCCCCCTTTCCTTCTTGCGCTAAGAAAACCAAATCGTAGTCTCCCTCCCCCCCCCCCAATTTGCTGCCCAGCAACGATTTTCTTCTCCTTCCGTTCGTTTGGAGATATTTTTTTTTGAGTGGGACCGTCATGAGCTTACCTCAGGATTTGCTTCTTTCCTTTTTTTTGTTGCCCATTCAGTTCAAAGGGCCTTACCGCCGTTTTTTCCCTAGTTTCTGCAACTTTTTTTTTGTCGGCTTATGATGGGCCTGGACATTCCCCCTCTGGGCCGTTTTGGTTTTTTCTGGATGTGCCCTTTTTTTTTACCTGGTCCTTTTATTTGGTTGTTTTTCATAAACGGGGTAGTCTCCCCTCTCTCCTTTTTCCCCTTTGGCCCTTTTTTGGGATTGGCCTTGTCCTCTTCCTTTTTGTTTTTTTTTTGGCGCCGGAAATCTCAATTTTTTTTTTTCACGCTCGGTCATAACTTGGCTTGGGACTCCTTGTCCCCATGTCTTCTTGTTTGTTTTCCTTTTTTGGCTTTTCTGTTTTTCCGCGCTGGCTGTTTTTTTTTTTTTTATACGTTGGTGGCAAGGCGAAGTATTATTGTTGTGTCTTTTTTCCCGGACCGTTAGCCCCCCACTTCTTAAATTCACCGGTTTTGTTTTTTTCCCCCCCCCCCGGCTTCACATTTTTCCCTAGCGAGGATTTTGGGTGATTTCATAAGGAGGATAGCTCCAGTCGGTTTCCCCCCGGGATTTTTCTTTTTTTCCTTTTTTTTAATTATTTTTTTGGGTCTTTTTCGTTCCTTTCATCCGACGGCCCTGGTCTGCCTCCGAGACTGCCCCTGTGGGCCGGGCTTTTCTCCCCGTTTTTCTCCATTAGGGAAAGCCTTCCTTCTTTCCCTCCCCCCCCTCCCCCAACCATTTCAGGCCCATTTTTCCCCTTTTTTTCAGATTCCACCCCTTTTCCATTGTCAGTTTGTGTCTTTATGTCTGGTTCCCCGTCTTAGGAAACTCGTGGCCTTTGTTTTTCAACTTTTTTACTTTGCCCAGAACCTCCCATCCTACACCAGACAATGCGCCCCCCCCCCCCCCCTAGGTTCTGACAAGGTTCCTAACCCCAGTTTTCTTTTCTTTTTTTAGGCTACTGGTTGCCCCCAACCTATTAACTCCACCCCTTTTCCCCTGACCAGCCTGTTTTTCCCTCTTTCCCTTTCTTCTTTTTTTCTCCGTTCTTGGGCGCTATGCCCACGCTGTTCCCAAGTTCGGGCCAAATGAGACCTTTTATGCGGTTTTTTTCCCCCTTTGGGCTTAAGTTTCTCCTTTTTTGTACCCTTTACCCCGAAGTCTTTGAGGCTTTTCTTTCCAATTTTTCCCCCTTCCCTTTTTTCCCGGACCCACGCTAGGCTGATGCTTCTTTGCCCTCAAGGGGAGTTTCCTTTTTTTTGGCGTTTGTAATTCAACAACCCCCCCCCCCCCCCCCCCCCCCCCCCCGTCTTTAAAATGATTAACTTTTTCTCCTTTACTTCAAGTAGAATTCGGCTTTCCCTTTTCCCCCCCAGCGCCAAACGCGGTTAGTCCTCTCCCCTGCCCAGATAGGCTCTTTTTGTTTTGCCCCCCTTGCTTTTTCGTAGTGAGGATCTTCTGTTCTTTTTTTTGCCACCGTGGTTTTTGGATCCCCACTTTTCTGGCACTCTTTTCCCGGATGATTTCTTTACCCTTCTTTCTCCATTTTTTCCCTGAATCAAACCCCGCGCCTCCCCCCGACCTCCCCCGGGGTTTTTTTCCGTTGTACTCCCTGGCCCTTCCCTTTTTTCTCTTCCCCCCGGGTGGAGGGTCAAAAGGTTGTCTCTTTCCTCCTTCGTCATGAAATCGCGGACTTTGCAGGTTGTCTTTTTTTTTGTGTTTTGTACCGGTGCCGAAAGTCCCCCCCCTCGGACTTCGTTTCTTTTTTCCTGATAAAACCAAAGGTTCTCATTTTTTTCTTTTGGCTCCGATGGAACCATTTTTTACTGGGCCGCGCTTTTGAAATCAGTTTCTTTCCGCTCCTCTTCCCCCCCACTGGGAGTTCCCCCCGGTTCTCCTCCTCTTTGTTCTTTTTGGTTTTTGTGGTTTTCCTCGAGATTTCCCGGGATCCCCTGGTTTTTATAGGCGGTTTCTCTGCATTTTTTTTCAACGGGGGTGTGCAATCTTAGGAGGTTCTTTGCGAGGGACCCCCTCCCTGCCAACTCCCCTTGATGGAACACCCCCTTTCCCCCACTGTCGCAAAATGGGCCATGGGTGATCCCATCTTGATGGTTTCCTTTTTCCCCCCTTCCCCCCTTCCCCTAACTCATTTGTCCCCCCTTGACTTTCCTCATTCACTTTGGGACTTTTCTTTTGTACAATTCAGACCCTTTTTTTCGGCCAGTTACCCCCCCCCAACGCTCAACCCCCCGGGTTCCCCCACATGGTTTTTTCACCCCACGTCGTGCACTTTCGCAGGGTCCATACCCCGATCCTGCTTTTCCCCGCAGTGTATTCAACCCTTTTTTTTTTCCCAGTGCCCGGTGTTTTTTTTTTTCCACCTTCGGCCCTTTGAAATGATTTCCCCCCCAGCTGCCCTTGTTTTGGATCCGGCCGTGCCCGGGTTTGAGCTTTTTCCTCCGCATTCTCTTCCCCTGTTTTTCCACCAGTCATCTTCTTCTTGGGCCGTCCGTCTTCAGTCGTCTGTTTCCCGACCAAAAACCGCTGTTGGCGCATTTTCAAGTTTTTTTTTTCTGATCCCACCCCGCTCACGTTTGGAATTTGATAAGTTTTTTTATCTTTCTTTTTTTTTTTTCCATTTTTTTTTTTGTTCCTTCCCCCTGAGCCATTAAACTGGATAAAGCCCCGTTGGATTTTCCCCCTCTTTCAAGCTTAGCTCCGGTTTCCCCCCCCAGGTAAAATTCAGAATACCTTTTTTCCTTCTGCTGTTTACTTTGGAAAGTGGTCCTACGTTTTCAGTGGGCAATACAAAATTTCCGTTTTCCTTTGGGTCCCCCATTGGTGTGGGCTGTTTCAAACCCTCTTTTTGCTTCCCCACCAAAGAACCTGTTATGAGAACCCCCCCCGATAACGAGCCCTCTGCTTTTGGGGACTTGGGCATGGCGTTACCCCCCTTTTGTTTTTGCGTTCCTTATTGGAACCCCCCTTTTTACTGTCAATGCTTCTCTTGGATTGGTTTGAGGAAAAACCCGGCTGCGTGGGGTTTCCCTTAGATCTGGTCTCTTCGAAAAGGAACCAGTTTCGTCCCTGATTTCCTCCCGCGTCGCTTTTGTAAGAAGGTTCGTTTCCCCTTTATGTGGTTCTCAGTTCATCCTTGAAAGGGAAAGTCACATGGGTTCCTCTTTTCTCGGGCCCCCACCCCCCCCTTTTTTTCCATTCTTTTTTTTTCGCTATCCGTCGTTCCCGTTTTCATTTAAGTACCACGTCCCGTCTTCTTCCCTGGCCCCCCACGTGTGCGGCTGCGGATTCCCCCCCGCCCCCGATTTTTTTCTTTTTTTTCCGTGTGGATTGCACCTTTCGGTTCTTTTTCGCGACACATTTTGCCGGCAAATAAATTTTCATTTGTCTTATTAAGTCGATGTTTTGACTGGAAGGCGTCTCCGGATCCTAGCCCAGCCGTCACCCTTTAGCCTTTTCCCTTGGTGGAACTGTCCACCCCTCCTTTTGAACCTTTTGGTTTTTTCCCCTTTTTTGGTTGGTCCCCCTTCACAGGATTTGGACCCCCCGTTCCTTCCCCCAAAAACCCAGCAGCTCTCCAAGTTTTTTTTTTTTTTTTCTTTTTGTTTTGTTTTGTTTAAATGCCCAACCATGTCCACCGTCCCCTGAAATGGACCCAATTGGGGCCTTTGTCAAAGCAAAACTGTATCCAGCGACCCTTTTTTTTTCCCATGACCCCCCCGAGCTAATCCTCTCCCCCAACCCCCCACCCCCCCCCCGCATCCGGCCCCCCCTACCAAGTTTTGCCAAAGTTTTATTTTTTCCCTTTTGCCCAGCTGCCCCGCAAACCCTCGAAGGTTACGCCCCCCCCTTGGCCTCCCCCCCCGCAGCCACGTCCCTCCCGAGTTTTTTTGCCATAACGCCAGCTTCCCCTCCCACCAAGTTGCAAGTCTGTGTCCCGTCTTTTTTCTCCCCTTTCTGATTCTTTGCTACGGTTCTCTAAGGGGCCCCATCGTCCCGTAAGTTTTCCGCCATCGGCTCCCCCCCCAGTGGTCTGGAGCCCCCTCTTCCTCCTCTCCGTTGGTTTTGTTTTTTTTCTGGTCCGATTCTCGCTGGGGGATTTCTGGCGTTGAGGCTTACCGACGTTCTTTCTTCATCTCCCCTTTTAATTTTCACAAAGGGAGACCTTCTCTTGTCGCTCGGCTGTTGCACTGGTCTGGGTTTTTTGCTTTCTTTTCTTGGCGTTGCATTGCAACTCTGGTACTTTCTTTTTGTTAGTTCTTGTGAAATTTTGCGCCCCCTGTTTTGTAAGGTTTTCCTGGCCTATTTTTTTTTTTTCCTTTTCTTAGCGTTTTTTTTTTTCGGTTTGTTGGATTGGCCGGGGCCGCTTTGCTTGATTGATTAGATCAATTTTTGTTTTCACTTTTCCACTCCCCTTTTAGTAAGTCCAGTGCTTTTTCCCCTCCTTCCCCCCCCTTCTTATTGCGGATGCCCTTTTGGTCATTTTTTGAGCAGGAGTTCTTTTTTTGCTGCCAAATATTTGGTCGGTTGTTTTCCCCTTTCGCACGCCTGGTTTGAGCGGTTTTCCCGCCGTAGTCAAAGATTTTTCCCCCCTTCCCCTGGTTGCCCCCTGGGGCTTCCCCAAGTTTTCCTTCGAATGGCTTCTACTCTTTTTTTTTTTTTCTCTCCATAGATCGCCTTCGCCCCCCAACTACCGTATTAGAAATGTAGTGGGTAAACTTATTGGGGCGGCCCCCTTCGCGTCTTCATCCCTTCCCCCATCTTTTTATTTTGGTCCGCGGTGGGTCCTCCCCTACAATCAACCTGGTTTGTTTTCTCCTGTTCGTGTACCTCCGTATCCATTTTTTCCTCCCTCTCTCATTCGAACTTATTTCCCCCCCCTTTCTCAGCGCCGCATTTTTCCGCCTGTTGCTGGTCCATTCATCAATTGGAATTTTTGCCCTCTCTTTTCGGCTTTTCCTCCTCCTCTTACCTTCTGCTGTGTCAAACTACCCCCTTTTTTCTGCTCGAATTTCAGGGGGACGGTTTATTGTCAATTTTCCCGTCCCTACCACACAGACTTTGGACGTTCCTCATCGACTCACCATCTTTTGCCCCCCCAGAACATTTCCTTCCCCCTTTTTGCCACGATCAGTCTTTCTTCCGGCTGCTCAACCGTTCGTGCCCATTTTTCCCCGCGCTCACACTAACCCCTCGGAACGGTTCCCCCCTGTTCACCAGCATGCCTTTTTTTCTTTCTATCGTCGCGGTCTCGATATCTTCCGTTTTCTTGGGTGCGATAGACCCCCCCCCCCACACCCAGGTCTGCTAAACAAAGGCTTTTTTTCATTACCCATTCGGCCCCCTTTTTTTCCCCCGTAATTTGATTGCCCCCATTCCCCGTTTCCTCCCCCACCCCTGAATTCCCCTTTCCTTTTTCCCGGTGCAGGATTTCTAACTTTTTCCCATGTGCCCGATGACACCCGCTTTTCTTTTTTTATGTGGCGCCCTCGCGTATCATGTACTTGACCCGCTGCGTTTGTTTCCACCCCCGCCGTCTTGGTGGAACCCTGCTTTTTTTCAAAATTTCTGCACGGCATGTCGCTCCACCAGTGGGGCTCTTCCTTTTTCTTTTTGGTCTCGCTGCCCAAGCTGTTCCGTTCCTTTCCTAGGTTTGACGAATTCTCTGGTCTTTACACCTTTGGCTCATGAGGAGTCTGATTTTTGTGTATATTTTTCCTTTTTCCGTTCACTGCCTTTGCACACCCGGCCGCTCTGGTGTCGGTTCCTCTATCGGCATTCTTACCTGCCTCCCTGCGTTACCTCTTTCCAAGCTTCAGCTCTTTTACCCCCCGCATGGTTAGTTAACCCCTTTTTTGATTTTCATTTTCCCCCTTAATGATCTCCACCCCCGCCTTGTAGTCGCGCCCCCGTTGATCGTCGTAAACCTTCCATACACTTTTTGCACGTGTGTCTCTTTTTCCCGGGTAACCGCTGTTCAAAAGACTTTCGCTGTTTCCACCTTCCCCCTTTATTTTTCAACAGCTCACTCCCATTCCTGAGTTTCGGCCCATGTTCTTTTTTGTTTCGTGAGTGTAAGTTGTTAGTCGGTATTTTCGGCAAGTATCCCTCTTCCTGCGGCCCCTTTGGGACCCCGACTTGAATCCCCCTGTTATCACACCACTGTGTGTTTTTTCCTTTTTTGTGGTTTCTTTTTCGCCGACGCTCCGCCCTTCTAATGTGTCGCCAAGACTGTCCTCGTTGAAATTAAGGCCTTTTTTTGATTCCAGATGCGCTCTGAACACTCAATCCCTCCCCATATGCCCCCATTCTTCAAGAGGGTTTTCTG
>Ga0179593_1816187_pt1 | contig 16333 bp, 20 predicted proteins | sample CZODoug2_1_08_16_FD_185931 | JGI IMG/M metagenome (GOLD analysis project Ga0179593, IMG submission 185931) | Vadose zone soil fungal communities from Angelo Coast Range Reserve, California, USA - CZODoug2_1_08_16fungal (PacBio error correction) | ecosystem: Environmental > Terrestrial > Soil >... | reverse complement strand
CGAGATCGCCAGAACCAGAGCGAAGCTTTTTCCCACTCCTCGGTCCCCGCCCGCCGGGCGGGGCGTTTTTCTTCTCAACTAATCCCGGGCGCTGTTCGGTGCCCGAGATTCCTCGGCCCTCTTTTCGTAAAGAGGCGGCCTAGGCCACCCCCGTTCGGCTCCGTTTCCCTCAACGGGAGCCGGCCGGACAGGAACGCGGCACCTACTTTCTTTTTTCGTTCAGTATGGCGGTACAGCAACGCCACGCACTCCTTATTTGCGTGCCCTCCTCCACTCTTTCCTTCTCTCGTGGTTCAAGGGCGGATAGAACTCCCCGCGGCCTTTTTCTCTTCCCGGCGGCCCAACACCGGAAACCGGTCCGGCCAGCCAAGGGCTTTCTCTCGATCGGCAGTGCCTCATTTCCTTAATGCCTGGAAGACGGTGGATCCCGTCTCCCCCCCTAGTGAAAAACCGACTGCGGGTTTTTACCACTCCTTTCTCCTTTTTTTTGCCAGAAAAGCAGATGCGCTCGATCATTCCCCCCTTGTGGCGATGTTACAGGTGAACCGGGCCTTTTCCCAGTTCTTGTGTTCTCCCCCCATCTTAGGTCAGCTCAGGAATTGTGCAGCGGAAAGGGAAGAAGGCTTCGGTAAGCACCAGTCCGGGCTCCTGAGCGCAGGCAAAGGCGACAAGCGCCTCTTCTCCCCTGCCAAGGTGAGAATACCGAGCAACCAGCGGCACCGCCCCCTCGAGCGATCAGCGACGACTCTTTTTTGGTGACCGGCATCAAGAGAGAAAGAGTTAGGCGCAAGTCTCCTTTTTTTCCTCTTGAGAACACGTCGAAAGGGTTATTTTCCCCGATAGGTCATGCGTCCGGTCCACTTCCCCCCCCCCTGTTGCCCGGTCGGGGCGTACTCTTTTCGCGTAGGAGGAGAGAGGAAGTATGAGCCGCTTTCTCCGGCCACTCTCTAGAGCTCCACGCATGACTGCCTCCCCCCAGCAAATAGTTTTTCGGTCCCCCACCCCTCTGAGCGAAACCAAAAGGAAACCGCGCTTTTTTTCTCTGACCCCCTCCCCCCCTATGAATCACGATCGATTCCGGTTTTTTTCCTTCGAGGGGTGCTCAAGAGCAATTATCCCAGCATTTTTTCTCTTTTTTCCGCCCACTTGAGCGACCCACTCCGCGTCACTTCTATCCCCCACTGTCTATCGGCGCCCTTCCTTTTTCTCTGGTCAAAAGGCTAAAAATAAACGGAGTAAACCCTTTCTTGTCCGCGACAAGGTGTGAACAGCGCGACTTCCTTCACCCCCTTCTCCTGGCGTAATCCTCTTTTTTCCCTTTCCCCACTGCGGGTGAGGAGAGGCGGTCCCTCCGGTGATAGAGACGGGGCGGGGCGGGTGCTGCTTTCGCTTTCTTGGCCGCCCTTTTTCGGAGTCGAGGCGGGCGAGTCGATGGGCGGCCGCGGTGGCTGTCCTTAGTTGAGGTTTCGGTAGGCGTTTGACCTTCTGTTTACCACCGCTCGGCGGCGCCCCTTTTTCCTTTCCCGACGGCAAGCGAGCACCAGCCCCGAGCGTTTTTTTTTTCGCGCCGGACGCGCGGACGCGGACAGATTCAACCCGTACCAGCGCGGCCCCTTCTCCCTCGCCGACGCGATGTTTCGGGGCCTCCTCCTTTTGTCCCCATCCCTTTTTTTTTTTTTTTTTTTCCCCGGCCCGGTTGAAGAGGCCTCGTCGGCCGGCCCCGCTTTTTTTTCCGGCCTGGTGAATTCGCGGGTATCTGCAGCCCGGTCTGCTTCCCCCCTTCCCGCGCCGCGTAGTCTCCTGGTTACCCTGCCTCTCCCTTTTTTGGTCACGCCACCGGTCAAAGCAATCACCGGTCACGCCTGCCCGTTTTTCCCGCCATCACCGAAGAAATCCGGTCGCCGCCACCCGGTTTCCCTCCCCTTTTTCCCCGCAATCGGGTCCCGCAATCACCCTTCCCCCCTCTTTTTTCTCGAACGGCGAAGAGAAAGTACGTCGTAGCCCAAATAGGTCCATTTAGCCTCTGACCCCAACCTGCCTTTCTTCCCCCTCGTTCCCTTTTTTTTTTGCCTGCCCCGCCCTGCACGAAGCGGAGCCGCCCTGCGCCACCCCTCCTCTCCTTTTCTTCGCGCATCTATCTTTTCCTCTCCTTTTTTTTTTTCCCCTTTTTGCGGGGAGGTGGCGAGAGGGACGGGCTCAGCACGGAGGTGCCAGGGCGGCAGGTTTCTTTCTTTTCTTCCCTCGAGTGAGCACAAGATACGGGAAGCATTCGTTTGGGTCAAGATTTTCTTTCCTTTTCCTCTGCGGTACTTTACCGCGTCCTCCGGTCTTTCCTTCCCTTTTTTTTTTTTTTTTCCCTGGATGGAGTGAGCGGTGGATGGAGGTGACCGGGGATGGCGGGTTCACCCTCTTTCGGTGATGGAGGCGACCGGATGGCGTGCCCGGTGATTTCTTCCTCCCGGGATTTTTGTACCCTGTGCTTTTCTTTTACCCCTTTCTTTTGGTGACCCGCGGATGGCGGCGCGCGTCCGCAATTTTGCCCTCTTCTCGCAGACGGGGTGCGGAAATGAGACCGGGCGCCAGCTCCCCTCCCTCCCCCCAGTGTACTTGAAGTTCCCTTCCCTTTTCTGAATTCGTTGTCAGGGCGGAACGAGAGCGTCACCCTTTTTTTACCTCTCGGCCCTGATGGATGGAAGCAGGCGGCGCCCGGGACTCATTCTTCTTCCTCGCGCAGATCTGGACGGTTCTTCCTTTTTAACCAGAACACCCGGACGCTAGGGGCTGGTGCGCGGCGTGCCCTTTCTTTTTTTTAAAAACAGAAACGGGTAGCGCGGGAGGGCCTGGTGACCTTTTTTCCCGCCTACCGAAACCTCACCGCCTCCCCTCCTTTCTCGGCCCGAACAAGGGAGGGACTAGCCGCCTCTTTTTCTCTCGGCGGAAGGTTAAAGAAACGCGAGAGCACCCTCCCCCCCCCGCCCGTCCTTTCGCGTCACCCCTCGCCTCCCCTTTTTTCTTTTTTCTCCACGCATCGGCGGGACGCCAGGCGCAGACGGCGGTCGCTCCTTCCTTTTCCCTCGCGGAGGCCGTACGCCGTTGATTGTGCCCCTTTTTTCCCAGAAAGCCCAGTTCCGGATTGCGTCCTTCTCCCCTTTTGCGAGAACCTCGTGGGGCGCGCCGTGGGAGCACCTCTCGAAACAATGGTGGGGGAAGAATGGCTCTTTCTCACCCATCTCACGTGTTGTGTTCCCTTCTCCCTCTTTTACGCAGGCGAGCGAGGGTGGTAAGGCGGGCCTGCTTTCTTCAGGTGGGGTGGAGCTCGCGCGGGTGGTTACTCTCTCGTTGCTGGCCCTAAGCGCGGTCTCTTCCTTTCTCTTTTTTTCCAGGGAGACCGAGGCGCAGGACCTGCATCTTTTTTCGGAGCGGGTACGCCCACCGCCTCCAACTGGGTACTAATCTCCTTTTTTTTCCCTGACGCAGAAGACGAGATGAAGAGAACCTTGCGACTTTTTCTTTTCTTACCGGATAGGTCGTACCTGAAGCAGTGGCGGCGTCTTTTTCCCCACCAAAAATGGCGGTGGCGAACAATTTTTCTTTGCGGGAAGATGGTGGCGCGTTTGATATGACTCAGGTTGCAGCTTCTTTTTCTCGAAAATAGGCGCTGGCCGCCCCCGTTTTTTTTAGGTGAGACGGTGGTGGGACAGCAAGCGGCGGCCGTTTCCCTTCTCCCCTGCAGAGGCCAGCTGACCTTTTTTTTTTTTCCGGCCGATGGAGAAAACGGGAACTGAGTTCTTTCACGTGAACAGACGCCCCCTGATGAAAAAGTGCCTTTCGCTGATGCGCGGCGCCTTTCTCTTTTTCCCGAGTAAAGACCGTCTCCCCCGCACCCCCCCCCCCCCCCCCCCCCCCCCCCCCCCCCCCTCTTTTTTTTTTCTTTTCTGCGACGGAATAAAGTCTGCCAGGTTCTCCTTTCCTTGGTGGAAGGAAGGGTGAAGGAGGTTCCTCCTTTTACTGGGACCAACTGTCTCTGGTCTTTTCCTTTTTGGTTGCGGCTGGCTCGCGAGGACGGGGCTGAGGCGGTTGCGCTTTTTTCCGCGGCGAACGAAGGAGGGGCCGGTTCCCCCCTGCCCGTTTTTTTCTCCCGTTAAATGGGCATCTTGTTCTCTTTTTTTTGTGGAAGAGGCGCCGCGGGACGGCCCGACCTTCTTTTTCCGAGGAGCTCTGCCTCTGTGCCGTTTTCCCCTTTTTTTTATGGAAGGAAGAAAGCACCAAGACCGCGGGCGGGTCTTTGTAAATGAGCTTTGAGTTGGAGTGGTCATCTTCGCTCTTTTTTCTCTTTCCCCGATCTTACCCTACTCATTCCTTTTTTTTTTTTCTCTCTCTCCCCCTTTCCCTCAAGAGGACCACGAACAAACGCAAAGCCCATGTCCTTTTCCCCCCCCCGCGGGCGGGGAGTCGTGTCGTTCCCTTCCCCCCCACTCACACGCCGTGTTCCTTTTTTGCACGATTCCTCGAACGAATAAGGGTCCCGTCCCGCGGCTCCTTTTCCGGTGTCAGATGGCACAGGAACGGGAGCCTGTCCCCCTTCCAGAAGCTTCCCACAACAGACTATTCGTTCGCCCGCTGTCGTTATTTCAGACCCGGCTAGAGAGCCAGCCGACCTCTTTTAAAGACTCGTGTGTTACCCTTTTTCGGCTCGAACTCCAACGGCCGGGGACTTTTCTGCACCCCGGACGGAAAGCAAGGAGAGCGCTGGCTTCTCCTTTCCTCCTTCCGGCGGGCTGTTTTTCCTCCTTTGTCCCTTTCCCTCTCGTGCACAAACCGACTGAGGGTGTACCACGCCGTCCTCTTTTTTTTTCGAAAAAGAAGATGCGCCTCTCTTTCCCTTCACGTGTATCTTTTTTTACACCGGGGAACATTAGCACACAGGTCGGGTGTCGCCTCCTTTTTTTTCCAACGTAAAAAAAGGTAAGCCTGGCACGTCCCCCACCCCACAACCCTTTTTTTCCTCCGCTGGGAGAGCACCAGGCTTTCTTTCCTTCGCGCAGGAAATGAGCCAGCGCGAGTTGCTCGTATTTCCACACTGCACGCTTTTTCCTTTAACAAGCGGCAAGAAAGAGATCAGCGAATCCTTCTTTTCTTTTTTCCTCTTTCCCGGGAACTACAGCGCAGGCCTTCCCTCAAGTAAGACAGAGAAGGTCATCCCGTTGAGCACCACTCTCCCCTGGTAGCGGGCCATCTTTTCCCCTTTGAGTAAGAGTACTTTTCCCAGGTGACAGGAGTGGCACCCCTTTTCTTTCGTCCTCTCTTTTCTTCCCTCATGCGAAGAGATAGGACCTGTGCCCACCCTCTTGCCGAGATAAAGAGATCCCCCCAGCAACCGACGTGCTCCCCACCCTCCTTTGACAAAACCAAGGAACCCGCTTTTCGAAGTTTTACCCCCTTTCTGTCCGGTCGAGCCGAGAAGAGACAGCCACAACACGTCGATTTTTTCCCCCCGCTCGGATGGGAGATCTTCAACCGGGTGCGCCCACACTGCTCCCCTCCCTTTCCCCCTCGCCATTTTTTTCTCCTCCCCCCCCCTTTTTTCGGCGAAATCAGCCAGGCCTTTCTGTAAAAAATTTTCCCTTTTCTTTTTTTTCCAAGAAGAAAGAGCGTGATTTAAGCGTTAAGCGAACCTTTCCCCTTGACGACGACTTGCCCTTCTTCCCTTCCCCTCTTTTCGGCACAACTGACCGGTGCGGATCTTCTTCCTACGGGGAGGGGAGGTGCTGCTCGCGTTTTTTTCTTCCGCTTTTTTTTTTTTTTTTTTTTTTTTTTTTTTTCTTTCCTTTTTTCCTTGGGCGGACGAGTCGAACTGGGCCGCGAGGAGGTAGGAGTTGGGTTTCGGTAATGCTTTCCGGGTTCCCCACCTCCCTCCCCCTGCTTTCTTTTTTTTCCTACCTGCCGCCGGAACGACGCGAAACAGCCCCTGTCTTCCCTTTTTTTTCTCGCCGAGACGCGCTGAACGCGGCGATTCAACCTTCCCCCCCTCTTCTCCTCGCCGACCCTGCGGCCCTTTTTCTCCCTTCCCTCCTCGGGCGAGAGGCGTGACGCGCTCTTTTTTCTTTTTTTTTCCGGAAAAAGAAATCGGCAGGGTTCTATTCCTTTCTCATTCAATTTCGAGGCCTTGTTTTAATTCTCCTTCCTGAGACGGTAGGCATTCCGCCCCCCGGTTTTTTCTTTTCCTCTTCGAACCGGAAGCGAAAAATTGCGGAACCGGCGCCGCAATCTCACGCCCTCCCTTTTCCCTCCCTTTTTTTCACAGCCCCAAGACCAGGCGCCGAAATTCCCCTGTACCCCTCCCATCCCGGGTAAAAGAAATCAAGGAAACGCCTTCCGGTCACTCCCCCGCTCAAGCCCCTGGGGTTCCCACTCCCTTCCCCACCCTTTTTTTTTCTGATCGAACCGGCGAATCGAAAGTCACGTCGTAGCCCCCTCCTTTTTTTCTCCCCTTCTTGACCACAAAGAATGCGGCCGTAATCTGTGTCATCGCGCGGTTCCCTCGCGCCTTTCTTTCCTCCTCTTTTCGTCTCCCCTCGGCCAATCACAGAACGACGGTGATCCGCTCACCCTTCTTCCCTTTTTTTCTCTTGCGTCGGATCACGGAGGTGCGGGAGGTGGCGCGAGTGGCTGCTCCTCTTTTTTTCTTTTAGGGTAAGTCGCGCCTTCTCTCTTTTTCCCCTTTTTTCCGCTTCGTTTGGGTCAAGAGGGTATGAGCATCTCGGCCCTATTTTGCTCCTCTTTCCTTTCGATCATGCGGACGAAAGCGCGTCGGGGCGGGCGTACCCGTTTTTTTCGCGGGGATGTTCTGACCCTTTCTTTCTTTTTTTTTTTTCCCGGGATGGAGGCGCCGGGATGGCGTGCCCGGGATGGCCGTTTTTTCTTTCTTGCGGTGAAGGTGATGGAGGTGACCGGGATTGGGTCTCTTTCTTTTCGCACGGTCCGCTTTTTCTTTTTTCTTTTCTGCCGGGGTGCGGAAATGACAGACCGTCGTATAATCCCCTTCCCCGAAAGGGAATTCGTAGGCATGATAGGACCCATTGCGCATTCCCTTTTTACTGAACGATCGCTCACGTTCCCCCTTCTTTTTGGCTGGATGGGCCAGAAAAGACAGCTGTCCCGGGCAGCCCCCTCTTCTTTTTCCGGGTGATAGCCGCGGGAAGCGACGTCGTCTTCCTCCCCGGACCCCGTTTCTTTTCGTGCGGAGGACAGGTCGCAGCGGAACCCTCTTCTTTCTTTCGGGAGGTGGTTCAGAAGAAGGTCAACCGCTTACTCCCACGCAGATCTTGCGCGGCCTCCCTCCCCTCTTTCCTCCTCCCTCTCTGGGCAGGTTCCAGATACGGGGAGGTAAGAAAAGCGAGCAGCACCGCCCCTCCCTTTCTCTGCAGCACCCCGGGAGTGTGCCGCGCCGGCAGCTGTCTTTCCTTCTTTCCTGCCAGGCGGACCTTTTTTCTCCTCTCCCCCCTTTCTTTCCCGGAAAGCCCCTTTTTTTGATGTGAGACTTGTTGACCAGGAAAAGGACGGTGTTTCCCTTCCTTCGCGACGTTTTTTTTTTGATATTGCCCCCTTTTTTTCTCTTCCTTTTTTTTTTCGCGCAGTGGGAGAAAAACGGTGAAGATCTCCCTTCTTTTTCCTTTTTTTCATGGAGCGGTGAGCAAAAAAGAAGGTTGTGCTGCCGGCGACCCTCCTCTCGGACCGGCTCTCGATTTCAAGAGAGGTTAAGGGTGGTGGTCTCTCGCTCGTTTTGGTTATTTTTTTCACCGAGAAGGAGCATGGAGCTCGGCTTTGATTTTCTCTCCGGTGACAGGGAGTCTTCAGTCCTCGACCTTCCTCTTTCCCTTCCCCCTCCGCGCGAGGTAAGAAAAAGAAGGTCACCCGTTTTCCTTCCCTTCCTAGCCGCCAGAGATGGACGCGTACCCGTGCGCCGTGTTCCCCTTTCCATGGCTTCTTACGGTCCTCCTTTCCCCCTCCCCCTTCTTTTTTCCCCCACCCTGGCGATGGAGAAAAAGGGAGTCGCTTATTTTCTCGGTATGAGAAGCCGGGCATATCTTTCCCCTTTCCTCGAAGAACTCGTCTCTTCCCTTTTTTTGCAGCGGAGGAGGTGACGCCGGCTGTTTGCGCTTCTTTTCTCGGAGACGGCCGGGAAGAGCTGACCGTGGGTGACGTTTTTCCTCTTCGCACGACCTTTTGATGGGCCCGGTGGTAAAAGGGAAAAGCGCCACCTTCTCTTTTTCTCGAGCGAGGCATCTGATGTTCGGCACGCCGCTCTCCGTATCTGGGTACCCCCCCTCTTTTTTTCCGATGGTGGAGTTCTGAGACGGATCCCTTTTTTTTCCATGCGCTGCAGAATCTCGCTGCCCTTGGTGGCCCTTCTTGTGAAGGTCTGTTCCCCTCCTTTTCTTCCCCTCTTCTTTTTTTCTCCGCTGGCACGATGCGTTCCACGAGGGCGGCTGGCTCTCGAGTCCTTTTTCTTTTTTTTCGGGGGGGGGGGGGTTTTTTTGGGTGGGTTTTTTTTTTTTTCTTTCCCTCGGCGAAAGAAGAGGTCGGTGCCGCGATTTTTTTTTTTTTTTTGGCATCGTGGACAAAAGTCAGCAGGTGGTGGCCTCTTTTTCTCGGCGGAGGGTTGACCTTCTCCCTTTTCCTTCTCAAGCTGAGAAGTGGGACCGCGCCCGTTCCTTTGGCGTTCTTTCTCTTCCGCAGAGGGAGGGGCGAGGAGTGGTACATGAGCTTTTGCTTTTTTTTCCTCTTAGTTGGTTCTTGCTCTCCTCCCCTCTTTTTTTCTATCGGGAGATACGAGATAGCCAGAACCAGGATCTCCTCTTTTTTCTTTTTCTCCTCTCTTGTACAAAGAAAGACCCCGGGGGCCCCCTCCTCGGGGCGTTCTCCTTCCCCTTCCCCCCCCCTTTTCTGCTAAGAGTGCCAAGATAAAATAGACAGGACTCAGTTTCTTCGAGGAAGCATCGGCCACCACCTGAGATTCCTTTTTCCTTCCCTTTCAGAAGGAAGGAAAGGAACGAGGCCCACGATTTTTTCCTCCCTCACCAGAAGAATCCTCCCTCTCCCCCTTCTCTCCTTCTTCCCTCCCCCCTTGGTCAGAGGGAGAGAACTCCCGCTGTCTTTTTTTCTTTTCTCACTCCGGCACCCGGTCTAGGGTCTCTCTTCCAGCCGCATTGTAAGGAGGGTTGCTGTCCTCCTTTTTTCCCTCCCCTCAAACGAGTGAACCACCGACGTGTGTTTTGTCCAATCCCTCCCCCTTCTCCCCCCTTTTCCCTAGATTACGCATAGATCAGATCCATTCCTTTTTTCCTTCTTTTCAAGGTGAACAAAGGAAAATAGCCCAGGTCGGGGCTCATTTTTCCAAACGTCCCCCTTTTCCTCTTTTTCCCTTCCGCGGAACGGGCAGAAGACGGCTGGACTTTTTTTCTGAAAATAATAAGGATGCCCGGCGCGCAGGCATTCTCCCTCCTCCCCCTAGTGACTCTTCATTCCCCCCTTCCCTCTCCTTTTTTTTTTTTTCCTTTTAAGAAGGAGAAAAGAGCCCGCCCTCCGATCATTCCTTCCCTCTTTAAAGGGTGGACCTTCCTCCCCTCTCCTCCCTTTCGGAGTAGACCTATCCTTCCCCTTTTTTTTCTCCGGGTGAGAGGAAAGATGGCGCTTCGTTCCTTCCTTCTTTTTTCTTTTGGAGTACAGGAGCAGAGGATGGCCCGCCCGCGTATTATTCTCTTTTTTTTCCGAGGGTCTCCCCTTTTCCCCTCCAAGAAGAGAGATAAGGCGCGCCTTCTTTCCCCCAAACACGACGAGAGAGCCACCACCCGGCCCTCTTTCCTCCTCCCCTTACCAAACTATTTCTCTTTCCTCTTTTTTTTTTTTCTCAGAAAAACACGTAGAGGGGTGCGTCCACCCTGCGCCCCTTTAGGATGGGAGCATCTTTCCCCTTGCTGCGTCCTTCTCTTTTCTTTTTTTTTTCACTTCGCGACACAACTTTTTCGCTCCTTCTTCTCTCCGGGACTTTTGGTCCAAAAAAAGGCTCACATCACCCCGGCGGACTTCCTTTTTCAAAGGCTCCCCTCCTTCCTTTCTTTTCTCAAGGCTCCTTTCCGAGGAAGGAGAAGGGCGGCCCGCCATAGTTCCCCTTACCTTTCTGTCGTCCCCCTTCCTTTTTTTTTTTCCAAGACGGTGATCATGACGGGGCGTGGGCGGGTGCTTCCTTCCCCTTTTTCTTGCGACGAATCGGGAACTGCCCGGGGCGCAGTCGTGCTTTTTTTGGTGCTTTTTCTTTTCTTCTTCTGTTTTTTTTAAAATTTTTCGGTAAGGACAGGTTTTGACGGCGCTACCCCTCCCCTTTTCCCGGTGACCTTTTTTTTTTTTCCTTTTCTTTTCTTCATGGCGTCCGGTGGGTTGTTTCGTCTTTCTTTTCTTCCAGGGACCGCGGCGCATCGAAGACGAGATGCGTCCCTGTCGCCTCCTTTTTTTCTCCTCAGGGCCCCTCTTTCTTTTTTTTCCTTCCTTTTTTTTTTCTGCAAGACAAACGAATTAGGCCTTTTTTCCCTGCCTTTTCTCCCTAATTATTTCGTAAAGCCTTGTGACTTCGCTTTTTCTTTTTTCTGCATTTGCATTTCTTCTTTTTTTTTTTTCCCCTTGCGGAACGAGAAGAAATCCAGGGCACTCCCCCCTTCCTATTTTTTCTTGGTAAAAGAAATCAAGGGTCGCCGCCATCCCCCTTCCCCCTTTCGAAGCACCTTTTCCCTCCTTACCTCCCCGTCAACGCAATTCACGATCAAGACATCCCGTTTCCCCTCTTTTTTCTGATGACGGAGACTCGCCAGTCCTTTTCTCCCCCCCCCCTTTCACGATGTCTCCCCTTCTTTTTCCCCCCTTTCCTTTGTGACTCACGAGAGGTAATTGCCAATACGAGAAGGGCGGGCCTCCTTCCCCCCTTCTTTCCCTTTTCCCCCTCCAAGCACAGAAGGTGATAGAGCCATCCTCTCTTTCTCCTCCTCTTTTTTTTTTTCTATCTGCGAGGTCAATCCCCTTTTTCTTTTTTTTTCTTTCTTTTTTTTTTTGCAGGGTGAAGGGAGTGAAAGACATGAGAGGATTTTCCCCCCTTCCCCTTTTTTTTTTTTTTTTTCTTTTTCAAGAATTAGTTTGGGTCAAGAGGTTTGCCGCCCTCTTTTCTTTTTCTCCGTACTTTGAGTCCCTTTCCTCTTCTTATTTTTTTTTCGGTGTGACCCGGGATGGAGTGCTCGTGATTGGTTTCCCTTCTTTTTGTTTTCTCTTTTTCTGGAGGAGAAAGGGATGGAGGGACTTTATGCTTCCCTCCCCCTTTTTTACAAGGGTCTGGCTTTTCCCTTTCTTCCCTTTTCTTTCCTTTCGTCGGAGAGGTACGAACAATTTAGCTGAATTTTTCCTTTACTCCCCATATTTTTTTTTTTTTTTTTCTTCCAACGTCGTACCGTCTCCCTTTCCTTCAAACCCCGTTTTTTCTCCCCTTTCTCTTTTCCCCACCCTGCACGAATTCGTGTAAGGGAAGGACCCCTCTCTCTTCCCCCTTTCCCCCTTTCTTCAATGGATGGATGGGAAAGAAGGCGGTTCCCTTTCCCGCCTCCGCTCTTTTTTTTGGTCCTTTGTGTTTTCTCCCTTTTCTTTTTTCTACCCGGACAGCATAGGGGTGTTGCTCCCCTTTTTTTTTTTCTTTACAGAGGAAAAAAAGAAAACGGGTCTCTTCCTTTATTTCCCCCCCCTTTTAGACTTTGCGTTTCTCCCCCTCCCTCCCCCGCCGAACTACTCTCTCTCTCCCCTCCCCCTTTTTTCCCCCCATGAGAATAGAAACGAATAGACTAAGCCCGGGCAGGTTCCAGTCTCCCCTTCTTCTTTTCTTCCCTCTCCGCACACTTCCGCCCCTCTTTCTCCTTTTTCACCGGGCAGTGTGCCGCGCCGGGCTTTCTTTCCCTCTTCTTTTTTTTTTTTTTTTCTTTCCCCTTTTCCACCAGGTCGAGGACCGCGGAAAGCACTCCCCCCTTTTCCGTGCCTTCCTTTCTTCTCTTTTCTTCTTTTTGGATCGGCACGTGTGGCGAGCCCCTTTTTTTTCTTTTTTTCTTTTTCGCACACGGGGAAGAGCTCCCTCTCTTTTTTTTTTCTCTCATGCGTTGACCCCCCCCTCCTGTTTTTTTTCCTCTTCTTCCCCGGTACGCAGGAGATAGAGGTGGTTCATGCTTTCCCTTCTTTTTTGGTGGAGATCGCGGAGGGTGTTTCTCCTTTTTTGCCGGAATTTGGACTTTTCTTTTTTCTTTTTTTTTTTTTTTCCTCCTTCCAGGAACTGCAGCTAGACTCCTAAGCGGCTCTCCTTCTTTTCTTTTTTCTTTTCCGAGATAATGGAAGACCGACTCCCTCTCCTCTCTTTTTTTTTTCGAAGTTTTGACCCCCCCTTTCTCTTCTTTCCTGACGATGGCAGGCGATGGAGTCCCTTTTCCCCCCCTTTTTTCCTTTTCCCCGGAGTAGAGGACTCTTTCTGTCTTTTGCGAGGATTCCCTTTTTCCTCTTCTTTCGTTTTGTACTAAGAGAAATAGGCTCCTTTCTTCCCCTTTTTTTTTTCTCTTTTAGCAAGGTCTTTTTTCTCTTCCTGCGTTTTTTTTTTTTGTGCCGTAGATGAAAGGTTGTTCCTTTTTTCTTTTTCCCCGACAATGGAGATGGGCCCTTTTTTTCCCCTTAAAACTTGATCTTTTTTCTCTTTTTTTTTTTGTTAGCAAGACCAGTACAGAAAGGATCTACTTCCTTTTCTTCTTTCTCACTAGATGGTGGAGTATGCGCCGGATCCACCTTTTTTTCTCCTTTTTTTTCCTTGGATGCTCTTTTCTTTTTTTCGTTCCCCGAAGTGGAATGGACAAAACGGGAAGAGGGGGAGTTCTTTTTTTTTTTTTTTTTTTTTTTTTTTTTTTGGGGGGTTTTTTTTTTTTTTTTTTTTTTTTTCTTTTTTTTTTTTGACGTTTTTCTTTTTTTTTTTCTCTATGCGGGATGCGGGCGGTGATTTTTCCTTCTCTGCGAAAGAAGAGTCGGTTTCTCTTTTTCCTTTCTTCCATTTTTTCATATTTCCTTTTTTTTCCCTAGGAGCAGCGGGAAGGCCGACCTTTTTTTTTTTTTCGGGAAAGAATTCTCTTTTTTGGAGCGTGATTCTTCCCCTTCCAGCGGGCGGGGAGATTCTTTCTTTTTTTCCTCTCTCTCTGGCGGAGGGGAGAGTAGATCTATCTCTTTCCCCCCCTCCTTTTTTTTCTTCTCTCCCCCGAATTTAGCCTCTCTCCTTTCTCCCCCCTAGACCGCCCGAGGGAGTGGTTCTTTTTTCCCCTTTTCTCAGGGCGCTGCCTTTTCCTCTCTAGACAGACTCAGGGTAGACTTCCCCTCCTTTTTTTTTCCCTCGAGGAGTTGTCCAAGATGCCCCTGTCCTGTCGCTTTTCCTCGGACCCCTACTTTTTTTCTTTTTTTCCCCTCCTCCCCGCCGCCCCGGCATCAGCGAGCCAGCCTCCCTTTTTTTTTTTTTTTTTCCTTTCTCCCTCCAGAGCCCGGGAGGTGCCTTCCTTCTTTTCCTCCCCCCTGTAACTTTTCCACCTTCTTTTTTTTTTTTTCCCTCTCCTTCCGGAGGGATGCCTGGCAGACGGTGTTCTTCCTTCCTTTTTTTTTGTTGAACAAAGATGCGGTTTCCTTTTTTTTTCCCCCTGCTGCCGAACAAGAATCTTTTTCCTTTCCTCCGGGGGGGCGCTGTTTTCCCTTTTTCCCCCCCTTTCCCTGGAGTGTTCTTTTTTCCCCCTTCTCAAAAAGGTAGATAGAAAGGTACCCTCCCCTTTTTCTTTTTTTCCTGGTCAGAAAAAGAAGGAGCAACCCTCTCTTTTTTCCCCGTACCCTTTTTTTTTTTTTCTTTCTCCCCGGAAGATAGAAAAGGCTTTTCCCCCCTTCCCTTCCTCGCTAAGAAGAAAGAATTGTTCTCCCCCTTTTTTCCTTCACTTTTTCCCTCATTCCTGACCGAGAAGGTAATAAAGTTTGAGCCCCTCCCCTCCCTTATTTTTCTCTTTCGGCATGAGTAAGAGTCCCCTCATCTTCTTCTTCCACCCTTTTCTTTTGGCTTTTTTCCCTTCGTAGGAGGAGAGCTGTCTTTTCTCCCCCTTTTTCCCCTTCCCCTCGAAAAAAGAAAAGACGAGCTCCCCCTTTTCCTTCTTTTCTATGTTTTCTTCCCTCTCCCCCCACCGGAAGGACAGCCCTTTTCTTTTTTCCCCCCTCCCCCCCTCTCTCATGAGTAAGATAGAGGAATTCTCTCTTCTCCCCCTCTTTGGGTGCTAGAGCTTTTCTTTCTTTTCGATATAAAGGGTGAGAAAAAATGCTCTCCCCATCCCTCCTTTTTTTTCCCTTCGATCCGGAATAAGGCGCATTCTCCCTTCCCCATCACATTTTTTTTTCCCTTTTCCTCTTCCGTTTCCCCTTTTTTTTTTTTCCCTCTTCGGAAGCAGAGGAGTTTCCCCTTCCCTTTCTTTTTAAACCTTTTTTTTTTTGGTTGAACGAGAGTGATCCTTTTTTCTTTCCTTTTTTTTCTCTTTCGGGACCGGAGAAATATGGAAACATGCCCCCCTTTTCTCTTTTTTTTTTCTTCGGGAGTGCATTTTTTTTTTTTTTCTTCTTTCTTCTTTGAGGTTTAGGTAAGGAGGTTGACCGGCGTCCACCCCCTTTTTTCCCGGTGCTGGTGTTAAGCTGAGAAATGGACTCCCCCCTTCCCTCCCTCCCTTCTTTTTTTGGTTTTTTTTTTTTTCTCGCGGACGCGATGCACGCGGCGGATCACCTCCCCTTTCTTTTCTCCCTTCTTCGGCAAGGGGGAAGACGACAGTGCTGGCCCCTCTCCTTCCCCTCAGACTATTTTTCTTCTCCGTCCCTATTCGGCAGGGGTCGATCAGGCCGACGACTTTCCTTTTTTTTTCTTTTCTTTTTTTCCTTTTGCATTTAAGCAAAACGGCGCGCGCGTAGAGGCGCCCCTTCTCTCCCCCCCTCTTACCGAGCCCCCCTTTCCTTTCCCCTCCTCCCCGGTCCCGCCCATCCCGGGTCAACGCCCTTTTTCTCCCCCCTCCCCCCGTTTTTCGCAGAAAGAAAGGGTCACCGCCTTTCTCTTTCCTCCTAGTCTTTTTTTTCTCGCCGGCGAATCGACAGTAGTGTAGCCCCCTTCTCTTTTTTTCCCCCCCTCTTTTCCCCTTTCATCTTGTGATAAAGAGATCTTTTTTTTCCCCGGACCTCTTTTTCCTCCCCTCCCCCTTTTCTCCCTCTCATCTCCTCTTTTAAAATCACATACGTTGTTGGTGGTTGAGATTTTTTTTCTCCTTTTCGTTTTCCTTCTTTTCTTTGCAGGGCTGGGAAGGGTAGGCTGAAAGCACTGAGAGGAGGGGCAAGTCTTTCTCTCCTCTCCATTAATTCTTTCTCTCTTTTTTGCTTCCCTCTCTCGTGGGCGGGCGGTGCCACGGGATGGCGTGACTTTTTTTCCTTTTTTCTTTCTTTACCTGTATGGCGGAGAAAGGGGCTTCTTTCTCTTTTTTTCGGGGTCTTTGCTTTTTTCTTTATGGCTTCTCCTTTCCGCAATTTGCGCTGCCGGTTCGCTCTTTCCTCCCCTTTCCCTAGATAAAAGAGAATTCCACCTCCCCTTGACTCTCTTTTATTCTTTCTTCACTATCCTCGTCACAGTAAGGAACAGCTCGCGCACTCCCCTTTTTTTCCCTTTCTCTCTCTCGTCTAGCGAAGAAGGATGGTAAGGGTGATAGCCGCTTTCTTTTTTTTTTTTCTCAAGAATCTTTTCTGGTTTTTTTTTTTCGTTCTCCATCTTCCCACCAGACCGCGTCGAAGAAGGGAGGGAGGTGGTAGACTTTCTTCCCCTCACCCTCCCCGCTACTCCTCGCGCGCACTAAAGAACAGAGGAGCCCATTTTTTCTTTTTTTTTCCTTTTCTCTCGGCGCCTGTTTCCCCTTCCTTCCACCCTTTTACCCCGAGCAGAAACAGGGAAGTGTGCGCGGCCCTTTTTTTCCCCCTTTTCTTTTCATTTCCTGCCGGAGTGGAGAGTTTAACCAGGTCGCTTCCCCTCCCTTCCTCCTTTTTTTTCTTTCTAAGTTTTTACCTTTTTTTTCCTTCCTGATCGGCAAAGTGTGGAGAGAATTTTTCTTTTTCCTTTTGCGGGGGGAAAAGGGGTTTTTTCGAACACTGTCCCCTCTTTTTTGAATGGAGAGGTGAGAACAATAGGACTGTTGTGCTTTCTTTTTACCTTTCCTCTTCTATTCGA
>Ga0179593_1612702_pt1 | contig 16333 bp, 18 predicted proteins | sample CZODoug2_1_08_16_FD_185931 | JGI IMG/M metagenome (GOLD analysis project Ga0179593, IMG submission 185931) | Vadose zone soil fungal communities from Angelo Coast Range Reserve, California, USA - CZODoug2_1_08_16fungal (PacBio error correction) | ecosystem: Environmental > Terrestrial > Soil >... | reverse complement strand
TCGGAAAACGTTGCGACTTTTTCCCCTCCTCAGACTTTCTCCAATCCGAGAACCCCCCCTCTCCTAGAGCCCCCCTCAAACGAGCTCCTCTTTTCAGGTTAGGGGAAAAGTTAATGGCAAGCAAACGAGAATTGTGTTTCTTGTTGCCACCCTTTCACCCCCCAAGATTAGCCTCCCCCGCATTCTCCTCCTCTCCTGATACTCCTTTTTCCCCCCACACCATTCCTCACTTCAATGGTACTCGTCTTATGGCACCCCTTTCCCCACCTCCCATCAAGACGGCAAGCTTTCTTGCAGTGAGCTTCTCTCCCCCCCGTTCACAAAAAAAGCTCTCTTCAGGAAACAGATGTTGCTACTCGTGCCTGATCTTCTCCGTTCAGATACCTTTCTACTCGTGTAATCTCCCCCCTTGTGCCGGAAGGCACACTTGAGTCCCAGACCTTTCTCTTGGTGAAACGGCGCCCTCCATTAACAAACATTGTTAAACCTCTCTCCCGCCCCACCACAACCCACCGAGAACTTCAATTGATATTCCATGAAATTCCCAGGTAATTCATAGATTCCTTATTCTTCTTTTTTTTCTCAATCACCACCCTTTTCAGGGAATGATATATTCGCCCTTTACAGTTTTTAAGGGCTTCCCCCTCGATGACAAAGCCTATCTTACGGTCAACCCCCAATAAGTCATATCTCCAAGTTTCTTTCTCTTCCCCTAGCCACCTCTTTTTTCCATTAGTCGTTCCCCCCCTCCCTACGCGGTTGAGCACCTTGAATCTTTCCCCAACTTCTCCAATGCCCTCCTCCTTCGAGCTGGAACCGGAAATCCTTCTCTTTCCCAGCGCAGTTACCTCCAAGTTTCCCCCTTTACAACCTTCTTTTTTCGAGTCGGACCCTCCCCTTGTCAACTCTCCTTCTTTGGAATAGGGCTTATCTGTTCCGTTCAGGGAGGAACGTTACACCCCCTCCTCGTCGAACGTTTTTCTTTTTCCCCTTTCAAGCAGGAAAGCACTTTCTCTAAACAGTTTTCCTCCCCCCGTCCTAAAAAGGATGAAGACTTTCCTTCTGATTTCCCGTTGGTAGTTCCCCCCTTCTTTGAGGCCCCTCCATGAAATATTTTTTTTTTTAAGTTAGTGCCCTCTCTCTTTCTAATCCTCTTCTTTTTCTGAGTTGGAAACCTCCAATGGGATCCCAACCCTACTCCCCCCCCCCTGAAACGGCTTTCCACAAGAGCGCTTCGTTTTTGGTTCCCCTTCAGGAGAAATTTCCCCCGTTAACCATTCCGGAGCCGTGACCCGGCCCCAGAAGTCACCCTCCTTTTTACCCCCAGTCAGGTCTTGTCTTTTCCTTTGGTGGTGATATTGGTGATCTTTGATAAAAGAATCCACTTTTTTCCGGATTATTGATCAACCAATTTACCTTTCCTGAGGGGCCAGCGCCGCTTTCCCCAACAAGGAGATCCCCTCCTTTCCTTTCCCTCCTCCTTTTTTTTGTGTTTTTTCCCCCGCTTAAATATAAGTGGTGGGCTTCACAGCGGCTATTTGCGCCTTTTTTCCCCCTTTGCTCCCTCATTCAAAATTTATGTTACCCCCCCCCTCACAAAATATCCCTTGATTCACCCCGACCCTGACTTTCCTCGCGGTGAATTCGATGATACCTTTCCCCTTTGTTAGTGGCCTTCTTTCTTTCCTTTGGACACCAACATTTTTTTTTTTCCAGGTTATCTACCGCTGTTTCCCCTTTGGTTGGCCCCCCCCTGTTATGGTTTTCTCGGCTTTTCCAACTCATGTCCCCTAAGGATTTATAAGAGCTGTCCCCTTTTTCCTCCCCTTTCACAAACGTCCCACTTTTCGCTCCCCCCTCCCCCCACGACAACTTTCCCCTCGTCCCCTTCTCCCTTCAACAGTGAGTAAAGGGTGTATCTTCTTTTGCTTGAGAGGTTATACTCCGGGCTCTAGAGGTAAAAATGTTTTCTTTCACCCCTTTCCCCCCGGACGTTCTCTTTTCCCAGAGCCCTCCCCGCTATTTTCCCCCTTTTCACGCTCGACCTCCCCCCCCCAGTCTGTTTCCGTCCTTGGAGTTCCCCTTTTCCTCGGGGACAATGGAAGTGGGTTACTCCTCCCCCCCCCTGTCGGAGAATTTTCTGATTTTTTCCCCCCAGAGGCACACCCCCCCCCCTTGGTTTGATTTCAAAAGTTTTTCGACCCGAATTTCACACAACCTCTTTTCTTTCCCTTCCTTCCCCCAACGGATGATTGGATCCCGTCAGGCATTTTTTTGTAAGATACGTTCCCCCCCCCTTTTAATCGCGACATTTCGCACCCTGAAAACCTTCCTTTTCTTTTCCCCCCGCTCCATTCTATGAAAGTAACATGACTTCTTTCTGTTAGAGGTATCGTTTTTTGTGAGGACGGTCCCTTCCACTTTTCTAGTTTAACAATGTTTAATTTACCTGCTCCGGTAACATCATCCTTGGGAAAACAGTCAATACTACCCTTGGCCCCTTGTGTTCCTTTCTTCGGATTAAGTATTATTCTCTATTTGACCGATCAGGCCAATCTTTGAACAGCAGCACCAATAGTCCCCTTTTTTTTTGTTACAAGGTTTTCTCCCTCCCCTCGGACGGAGATGGCCTCTTTTTCTGTTACGTTGCCCCCCCTCCCTTTCCCCTTGTAAAAAATTGACTTTCTTGGTCCCCCTGTTTTCTTAAAACAGGTCTTACCTTCCCCCCCCTTGCCTCGGGACAAACCCCCTTTGAGGGTTTGTGTAGGTGTTCTTTCCCACCCAAATCTGGACGCTGTTGATGCCTCCGTTTTTTTTGTTTTTCTTTCACGAGTGATAGGTTTGGGAAGTGTTCTTCTCTTAGAAAAAACTTTTTTTTTTTTTCCCGTTAAGAAACGTCTGATGCTTTCCTGCAACGCTCTGGTCCCTTCCCCCCTTTTTCTTGTGGATTTTTCCTCCTTTCTGGCAAAGAGTTCCGGCCCTTTCCCCCAAACATTTCTTCCTCGTTCCCCCGATGCCTCGACTCGCCCCCTTCGGGTGTTCGTTTTCCCCCAACGCAGGGTCGATACTATTTTACAAGTGGTTTTCCTTTTTTCTTTTTTGTCCGCTTTTCCGTTTCCCTTCTCCCCCCTTCTCCTCCTCAGTTGTTGTTTTTTCTCTTTTAAACTTGAGCAGCGAAAAGCCGGGACCCTTCCCTTGCCCAGTTGAACTCCAACGCCTTCCTAGTAAAAACACCTTCTTTTGCCGGGGTAACACGTCCTCGAGCGTCGTCTTCCTTTTCTTTGGAACGCGAGCACTGGATTGCCTCCTCTTTTCCCCTCGGAACTTTCTTTCTTTGTTCGTCACAATAAACCCGACCTTTTTCAAGGAGGAAACTTTTCAGGCATCCTTTTCTTTAACACCCCAAACAGTTTTTCTCCCTCCTCGCATAAAACTAGCAGACGCGTAAACAGAATTTCCCCCCGACCGTGAAGGGCCTTCCTCTTTTTGGGGGAACCCTACAATCCCGAAACACGACTCTTCTTTTTGTCCCCCCTCTTCCCCCCAGCTCCCTAAACTGGTGTAAAGCAAACACCTCTCTTCCCTTAAATGGTTTACTCGTCTGTACCCTAAAGTCCCCCCCCTTCCAGATAAGTCACGAGATGGGTCCCCCCCTTTTTTTTCCCCCAAGTGTCCCCCCCCCCCACCCCTTTATAAGAAGAAGGAAACAACTTTCTTTCAAGAGTGACTTCCTGTCCAGTCCAATAGCTTTCCGCCGTGTAATCAGAAACCCCCTTTCGGAAGTTCCCGGTAGTTTTACACCTTTCTGATGTGCCATTCTTGCCAGTGCTATTAACATTGAAACGTCTACCCTTTCTCAGTCCGACAAAAGAAACCACCTCCCTTCTCTGCAAGCACTCTCATACCCCCCCTTCCCAGTCTTTTTCTCTACAGATTATTTCAGGATTAGGCCTTTTTTATTTCTCAAGTTCCCTTTTCCCTGACAAAGCAGAATATACTGTCTTCCCCCCCCCCCCCAATCATAAGTGGATCCAATTTTCTTGATACTTCCCCCCCGCGGGGTTTCTATTCGTCGTGCAAGCTGACCCCTTTTTTTTTTTGATCGTTGTTCCAAAAGACAGTCATCTTCCTCCGACCAAGTTGGTCGAGCCCCCACCCTTTGGACCCTCTCTTCTCCGTTGACCGCCAAATTTCCTTTTCCCAACTAGGCGTGGTTGCGGCTTTTTGGTAAACTCTTTCTTCTTTGGGCTTATCTAGAACGCGAGCAATTGGCCTTTTCCTCCACATTGTACCTGTCGATCAGTTTTTTTCTTCCTTCCATGAAAGGTAAAGAGATTTTCCCTTCTCCCCCTAAGGTGGCCATCATTTATTAGAGATCGATTACGTGGTCCCTTTCCTCCTTCGAAAATTTCAGTTTTGTCTTCCTCCTCCTTTTGCCGGACTCCTCTCTTGACCTGAGTTGGAAGCCTCTCCTCTTTTTCTCCACAGCATGTTCCCCCCCCCTTCCTTTTAGAGGAAAACCTTCCCCTTTGTTGCACGTATCAGGTCTTTTCCGACGCACCTCCCCCTTTTTCTACCATTCGTGACTTTTCTTCCCTTTTAACCGCAGGGGGAATGCTCCTTCCTGTCCCTTGGTTACGTGCTCCTTTTTTTTTTTTGATGGAATTGGTCCCCCTTTCAGGCTTATTTCCCGGCTGAATTCCTGAGCCAGCGCCGTTTCTTCAAAACGGAGAGGTCTCCCCCTACGTTTTTTTTTTTCGAGATGACCGCTCCTCTCCCAGGCGCGCGGTTCTCAGGCATCAGGTTTCCCTAAGCGGACAATTTATTCGTTTAATGCAAAGAAAAACCCCCCACCAAAGATTCACGTCCCCCCAAGAAATGTCTTTCCCTTCCAACGGCTTCTTAGGCTTCCCCCTGCAAGCCTTTCCTACTTTTTTGAAGTAGGGTTTCTGATAATTGCACCCAACCCTCCTCCGTCCCGAGGTTGCCTTTTGGACCCCTCGGCTCTCTTTCCCATTGGATCCCTCTTTGTTTCCAGGGACACCCTCTTCCTGTTCAGAGATGTCCCTCCCCTTCCCTTATAATACCACCCTCGTCTTCGTTCTTCCCTCCACTTCGGACTCATCAGATATATACTCCTTTCCTCCAGTTTCTCTTTCTTTTCCCGTAACGGGTTTCCCGGTCGGATTGAGTTTGGAACGTTGTCACCCAAACGGGCGTCCTCTTTCAACCCCCCCTTTCCCCCTTCCCGAGTTCCCCCCCCCTTTCAGATAGCCACATGAAACAGCTTCCCCCTTGCGGGTATTCGAATCGGCCGCACTTCTCGGCTACTATTTCCCCTCCCTTTCTGCGCCGGGACATGTTCCGCTTTCCTTTTCCAGCTCGTCCCAACCCTTCATTGATGACTGTTCTCTTCCCCCCCACCAAATATCACTAATTTCGTTCCTGTCACAGACTTCTGTTCTTCAAAACCACCGTTTTTCTCTACCCCCCCTCCGAAATTGGATAAAAATGGATTGGAAGTTCCCCTTCCTTATGCGTCTTTCCGTTTAAAATTTCAATGGAATCCTTTGCATCCCCCCTTTTACCCCCGGCGTTATAAACCCTTCAATTAAATATCTAGATATTTTCTTCCCTTTGGTGTTTGTTTCTTCCTTTCCCGGCAATTTCTCGTTTAAAAATGTTGTTAATTCACCTTTTGTCGCAGGTCACCCCCAGCACCTTCGGGAACCTTTCCATCCCTTGGGAATGACTTTTTTTTTCGTCTCTCCCCCCCAGTATATTATATGAAAGGAACGTGGACTCTTTTCCTCAAGCATCCCAACAATTTTTCTCTAAGCTCTTTTTTCCCCCCTTCAAGATAACGGAAAATCCTCGTCTTCTTGGCCTCTTTGATTTTCTTTTCTTCTTCCCCGAAGGGACTTCCCCCTCTTTGACGTGCGGGATTTTCAATGCTGCTTTTTAAACCCCCCCCTTTTTTTCCGCTGGAAAGCGGGACTTTCTGTCTCATGGGTTTTCCTTTTCTTTTTTTTGCCCCTTTTTGAACCCCCAAATCTGACTTGTCTTCCTGTGTGTTCCGAACCTTATGTTCGTGACTCCTTCTCTTGCCGTTCCCATCCTAGCCCGAAAAAAGGTTTGTGCCCTCTTCCTTTGTGTACTCCCCTGTTTTTTTCCTGTTAGCCAAGGTTTCTCTTTCTTTCCCCTCCGGTCGGGTTGATGTTGTTCGTTTTTTTTTTTTTTTTTTTTTTTTTTTTTTTTTTTTGTTTTTTTTTTTTTTTTTTTTTTTTTTTTTTTTTTTGTTGGTTTTTTTTTTTTTTTTTTTTTTTTTTTTTTTTTTTTTTTTTTTTTTTTTTTTTTTTTTTTTTTTTTTTTTTTTTTTTTTTTGTTTTTTTTTTTTTTTTTTTTTTTGGACCTACTGGGAATCTTTCCGAACATCTTTAAGACATCAGTGGCTCTCCCTTCCCTCCCGTCCGATGCCCTACTTTTCTCCTTTGAAAAAGGGCGGGTGTTCGACCCTCCCTCCCTTTTTTTTAAGATTTTTAGTTTTCTTTCCCTGTGAAGGGGACTTCGTAAGTCCTCCAGTTCCACCAACTTTTTAATAATCCTAAGTTGTTGTTTTCTTTGGTGGCCCTTGTCCCCCCGGAAAGCCGCGACCCCCCCTTTTTCCCCCCCAGTTGACCGCAACGACTTTCTATCCACACCCCTCTTTTTTTTCGGTTGCTCCCACCCGCCCGGTTTTCCAGTCGATTTCGGCTTCCCTGTTCTCACGCGAAGCCACTGGCTGGCCCCGTTCCAAACTTTTTACTTTTCCCTTGTAGGTCCCCCCTCCCCCCCTCCCGTCAGAGGAAACCGTGGGAACAGTGGCCTCCTTTTTTTGACGGTTTCTTTTTCCCCCTCGAAAAAAAAAGTGTTTCTCCGTTTTTTCCCCCTCCCCCCTCCCCCAAACGCTCAGCGCGTTTCCCCCCTTTTCCTGTTCTGGAACCCCCCCCCGTCCCGCAAACAGTCCAGATTTGGGGGGTTTTTTTTTCCCTCACCCCCGAAAACCTTTCTTTCCTTTCGGCAAGAGACTGATAACCTTTCCCCACCATGGTACGCCGCACTTTCTTCCGTCGTGGGCCCCGTAACATAAAAACCATCCCCCCCTTCTTCTTCTGAGGATTTCCCTTTCTGCTTTTTTTGCAACCTTTCCAAAAGTATCGCCGTTTTTTTTAAACTCTCTTGGCTGCTGGAAAACTCTTTTTTCGCGTTCCCCTTAAGATACTTTTTTCATCCGACCCACCCCGCGTTCCGGCCGTTCGGATTGAATTCAACCGTTAGGAGGGGACCTTCTCCCTTGAAAGGACCCCCCCTTCTTCTTTTTTGAAAGGGCCGGGAACGGCACGCCTAAACCAGATAACTATACCTTTCTTTTGCCCATCATCTCTTTCTCTTCTTTAAGTAGAATTAAAGTCCTTCTTACGATTATTTGGGATTCTTTCCCCTCTCCCTTTCCGAGCTTCCATTCTTCTTAATTGGAAATTCTTCCCCTGCCGACTCTTTCTCCCCAAACCCCGTGGATCCCCCGTTCCGGCTTCCATTTCCGCCCCAGCGGCTTCCTCAAACCTTCTTTTTTTGAATAACCGCGGTTTTGCCGCTGGACAAAACCCGCACCTTCTCCCCTTTGTCGAGATGGAACAGACCCCTCCCTAGACAAATTGTCCCCCCTTCCCCTTCCCGCCAAGGACAGGAAAACCTCCTTTTTTGCGCCGAGCGACCCCTCCCAGTGGTCCGCGTGAGCTCTTTTTTTTTTTCCTCCTCGAGACATGGGACGGCGGTCCTATACCCCCTTCGTCGACCTTTCTTTTTCCTGCTAAAGCCGAAAGCATGACCGAGACCCCCCTTGTGGCAATAATCACTCTCCCGGAGTAGAGATCTCTACGTGGCCCTATTTGCAGGCTTCATGCAGAGGTTGGCTTTCCCTTCAGATTTTTCTTTCCGGACAGAGATAATCTCTCTTTGCCCTGAGTGGAAATCCAGTCCCCCGCATTGGTTCCCAGAGTACTCCTTTCCCCCTGACGTTGTGACTTTTTTTCCCAAGAATGAAACGCCCTTTTTTTTCGTAGAAATTTGTCGAGTCCCTCTTTCACCTCCTTCTTCCTCAGGAATTCTTGGTTCATTCGGTGGTTGATATTGGTGATTTCTTTCCGAATAAATCGGTTTTATGACCCTTCCCCATGGAATTTTCTCTCTTTTTCAGCCCAAACACGGCGATTCCCCTCTTCATCCTCCCCCTTTTTTCTTTATTAAAAGATAAGTGGTTGGTGATTCATCTTTTTTTCCTCAGGAACCACACTCTTCCCCCTTCCCGAAGCCGTCTTCCCTTTCGGGGAAAAATTTTCCCCCCCCCCCCACCACCACCAAGAGAACCACCCTATCAGGAAAACCCCCTACCCCCCCCCCCCCCCTCAGGACCTTGGCCAACACCCTTCAAAGGAGGCTCCCTTCGATGAGAAAGGCTAAGAAGGGAGAAGAATCTCTTTCCCTCCCTCTCCGAGTCTTCCTGTCTAAGTCCATATCAGGGTGGACCGGTTCCTCTTTCTTTTGCAGTGTCACCCCCCCCCTTCCCGGTATGTTTCCCAATTGGATCGAGGCTCTCCCCTGGCCCCCAGTATTATTACGAGCTGCGGAACGACCCTTTCCCCTATTCCAACCTCTTTCCCTTCTTCCTTTTTTTTACTAGGAACAGACCAACCTCCTCTCTTACTCAGTCGGTAGCGTTCTCTGCCCAAAGTTCTTCCCTTTTTTTCCAATGTAATGACTTTTCCTCGGGGCCTCCCCATACAAGGGAGACTCCCCCCTGTGGTAGTTCCCCCGTCCCATTTCTCGTCCTTTTCCCCTCCCCACGAGTGACCAAGAAGCCCCCCTCCCCTCCTTTGCCCCCCGTCTTTAGAATCAGCCGCCCCCCGAGTTTTACATATTTTCCTCTTTTTAAAATGATCCCTTTTCAGGTATACGGGCTTTCCGGTCTCATCCCCTGACCTATGTATTCTCTCCTTCATGACAGGGACTTGTTCTCTTGAAACAACCCCCCCTCGTTTTATTTAAGAAGGGCCCCCCCCTCTTAAACCCCCCAAGATGGGGTCTCGGGACCGAAATTGACCCCCCCCAAAGGATTCCTTGTCTTTGGATCCCAGGAATATTTTTTCCCCCCGCCCGTTACCAATCCTTAAAACTGTAATCGTTCCTCTTAGGCAGAATCCCGGCCCTTTTTGTTTTTCAAAAAAGACTGGATCTCCCTTTTAAATATGACTTTGATGATATAGTCCTGTTAGAGTTTTTTTCTGCCTGAATGTCCACTTCCCCAATTTCTAGTTTAACCACCCTTTAATGGCCAGGCTTCCTTAACGGGGTTTTTTTTTTTCCCTTTTAACATTAAGCACTACCGATGGTTGGCACCTATGTGGGTTCGGATTACCTACTTAACGGAACTTTGACCTCTCCTCCCAGCAGGAGCCCTTCCTTCTGAGGATACGCTCTTTTTTTTTCCCGGGTTGGTCTCCACGGCCATCTCGGATTTTTATTCCCTTTCCTTTTATGGTGTTTGTTGAAAAAGACGGGACGCGTAACTTGAATTGCTGTTGGTAACAATTTTTCCCCCCAGTTATGATCTCGTTGCCGTCCTTGGGGAGGCGAATCTTGTTTTTTCTCCACAAGCCTGGTGAACCCCCCCCTTTTTGATTCCCTTTCCCCCTTTCCCCTCAAGAAAATTATGTGTACCGCTTTTTTTCCCGTTATTGCTCTTCCATCCTCTGACCTTTCCCGGGCTTTCCCTCCCCTGGAAATGTTAGCAAAGTTCCCTTCTTCAGACCCTTCCCTTTTTTCTTAAGAATACAGACAATCGGACTTCGTACTGAACCCCAGGGGAACGTTCTCCCCCCTGGCTTCAGTTACCTCAGTAACGCGCCCCACCCTCCTATCGCTTCTTTTCCCCCTCGGGTGTTACGAAAAGGACTCCACGCCACCCCACCCCCCACACCTGGGTGTGATCTTTCCCCCTGGGTTTCAACGTTGGGCCCTGGTGACCTTCTCACGTTCCACCATTAATCTTTTTTCCCTCTACGTTTTTTGTTTTTTTTTTCTTGTGGGGAACTTTTCTTTTTTCCCCCCCAATTTTCCCCTTCCCAAACGACGGAAATACCCCGGTTTTGTCTTAGAACACCTTTCCACAGGAGCTCTCGAGGCAGCGGATGATCTAGCCACTGTGTTGTTTTCCCCAAAACGTCCCCCCCCGTTCCGGATTTCTGTCCCGTTCCTCAACCCTTACTAGTCCAGCGAACCGTTCTTCATCATCCGCCGGTTCTTCCGCCGCGAACACCCCTTCGCTGATGGAAGAGCACTCCCACGATCCAAGGCCTTTCCCAAAGAATCTTTTCGGGAAAACACCGACAGTGAAGGGCCCCCCCGTCCATTGTCAACAGGGCTTTCAAAATCAAAGCCCCCCACCTTCATTTGACTCCCCCGCCTTTTGGAAAGAGCATTCTTCCCTCCCCAACCATTGACCCCAGACCCCTCCCCTTGCTTTCGTACCTTCTTTTTCCCCTCCCCCCCCCACCACAAAGAGGCAATCCTGGGATGGTCGTTCTTTTCAACTGGTCCCCTCGCGTATCATGCCTGCTTAAACAGAAATTGTTCCCGAGTGCCTGAGCTGTCACATTTTCGCACTGAAGCGTGTAAGCCCTCCCCGGCTGCCGGCAGCCCATCGTGCGGCACCGTTTTATGGGCTTCCCTGCCGGGCCGGAACAACAGGGGTTGCCCCTTTCGGGACTCACGCCCCCCATTCCCCCACCTTCTAACCGTTTACAGCCAATCCCTTCTCTTACTTCATAGACTTTCGAACGTCCTATTAGTTCAGGGCTTCTCTTCGCGACTGCAAGTTTTTTCCACGGAGCTGCACCTCCGCAGAGTAATGGGCTCCCCAAATCCTCACTTTTCTTGGATAAAAGGTCTTTCATCGCCCCCCCCCCTTTGTAATAACTTCGTGTTTGAATTTCCCCGAGGTGCCTTTTGCTTTTCAAGCCCCTCCAAATGCGAAACCCGCCTCGGTGTTCGTTCCCTCTGAGAAAGGGAAACCACCGAAACCTCCTTTTTCTGCTAAAATGCCCCCCAAGGAGACCCTTCCTATTTCCTCCCTCAAAGGAAGGGCTCCCCCCACTCCCCAAAAAGCACAGCTCTCTACCCCGCGGTTTATCCCCGGAGGCTCCATAGGAGACACTAGAAAAGAAATTCCTTTTATACTCCAACCTCCGTACCTGTATCCTTCGGGGATTCGAGACCCTCGGGTTCTCATTGCCGGAGGAAGTCCCCTCTCCGATAGCCTCCCCGCCAAAGTTCATCCCAAGGAGTCTTAAAACTGTTCTCCTCCCCAACCGGGGGAAATAACTCTGCAGGAGCTCCCTGGGGAGGGGAATGGGAGGCAACCTCTTAAGAACTCTCACAGAAGTATGAAAGGGCCCTTCTGGCCCTTTTTATCCGCCCCGTCCCAAGCGCCCCCGAAACCCCGTGGGAAAGAACGAACCATCTTTTCGAATGCCCAGCAATCTCCCTCGGAGGTCCGGGAGATGCCCGCACTCTTTGGACGGGGGGTCCCGTGAGCCCGGGGCTCTTCTAGACATGAAAGATTGTAGTCTCAAGAAGGGAGTTCCTCCCTAGATAACCGCCGAGTTGGCTGAGGGGTACCTAGATCCCCCCACATTGATCCTAAATACCCCACCCATGAAAAAAGTCGGAACCGGTTTCCCAACATGGTGAACTCCTTCAAAAGAATGAACTCTCAATTCGTGCCGGCTAGAAGTTCTCAGGTTTTTCCCTGGTTACAGACTCCCTTGAGTTTACTTTGTACTTTGGTGGTGATATTGTTCCTCCTAAATTAAGATTATTGACGGTCCCCCCGCTGTTCAGCAAAAAATTTACCTCTTTTATCCCTTTTGTTGAGATAGCTTTTTACGTGGTGGAGTGAACCTTCTCTTCCTCCCCCCCCCCCAGTGTTGCTTTCAGAAGAAGGACTCAGGTTCAAAGGAAAATCCCCCTCACCACCCATTCATTCCCCAAACGAACTGACGTCCCATTCAACCTGCCTTTCGCTTCTACAGGCACGACTGGACTCCTTGTTTTTTTTCCGCCTGATTACTCAACCAAACGATGCAGGGGTCCCGTTTGGGGGGGGCCTTGTTGATTGGTCTCCCCATGGGGAGCGCCTACGGCCCCCCCCAATCTTCTTACGAGCGGTCAGGTACTAACGGTCCTCGACAGAAAAACTCCGCATCCCGGAAAGGAACACCCTTTTCCCTCAACGCCCCGGACTGCCGTGGGTCCCCCGTTAGCCTTTTTCTATTAAATGAAGCCCGGATTTGCGGGGACTTTTTCCCTACAGGGCATCCTGGTTGTTCCCCCCTGTGGATCCGCCGTCAATTCTGTTACATCTCAGCCAGATCTCCTTATTGAAAAAGGGTTATTGATATTCCGCAACCACGAGTCCGATTTTCCTTTTTCCCGGTAATGCTGGTCTCGGGCTTTTCCCCGGTTCCTCCCCTCCAACTTTTCGCATTTTATGATTTTGTCGTTTGTACCTTACAACTATACCCCTCCCCTCTTTTATTCCCCGACGAATTTCCCAAAACCTGTCCCCTCTCCGACCTCCTCACCTTCTGATTGGAGTTCCAGGATCTTGCGTCTCTCCGTTCAAATTCCCCTTCATCGCTCCCGGAAGCCTTCCCCCTCACTGCGTTTCCAAAATAGAAACTTACCTTACCAGAGATTGATTGATCTCTGGAGTATAGGTGGTAGTAAAGGATTTCTCGTTTAACCCCTTCCGGGCATTTTTCCCCGGTCACTAATACCTTTTGGGCAAAATCCTTCTGCAGGCACCTATTTTTATCGTTTACACGGCCGAAACGCCTGTTGACCGGCAATCTTTGAACATGCCCTTTTTCAAATATGGTTAATTCTTTTCTTTTTGGGACCCCCTTCTCACGCTCAACGGACCGGCTTGTGGCCTCTTTGATGTTTGGTCCCCGTTGCCCACTACGAGGACTACCCTGAAGTGCTTTTGGTTACAAATGGGGGCCCCGTTTTCTTTCTCTCACGTATCGAAAAATGAGGAGTTCTTCTGTCCCTTCTGGTGATTTTGGAACAAGGACCCCCTGGAAGGTTTGCCCCCCGTCACGGTCAGGTCTCACGGACCATTTTTTCGTGTGGGAAGTTTTCTTCTTTCAATCAGGAAGGTTTGTGAGCGGCAGTTGTAGACCCCTGTCTGATGATTGCATGTTTTAATTCTTTCCTACTTTGTCGGTGTGAGTTGTATCCTTTGAACTTCCCCCGCGCCCGGAAAATGACCAGTTTCTCCAGTTGGCTCTCGGTTCACTCTCAGTTCGCCTCTTGACGATATCGCTCTCTGGCGGGTTTCCCCGCCGAGACGCAGCTTTTGGGTATCTTTTCCGGAGTTGCCCCTGATGCCTTGTACAAATTTTCCGGCTTCAAGTTCCCAAAAGAGTATCTTATAAGATACGTTTGTTGGTTGTTGAGAGAGATTTCCCTTTGACCCCTTCCGGACACACCTTTCACAGGACCCAAAAAAGCCCGGAAAAAACTTCGTGGCAGTCCCAAAAAAGAAAGTGTTTCCGAAGAGAGAGAGCGAGGTACATGATTTCAAAACTCGAAACATTTGAGGATTCAACATTTGTTAGGACGCGTCTTCTTTTATTGTGTTATCCCCCCCTTTAGAAAAAATCCCCCCTAAAGTATTTATGGTCCCCTTGACCTGCCCTTTCCCCCCTCTGAAGAGTAGATCGCAACACCAACCCTTTTTTTTTTCCCGATGGATCTCCCCCTAAAAACCCCGAGAAGCCGTCCCGAAGGTCACCTTTGCACTCTAAAAAGAAATGTGACCCTTTGATCCAAAGCGACCCCCGGAGGGAGGGGGCTCCATCCCAGCGCTTCACCTTCGGTGCTAAATAAACCACCCAGCTGGACTAATATCTAGCAATCAATACTTCCATGTCGTCGAGGACCATCCCTGAGAACCAATTGGGGGAGGAATACCCAAGTACCCCACAGAAAGAAAATATTCTCTACCTCTTCGGGTCCAACTTACATTTCCCAAACCTCCGGGTCCCCCTCCCTGGAGGATTGTTGGATTCAGGCAACCTGCGAATCTTCAACAGAAGGGGCTTTTTCTCAGTTGCCTCTTCCCCCAGGTCCTTCCTTTCAGATATCTTCTTTGACACACCCTGCAGGCCCATCGGTAGGCTGCTTCTCCCCTTTCTCTTCTGTTTGACCGGTTTAAGTAAAAAAATTGTTAAACTAAACTTTCCTTTCCCCCCCCACCTCCGCTAACCCCGAATAGGAAAACCTTCCTTAATTTCATAGAACTCCTATTATTTTTAAGGGATGAGTCCTCCTCTTTCTCTCCCTTTTTAAGGGTCCCTTTCCCCCCCCCACTTCTGGTTCACCCCTCCCCCCTTTGGATAAAAGGTATTTCTTTAATTCGCAAAATCCTTTTTTTTTTTCGTCGTTTCGTTTTTCCTTTCCTTGCCTCTCCAAAGCCAGTAATAAAATGCCCTCCCCTTTTTTCGATCTGGAACCGGGAAACGCCCAGAAAAGTCCCCCTTCCCCCGTTGACCTCCCCTTTCATTTTCCCAAATTTTGCTTTTTTTCTCTACACGCCCGTGGTCTCCCCTTCTCGTGCGCTTGGAATAGGGGGCTTATTCTTTTTTCTCCTTTGTCCGGCGATCCCCTTTTAGTAGCACTTTCTCCCTCTAAAGGCAGAAGAATTACATTGTTCCGAAACTTGCTGACGAAAGAGTCTCTTCTCCCTTTTTCTTTCGAGTGGAGGTTCTTTCCTCTTCCGTTTTTTCCGACATTCTTCCTGTAGGTTGAACCTGAGTTTTTTAAGCCCTCGATAAAAGGGGGATCCTCCCCCCGGGGGATTTCCCCCCCCTGTAAAAAGGCTTTTATTTTTCCACTTGCACAAATGACTTTTTTTCAGGCCTCGGGCGCCCATGGAAAATCCCTTTTCGAAACCGGCAGTTCACTCCTGGAATGGTTCCAGGCTTGTTACGTGAATCTTTTTTCTGATGGCATGGTCACCGACTTCTTCTTGACCTCCTTTGAAGCTCCTTCAGAAAAACCTCCCCCTCTTTCTTTCTCCTCCCCTTTGGGAGAGAGATGAAATATCCCTTTTTTCATGACCCTTTTTCATTCCCCTTTCTAAAAGCGAAATTTACATGCGCTCCCCCAATATCAAAAACCCCCGATACCCCCCCCTGCCCTGCCATTTCCACTCCCCCCCTCCGATACCGGCACGAATTTTTTTGGCAGTAGTTTCGTCCCTTTGGAAAAAAATCTTTTTTTTTTCTCGACGCCTTTTTGCCATGCTTTATTCTTTTTTCATTGGATCGAGGAGTAAAACTTCTCCCCCCGGATTCTTTTGCCTCGCTTCCCTCGTTTATATTTAACTACCCACCCCTTTCTTTTCGCAGAATCTTTTTTCCCCCTGTCAACCCGGTCAATCTCTCACATCAGTATTTTTTTGATGATGGCCACCTTTTTCTGTCATGCGGTAGGATTGCCCCCTCTAAGGGAAACCCGGGAGAACGCATCCTTGTGGACTTTTCCCCTTTATCTCTAGATAAGCCACTCCGCTATTTTTCCCCGGTTCTTTCTTTCGAATACTTCCAAAGCAGAGTTCTCTTTCATGTTTCGGTCCAATCTGGGAAATGGTCTCGGGAATTTTTTTCAACTTTTCTTCCCAATCTGAAAGAATTTATCCCCCCTCCAGAGGAAAAACTACCACCCCCCTCAGCCGGCCCCCCTCCTCTTCCCCAAACCACACAGATGCCTCTACCTTACCTTGTTACCACGGATGATTGGAGTTTTTGGTTTTTTTCTCGGCTTTTTCCCGTTCCCAATCAGGCAACTTTTTCCCTCTCTGCTCCGAATCCCTGGAAAAATCTTCTCCTGGAAATTCTATGAAATACCTATGAATGATTTGCCTATAGTAATGTTTTTGGTGATTTTTGCGTCCCTTCCTTCTTTTCGTCCCAATGTTGTTCATTTTTCATTGGCGCCCCCTTTTACGAGGAAAATTCCCCCAACGATGGACCTTTTTTTCTGATTTAAACGGCTTAATTCCTCTGGACTGACCGCTTCCTTCCCTCCATCCGCAATTCCCCTTTCTCCAGCTCTTTTTGGGACCGGGGTTTGTCACGATAATCCCTGGATCTTTCCTTTGGTTTGGATTGTTACGTGCCCGTGCCAGTAAACATTTGGTCCCCTTGGGGTCCTTTACACCAGTTAT
>Ga0179593_1632393_pt1 | contig 16335 bp, 19 predicted proteins | sample CZODoug2_1_08_16_FD_185931 | JGI IMG/M metagenome (GOLD analysis project Ga0179593, IMG submission 185931) | Vadose zone soil fungal communities from Angelo Coast Range Reserve, California, USA - CZODoug2_1_08_16fungal (PacBio error correction) | ecosystem: Environmental > Terrestrial > Soil >... | reverse complement strand
GATTCACCAGATGCAGTATCTTTCCTTGATGTTTGTTTTTGGTTTTTTTTTTTTTTTTTGCTTTTTTCCCTCAGACCTTCACTGTCAGACTGTCTCCGCTATATCTTTTGTCACCTTGGGCGTTTTCCTTGCATGTCTTGTTGGCGTGCGCTTACCTGAAGCTTGAGCCCCCTTCCACAGCCTTCTGGGCTTCCTTGTTTCCATCTCCTTTCGCTTTGAGGGACGCCATTGTAGGTGTCAAATGCTCAGACCCCCCTCGTTTTGCAGCCCTATGCCGAGCCCGATTTCAGTCGAGTCCTCCGGTTTTCTGACCTATTCTCTTTAGGCGCTCTCGTTTTACCAAGGGCGTGACTCCTCGCCTTCGTCGAGCAGTTTTTGGGTTTACGCATAGAATCCGCCAACTGACCCCGTTTTCCTGAAATGCTTATCTCTTTGCTTTTCAGCAATACGGCGTGGAGCGCAATCATTCGCCCTTTGTCGATAGTCGTTTGCCCGCCCTTTTTCCTTTTAGTTTTTTCCCCCCCCCCATAACCCCCCCCCCCCCGAAAGAAGCATATGGAGACCCCGTGGAGCCTCTTTTAACTTCAACGATGGCGGCGTTCACTTCAGGAGCGCTTCTCACGAGGAAGGCGGGTGCCCCGATTTTCTGGTTTTGGATTGGGACAGGATTTTCACACAAAAAACGTCCCCTTTTCACGCTGCGCCACACGTTATAGTTTGCTCATGAAGAAGCCGGACCCCACTGACTTTTTTGTGTTCGTCTCCGCCTTGAGATTTTTTTTTTTTTTTTTTGATCCCCCCCATCGAGGGCCTGTTAATGGCGCCCTTCTTTCCCATCCCTTCTATCATCAGTTTCGAGACGGCGTCGCAGCCTTTTTTTTTCTCTCCCTCTCCTTTGCTCTTTTTGGCGTCGACTTAAATCCACAGCTGTCCCTTTTTTTTGACACCCCCCCCTGGCTTTTCCCCGAACGGACATTACGTTTTGTTAATTGCCTGACCCCTTAATCCGCCCGCATTTTCTTTTCCCGTGAAGGTGCCTGTGACATAGACACGTTATGACCAGCCAGTGGCAGATGCACTGCCAGGACAGGACGACGTATTCTTGTTCTTTGCCTTGGCAGTTTCAAGCATTGTTGGTTTTGATTATTTTTTGAAGTCATTCCTTTTCTTTTCTTTTGCTCCACCCCCCCCCTCCTTTGCCACCCTCATGCGAATTTTTTTTTTCACCCCCCGTCTTTTCGTTTCCAAGAACTGAGCAGTTAGTATCTTGGCTTTCTTTTCTCACCGCGTCTCTTCCACTTCCCTGAATTTACAGTTTGATTTGAATAGTCAGTCTTCTCTTTCATTTTCAGCCGGGACGGCGCGTAGTAGATCAGATTTTACTTCGTTTCCCCCCTTTATGCCTTTTTCTTTTGGTTGCTTTTTTTTCCAATCGCGGGCGTATGACAATTCTTTTTATTTCGCCCGAGATCTGAAGATTGATTGAGACCGCTTTTTCATTGCTTTCTCTCCTCTTTCCAAAGTTTGCGGGTCAAACCGGCGGAGGAATGTGTTCATTTATGCTTTTTCCTTGCTCCTCCCCCCCCCGATGATCAGATTCTTGATTGTCGTCAACCTATACGCCGTTTCTTTCCCTCCTCTTTTTACCTCAGAATGCGCCAAGAAAGCTCCTTTCGTACGACTGAGATTTCTTATCGAGAACATTCGCGTCCTAAGAACCCCAAATTACCTGCCTTTCCGAAGGAACGCGCACACCAGTTTTTTTATTCGCCCCCCAGTGTTTTCTGTGTCAGCGCTACTCCAATTCATCCTTTTTCCATTTTTTTTCCGGTCCATATAGAAGGTACCACCGCGCGTATTTTGATCTTGCGCCTATTTTTCTCAGTCCCCCGTCTTGATCAGTCAGCTTATTTTACCTGCCCCCTTTTCTTTCGTTGCGAGCGACACCACTTTTTTTTTCCATCCGAGGCCACCCCCCCGTCCCAAAGCGAGCCCCCACCTCGCTTCTATTTTTCCCCGCAACGGGCGACAGGCGCGGCATCCTCCTCTCCGTTCCTTTTTTCTTACTCGACTGTCCTCCCTTCCATCGTTGCCCGATTCTTGAGGTCTTGACAACGCGCAGTGAGTGCTCCGTCCCGGCTGGCGAGCGCAAGTCGGCAATCTCTTGACCCCATTTCCCGCGGTCCATGTCGAATAAACTCCACCACCCCCCCTCTTCTTCCCATCTTTTTCTGCATACGCCCTTCCGGATCCCCAGCCTTGTCTTCCCACCTTTCTGCCCCCCTTGCGTCCTTTTTTTTCCCAAAAGGAGATGCCCTCCCACTTGCCTTCTCACAATCCCTTCCTTTGGGACAGCTATTTTCGGAGTGGGTTGGGAGGGGTAGGGCCAACAAAAATAGGGGTGGCGGGGGAGGAGGGGGGGATAAAAAACAAAAAGCAAACAAAATGGTCATAAACAACACCTTTCGCACCCAAAAGAGGGATTGTAAAGAGGGAAGAAGTAAGCATCCATTTTTTGATATAGGCAGGAACTGGCATCCGTCGATCCCCCCCCCTACACGCCGCATTGGACGAAATAACTCACTAATTTAAGACCCTCCTACAGCGGCGAAAAGGAGCCCAATTTCGCTGAGTTCAGTCTTTTCCGATTTGACCTTTTTTTTAAGTTTTTTTTTGATAGTCCGAACATATTATACTCTTTAAATAATACATCCTTTTTTTTGATATTCCTCTGAGGTTTTTTCCCCAAAGCCGGGAGGATTCGGACCCCCCTTCCACCCCTCTTCTTACGGCACCCCTAAGAGCCAGATACGGAGGTGACACAGACGACAGTTTTGATACTTTTTTTTTCGTTTTTTCTTTTCGGTCAGAGCAGGCAGGCGGTTTTTGGCGGTTCATTCTTCTATGAACTTGCTTCCGCCCTTTCCCTCTGGCAAATTTCCCGACCAGAAGAACCTTTTTAGAGAAGATCGAATTTTTTCTTTCTCCGGTGGGACCTGATAGTTTTTACCTTCATTTAGCAGAATATACTTTTTCTGTGAAAAAAGCCTAATTCCACACCTTTGCTGATTTTTTGAAGAGTGGCCCCCTGATTTTAGTCATTTCTTCCGCAGACGAATGATGCCCCTCGAATCTGGCAGCAACTCTTGTATTCTTGTTTTGCTTCCTTAGTCTGCGGAAAGCGTTTTAATTTTTTTTTGACTTGTACCGTACTGACGCTCCCCCCGCCCCTGCGTATTCTTTTTACCTAATTATAATCTGGCCGCCAGCGCGTGGTTTTTTCCCTTAGCCTCTCAGTTATGACGAGAGCAAGCTCCTCCTCCCATTTTCCTTCACAAGCCCCCCTGACAAGGACGTTGAAGATCTCACCTCTTCTGTCCGATGACCCGTTTGATTTTTGATTCAGATCTCGCTTGGGTTTTTCATTTTTCTGAATAAATCGGAACCCCCTATTTTTCCTTCTTTGCAAGGCAAAAGCATTTTGCAAGCCATTCGCCTTGTAGTCGCAGCGCACGGCATAATCAACCTTATTAGTCCAGAGAATCCATATTGATACTGTTTGAATCAAAACACCCCACTCTGCGCTCTCTTATATGAGTTCCCCTTTTGATACCAGACGGCGCCAGGTAAATGTTCTTGATTTTCTCGACTTATGAGAGGACCGTCCATTCTTATATCTCCCCATTCTCTTTTTTCGCTACCCCCCCTTGAAGCGTGATGAGAAAAAAAGTTCGTTTTCTCTTTCCTTCCAAGCTTTTCCATTAATTTAGTGCCTCAATCTTCTAGTATCTGCGTTTTTTCCTTTGATTGCGAGAAAAAAACATGCATTTTTTTCCCGACAGCGCACGCATGCTGCGCCCGATTTTGTTAAAAACGCAGAAGAAGGCCGGTTTTCAGCATTTCCCCACAGATCGATTTGACTACATTTATTTTTTTCCCTTTTTTGTCTCAGAAGCGAGATTGACCAGCCACCATCCCTCGAAACCCCACTACGGACGGCTCTTCATTTTCGCAGTCCTTCGATTCCTTCTCTTTTTTTTTTGTTTTCCCCCCCTCACTTTCAGTCCTTTAGATTGGAAGTTCCTTATTTTTTTTTTTTACAACCTGCCAACCATCTCGTCCCCTATTTTTTCGCGGCCCTCACCACGTTCCTTCTCTGTTTCTGAAACAAAGCCTAACAAAGCACCTCCATATTTCATTTTGTGGACTTTTTTGTTTTCGCCAACCGCACAAACTCGGACTCCCGACACCCTCCCCCCCCCCCCCCAACATTTTCCTGATCGTTTCTTAAGATCTTTTGCCGCTCGTGATCTGTCTCCCTTTTTGCTTCACCCTCTGGCCTCTCTTCCTTTCCCCCCCTTCCTGTCCACACATCGCCTCTCTCTCAATAAGTCGTTCACGTCCCTCAACCTTCCTTCAGATCCCTTAATGCAGGTCGATGCCATCATTCTGTTGTTACTTCCCCCTTTTGAAGCTTTTCCCTCGGTACCAGCCACCCCAATTGTTCGCCTGCGGCGTTTTTTAGTCATTCTCCTTTTTCATTTTTTCGTTTGCTGATTCCGCGAGGAAGATGGGGCAACCCCCCTTGTCTTTTTTTGTAACTGCTGTGAGCCCCCTCCCGCAACGCGTCATGGCGCAACCAGTTTCTGCCCCCCCCGCCACACAACTAAAGTGTCCTCAGTCTCCGTTTTTTTTTTTTTTGGTCTGATTCCCTTGCGGCACTTTCCGGACCCGACAATCGATAGTCCCCCCCTGCCTCTCTTTCCGGCTGGAGATCCTACGGGAGAGGAATATCTCTGGTTTCCTTTTTCCCACCCTTTTCTTCTTTTGCCTTTCAGCCTTGCTTGCTTCGCGATGTTATTTTTTTTTTTCTATTCGAATTCGAGGATTTGCGCGATCTTTTTACCCCCCCTAGATTCTGACCTCTGTAGAACAAACTGCCGACTTCATTTTCGACCCCAACTGTGTGCTGCGCAGCAGGCCTGCTAAGATTCTTATTTTCACCGATAGCCGGTACCCTGCCCCCCCCCCCCCCCCCCCCCCCAAAAACGTCTCGTATTTTCTGAGTCAGTCCCTTCAAGACTGTGGGTAACGGACGTTCCCCCTTCTTGTTGATATCAAATGGACGAGTCTCACCGGTCTTCTTTTATTTCCTTTTTTTTTAGGTAGCCCCCATGTTTTTTCCCCTCCATTAGCTGAGCTAACAATGTCCACATTCTTTTATACTTTCTGGACGACGTTTGACTCTTTCAAAACAGCCAACCCCGACGTCTCCTCTCATTCCGAGCTCACGACTCCTCCATGTGAATTCTCAGCGCCGCAAACGCTTTTCGTATTTTTTTTCTTTGCATTTTTTTGCGTCCAGATCTTGTTTTTTTTGAGGCGCTCTACGCGTTTTGCTACCTTCCCCCTTTTCATTTACTTGCCCATTCTCCTTTCATCTCCTTACGATTCTAGCCTGTTTGTTTTTTTTTTTCCTCAGGATGGTTTGCCCGTCTGGAGACGTGTCATGCTAGCGCCCCCCGCTTCTCTGCCTCCCCCCCCCTTTCCACGATCTTTTTTTTTTCTGAAGTTTTCTCTTTTCCATCCATGGGAGCGTTCGGCGCAGGAAGTTTGCGTATTTCTTTTTTTTTTGACCGGCCTTTTTTTTTTGCAGACAGTTTATTGGCCATTGTCAGGCAAGCCTCCTCTTCGGGCTCTTTTCCGACCATCTTTTACCCATTCCCACTTCTCATATGATCGACCCGCGAACGAGGCCTTTCTTTCCTCCATTTTTTTGCCATGAGAATCCTTGTGTCTGCGCCTCCCGCGTTCTTTTTCAACCTCGTTTTCATCTTGAGGCTTCTTTTCCCTTTTTCTGTGCTTTGCGACGATAACGTCATCTGACCCCTTTTTGCTAGTTTTTTCTTGCCCGGCGAAGAGCAATGATTCGTGCTCTTTTTTTTTTTTTTTTTTTTTCCATGTAGTCTCAAGCAAATTGGATTCCCCTAATCTTTTATCTTTTCCCATACTGTCATAAAAAAACCTACATCACCCTCTCCATGTCCTTTCCCCCAAGAGTGACAGCGCTGCCTGCTCGTTCCCTCGTACTTTTTCGATTTTTTTTCCGAGTTCGCACGCTGAACATTCTGCCGCGTCTGATCCTTCGCTTTTTTCTCTTGGTAGCAGGAACTTTCATCTTTATCCCACACCTTGGATGGCGCAAACCTGTTCTTGTTTACGGGGAGAGTGCCTTTGGCTTGCTTTTTTTTTTTCTGATTCGTTTGTCCTAGAACTGGGACGCAAGAACCCCTTTTTTTTTTTTCTTCTTTTGCTATCAGCTTGCTCTTTTCTGCTGCCGCCCCCCCCCTTTGATCCCTTTTTCAATTTCTTTGAGAAACAAGTTTGCTTTTTTCCTTTCTGACCGTACTTCTATGTGGCAATCCTAATTACCGATTCGGACATTTCCTTGCCTCTTTGCATTCACTTCCCCGTTAGTCTATGATTTTGGTGCAGACAGTTAGGGGAAGGGTGAAACTTTTCTTTCCCCCCTAAATTAGGCTCCTATGTTTCGACTGCAGTGACCTTTGATCACTGTCCCCGTTTTCTCTTTGCCCAGAGATTTTGTTTGATTTGCTTCCCTCAGTTTGACTTTTTGAGCCAGCTCCACCAACTGCGATGCGTGCTAGTTGTCTAGAACATCTTCTTTTTCTTTGATTCTCCCTTTCTCATCTGGTTCCTTATTTTTAGTCCGGGTGTCAGAAAAGAGTCTTTCCATTTTTTCCCCTTTTTTACCATGATTGGAGATTGAATCGACTGGTCATGTACCCCCCTCACTTTTTCCTTTCTCCTTCCTTCTACGTCCCGCTGGAATTGAAACCCCTTTCTTGACACTTCTTTTGAACGTCATATCGACGCGTAAATCGCGCGAGAAAGTTTGATTTCTTCCCCTCTGTTCCCGAATGATGGATTTGGTTTAATTCTTCCTTTTTTTGTTCAGAGAAACAAGGTTTGCTCCCGACGCCGCGTGAGTGAGGAAGGTCGTTTGCTTTTCTTTTTCCCAATTTCCCGCCTCGATGCCCCGATGAATGATGTTTTTTCCCCCCCCTGCTACAGTGAGCGTTTACTTCTCATTCTTTCTAGCCCAGACGTAGCCAGCACCCAGGAAATTTTTTTTTCTTTTCTTCACAGACGCGCGACTCTTCTTTTTCTGACGATGCTGCCTCCACTTTAGATCTGCATAAGCCCTGTTGCCGGATCCTGCAAATTGAATCACCGTGCTGCTAGATTTGGCCGTGTTCTGTGCTTTTTTGGTTTGTTTTTCTTTCACAGACATCAAGAAACCTCCTTTTTTAACTCTTCTTTTGCGCCGGGTGATGATCTCTTCTCCCCGTTCCCTCTTTTTGCGTTTAATACGACCGCTCATCACTCCCGGCAAAGCTGTCCTTTTTTTTCCTTTTTTTTTTTTTTTCCCATCTTTTTTTTTCCCGCCACCGCCCCCCGTCGAGAATCGACCCAGGCACTCGTCCCCCCTCCCCCTTTCACCTTTCTGCACGCCAAGAGCTGCTTCTGTCTTTTTCCCCCCCTCTTGCGCTTTTTCCATCGTAATGACCGGGTTTTCCCTGAGTGAGGCTTACCCCTTTGTTGCTTTTTTTTTTTTTCCAGCATGGTAGGGAGAAGGCCCCTTTCTTTTTTTTTTTTACGGTTTGACTTTCCCGAAATCGGCCGCCTCTCCATCTTTTTTCCCTGTCCCTCTAATTCCGCAACAGAGGTTCGCACCCCTAATTTGCAGGCATAGTCTATTCTCAGCTTACGCCCCCCCGGCGCCCCCCCTTTTTTTTTCTTTTTTTTTTCCCCAGTCAACCCCAAGGTGAGATGACATAACCTTCCTTTCTAATCCCCCTTCCCCCTATTGTCAGCGGCTGGAATGTCCGCGAAGCGGCGTCACGCGCCGGAACCCTGTTTTTTGCAGTCGCCGGTCGCCAGCCAAACAACCCCATTCCGCCTTGATCTCCTTCCTCCTTCCCCGTTCCTCCAGTCATCATACGACCTCGTACCTCGGTTTTTTTTCCGGATCCGCCGTCTTGGCGTAAAAGAAGAGTATTTTGCCTTCAGACCCGCCTCGCAGTCCTGAACATCTCTCTCTTCCATACTCCGTTGCTTTCTTTCCCTCCCTTTTTCGTATTCTTTCTCCTCTTCAACCGGAGAGAGAGTCCACCCCCCCCACACCTTTCTAATACCTCTCTTCGTCGCAGCACCTACTTAGTTTTTTTTGCTTAGTTTGAGCCAGCAACGGGCTTCCAGTTTTCTTTCTCTAGCTTTACTTTGCTGCATGAGGTTCTCCTGCTTTTCCTGAGGGCGTCATGCGCCGTGGTAATGAAGTGCCCCGCTTTTCACATGAAAGAAAGATTTCCCCGACAGAAGCCATTCGCGAGTTTCCCATAGAACCAATCCCCCAGTCCCGCCCCCCATATGAAGGCAAAAGTGTTTTCAATCTCCTTTGTTCGTTCCTCCTTCAAACAGGAGGGACTGTTTTTTCTTCTTTGCCTTTTTTCCACCGCTGTAATCGGAGAAGCCCTTCTTTGACACTCGTTTTCCTATCTTCCTTAGGCTTTGACCAACCAGCGATGCTCCGTTAGTTACGACTCCTTCCGTACATCCTTGAAAAGTCCCCGACGTCCCCACTTAAACTTTTTGTATTTCTCCCCGAAGAATCATCTTCATGCCTCACCTCTCCTGGTCCCCTCATGCCCCTCTACCGAGAGGATAAGAGCTCTTTCCCTTTAAACGTACACGACGTATTTCCCGCAATCCTTCTTCTTTTTTTTTGAGTTCTCCCAGTTTTTTTTAGCGATGAACGTGATTTGTGGTCCTATCTCTCTGTCCGTTTTTTCCCTAATAATGGAATCTTTCGTCCTCTGGCCCAAAGCTTATTGCCAGGCATGTGTTTTTCCTTTTGTTTTTTTTTTTTTCATCGCAAATCGTGTTCGTCTCCTTCCCCCGACGCGTGTTCCCATTTTTTTCCCCCGAGTGTCTGCTGAGAGGCTCATTTTCTTCTATGTGTAACCCTTTTCCCCCCACAAGCAGAGCTATATCAGGTGAGAGCTGTTTCCCCTGCCTTTTTTTTCCCCCTTTTCCCCAGTGCGTGTATAATGTGCGTTCATAACGACACTGAGCAGCCTTCGAAGGGTCGACCTCTCTTTATGCCAAATGAGCGGCGGAGACTCCCCCTTTTGACCTCTTTTGATGTTCTTTTTTATGCGAGAACGAAAGGAGAAAAGGAAAAACTCCTTTTACTTTCGAGATTAGCGTTGCAAGGCACACGAGTTTTTTTTTCCTTCTAGAAGAGAGGAAACTTGTTGAGGTTGGCCACCCCCCGCCAAAGCCTCAGCGGTCGCCGGCAACGTTTTTCGTTTTATTTTCAGTCCCCAGCAGTTTCTCCTGCTGCTCTACAACATAGGAAAGTCTCCCCCAGAGTATTCGGAGGAGATTTCTTTTTTCCCGCCGCGTAATCCAAGCTTCCATCCCCCCCATGTAACTTTTCCCCCCCCCAACGTATCCACTTACGGCGCCGTCCCGTCGTCTTCTCTTTTTCTCGCACATGTCCAACTTCTTTCAGGCTTTCCTGGCCGATTGCCTGGCGTTGCGCTCCCCCCGCAGGTTTTCCAATCCTTTCCCCCCCCCCCAGATGCTCGTGACGCACAGAGTTCTGTATATAGGTACCCATTTTTTTTCGTCCACCTTGCGTGGGCCTGCCCCCCTCGTCCTGTCCACTTTTTTTTTTTGTTGTAACTTTTTTTACAGCAACCAAACAAAATCCCGGGTGACGAGCATGCTTCAGATGCATCGCTAATGTATGTGCCGCATGACCCCGCCGATCCCTCCCCCTTTCTAATGACCAACAAGCCCCTTCCCACTCTTCGTATCTGACATAGCCGCTTTCCCCCCTTAAGGACACCACAAACGAGTTTTTTTTCCCATAGACGCAGATGCCCGCATGCCCCATCCGGTTGTGGTTTCTCATCTTTTTTTTTATCGAACGCCTGTCATCTCCCCAACCCCCCTTTTGTGTGAGCGATTAATCGCGCCTGACAGAGTCTGTTTTCCCTCGACCTGAGGATTGCGAAATGACCTGCCTTTCTTTTCCTTTTCAGTTTTTTTTTTCTTTCAGCAGAAAGAAGCAGTGCGGCAATTCCCCTCTTGGTACCCTCCCCCTCCCTTCAACGTTTGTCTGGCCCTCTCCTTGTCTTTTTGGCTTGCTCATGGCAACTTACGCCGACCATGGATCGTTCACCCTCCCCTTCCCAGTTTTTTTTTTTCCGGAGTTCGCGTTTAATTGTCATAGTAAATCGGCAGGTTTTCGACTCCTCACCTTTCGACTCTTTTCCTGCTCGTGTGCTACAAAAGGTTTCTTGTTGGCCTTCCCCCTTTTCCCTTCGAGCAGATGAGAGGCCCGGCTCGTCCCCCACTCCCAATTTTTTCTGAAACTGCGACGTTTGCCCACCCCGCATTTTCGTGCTTTTTTTTCCGCACCTTGTCCGCCCGGCCGGCCTTAAGATTTCATAGTCTTTTTCTCCCAACCACGGCCGCACGTTTTCCGAAACAAGTGGCGACAGCCGTGCCATTTTGTAATCTTTTTTTCATTGTTGAACTGATAATACAGTTCACACTTTCTCTTTTGAGACCCCTAGGCGGAAATATCAGATGGGTTCGCCTGGCGCGCATTTTTTTTTTTCTTTTTCACCATGACTGATATGTCCATCGAATCCGCCTCCCATGCCTTTTTTCTCTTGCCCCCCCAAAGCCAAGACTTCTTCATTTTTCCAGGCTGAGCTGCAGTGCCGGGTCCCCCCCTGCTTTTTTTTATCAATTTCCTTTTTTGCCAACGGCCCTGTCTGCTGTACAAAGGCGTTTGACAGCTGTCGTAGTGCTTGTGTCTTTTTGTTTATTTTCTCTTTTTGTCGGTGCGCCCTGCGCATCCCCATAATATCTCATTTACCTATTTTGTCGAAGAGAATATGCAAGTTGCGGCAGTTGTCTTCCTTGCCTTCTGGAGTCCCTCCCTCCAGTCCATATCACGAAGCTAGACCGTATACTCCCATTTTTCCCCTTTTTTTTTGTCTCCTTGCATGAAAGAGGCGTTTTTGCGTGGGTGGCCTCCTGCACGGCCTGGCGTGCCCCCAGCGTATCTTTCTTTTCTGTTTTTTCCCTTCTCCCCTTGTCCGCTCCGGAATCTTAGAGACGAAATGGTCAGGTTTTTCAACCTTCCCTTTCGCCCTTTTGCACTCTGCGCGCGATTTGCCCTCAAAATCCCCTCCTTTTTTTTTTCCTTCGTCCATTTTCATCTGAGCTTGCAGTCCGAGGCGTCCTTTTGCCCCGCTTTTTTTTCTTGTCGTCCGGGGTGCTTCCGTACTTATCCCCCCCCCGTTTTTTTTTTGTTCTTTCCCTCTACGAATCTCCTGCAAGGCCCTTTTCCTTGTTTCTGCCATGCCGTCGTGTTGCATTTTTGCTGGAAGCTTCATCAGCATTTTTTCTGCCTTTTCCTTTTTCCCCATCTCCTTCTGCATTCTCCCGAAACACATTTACCTTCCCGCCCCGCAGTTTTTTTTTCGCACAGTCTTCCTTGCCACGCCGGCGAGTCACTTCCGCCGCCTGCTCCGTAGTGGCGTATTTTTTGACTTTTTTCTTTCCGTGAAGTTTGCCAGCCGCCCATCCAAAAAAAGGAAAGGGGCCCATTCAGTTTTTTTTTCCCATTTCCAACTTTCTGTTTTGGTCGTTCCGGACAAGACTTTTTGCGCTGGCCGTTTTTTCGTCCCGGGGGGGTGAAATGTTACGACCCCTTCATTCTTCGACATTGCTCATCAGAGTGTTGCGTAGCGCCTATTGCCCCCTCCTTTTTTCGTGTATACAGTTTTCGGCGAGGACTTAGCGCTTCCCACTCCAACCCCTGGCCTACGAGCTACATTCTATAGACATCCGTATGGACCTTTGTTGACCTTTTTCCCCAGCCCCTTCCCCCTTTTTGATTGACGCAGAGGGGTGCATTAGAACACTCTGAGTTCGTTTTGTTTTTTTTTTTGAGTCACTTGACTGCAGAGCGTTTGCCTGCTGCTTGTTGTTTCCTTTTTCCCTGCGTTTTTTTTTCCGCTCCACCTCTCCGAGGCAGTGCGGCCCTTTTTTCGACCCCCCTCTGGGTTTTTTTGCTCGTTGCGATTCCGCTGTTGCAGCTTGAGGACCGCGTCCGCTCGGCTAAGCCTGAATCGTACTTCTACGCCTTTGGGCCGCGCCGCGATGAGCGCAAGAGATCCCTTAGCCGTCGTTTTCGCTAGGCATAGATGTTGTTGACTTTTGGAGCAATCGCTCGACCAGCCATTTTTTCCTTTTTTTTTTCCATGCCTTTCTCTAATGCCGAACAATGCGAGGGACGTGTTCCCTTCTTGTTTTTTTTACCAACATGTTGCGAGGAGTTTCTTGCCTGCGAGCTGTGCGATTTTTGGCGGTTGCAACCTTTTTTCCTCCCTCCCCGATTCGATGAATGGGACTTCAAAAAAGATATCCCGTTGGCGGCTTGTTTCTGCACATCTTGGCCGTCGCAAGGCTAGTTGCATCTGCGGACGCCTTGGCCCCTATGGCCCTTTTGCTCAGACGACAACATTTTTTCCCCCCCCCCTGCAGGCATGTAGCAACCAGATGTGTCGATCATACCTTTTTCCTTTTTCCAAGTTTTTTATGTGTTCATTTAACTCCCCCCTCCTGCGGTTTCCCCGTAGACCACCGATTCGCCTCTTTCCTTTTAGATTTTTCGACGCCTAGACAACGATTCCTCCGATCAATTAGAGGTTTTGCAAGGCAAGCTTTTTTTTTTTTTTTATTTCTGGCTTCGAGACCCGCCCCCCCCAGCGAGATCGACCCCCCAACTTTTTCCCCCTACCTTTTTCAAGTTACCAAGGAGCAGTCAATCCCTCAGCGTCTTGCACCCTTCCGGCTGGCCTACCGGACCTAACCGGACATGCCCGGCGCGGCGCCAGTGATGCACAAATTCGTTTTTTTTTTTTTTTTTTGCAGCCCTTTTTTCGGGTGAGAGTACGTCCCGCGGTTCTCCCCAACTTATTTTCTTTTCGACAGCACAATTTCGCGTGACGCTAGAGATTGCACCAGAGTCTCCCCTGCTTTTCTGGTCCAATGCATAGCTTAATAAGAGTTCACAACTTGAATTTCTTTCCTTTCCCAGAGGCTCGCCCAAAAGTAGATGCCATTCCAAAGTGCCTATCGCCATCCAGGCCGTTTTTTCGGATTGATCAGGCGGACTGTCTTTTTTCCCTCTATAGCATTCGACCATTTTGAAGGGCCAAGATGAGCAGTCCCCCCCCGTTTCCCCCTTTGCATGTCCAGAATGTCTCCGACACCGTCACCATACACGGACCTCGTCCACGTTGTTACAGGTGCTCTGACTTTTTCTCCTCCGTATTACGATATTATCCCCCTGGCGTCTGGTCGAATAAACAGGCATCTCCCAACATCCCTTCCTCACTTGGTAGTTGGGTCTGCATTTCGCAAATAGTTCTGTCTTCCAGCCCAGCGCGGTTGTCCTTTTTTTTTTTCAACCAGCCCTCGTCTATCGTTTGAGCGCCTCCCCACCCCTTTTCCTTTTTTTTTTTTTTTTGTTGCTTTATTGACAGAAGCGTCCTTTGATTGCTGCGGTCTCTCCCTTGCAGCGTCCTCGGTACGGGTTTGTAATGCGGCTGAAGTGCTCTCCCTTCTTTTTCTTCCTTCCTTTTTACCAGCCTCTAGCGGATCCTCGTTCCGCCCTTGCATGTATCGCAAGCATAAAGATGCCCGAGCTTTCTTTTGTTCGGCCCGTTTTTTTGTCCCTCCACTTTCGCGTGGGCCCGCATTGCCTAGAGGATGACGCTTATTTGAGCATATTTTCTTTCCACATCGATTTGAAGTCGTATTGATGCTTTAGTTTGCGTATTGCTTTCGTTCAGATATACTTTGTGCTAGACTTTCCCCCCTTATACACCATTTAGTCCCGTTAGCGCCCGGGCCCCCCCCCCCTCCAACTTTTTCTTTTTTTGCCTACGACGAAATTCTTTTTCATTGCCTTTCATCTCCCCCGTGGCCCTTGAACGTTTCTTCTGAACGTGGTCATAGAAAGAAGCCCTTGATGACTTTACGATCTATTACTGACAGCGCTTTTTTTCCCCCCCGAATTCCCTACGCTTTTTTTCAGCCGTAAGATGCAGACCCCTGTTTTTTGATCAGTCTCGCTTGTTGTGGGGTTTTCTCCTTTTGCCTTTGCCCACATCGTATGCCTTTTTTTTTGTCGTTGCCTATGTTAGAGGCATAGATCTTCTTTTTTCTCCAATTTTTGAGCTTGTTTTTTTTTTTTCCTTTGCGCTCACCTCACCGCACAAGCCTTTCATGGGTTCTCCGAGGCCGGTTTCAATAATTCCTTTCTTTCTGTTTTTCCCTTAAACCCCCACCGATGCCCGCACGATCTCCTCGCCTTTGCGACCACTGTATCCCTCTCTCGAACCGCCGGTCTCTCAAATTTTTTTCGGTTTATAAGTTGCACGACGAAGGCAGAATCAGATCCTTCCCCCTTTCCGGAGCGTCCTGTTGATGTGCGGTCGGACTGTCCGAACGACGCCCCCCCCTGCTCCCGTGGATCCAAGAGCCCCATTTTTTTTTTTTTTTTTTTTTTTTTTCATCTTAGCCTTCCCAGAGCGCTTGAGAGCAATTTTTTTTTCCCCCCCACATCCCGTCACGCAAGACGAGTCCCGTTTTTTTTCTTTTTGCCTATCGCGACAGCCAATTACTTTCTTCACAGACCCCTCAGATCGCCGAGTCTTCACTGCGTTTTTCCCCCTTCAGCGTATTGCCCCCCCTAACACCAATCTATGGTCGAGCAACAACCTTCCCCCTGCTTTCTTTTCCTGCCCTTTCGTACATGCGCGATGAAACATAGCGTTCCCCTTTTTCACCCCCCCCATCGAGCCTTAATGCTTTTGACGCCGTTTTTTTTTGAGTTCTCAACCGTCTCCCCAAGCAGAAATCTCCGCCCCCCCGTGCCCTTTTTCCCGCACACAGGATCCCTATTTTCGTTAGCCGCCACCCGTCCCTTTTTTTCGTTTTTTTAAAGCGTTCTTCTCCAACGCTGACGGATAAAGCAGACTCCCCACCCCCATTTTTGCTTTTTTTCATGGCCGCCGCGTTGATCGCGCTTTTCCTGTTCCCTTCCACCCCCTGCGAGTCCCCTATCGTGTCAATGTTCACCCCCCCTTTTTCCTAAGACGTTCACTTTTCTTTTGCTGTCAGAAGCGTCAGCAAGCCCAACTTTGATCCGATCCCCTCAACCTGTTTTTTCCTTCAATTTGTAACATGATGGAGAGGTTGCTTCCCTTCCTCAACTCTGCATGGACGTATCGCGCTGCTTTTTTCGCAGCGCCCTCGGCCTTTCCCCTGAGCCCGCTCGTTCGTGCGCAGTCCCCCATCCCTTTTCCTCCCCCGCCGGCGCATCACATTCTTGTCGTGCCGCACGAAACGTGTTCTGTAGTTTTTTTTGAAGCCTTTTTTGGAATTCCTGTCATTATCCGCAACTGAACATAGACCCTCTTCCCCCCCCCCAGCCCATTTTTCCTTCCCACGTTGACGGCGCCCCAACTATGCGAGCGCTCATTTTTTCCCTAGTAACTTTGTGTCTCATCCAAACGTGGAAAGCCCCCATTGTTCTAGCGCCTATGTCGTCCTTTATGTCCTGCTGGCGACGTTTTTTTATTTTTCCCCCTGGGGCCAGTTTTTTTCTGTGTGGAGGCTCTCCCCCCCAGACGATCCCCCCAGAATTTTCTGATGATTCCTCGCCCCCTACCCCTCCTTTTCCTTGAATCTCAAGCATGCGCCCCCGTCTTGGCTTCTCAGTCTCGATTTCTTTTTGCACGCGTCTGCCCCTGACAGGCCCCCCGCTCTCCAAGCCTCTCCCCCCCGTTCGCTGTGGTCCCACGGAGTTTTTTTTGACTCAGGTAGACACGCCATGGGCACGCGGCCCGGGCCCGCCGTCTTTTCCCCCGCCCCCTCTCGAGCCCGCACAGCTGCGCCTTTCCCTCTTCATTTCTGTTCCCACTTCCCTTTCTCTGTCTCGATCCGCCGGCAGGACCGAAAGCTCAACCCGCGTCCCCCCTTTCTCTTACACCCCAGCATGCAGGAGACGGTGGACAGCCTCAAGCCTCCATGGTTTCTTCATACTTTTTTTACACGCGCCTGTCTCTTTTTTACAACGAGAGAGACGGCCCTATCCACTGCTGTTTTTTTTGGTCAGCGCGCTATAAGAGGCGCCCTTCCCATCTGCATCTTTCA
>Ga0179593_1622676_pt1 | contig 16335 bp, 13 predicted proteins | sample CZODoug2_1_08_16_FD_185931 | JGI IMG/M metagenome (GOLD analysis project Ga0179593, IMG submission 185931) | Vadose zone soil fungal communities from Angelo Coast Range Reserve, California, USA - CZODoug2_1_08_16fungal (PacBio error correction) | ecosystem: Environmental > Terrestrial > Soil >... | reverse complement strand
CTTAATCTCTCGTGTGCTTCTTACGACTGTCCAAACGTGATGTTTGCGCCCTTTGACCTGTCCCCAGATTCCTCCCTGGCGTCGCCTTCGCGGTCCCCCTGTATAGATCACCATCCACTTTCGAACCCTTCCCTGGTTTTTCACAAACTTAATTTTTAGAGAGTAAGTGGTTACGTGTTCTCCTCGGCCTGTCCCCCTTTATTTTTGAGATCAGGCTTCCTCCTCTTTTCCCCGGTAATTTTTTGGATTCTCGTCCACCCTTTTTAGTGTTTTCTCTAAGGATAGGTTAGCGTGTGATCCCGGCAACATCCAGAGATTGATCCTTCAGAAAGCAGATTGATTTAATGAAAAGGAAGCCATTTTCCCCTTTTTTCCAGCTTGTCTTAGCGACTTCCCAACTCCCAATGCCCATTGTATCAGGACCCTCAGTCTCCTTCGTGTCGTCGTCTCTTGAAGTTCTGTTAATGCAGCTTACCCTGTTTGCCCCTCACCCCTCTTTTTAAGCCTCCCCCATAATAGAAGACCTGCCTTTTCCTTACTTCCACCTTCCCCTATGCCCCCTGGACTCAGGCTCCCTCTTATTCCTCGCTTGATCGAAGTTGTCCCCGTAGTATTTCGCGACCGTTTAAGCCCCCAGGACACTTATTAGCACCCCCGAATGCAGACTTTCGTCCCCCTGGGTTAGAGAGTAGTGTTTTGGCCGAACCCCCAAGAACCCTCTGCTCCTCTTATTCCCTCCTTGGTGCTCTTCCGGGCACCCCCTTAAACATGAGAGACTATGTCACGTACTCTGATACTAATTCTCACGGGATGGCCCCCCCGACACTTCAATCACACGTAAAATGGTGCCTACGGGTGAAGGGCGCCGTCCGACCCCCCCCAAACGAGATCCCCGGTACCCGCTTTCTGCAGCTGAAATATAATCTCCTTATGGCACTTTAGCGGTTTCCCACACCTACTGTGAGAGCCCTTCCGATTATCCAGTTCTTTTCCCTATCCTTCTCGGATCTATCGACGTTTATCTAGTGGCCGCCTAGCCTCTACGCTGTAAGGACAACTGTGCCACCCCCCCTGTTCTGCTTTGAAGGGTTCGACTCCTGAGCAAGCCCGGTCTTTTAGATTTTTTAAACGCATTTGTCATAGAAAGCATGATCCGCTGTCTCGTTTTTTCCCCCTTCGCAGGTTAGTTCCATTTCACTACGGCCATTATCCATCTAGAGTGGAACATACCAGGAATTTTAGCCAGCACGACTCTTTAATTCTTGCGGGATTGGGCTAAGCGGTTGACGATTTTTGTTCAGGATTGCTGATGGCCCGTCCAGGCCGCTCGCGGCCCCTCATCGTGAGTTCTAACCCCCCTCCCTAGTATTGAGGAGGTCCTGTCCGATGACTCTAGCCCAGACGTGCTTGTTCCCCCCCCGATGTTCTTTCTACTATTCTGCCCGGACCCACACTTGCGTAGAGATTGTGGCAAGGGTGCCCCGCCTCCCCTTTTTTATCTCAGTCCCCCCAGTTGGTTGGGGATAGATTCGCACCGAATCCTTGGTATATTAGTAGGGTCACGAAGAATCTCTCAAGATCCATTTCGTTGGTTGCCTCGATCTCTTTCGGCTAAATAGTCTTTCGCCTCATGTTGGTTTCCTCTGTCTTCGCACGGCTCTAACGCAGAGGCGTCTCAGTTAGCCCCTTTTACGTCGCTTCACCTTTCTTGCCGAGAATTTACCAATGGGCGCAGCGCTTTCTCCCCTTCATCTAGGAGATCTCTTCGCACCGCCGTCGTAGGTGCGACAGGCCTGAGGTGAGTGTGCTACCCTCCAGGCAACCCCGGGCCTAAAAGTAGTCCCGCTGTAAGACGTTCTCGAGCATTTACACCGCTCGTAGACGCGGAGATGGTTGTTCTGCCCCGGACTAGTTGCGAGGCTCCCTCATCACATATCATTTCTCTAAGAACCCAATAAGCTGGTATCATGTTGCATTTGTCTCAGTTTATCCCCGACGGCTGGCACGTAGAATTTCTCTCTAATCTGCTGTAGTAGACGCTATCCCCTTCTATCGACCCCCATTGGGTGGTACTTACCTTCCGCTTATCGACTCTTCGAAATTCATGGATCTTTTTTCTCCATGCCTCCCTTTTGTTCTCTCAGGTTTTTGTCTTGTGGCAGACTTCCGTCTCCACTTCTTGCCCGGAGACGATTACCCAGGGTCTTTTTTTAGATGTATTCCCCTTACGGTCAGAGAAACCTGTTATCTATCGTCACATTTCTCGAATTTTGACGGGCGGCAAGCATTTGGGGTGCGTTCTTGTAGCCCGCGAAAAGCCGAACCTTCTGGTTCCTTGTTAGTTTTCGTCTCCACACTCCTGTTTAGCCATTTGCATCCCGTCTTTGGAGCCCCTAAGGGCCGGATTATTTATTTTGATAGACCGAACTACGCTTCTCACATACCCGAACGAGCATCGGTCATCTCTAGCCGATCCTAAGTTCCGAGGGCCTCGAGTTTTTCTTCTATCCTCGGCCCTCTCCCTTCACTTTTAGTGCGCGACACCGCCTCCCTATGTGGCCCGGTGCAGACGACACCATCCCTCCTCCCAGCCAAAACGCGGGTTTTTTTCGCCGCCTGAACGGAAATTACCTGCTTTGATGATATACCTCCGCGGAGGTAGTACCCTCTTCTGTCCTTCTGCCCATAGACTCTGTTCTGAGTCTCCCCCCCCCTTGTTCCGATCTCCCCCCTTTCCTGGGACACGGAGTTAGGTTGATTTTCCTCACCGGACCCCTTCCCTTCGTCGCCTCCCTCCCCGCAGTCGTCCTCTCTTCATCATGCGATCACCGATTGTGGTCGTGCTACGAAGATCGATTTGAGTTTGCGCTGGAAGTGGGTGATGGAGATGCTCTCGGCAAAGAGGTCCTCGCCTTCGACCCTCCGTCCCTTTTTTCTTCCTCTCCTTAGTTCGCGCATCAATTGAGGGGAGTGAGCCTCTCCAGCCTGCTCCTCTCTTCTAGTTGAAGAGACCCTCCCCGGTCCCCCCCCCCTTCTCACAAAAATTTAACCAACCTTCCCTGGCAGTCCGGCAGAGTTTTTTTCAGAGTCGTTTTCGTCTTCTCTTCAGCGATTTTCTTGACGACCCGGATCGACAGCCCGTATGCGGAATGTTAAGGGAACGACGGGTCCTAGTGCCCTGTCGAGAGCATTTTGGGACGTGACTTTTATTCTGTGCACCGGTGAACCCACCCTAGAGATAAGCGTGATAATTTCCACATCTCAAATGTTCTCTCGAGCGTGCGATTGAAGACTTATCGATTTTCACTTGCGCTTTGGTCCCCGGTCGCCGTACTACTTTCTGGGGACATCCCAAAGTTCCTTCATTTTTTCTTGTCCTACTATTTAACGTGATCAAACACAACTCCCAAGTTTCCTTTAGGCCCCTGTTGCTGCGCCCCCTACACGTTCTATTCCCCCCCCGAGTTTTCTTCTGTTCCCTAGCCCTCGTCCCCCTCTTTTTCCGATTCCCTACGTCTTTCATAAGTGTCACAAGAGCTGTTTATTTGATTCCGCCTCGACGGCGAACTGAGCTTTTCCTCGTGGTGCCTTCGTGCGCGCTGAACCACTCCATTGTCTACGCTCGTGCCCGCTTATGGAGCGTCCCCTTTAATGTGAGTCTACTCGGAAACCCTCTATTGGTTTTTAGGCGCACCTCTCCCGTGATATTCTCTTTTCAATCCTTTTTTTTTTTCTCGTCGATTGGCCTATGTCCTAGTCGGGTTTTTTTCTCTCTCTCACAGTTGCCTTTCTTTTCCACCGCCTTTTTTCATCTGTCGCGCAAGTCTTTTTCTCCCGTGCCTTCTTTTTTTAGGACGTCTCATGGACTGCCGCAGGCTGCGAGAATTTTCCCGTAGAGAAGGACTGGCCCCCTTTGCGACTCAGAGTCTCCTGTCGCCTACTCTCGACGAGGACTCCGATGGTGCGTATCTTCTTATCGATGTCCAAAGTCCAACCGTGTTGATTTTCCTGTGTCACTTTTTATTCCGCGAACTCCTTTCTTTTTTGATACGAGGCGTGGCCTCTAGAATTTGGGATATCCCCGATCTCTTGGAGTTCCTTGACCCGGGTCCTCCTCGGCGACGAGAGGACAGCCGTAAACGGGACTACTATTACCCACTTTCTTCGAGCACGTCTTTTTTTACCTTTTGTGTTCTTGCTCCTGTCAAAGCGTCGGCCCTCCTAGATCAGGTAAAGTCACCCTATTTCCCCCTCTCCTTACACCGGAAAGTGTCCCCCCGGCCTTCAACTGTACCCTACGTCCGCGTCGAGTTGCGGTCGTGTTCCCCCTCCCCCCGCTTAGTATTTTTGTGCGCACTCCCCGCAAACATAGATGGTTCCCCCCTCTATTTTAGTTTGCTTTTGTCTTTTCTTTTCCTTTGAGTTAAGAATGCGGCCTACTAGAGAGATGTGATTTAGCTCAAGCACGTCCACCTTTTCGCTAGTACCTCTGTAACAGATTCCAGACTTCCATGGCTGTCGACATGCTCAATATTTCGAGCAATAAAGATCCCACCGAAAGGAAAGGGCAGTGTGTCACGTGGAGACTTTTTCCCGTCACGTTTTCAGGTGATGATAAGTTCGGTTTCCCCCTCGCTTCTTGCGTACTACTCCCTCGCCATATTCACTGATTTTAAACAGAGCGTTTCCCAGGTTCTATCGAGGATCCCTTCACGTCAGACTCTCTGAGAGTTCTACCCTATGCCGAGATGGGCTCTCCCCTCCAGAAGTTCCTCTAGGAAGAAATCAGGATGATGTCTACTGGTAATCGATCCCCGTCAAGGAGAAGGTTTTCCTGTGTAACTCCCGTCTTCGGAAGAATATAAGGTAAACCCTCTCTTCTGTTCCCCCCCCCAGTAAGGCTTTGAGGGTCTTCTCTCGAGCATCGTTACCGAAGTCTTTTAAGCTCCTATTTCGCGTCTTTCTTTTTCTAGGGGAAGTGCCCGTCCTCGAAGGTATCGCCAACCCCCTTAGTCCCAGAACAGACCCCCTTGAGGCCCCCCACTTTGCGCTATGCAGAGGGAGACCTCCACAAAGAACCTCTCCTCTGATTTCGCCGTGTTCTCTTTGACCCCCAAGTTTTCCCTTGGCTGACCTTCGGATGATTAGAAACGTTTTCCCATTCCCCCTTATTCTCACACTTCCTTCCTGGCATAAGTTCCTCCCTGGTTTTTCTCCTTCCATTTCTTCTACTCACGTTTTGGAGCAGACAACCACCTACGGGCTACGCGTGAAGCTTCTATCTGTGACTGGCCCCCCCCCCCAGGTGTATCGTCATGATGGTACGGAATTTCCCCCCCACCGTTTTGAGACTTTATTCTTTGCCTGAGCTCTCCCTTCCCCCCAGTGATTCCGGTTCCCCTCCCCTCCCTTCCACCGTCTTTCGGTTGTTACCTGGCAGCACGGTCCTGAAGTACCATCTTTTGCCCTCCTCTTCCCCGCGCCGGCTGTCCTTTCCCCGTCCTCTCCCCTTTTTTTTTCCCATTTCAGACCGGCCGTTCCAATGTGAGGAAAAAGAGGCCATTTTTTTCGAAGCCGGAGGATATTCCCCTGTAATGTGGTGATTCTCCCCCCCTCCTCGAGTTCTGACCGATGTGTGCAGTTTCTCCCTCCTCCGGACCCCAGTTGGAGCCCTCCGGCTTAGGCCCGCCGGTTTGTACCGCGCGCGTTTGCGGAGCCAACATATGGGATTTTTCCTCCTCTCTTTCGTGCCCCTTGACCAACATTTCCTTCCGAGATGCTTCCCTCCTTCCCTTTTCCGATCTATCTTGTTTTTTATAGACTCGCCGCAACTCTGATCTAATATTCCTTTCTTTCCCGTGGGATTTTTCGCCTCATTGCTCTTTTCTCCATTGGTTGTGATCCGTTGATTTGGATCGGAAAATAGATAAGTGACTCTTAGTTGTTTTTTTTTATTTTTTGTTTTTTTTTGTTTGTATCCCCCCTTGGGTCCGTCGCCGTTTTGCCCTTTTCTTTCTCGTCGTCTCCCGAAAAAATATCCAAGGAGTCTTCCGAATTGGGGGTTCGGAAGTGGTCTTTTAATGTTCCCGGACCCTTCGTAGTAGAGGGCACTTTACCGGAGCGACGTTGCCGTGCTTCGTCCCCTCCTTGAGAGTCAGATTGCGTCCTTTCTTAGCCTTGAAACTTCCGTTACCCAAACCTTGCACGCCGATGGTCATGGTACGGGGCCTCGGTTCCCCCCTTTCCCGTGGCTACGGCGCCCCGAGAATAGCTTTGTCTCCGAGATTCCCACCTATTCTCGCATCTTCCCCTCTTGCCTCATGTTTTATCAATTCTTGTGTGTCTTAGTCGGACTCTACTAACTATCGAGGGTCGTAGCCGCCGCATTTTCAGATGTCAGTGGTGGTTGTTTGTGTTCTGTCCGAAGTCGATGGAAGCGGAGCAGTCCCATGTGATTCTCCCTTTTCAAGTGTCCGTTGACTGTTCTCATTCCTAGACGCGGAGCCCTGTCGATCCTCCAAGGACGCTTTTGCTCTGTTTGTACCAGATCGAAGCACCACTCGACTCCTGGCCAGTTATATAACTGGCTGGTCGAGGTCATATATTCAGACCTCCGTGGTCAGCGGCGTAGGGGTTCCTTCTTTTATGGTGGTCATGGATTGCCCTGTAAGGACGTACCGCTCCGCTACACCGTCCCGATATTTCTTGCCGCAGAAGGTAAGCCCCATTGGGGATGTAAGGATCTGCGACCATTTGCCTTGACAAAGCCGTTTTACAGGTGTCTCGGCCGCTCCCACTTAGGCGTCAGTCGCCGCTCTGCCCACGTTCTGACGTGGTCCTTGATGCCTACCCCCTCCCCCCTTTGTCGGCGTGCTGCTTTAGTATGAGGCCCTCGGATTGATGATGATTTACCGCAGACTCTCTTTTTCCCCCGATTCGCTTCTCCCTTATCACGTCTCGTCCTTGAACAGTACCAGTCGGTAGACCGGAAATAATTTCCCTTGATTCGTACCCCTGACCGTTTCCTCTGAGCTCCCTAAAAGGTCGATCTCAGAGAATAGCTGCCATTGTTGAGAGAACCTTCCTGAGGGTTTTGGCTGATATCTTTCCTTTTTCCTCCGCCCTTCTTCTCCAGATGACTCTGCAGGAGGCCGCAATGTTGAAAGATGTGTCCGGTACTGTTGCTAGATGGCCGTCATCTCGACTAGTAAGAGCCGCGGACTCTTAGACTCTCGATCTCCTATGTAACGACTTCGATTTCCTCTCTCATAGGTTTTTTTAAAGAGTTTTGCTCTGACCTCGTCGTTGGTAGTTGTGGTTGCGCTTGACCGTACAGAAGACCTCACCCTGTATCCGGTAGTCTTGAACAAATTCAATAGGGATTGTCCTCTCCCTGACTGCGGTTGTCAGACGTGGCTTTATCACGGTGCCTTTTTTTTTTTCGTCTCACGACCCGCGTTTCCAGGTCGACTACTCTCCCACGAGGCAGGTCGATTCTCGGCTCTCCCCTCCGTGTTTTGTCCCTTTCGTTGCAGCTTTGTGAATCCGTTGAGGCCCCCTAGGTCGTTCCTCCGTTCCCGGGTCAGACCTCAAAAATCTCTCTTCTCTTCTTATGGTTCTTCCCTTTTTTGCCCATCTTTGAAAGAACCAGGGGTAGCTAGAGCTCCCCCTTCTGCGAAACTTGCCTTCTTTTTCCGCTCTCCCACACCTCTTTGTTGTTGATTTTCTCCTTACTTACGCTTCCTTAGACTCCGCCTTTTAATACGAAACCTCCTTGATTACTCCTTTCTCTTGAGACCTTTTGCTAGACTGTTTCTTTCCTTCCTCGAGACGATGTCCCGCCCTTCCTTCCCCCCCCCCTTTTCTAATGCTAGCCGCTCCGGTAGGTCAGATTTGTGGAAAGATACCTTGATGATAGTGCCCCCTGTTTTGCTCCCCTCTGTCAGATCTCTCTCCTCCTTCCCTTTTTTTGTTGTTTCATCTATCTTTCTTCTAGTGTGACTCCTGGCCCCCCCCTTCTGCCAGTTGCTCGGCCCCCTACCCATGACGAGCGTAATTTCTTGAAAGTTCTCTTTCGTCTATGCTTTTCTTCCCTCCGTCAACCCTGACCTTCTTTTTTCCACTTTCTTCGCCTCGAGCCGGCGTTCTCTCGTTTTTCCTCCTGAGCCGGCTCTAGGTCTTTTCATGAAGCATCGAGTCGGTCATTGAGTAAATAAGATTTTTGTTCTTCTCCTCTCAACCCTTTTCTTGTCGGAGATTCCGGTCGCGCTAGTCCTCCTCCCTGATTTTCTTTTCTTTTGAACCTCGTAGTCGGGCGGTGGAGTTATATAGGTCGGCCAGTTTGATTTTTCCTGGCGCCGCCCTTTATAGCCCTAGGGCCCTTCCTTTTTCCTATTAACTAGCGGACCCCACGGAGAGAGATTCCCTTGCCGTTTTTGAGCATTATGACATCGATCTGGCTCTGCTTCGTGGGCCCCCTCCCCCACTTCCCCCGACATTCACAGAAGGAGCGCGTTTTACAAATGCGTTTCATGTCCGATCCGAGATCGTCGTACGTAGTATGATCCACAGCTCTAGTCTTCCGTAGTCATAGCCGCACGAGGAATCCCGTCCCCCCTCCGTCTAACCAATTTTCGTCGACAGGTTGCCCCCCCCTTTTTTTTCCATCTGTGTTTTTTGACAGAGTAGACTTCTGCCCTTAAGATTTAGTGGTCCAGCGAGTCCCCTCCTGGCACCACGTGTCTCCTCTCCTTCCACAGATTCAGCCTTGTCCTTTCTTCGTGCTCGTACCTTTTTTTGCCCTGATACTTCCGTCCGTTCGTAAAGGAGAAATGCTTTAGTGGGTAAGTGTCGATTTCCCCCTTAGTTTTTCGTGCCCCTTCATCGTCGTGTCTCACCGAGGGCTGTGTTCATTTTCCGGTTGGACAATCTTTATGGAATTGTGTGCGGACTGCCCCAGTTCTTTTTGGAATTCTTCTTGCGAATCATTCTTTCCCTCCAGGACGCTTTCCTAGCCCGTTTTCTTATTAGAAGTTTTTTCGAATGATTTTTAGGTTTGCTGCGCTGGAGAGAGCCTTCTTCAGATTTCCTTTTTCACAGACATGGCTTTCTCCGACTCCAGCCCCGAACGGCTTCTGTCGTCTGCGCCTTTCCTCTTGAAATCGATACTTAGTTTTCCTGCATAGAGACTTTCACCGTTTATGTACAAAACGTTTTTTTGGCACTTTTTTGTTTTTTTCCTTCTCTCCGCCCCCCTTCCCCCCCCCCATGTGCGAACGGTTTTTTCCCGGAGCAAGGACCGCCACCTCCAGTTTACTAAGTGGTCTCCTTTCCAACGACCCTCTTTACCCCCGGTTTCTGCGCCGGACGCCCTCCCCCCTTCCCCTACTCGTCCCCTGGATTTTTTGATCCCACCTGCCTTAAAGGAGCAGAAAGGGTTTTCTGCGAATTGACAGATTGTCTTCCCCCTCCGGCAGCATTTTCCAATTCCCCCACCCCCGCTCTCTAACGCCTTTCCCCCCTTCAGTCTCCTACCTTCGAGATTTCTTAAATCCCTCCGGAAACCCCATTACGGCGAGAGGTCAGATCCTTAGGGCCTCTTAGACTCTTATGTCGCTCCGATGTTTCTTTGTCCGCTGTCTGTGTCGGCAGATCTCCAGTGAGTGCCGCTGAAAACCCGTGACTTTGTCCGAGGGCCTTGCAGTGACCCGAGATACTCCGGCGGCCATTCCCCGCCTTCGCGTCTACCTCCGATAGAGCCCCGAGTTCTGAGATTGTGATCCGGTTTCGTCTCCTTTGTTCCGTGTCCATTAGCCACGCCTCCTCCCTCGCAACCCCCTCGCCCGGTTTGCGACTTTCCTGAGCCATGTCCCTTAGAAGAGGTTTTTCGCCTGGCTCTCGTTCCCCCCCCGTCAACCCCCGCGTGGGCCATCGTTCGAAAACCAAGAGCTTGTATTCGACGCCTCATTCCTTCCCCTGCTTACATTGAAGGATAGAATAAGTTTGACTTTCTTCACGCTGGTCCTTGTATACTATCTGTCGTGCCCCTGTCCCCAACCTTTCTTCCTATCCTCTATGCTTGAAAGGTTGTCTCTCCTAACTTCCTAGTGTTTGAGAAGGCGCCCCAAACCATCCGTTCTTCTTCCTAAATCTGGATAGAGCTTTTTTTACGGTTCTTGGGAACTCCTGAATTCTTTCTCCCACTCTCCCCACTGTTGTTTAAGGAACCTTGATCTACCCTCCCTCTTCACCTCTTTTCCGTGTTCCTCGGGTACGAGGGGCGTTTGGTAAATTTTCTAGTTTGCTCCCCATCCTTTAGAGATTCCTCCAAGTCTTGCCGCGCTCGCCTCCGCCCCATTCTCTTTTTTTTCCTTTTTTTTTCTCCGTCACCTTGTGGTTGTCACTTTACTTGACCTTTACACCTGAATGCAGAGCCCCGGAGATTTGACTGGACACCTCTTTCCTCTCGGGCTCCCCCTTTCTCGGATGCCCTCTTCGGCTAGAAAGTATGTCATTCCGCAACAGGGTGTTTCCCATGTCGGTTTTCCGGGACCCTTTTGGAGCTGTCTCGGCCCCGTCTCGCCCGTCGTGTCTCTACTTCACAGTTCCTGAGAGACTCCCCTAATTTCCAAAGATCCATCTCAAGTTAATGTGGTGTAGACACGGTTTAGAGGCGCTATAGACATCCTCTTCTTTCATCTCTCCGGTGTCTTCGATCTTTTGGTTGGTGTATTAAGCCTGACCTCGGCTTTTGCCGTCCCTTCCCCCGACACAGTCTCCCCCCTTTTCGATTGTCTTTCCCATGTGGCATCCGTTTTCGTCTGTGGTCTCTCTCTTAAGTCGACTTCGCCGGCAGGATTGGGATCTCTTTTTTCTTAAGATGCTCCAAATGCTTTGGTTATTTTCTTCCCCTTCGCTTTCTGCCCCTCTTCGGCTTTTTCCGTGGTCTTCTTTGGGGACGGAGGATTAGCTCCGCTACTAAAGGTTTTGAGCCCGCGAGGAGCTTCCCCCGTCCCGCAGTATTTTTTTCCCTAGGGCCTCGCGAGTGGCTCGCGCGCGCTTGAGTCTTCCCCCCCGCGTTCCTTCACCCCGGGAGATTCCTTCTTCCCTCGGTCCAGACGTGCGTCCTTTCGAAATTTTTTTCCTTTCCCCCTTCCTCTAATTCTTGGCGACGACCAAAGGCCCCCTCGTATGGGGTAGGACCAAGTGGTCTTTCGACCGTCGACGTTCTGAGGTTTTCTACGATTTCTACCGGAGTTGATTCGCTTTTTATCCCCCCTCCCTTGTTTTCGCGAGCGCCCTAGTTTTATAGCACAGTTTCACTCACTTCGCTGCGGCTTTTGTTTGATGCCCTCTCGGGGGCTTTTCTGTCCTCTTTCCCGCGATGCTTCTTTCGGAGTGAATAAGGGCAGCATCAATTTTTCCCTTAGCTCGTCATTAGTCGTCGCCAGAGCGCGGTGCTGAGGATCTTTTTTTCCGCTGCCTTTTCCCCCCCTGATTACTTTTTTTTTTCCAGCGAGTTTTTGTGATTTTCCTCCCCCCCTCCCTCCTCGTGTTCTCTCTCTATCTTGGATCTTGTCTTACAGAGCAAATTCCCCGGGACCGCCCCTTTGACTGTGGAACTTTTTTTCTCCTCCGCCCGGTGCGAATTGATTCAGTGAAGCCATATAGTTTTTCCGTGTATTCTCAACGATATTGCAATGTTCTCTTGCTTTGCGTGCGTCTACGTTTGTCTTTCTCTGCGATGGTCTGGGGGACCCCTTCGTCCAAGTACTCTGCCCAGGGTCTTCAAAAACTTGCCTCCCCCTTTTCTGATCCCCAGCTCTGTTCTTTCCTTTTCCTCCCACGCCCTCCCCCGCCGATCCCCACAAATCTCTTTCGGGGACCACGTCGTTTCGGCCGTTTTCTTGAGATCAAACAAGAAGACTTTTCCCTTTTTTCCCCTCCCGACCCCCTCCCTCCTCTGACTACTCCCTCGGTAGGCTCATCCTCAGGAGGTACATCGGTCTCTACGGATGAGCTGGTATTCAGGTTCTTTCCCCCCCGGCTCCTCCTCTCTATCTCTTGCTACTCAATGAATCCGTGTCGAGACTGGGAAATATCGGCAAAACCGTCACTGTGAGCCATCTTTCGCACCGAAGGTGTTCTCGAAAATCTTTTTTTTTCTCTTTTCCTCTCCTTTTGTTTTTTTATATTCGATGTGCGACTTTCTTTGGGGTTTAAGGAAAAACCGGTTTTCCCCCTAATTTACAGTTGAGTTCCCCGTATAATGTACGCGCGGACCCCTCTAGTAGCCCCACTTCAGGGGCGTGCCTTTAGTCTCTTCTGCAAGCCTTACCGAGGACCTTCTTCCGAGTAACTGATCTCCATCTGGGAGGGTAGGATAGCTGAGAAGTCGAGTTCCCCCAGACATTTGTTGCCAGTCTCAACGCCGCAGGTACTTATCTCCTTTTGCGCGCTTTCCTCGGACGTACTTGGCGTTGTTGAGTTATTCTAGTGGGGAGGATTTCCTATTTGGCCTTTCTGAGTCCGGTTTTCGTGGATACTCGTCACGAGCGCGCCTCTTCTCGCACTGGCCGGTATTAAGCGGCACCATGAAGCGATTCCCCCCCCCCCGAATTACTCAGAGAGCCTAAACCCTTGATATTTTTCTCTCGAATGAAATAGTCGTCTTCTTCGCGCGTTTTTCTCCTCCGTCCCCCAAGATCGACATTCCGCCAAGCCCCTCTCTCCGCATTTCATGGCCCTTTTTTTCCTCGGTCGGAGCGTCACTTGCGGTTAGTTTTCCCCCACCCAAGATGAGTCTCGTTAACCGATCTGACTTTTCGCATAGACCCCCTTGCTTTCCCCTCGACTTTTTTTGAGGTAGCGAAGCGCTTTTCTCCTCTAGAGACCTTCTTTTTCTTTTCTTTCGACTTTCCTGCTCTCTTTTCTGATCGACCGCCTGGTCTGCTGATCAGTCGTAACAGCGTCGAGTCCTTTTAACATATGAGCTGATCCTCTATACTCCTTTCCGTGTTCCCGCGAATCCCTTCGCGCCTCATGCTGCGTTCGAATTCATTTTTTTGCACTGCTAAGTGCTTGTGCGAATACCTTAGGTTTCCTCCTGGACTTCGGTTCTTCTCACCTCTCCGTGTTTGAATCAGCAGACTGGAGGGGCCCCCGCTAGCGGCTCAGCCGCGATAGACGGACCTTCTACGGATTTGTCTTCTTTTTATTCTGCCAGCACACCTTTCCTAATTGCGTGGTCTAAAATTCCCGAAGGAGGCGCAGAGGTAGTAGAATCTAAACTTTCCCCCCAATGGAGTGGTTTCTACTACTTCCCCCTTTATTCTTCTGCGTAGTTACGGAGCCTAGACGGCCCTCGTTGGTCATCCTCCCAAGCAGAGTTGAGGCCAGGAGACTGTCCCTTTCAGGCTTTTCGTACCTCCGGCCCCCACCCCCCATTTTCCGGACCACTCCCACAACTTTGTGACTTGGCACAGCCGCAAGTTTTGAAGCCACCCTTCAACTTTTCGGACTTTTTTTCCGTTTAGTTTAGCCTTACACCAGCAAACTCCTTTTCTTGAGCTCAAGGACTGATCCGAATCTTGCCTTTTAATTTTACGGCTCCGAAACCCATCGCAGTTTAAGAGGGAGCCTCTGGACTGTTCCCCACCGCCCCCCGCAGAAATTCGTCTGCACGTATGCCTCTCTGAGATTTATGACTTACCCGCTGCGAAGTGCCCCCCCCCCCCCCAACAATAGAGGGCAGAGGCTCTGGTGGACGTATTCCTCATGTTTTCTAGGCGCGACCGGGTGAGGAGACTGCCCAGAGTTTTAGTTCTGCGCCACCTTAAACGTAACCAATTTCCTGCTGACACTTTTTTCTCTGAAGTGAGCACTTCGAGCTCTCTTCGAATTATTGATCCCCAGCCCCCGCCCCCCTCTCCTGCTCCTTTTTCCGCTTTTTGCCCAGTTCTTTTCCGGCTCAAGGCCACTTCATCCAAGGGCCTAGAGTGTTTATCCTCCCAGGCCTTTTTTAGCCGACGAATGCCTGGAATTCTTGATCGCTGGCCCGACTGGATCAGCCGGATGGAAGACTGTTTTTTTCCGGAGAGGACAGTTTTCGTAGAGTCTTGACAAGGCTGTCTACCGGTATTCTACGTATCTTCAAGCGCTATGCCCCCCTCGGAGCTTGTCAGTATTGCCAGCACAAACTCCCCTGGCTCCCCGAGATGATGACCATTCGGGCCAATTCTACCTGGTTGGTTGGGATTCTCCACAACCCTGTCCATCATATCGGAACGAACCTCTTGTGGGTTTTTTTTTCCCCTTCACGGAATCTGATAAGCCCCTGGTGTTTTTAGTGAAGAGCCCTTTTTTTCCCAGACTACGTGACATCTTTATAAGCCGTCGGTCTCAGCTTCGTAGCAGTCCCAGGATAGTAGCTCGCGTTTTTCTCTGAACCGTTGCCTTACGACCCTCTTCCCCTCCCCTCCTAGGATTCGTCCCGACATACTCTTTAGGTTTCGAACTATTGGCTTGTCTTATTGCCAGGACCCTTCCCCCGTTCTCTACGTTGACCAACGGATGCGCACCTCTCGCGCAGAGTAGGTTTATAGTGTCCCCGTTGACGCGCGACAGCTTCGGCCCTCCCATTTGCTCATCCAACAGTCTTTGCTTCCACGCGTTCAGCTTCTGGCTTGGCCCTCGTGAGACCGTTTTGATCCCTAGTAGGAGGGAATGAACCTTTTCCCTGCAGAAGGACTTTCTTTTGTGGCCTGCCGGCTCTTCGGATCCTATGTTTTCCGAATGACAAGATTATCCTGTGTACTTTTTCTAGCCGTGGCCGGGCCACTCTCCTCCGCCGACCCATTTTGGGCTTGTCTAAGGTCGTGCGTTTTAATGGGTGCGCGCGGTGTTAAGGAGGAGGCCCCATTTTTCTTTCAGAGGCGGAGACATTTCCCTGAGCCGCGGCCTTTTTTTCTTTTTTTTCCTTTTCCCTCTGCGGGGTTCCCCCCGTGTGTAGTGTTCATTTTTCGGTTCAGGAACCAGATAAGATGACCCCCCCCTTTTCCCGATTTTCCCCCTAGCTATGCCCGCAGTCCCGAGTTCTCTAGCTCCTTCTGCCGCGCATTTTTTCTCTCTTTCAAGAGCAGGGTCTTTTCAAGCGGAGGCGACCCGTAGTTTACTCCTCGCGCACGCTCGACTGTTTTGCTTGTTCGAAATTTTCCTTCGAGGCGTTGCCTGAGCTCCTAAAACCTTTTGGTATACCATCGTCTGTCTCTTTAATGCGTTCTTTTCCATCACCAGTTATTTTCCAGAGGAACCCCTTTAGCGTAGCAACTTTTCGGTGGGGGTGTTTTTTTTTTAGTCATCCGCCCCGGCCGTCCTTGTCCTCGATCGCGGTCGTTTTGCTTTCTCCCTTTAGGACCGACTCGGTGAGTCCGATTGCTACGTGACCCAGCCGAGTCCTGCCCTCTCAGGTTCCAAGCAGGCTTGTGGCGTGCTGGTCGTGCTTTTTTTCGCAAGAGCCACTCCTAAGAGTCATCTGTTATTTCGGTCGCGCATCATGGAAGTTCGGTTCAGAACCTTCTTGAATATTCGATGGCGGCCTCGCCCGCTTGACTTAGACGCTGTCATGCGTGTCTTTGACCGCCATCTTTCGTCTTTACAGGTGTAAGCTTTTTTTTCCCGCTTCTTCTCTCTTTCGGCTCGAGCGACTGCCTTCGTTGATCGTGGACGAGACCTACCCGCCCGGTTCTCATTTGACATCTTTTGACCCACCTTTTCCGTTTTATCTTCCTTTGTTTTGCTTTGCGTGCTTTTTCAGGGCGTGCGTCTTTGCACGCTGCGGGCCAGAATTATCTAAAATCCCCTGATGGTTTTTCCTCGCTCTCTTTCATCCGAATGCTTTTTCTCTCAGCTCAGATTTGTTGAAGTTGATCTTGGAATAGGAGCGTCCTCTTAACGGCGCCCGGTTCCGGCAACCCAACGCGGCAACTTTTGCTAACAACGCGCACCCCCCCACATCCAAGTCGTTCTACGAGATTTAGACACGGCGTATCCTTCACTGGCGGCTTGCTCGGAGTCACAAAACAGATTTGACCTTGCTGCCCTGACGGAACTACTCTAGCCCTTTTCTTGACGGTTTCAGGTTCGAGTCTGGCCCACTTTGTCCGCCTGCGTCTCGGAGTCAGAGGTACATCTCTGTCTCTTCTGAAGCCCCTTGAAACAGATAAGATGACCGTTGCATCCTTTTTCTCGCTCCTGGTGCGCTCATGTTCTCCTGGACAGATAAAATGCTTTCGGAAGCACACGTTTTTGGGCTTTTTTTCCCACGAGGCAGCATCT
>Ga0179593_1543094_pt1 | contig 16336 bp, 31 predicted proteins | sample CZODoug2_1_08_16_FD_185931 | JGI IMG/M metagenome (GOLD analysis project Ga0179593, IMG submission 185931) | Vadose zone soil fungal communities from Angelo Coast Range Reserve, California, USA - CZODoug2_1_08_16fungal (PacBio error correction) | ecosystem: Environmental > Terrestrial > Soil >... | reverse complement strand
CTCCGTATGCTATTTTCACCCCGAGAACCTCCCTTTCTAATTGTCTAATTTTCTCCCCTACGTCCCCTTTTTTAACCTCCTCCCCAGATTAGCTTTTACTTCTGCCCTTTCCATGTTCTTAGAGCAAGCTTTCGATCCGGTGCCCCGGTACCTCTTTGGGATTTTCCAAATTGGCTACTTAAGAACGAGTCTTTTTAACCAGACATTTACATTACAGACGTTTTTTTATTTAAGTAAGAGTTTATTCTTCCCCTACTTTAGGACTCTTTCTCCTAAGCATCTTTCCCTTCTTATCGAGTTGCCTCTCTGTGTCTTCCAAGCTCTTCCTTTTTGAATCCTTTTTGTCTTTCAGAACAGCCTGAAGCCTGAAACCTTTTTTTTTTTTTCTAAGATTCTCTTAGTGAGACTCTTTTCGTTCGTGATTTTTATTTTTAAGCTGTCTGACTTTCTCTCAGTTTCTCAACAAATAGTTGACACTCCCCGGCCTCTTTAGACAATCCTTTTTTTTGGCGTTTCTGTTAAGACGGGGCGTTTTCCCCCCACCTTCTCTTTGGGTTCTTTTTAGGACTGGTTGTTGGATCCACCTTTTTTTGTTCCTATTCTCGTGTCTGGCCGGGCCCCAACCAAATTACCCCCTGGGGGGGTTTTTGTGGGGGGTTTTTGGGGGGGGGGGGGGGGGGGGGGGGGGGGTGTGTTGGGTATCAGTCCCTTCACTTTTCCATTTCTAACTTTTTTGGTCTTTGATATGTCGTCATCCCCTTGCTGTCCGTTCCTTTTGCAGCGCCGAGCTTCCCTCGATCCCCCTTTGACCACCCACTTTCGAGCACTTTAAGCGTTTCCTTTTTCCATTTGTACCTTTTTTTGTTAACTCCCTCCATACCCCCACTTTCTGATCCCCTCCTTTTTCTAGGAATGTCTCCCCTCTGTTCTGCTCCTCCGTGCTCTTCGGTACCTTAATCTTTTCTCCTCCTTCTTCCCCGGTTTTTTTTTTCCCCCCTTGCAGATTCTCCCTCTGCCTCCCTCTTTCTTCGCATTTGGCTATTCCCGTGAAATTTTTTTCCCAATCTTGTCGACCGGCCTAAAGACCCTTCCTCGGCTTTTTTTTCCCTCGGCCTCCTTTTTTTCCAGATATTTGGCACTTTTGATCTGAGTCTCCTGGACACCATTTTTGGCATAAGAATTGGCCTGGAGTTTCTTTTTCCTGCATTTTGCCCCCCGGTCTGAAGTTTTCCCTTCCCCCCACCTTTACGTTCGGTCACACCACTTTATGTTTAATCCCCCCTTTTTCGCATTTTTTTCTTCCGTTTCCTGATTTTTTCTTATGCTTCTTTTTTTTGCGTTTGATCCTCCCCTTCTTATGATTTCTTGCGTCTGGATCTCTTTAGAACCATCTTTTTCCGGAGGCGACTTTCCTGGTCTCCTCACCCTTCCCCCTTTTCTCTTCCCCAGTATACTCTTCCGCAACTCTTTTTGGGCGCCCTATATCTGAGGCATGAGTTCAACCCCTCTGGTGGACCAAACCCATTCTTTGTAGACTTCCTCCCCCCTTTCCAGCCATGTTTTCTTTTCTTAGTCCCTTTTTCTGAAACTTCCTTCTGCACCTGCCCAGAGGCCTTCTTTCGGTTTCGGAAACCCGTTCAAACTTATTCCCCGCATTTTCTCCTTTGCGCCTCCCCCCGCTTCATAGGGTGCTTTTCCTAGTGATTTTCCTTACGCCTTCCCTCTCTCTTTCGGGGAGCCTTCTTTTGCCTGGGAATTCTTTTTATCAAGGTCGCCATCTTTTTGTGGAGCCCCTCTCTTGCGTCATGTTCCCCTCCTTTCTAAGATCTTTTTACTGAAGACGTTTTTTTTTTTTCGGCTCCCCCCGTGTGTCCCTTTGAATCCTTCCGACCCGAGGTGTTCTGGAGTGGTTTTTTTCTCTTTCCCTTTTCCAAGGGTTTCTCCCAATTCCCCTTTCTGATGTTCTGAGCATGTTTTTCAGGACTTTGTCACATCTTTTCCGCGTATCCTTTTTTCTTTTTTCTATTGCCGGTCCCCTTTTTTTTGCAACCCCCCCCCCCCACCACTCGGTAGATAGTTTCCAACATTAATTTTTTTACTGAATTTTTCGAGTCTTGCTCCCTTTTTTTTCCCCCTAGTCCCTTCCCCTTTTGTACTCAGTACCGAGCTTTGTAGATTATTACTCGTCAATTCCTTATGTCGGGCCCCCCCTCCCCCTTATCTGTGTCTTCCTTTTCCTTTTCCCCCCCAAAGGACCCCTCGGATTGCCCATGACTCCTTTTTTTTTCCGGAAGCAACGTTGTTCAGATCCCCCGGTTTCCCTTTTTTTGATCGATTTCCCCCACGATCTTCCCTCCTCATCGACCTGAGAGCCTTCCCCCCCCCCATCTTCCTCTTTGTGGATTTCCCTCACCCGTGTTCAAGCCCCCTCTCCTCTCGCTTTTTTCCTTCCCCTTTTTTTCCCTTCCTTTCCCCCTTCGGAGGTCTTTTTTTTTTTTTTTGATCCCCAGAATTTTTTTTGTGTTCTCCTTCGCTCAAGTTCGATCTTTTTTGTCGAGATGGTCTCCCGACTTTTTTTCGTCCTTTTAACGTTAATCATTCCCCCTTTGTCCCTTTCCTCACCCCCCCTATCAGGGCGTTTTGACAAAGGGGGGGTTTTTTTTTTTAGCGTTTTTATTTGGCTCCCCCACCCCCTCCTTTTTCCCCCCCACAGACCTCCCAAATTTGCCGTCCTGGACGATTACTACACCATATCTTCCTTTTTTTCTCTATTTCTTGCAAAGGTTCTCCCCCCCGACCTCCTAGCTCTTTCTTTTTCTTCGAACCTTTCTCCGTTTCTGGCCCGCACTTCCCCCCCCACTTAAATGTTTTTTTCTTCTGAGAAGTGCCTCCTCCTTATGCCCGTCTCCCGTTAAAGGGTGTTCCTGTTGGTTCCTTCCTTTTTTTTTTTTCCAAAGTTTCCGTAGGTTTCTCCTCCTCCTCTTCTGCGGCAGTCTTCGAGGCCCCGCTTTTGTTCGCCCTCAGCCTGGCTCTCTCCGACACCTTCCCTTTTTTCAACATTTTTTTCCCGCCGCCTTCTTCCTTTGCTTCCTTGAGAAATTCCAGCGCTTCACCTTCTTTTTTTATCACGTCTCCGAGTTCTTCAGTTCCAACCTCCCTTCTTTTTCCTTTTCGGCTGTTTTTCGTCTGCTGAAATTTTTTCCTTTCTTGGCCAGACCAATGCGATGCTCTCGAGGTTTCTGGAACCCCCCCCCCCCCCCCTTTAAAGCTTCTTTCGAAAGACCTTTAGAAAGGGCATAAGCGACGTGGAGCCCCCCTTCCAGTTCTTCTCCTTTGATTACCTCCCTAATAAATGCGTCTTAGGATGGCCTCCCTCTGGCTAGTTGAGAATCAATTCAGTCCCCCTTTCCCTATCCATATCCCTACCATTGTTGACTCTTCCTGGCCTTTTTCAAAAATCAGGAGCCCCCCGGCTATCATCCTCCCTGCATGCCTTCCAGAGCCCGTCATTCTTTTTCCGGACAGCCGATCCTTTATTTCCCTTCCTGGAATTTCCAGTCCGGATCCCTCCTCCCCCCCCCCTACGTTCTTCTTTTTTCGTGGAGTTTTCTTCCCCTTTTTCCATTCGAATCTTTCATATTATTTCGTCTAGCTTCCTTTTCTTTCGACCCCCCCCTCTATGATCTCGCCAAGCAGCCCTGCGGTTCCCAGGCGTCGAATAACATAGTCCACTTGTTTCTCCTAGCTTTCCTTTCCAACGCTTTCCGTCCCCTTTTTTTTACCTAAGCCTCCTTCTCCCCAAAGAACGAATTGTGGTTTATTGTAGCCCCTCCCTGTGACCCCCCCTCTTCTGTCAGGGGCATGTTTTCCCCCCCCCCAGATTTCTCTTTAGTCTCCCCCCATTCGACAATCTCCCCCTTGGACGATTGCGTGTGTTCTCCCCCGGGGGGGGAAAGCTTCCACACTTGGCACCTCCCGGGCCTTTCTCCCGAATTTTTCCTAGGTTCCCTCCTTCCCCCTGCGATATCATGGTCCTTTCGAACCTTCCCCCCTCTTAGGGCCCTTCCTCTCGGGCTCCCCTGACTTTGTCATGCTGATGATTTTTCAAGACTTTTTTTTCATGCGATGTCTTTTTGCACCTGTGGTTATGTCTTCTTGAAATTAACTTTTTTTGGTTTTATTCAAGGTCTTCAATTCGGCCCCCGACATAACAGTTATTTGGTCGCCGCCTTTTTTTCCTTTACACGGTTTCTCCCCGTCCTTCCTCGAAATTTTCGGCGTTTTTTTCCCTTCCAAGATGTTCTTTCTGCATCTCTGACGTGTTTCCCTGAGACTCTTTTTCCCCTAAGTGCTCCCTTTTTTCACAACCACGTTCGTCAAATCACACTTTCGAGAAAACATCCCGTCCTTTTTTGGTTTTTCCCCCGTTTTTTCGGTGATTTGATTTTCTACCCTTTCCCCCCATTCTTCCAACTTTGCTTTTCATGTAAATCCCAATTTGGCGAGCTTTTACCGATACCCTCCCCCACTTCTGCATTGTTTGACCTAATGCTGGGTTTTCCTAAGCCCTGGCTTAAAAATCCCCACAAACCAGGTGCTCCCCCCTTTAATTTTCCTTTTTCTCCCTATTTCTCGTTTAAGATCTCCTTCCGTTCCCCTTCTTTCCCCTTGGCACCCCTCCCTGACACCGATGAATTCTCATTCTGCTTTTCTCCTTTCCGCCCCCCTCCCTTTCCGGAATGCCCCGTGGCTTCATTTACTCCTCCTACTCCCCATCTTCCGCCAAGCTAGGTGTCTTTTCAGCCCCCCCCGATCGATCTTGTTCTTTCCCTTTAAGAAGTTTTTCCTTTCTTTCCCCAAATTTCCCATTTGAGACTCACAGTTTGGCCTTTGCGACCTTTTTTCTCTACACAGACCTCTTAGTCCACAGAGGGTCCATTTTTTTTTTCGCATTCTCTTCTCTTTCCCCCTCTGTGTTTCGACCCAATGTCCCCTCCCTTCGCTACGATTTTGAACTCCCCTCTGGGTCGACTTTTTCTAGGCCCCCCTTTCGTTTCAACTGGCTCTTTTTTCCAGACCTTCCATTGTCTTCCTTTTTCGTTCAGGCTTGCGTTTTTCATTCCCACAGTTACATATAGTTTCTCTTCGATTACGCCCCTTTTTCCTTCCTTTATTTCCTCCAATATTATGGCCCCTGGACACTGCACCCTTGCTTCTCCAGTTTTCTCCTCTTAGACTTCCTCCCTGGAGATCTTCCCTTACCTCCCCGACCCCCTTTTGAGTATCACCCACAATCCTATCCCCTGCAAGAGATGTTCTCTTTGTTCATGAGCTGCCTTCGACCCTTTCCTTTTTCCCAAACCTCTTCCTTTCTTTTTCCACTCTCCCCCCTTTCCCACGGGTGGGCTCGTTGACCAGCCCTTTGTCTCCGGGTGTCCTATCAGCTACTTTTTCCATGGTAATTTATGGAATTTTTTTCTTTTTGAACTCCCCCTTTTCCTTCCGTCCCTCCGCAGAATTTTTATTCCGGCCCCCCTCTGCTCTTTTTATGGATCTCTTGCTCTTTGGTCCGGGTTTCTCCTATGGTCCTTTCAGCTGAGACACTTTGCACCTGTCCGCATCTTTTTTTATTTTCCCGCCCCACGTCCTATCTTTCTTTGAATCTCCTTTTCCTCCCTATTGAACTTTTTTCATCCAGGTTTTCCTCTTAATCCTGGCGCTTTGGAGTACGCCCTTTTTTTTTTCGTCGCTGCTTGTGTCCAAATTCCTTTCCCCCGGGGAAGACTTTTTCTCCCTCCCTGTAAGAGCATGCAAAGACCTTCCTCCGGCTCCCCAAGAGTTTTCCCCCTCAAGACCCCCGTTTCCTCCCACCCCGATAAGTAGCATTGAGTTCGTAACGGCGTTTCTGGGCAGTCCTCTGTTCTCAAGAAAGCGGGTTTTCGTTCACCCCCAGAGGATAGATTGGCATTGGGTTCCGTCCCCCCCCTTCCCGGTGGTCTTTTTCTGGCCATAACGTTTCTCCTTTTCAGCGGGCTTCGGAACTTGGGGCCCCCCCCTTTCTCTTTTCCTCCACCTTCTTCTTTCCTTTTCGGTTGATGTTCCCCCCCTCGTCTGACGAGTCGTCATGGTTTTTTTTCGTTCCGACATTCCTTTTATGAACCCCTCCGGCGTTATTTTTCCTGTCCACGGTGCCCGGTTTTATTTTTCCCAGCAACTGTTCTGGATTTAACCTACCCCCCCTTCCCCTCGAACGGAGGAGGAGGTAGTACTTCCTCAGCCTCATGGGACTACTTCTTCCCGAACCTCTAGTTTTGACCCCCCCCCCCGTGTTTTTTAAAGTGTTCCTCTGGGTTAGGGACGCGATTGTGATTTTTTTTTCTTTTTTCTTTTTTTGCAGTCTGTTGTTAAAAGCTTCCAGCGATTCTTATTCTGCTCGATTATCCAGATCTCCTTCAAGATCACCATTTTTATGGTCCCCCCTTTTTTACGGCCTCTTCTTCCAATGAAAGTTGCTCAGCGGAAGGACCGACCTTCCCTTCGAACAACTGCTTTCAGCGACGGGGGCCCTACGTTCCGATCCTCGCTGCTGACACCCACCTTTGTTCCCCCCCCCCCCCAGGTTTTTTCCGCTCCACCCCTACTCAAAGCCTGTCCCGCTTTTCTGAGACCTCCCTTCGCGGCAGTTTTCTTCCGCTAATTGGCCCCCCCCCTGCCTTCTCCCCGGAGTAATTTCCATTTTCTTATTCGTGGGCCCCCATTGACCTCCCACTTCTCCAAAGCTCCGGAAGCGGTTAACCCCACTACGATTAGAGTTTCCCCTTGCTTCGGGCCCTTTGACCTTCTCCCTTCCTTACATTTTTCTTTTCTGTTCCTCTTTTCGAAGTTCGAAAATGTTGCAGAGTCTTTTCTGGATATACCTTCCCCGTTTTCCTCTTTTGCTCAGATATGCCCCCTTCCTTGATCTTTTCCTTACTTCTCCTCCTCTTTTTTGAAGCCCTTTTTCGCGAGACGAGGATAGTCGTCTTTTTCCTTAGGCCTTTTCCCCCCTTTCTGATCTCCCCATGGGGTGAAAGTGAACTTATTTTTTATTGCGTTTTTTTTTTTTTGGCTATGTTGATCCCTTCCTTTTTTAACTTTTTTTTCCCGAAGACAACCTAGACTCAGGTTCTGACTCCTTGGCTTGTTTTTTCCAAGGAAACAATTTCCCAAACCCAATTAATCTTTCCTGACTTCCTGAGAGAACGTTTCCTGCTTTACCATTTTTTGTAATTTTTTTTAGTTTTTCACCTTGTTTTTACGGTTGGATTTTTAGTCCCCTCGGTCACACGTGTTTTTGCGGGTCTTCCCTCCCTCCTTTCTCTGAAGGCGTTTTTCTCCCAGCCCTCGATTCGAATTGCCCCTCTTTTTTTGCATCTTGAAAGGTTTCCCCCTTGTTCAAAATGACACCGCTGTGGTCGCAACTGCTTGCCGTGCCTCTGGGGTTTTGTCTTTACAAGGGTCATCTAAGACTTGCGTGTCTCGTCCTCTCCCCGGTCCCTCCAACCTGACGCCTTTCCCTCTCGCGCTTCTCCCCTAGTAACGGAAACCCAGTCTCCAGCCCCCCCCTTCTTAAAGCAGACCTATCCCCTCCCTTCTATCCTTCTTTTCCCAAGCCTAGGGTTTCTCGCTCGTTGGAGTCATGACTTGCACTTTTTTCCTTTCGCCAGAAGCTTTTACCTCCTTTTTTTTGTTGATCCTTCGTAACCTTTTTGAGATCTTCGATCCGCAGATCGTAGCACTCCGTACCTTTTGGAACTGCTCCACTTTTCCAGGCTCTCCCAAGACATTCATTCCCCTTTCCCCTTGCCGACACATGAGGGCACACGATTTCCATCCTGACGTGTAAGATCCTACTCCTGAGCCCCTCTTTCCCTTGATGACCTTTTCTTACGAATTTGTTCTCATTTCCGCTACATTTGATCTGCCCAGTTCTGGTCCCCATTTCATTTTGACCCCTATTCCCCGGAGGACCCCTTCTCAGGATCTTTTCCCTTTACTTAAAGTTGTTGGTTTTTTTATTTTTTCTTTAGACCTCCCTTTTTTTCTCGTATGGTATTTCCAGTCCCCCCCTTCATGAGGTCAACTTCTTGACCTGACCCTTTTTTCAAAACATCAGTTTTTTTAAGAATTTCGTTCACCCCGAAAGGACTTTGGCAACACTTCTTTCCCCCTTTCCTGACCCTTTCTCCTCCAAGCTCTTCTTTTCCCCCTAGTCGTTCTCTTTCCTTTCCTTGGGAGGTCCTAGCGCCCCTTAAGTTTTTATCAGAGCTCGTTGCCTCCGCCACCCCTCGGCTTTCTCTCCAAAAATGCGGTAGAAGTCTTTTTATGTTTTTTTTTTCTTAAGAAAAGAGTCGCCCCCGGTTCCAGACAGAGAGAGCGGATTTATGGTTCACACGTCAGATACGTCTTTCATCCTCCTTTTTAGAAATCCTAAACCTCGTGCCTATAAATTTTTTTCTAGGGTCATCGAACTGTTTGCTTCGTTTTTCCACCGTAAGTACCGCAAGAACTCCACTTTCACTCAGGCTCTGGGACTCTTTCCTTTTTCAAAACCCTCCCATTTCCCCATGAGTTGCCTCCCCCATTGCTTTTTGTTTTACCCACGCACCTGTTGCACTTTCTCCGTTACTTCCTCTCTCAAACCCTTCCTTTGGGCCTTCCCAGTTACATTTTTTCTCCCCCTTAATTGGCACCGAACAGATTTCGTTTCAAGCTCTCTTCCTTTTGTCGGCATTTCGGTCGGACCCCTGACGATTTCCTTCTCCTTCTTGCCTTCCCTTCTTTCGTGGAGCCCCCCCCATAATCCCTTTTTTCTAGGTATAGTAGATTCCTTTAAATAATTTAGCCTTAAACCTAATGATCTTTTTTCCCCCGAACCCCCCCTCAGCCCGACAAAGCCTTTATAAGGGCTCTGGGCGTCCCCCCTCCCCCCTAGGTCTTCACTTCCCCCTCTGTTGCTTTCTTTCCCTTTCCGACAGTGTCCTTTATCCCTCACCCCGTCCCCCCTGAAGCCCCCTTCGGGGCTTGACGGCAGGTTCTTAATCCCCCCTGGTTTTTTTTTTTTCCTATGCGCACCTCCAATAGCTGCTGACTAAGTGATTCCCTTTCCCCCCTTTCACACCCCTCGCCCGTCTCGTTTTTTTTCCTCCCCAGCTCCTTCCTTTTTCTGAGTCGGTGTTTTGACCTTTTCCTTCCAAAAATGGGATAAATCTCCTGGAGTACTGTCCTCTCTCCACGGGTGTCTTTTCCCTAGTTGATGATTCTGTTTTTTTCTTCTTATATCTTTATGGTCTTTTTTTTTTACTAACCCTCCCGGTTCAGGCCCATTTTTTAGACCTTCTCAGAACCTGGACCTCCCGAGGGTCCCTTCGTCGACAACGATGTTTCCTTTCTTGTTCCTGCGAGTCTTTTCTTTTAGGGCTTTCTTTTCCCTTTGACCCCTCTTTTGTGAATTAGGTCGCGACACCCATTAGTTTTCCCTACCCTTCACCTCCAACCGTTCCGTCGCCGACTGAAGGGGTCCTTCAAGACCCTCCGAGACCATTGTAGAACGCCTTCTCCATAACTGGCGGCACCCTTGGTCTTTGTTTGAACCCATAGGCTTCCCTAACTTCCTCCACCCTCTCCTTCCGCGCACCGCCGACCATGTTCCCCCTCCCCCTGAAACTTTTTCCCCAAAAAGTTTCCTTGTCCGCTTTTTCACGCCTTCTCAGATCTGTGGAATCCCCTCCTTCTTTAGTGTTACCTTGGGATCATTTCTGGTTCCCTTTCTTTCAGGGTTTCGAATAACTAAGTTGCAACTTGGAACAAGGCAAATCCCCCTCCTGCAGAATGCTCCTTTATCCCCCCTCTACCGCCCATTTTGAATTCTTTTTTTCGCCAATTTAGTTTGGGAACCCCTTCCTCGGGCGCTTCCCCTTCCGACTCCGAAAAGCTTTCCCTTTCTCCGCTTTTTTGATGGAGACCCTTCGGATCCAGTTGGATATCTTGCAAATCCTCCTAGATTTGGTGTCCCTTTCCTCTTCTTTGTACCCCTTCTCCCCTCAAACTCGAATATCTGGACTCTTTCCTTTCAGATTTCTTTTCTCTCTTTGGCCCCATCAGTCTCCACTTTTCTAGGTGGTTCAATCTAATTTCCCTCTTCCCTGTTTTATCTGCTTCCCCCCACATTACAGTCTTCCCAATTTCTCCTGGCGCTTTTTTAGCTTCCCCTTTTTTAGTCGCTACGCAGTAACCCCGATCCTTTTTGGCATCTGCATCTTCCCTCCTCGTTGTTCTAGACCCAACCCCCCCCCTTTGGTTACCTTCCCTCCGTATTTTTTTTGGGCGTCCCTCGCGCGTCCTTGAGTTCGTTGTCGCTATGTGCCTGTACCCCTTTTTTACTTAAGATCTTTTTCACAAGATCTCTTTTCGGCCCCCGAACTCTTAAATATTTTTTCCTCTTTTCAGAAATCCTCAATGACCCTTTCCCCTTAGCTATTCTTTTTTTTTTTTTGGGTGGTGTTTTTTTTGGTTTTTTTTTTTTTTTTTCGTTCGCCGGGTGGTTGGGTCTTTGTTCTTGGCTCCGTGAAATTGAGGGATCTCAAACTCTTTTTTTTAACATCTCCTTCCCTCTTTTCCTTCGAGCTCGCCCCCCTCTCGCGCTTAGTTACCAATCCGGTTCCCTCTTTCCCTTTCCCCGTTGAGACAAAGGAGAGGTTCTTATCTCCCCCTCTCTCCTCACTCCCTCCCTTTCCGAGTTTCCGGAGGGACCCTCTTTGGCCTTTTCCGGAGTTCGTCCCTTTCTTGAACCACGGAACTTGTTTCTTCCCACCCTCCTTTTCTTTTTGGTCGTATACGCTCAATCCCTTCCTTGCTTTTTTTTAAAGAAGCTTTTCTTTTTCCGTCCCGGGGTCTGCCCCGGTTCCGTTGGCGGGCGGGCGGCCTCACCCTCCCCCTTGGATCCCTCCCGTTTCGGCTCGGGGACCCTCTGGGATCTTTTTTTCCTTTAAGGCCCCCCCCCCTTGGGAATGTTGCTAAGGAGGTTCATTTCAGCCCTTGAAAAAACACTTTTTTAATAGTGCGCGCCTCTATTTTTTTTTCCCTCAGTCTCTTCTGAACCTCTCCCATGGTGTTCACAAGCATCAATTGGTTTCTTCCGCGGCTCCTCTTTCCCCGTTTTTTTTTTTCCAAAGTGGCGCCCGAGCGGGGCGGGCTGTCTCCTTCATGCCTCCTACCTTTTTATTTTTTGGACCCGGTTTTTTTTGCTTTTCCTTTCGGCCCTTTTGATCCCCCTTCGTTCCCCTCCAGCCTCAACCTTCCCTTAATAGGTCCCAACCTCTTTTTACGCCACTCCCCCTCCCTGAACAGAACCAAGATTTGGAGGTCCCCTCCTTCTTTTACTCGTCTCAGCTTTAACATCTCTATCCAGGTAGGTTTTATGGTCCTCCCCCCCTAGAAAGGCACCCTAAATTCTTGCAGTTCATTCACCCACCAATAAGCCCGGGATTGTTTCCGACGACCTCCCACGTCAGATATTGTCCCCTCTCCCCGATCAGACCCCTCAATTCCTTTCTGCAATGATGTGATTTCCCCAACGTCCGATCTGGATCATGCCGCGCCCCTACATTTCTTTCCCTTCATGGGTCGTCTCCTTTTGACACCGAACTCCCTCCTCGCTCACAAATGTCGGACTTCTACTACTCTTTTTAAGTCTCACTATGACCCGAAATCAGCCGTTGACTGGATTGACACTTTCAAATTGACCCTGCATTCTCTAGTCCAGCATGAATAGGGTTCAATTGGTCCTTTTCTACACATACCCCTCTTTTTTTGCGCCCCCTTCGTTGGAGTTCCCGACCTGTCATCCCTTTAATACGGTCGGATGCCACGGTTGAGTCATTCCTCCCCCCCCCTTTCATTATTTCCCCCTTCCTCTTGAACGAATGGTTTCGTGCCTCAGTTTCTTTCGGAGTACATTCCTTTTTTCGGCGACTTTTTTTCCCCCCCCCCGATGCGTCCTCCCAGACGACTCCTTTTTTTAGGGGAATGTTCTTAGACATGCCTTTACCTTTCTCCCAGCAACAGTTCGTTTTCTGCGGTTTTCCTTCTTATTTGTGAAAATGCGACCGCCCCCTGGAGTCGCGGCCTTTTACTAAGAAGTCCCCCCCCCCTTTTTCGCGCTTTTGGTCTTTTTTAGTGTCGAGGCCTGCTCCCCGAGTGCCTCCCCCTTCTGGTTTTGGCCTGCCCAAGGCGTTTTCTGTGCCTAGTCCCCTTTGTTTCAGACTCGATCACCTTTTCCCCATTTTAAGCTTTCTCCCTTCGAGTGCGGTCATCATTTGAGTTTGTCTCCCACTTTCCCTAGTCCTCGTGATTTGCCCTTTGTCGCCTCTTTTGCTTTCCCCTTTCTCTTTTTGGCCCCTGTCCGGATCCCCCCCCTTCCGGAACTCCATTTCTCATTCATCGTCTTGAGACCCCTTCGGATCTCTTCATTCTTTTTTTTGGGCAGCCCTTTTATCCCCGTCCAGAGATTTCCTTCCTGCCTCTCCGGGACGATTCTTCTTTTTCCGAACTCTCATAGAATTTACTTCCCGTCTTTTTTTTCCTTTCCCTTGAATTTTTTTGGGAGCCTCTTTCCTTTTCTCCCCCTTTCTTCGCTTCCTTGCCCATTCTTGGACTTTTCTCTACCTCCCTTCAGGACGCCTGTATCTGAGGTTATTCTTTTTTTCCTTGATTGTACGCATCCGACCCTTTCATTCTTAGGGGTTTCCCCTCCCCTTCTTAGAGCCCTTTATTTTGCGTGGTTTTGAGGCCCCCTCTTTCCCTCCCTTCAAGATGCTTTATTTTTTTTACCGCCTTTGCGCAGTTTTTCCCTGTTGTGGCCCTGCTCCCCTTTCCACCCCCACTTACCCACATTTTGATCCCGCTTCTGAGCAGGGGTTCTTTTTTTTGATCAAGGCAAAGCCCACCTTTCATTTTTTTCGTGCGGCCTTTCCCCCCTCTTGCTCCTCCCTTTCCTTGTAGAGGGGTCCTGAATTCGTCGGTGCCAAGTTCCCTCTTTCATCCCTCCCCGATCTGTTTCCCATCGGCCCCCCCCCCCCTTCCTCTCGTCTTCCCAATTGAATATGGGGTTTGCATTTTGGTCAGGAAAGTAATTTTTTTTAGTCCCTCCTCTTCGGAGAAATCCCCTTTCGAACATTTTGTTTTCCCCCGTTCTGCAAGTCAGATTTTTCGTATGAAGCATTAATCTTTCTGTCCCGAGAGATCTCGAGTTGCTCCACAGAGTAACGTACCTTTAAATTTTGGCGAAAGTCATACCCAGCATGGCCCCGACGACTACGACTTCTTTCTCTTCAATCTTTTTTTTTGAGCTCTTCCTGCTTTCTTTTTTTTCCTCCCTTCCTCAGATTTAGACTCCTTCTCGAGCGCGCGAGTCCGATAATTCCCTTTTTTCATCTTTCCAATACATGATCTTTGAAATTTCCCCGCCCCCCCCCTTCTTTTTTCCTGCAATTCATTTTCCAAAAGACAGCTTTTGAAACCCCCCACGGGCCGACCCCTCCCTCCACAAAGATTTCCCCTCTATTTTTTCTCTTTTTTGCCCGCCGCGATTCGAGACTTTCCCCTGCGCTAACTACTGACCTCTTTTCATGACCCCAATATCCCCTTCAAGTCTTTTCCATACTCCCCTGGGACACGTTCTCCCCTTCAGTTGGCTCTCTGGCTTCCTGATTCCCCTTGATTAACTTTTTGTAGGAACTTTCTCCCCCCCACAAGACCGACATTTACCCTTTCTCTTGTACGAAGCTATTTTTGATCTTCCTTTCACAGCGCCGCGCTCCCATGACCGCGGCTCCCCTCCTCGTGAACCCCTGTTAACGACCTTTTTTTTTGTTTTCACCCCCTAGTTCCCACTTGACCACGTCTCCCAATCCCCCTTTGCGATCACCTCTTTTAGGACCTCTCCACCTCTTTTTCCGGTAAGGCCTCGCGACTCAATTTGGCCTCCTTCATATTTTCTCCTTCCTTTCCCCCAAAAGCGCTGGCGGCTCCCCCCAACCCGAGGTTTCATTCCCCTCTGATTCCTTTTCGGCTAAAGTCTAATCGTCCTCGCCCTCCCCCCCCCTATGAGTCCGTTTTTTCTTTCCCGGGGGTAATACAATTCTGCGAAAGTCCCCCCACTATACGCATGCAGAAGAGATGTTAGTGAGAACGTCATTCAGCCTGATTCTCTTCCTTTTGTTACCCTTCTCGTTCACTTTTCTTCTCAACGTTGTCTTTTACAACCTTCTCGACGCCTCAGCCTACGGAAGACTTTTGTAATCCTCACTTCGATGGGCCATTTTTGATGATATTTTCCCCATTCTCAACCTGCATTTGAGGTCCGCCTTGTATCTCATATTCCTCTGTGACAGGGCTGGCTTCAATTCCCTTTTTTCAGAGCAGCCAACTATTTTGTTCCCTGAATTTATAAAGGTTTTGCAAACCTGACTCTTTTTTCTTTTCTCTCGGGGGTCTCCCCCCTCTTTCTGAGTTGTGCGTCTAGCGTCCCCCCGTCTTGAGTATTTAGGGATTCCTGAATTCCGAAGTCCCAGACAGTCCTAAGGTTGGGTCTCTTTTTTGGATATGGCCAGTTCCCTTCTGACTTCGCTTCTTAATTATTTTCTCCCTGAGAGTGATTATTTTCCTCAGCATCGCCCACCACAACGCCATTTCCCCCCATCAGCCCCTTTTTACTCATGAGGTCCTATCCTTTCCCCATTGTCAAGGGTTGCAATTAAGTCCCTTTCGCCTCACTTCCGGACCCCCTTTCGTATTGAGGAGGTCCTGTGCCGAATCCCTCCCCCTTCGTATTCCAGACTTGGGATTTCCTTCAGCCATCACCCTCTTTGCCCACATTTGTTCCTATAACTCTGGCACCTGAAAAAGCATTTTCGACCTTTTCTCCCTAGAAAGGTAACCGTTTTACCCACTTACCCCAGGTTTACTAGAGAGGGATTTTTCCTTTGGACTCCCCCCCCCAATTTCTTTCCCCCATCAAGAAGGTCTTCCTCTCGTCTTCATCATCCCTTTGTCAGTTTCCCCCCCTCGTGATCCCCTTTAAGCTCTGGACCCACAGGTCTTTTGCCTGATCCTCCCCGTCGTCAGACCCCTCCCTCTTCCTGATTTTCTCCCCCCTTGCCTTTTATTCTCTTCTTTGAACTCTTCCTTTTTCTCCCCCATGCGCTCTTTCATTTTGCTCCCCTTTCTCCTTTTATCTTTTTTCCCTTCAGAATTGTCTTGACCCCCCCTGAGTATTTTTCAAATTTCCCTGCCCCAGCCTGACATTTACCCCATAGCCTTTCCTTTCACTTTCCCCTCAGAAACCTCCCCCCCCCCCCCACTTTTCTCCCCCTTTTTGTACAGCCCCATTCCCCTGAATTCCTTTTTCAACCACCTGTATTCTTTTTTTTTTGAACACCTTGTTTCCCCTTCATGCGTTCTGCACCCCTTTTTTATTTTTTTTGCGCAATCTTAGCAACGGTTTTCCCCTTCACTCCCCCCGCCTTTGAACCTTTTTCCCAGAAATGCATGGTACCCCGTCCAAGTAACCTTTTCATCGGATCCCTCATTTTTTTGAACTTCAAAGACTCCTTTTTTGGTTCTTTCCCCCCCCCCCCCCCCTTTTCGTGTTTTTTTTTTTTTTCTCCCGTCAAGGATGCCCTCCCAAACCCCCGTTAACACCCAACCCCCCTCCTTTTATGCCCGCGCCTTTTTTTTTTTTTTAGATTTCCCCTCTCCCAACTTTTTGGACATTCGTTTTCTTCCGAGCCCCCCCTGTTCTCTGTAAGTCTTCCTAACATCACTCCCTTCCCTAACAAGCGGCATGAGCTCTCTTTCCCTCGCGTCCTCCCTTTGAAGAATTGCTCTTCCTGGACCTTTTCTGTTCCCTGCCTCTCCCGTCTTTCTTTTTCCTCCCTTCGATGTTGTTTGCTTCCTCAAATGGCCGCTTTTTTTTCTTTTCAAGACGCATTTTTCCTTCCCCCCAAAGGTCGACATAATCTCTTAAGGGATACAATGTCTTTCTGTTTGATGTCTTCGGATAACAACTCGCCCCTCGTGGATGGGCTTTTTCTTCCATCAGATATCCTTACACAGCCTTTGACTTACCCCCCCCCCCCCCCCGTCTTCAAGATCCTTGTCTTTATTTGCTCCTTCCAAGCTTAGTTTTTCCCCAGCAACCTTGAAAAGTCACTTTTTGCAGCGCCCCTTCTTTTTTTTTTTTTGTTTGCTTTTGTCACAGATTTCCCGTAAGGTAACGCTTTTTCAAGTTTTTTTT
>Ga0179593_1476027_pt1 | contig 16337 bp, 24 predicted proteins | sample CZODoug2_1_08_16_FD_185931 | JGI IMG/M metagenome (GOLD analysis project Ga0179593, IMG submission 185931) | Vadose zone soil fungal communities from Angelo Coast Range Reserve, California, USA - CZODoug2_1_08_16fungal (PacBio error correction) | ecosystem: Environmental > Terrestrial > Soil >... | reverse complement strand
TTTAGTTTTTTTCCGTCCTTTTTTTCCTGCCTCGGCCCTGTCCCTGACCCATCCAAAACACTGCCTTTTTTCCCCCTTTTCTTCTTGGGGGCCTTCCACCCGCTAACAAGAAAGACAAGGCTTGTTCCCCGGCTCTGGTCCCTTTTTTGGCATCGCCAAGTTTGCTCAACCCGAAATGGTCCCCCACGGGTTACCCGCGACGCCTTTTACCCCCTCCCCTTTAATTTGGCGGCCCACTGTGGCCCGTCCTACGCCAGCCCTGAACCAAGTGCGCGGTTCCAAACCTCACAAAATTTGACCATTCTTTTTTTATCTATCTCCTTCGCCCCCCCTTTGCTTTTTACTTGGACTTGTTGTTTTCCAGGTCACTTCCGCCCCTTTTTCTTCTTGTTCGGGGTCTTCCTCTCTCCCTGTGACCATCCTGGCGGCTCGGCTTTTTTTGCGACATTTTCGGTGGGCCTCCGTCCGGGCCTCTTACGCCGCATCTTCGCCAGGCGTTTCCCCCATTTTGATTGCAGACGGCGCAACCGTAATCACTCCCCGATGATTGGTTTTTTTTACATTAAGGGTTTCTCGATTCTTCCTTCCCTTCCTGCTTGCTGGGCGGCGACTTGAGTGTTCGTACACCATTTGAAAAGGCAATATGGCAAGGGCTTAACATCGTTTATGCCCATCCTGGTTGTTAACTGCAGCGGTTTCAGTCTCCTTTTTTCGTCGGCACCTTTTTGCATTCAACTTGAGGCCGTAACCATTCTCTTTCCCGGGTGTATCACCTTTTCCCCATCGGCATTCGGCTTTCCCGTACCCTTGCCTTCCTGTCCCTTTCTGTGGTCCATTTTTGTACAGAGCTCGAAGATTATGTTCAAACAGGGCTTTTGAACCCCCTGCTGCAACCCCCACCCCATCCCCAGTACGTCCCCTTTCTTTGGTTTTTGTGTCCCCCCGCGGTGGTCTTCGAGACACGGTTTTAAGGCACCTTTCGTAAGCCTCCGATTCATTTGGTTATTTTACATTCTTCCTGGAGAGTGGTCTGCCTCCTTTGGCATATGTGATGCCCGTTGCCACGGCCAACCCTCTGACCGCGCCCTTTACGACGTCACCTTTTGTAGCCGATTTTGTTTAATGTTTCGGTGCGCATCTTTTCCGCCGTTAGACAAGAATTTGCCAGACGGGAATTTTTCATCTTTCCCTTCTTCCGGATTCTCGTACTTTCCCCTTTTTTCAACGACACCTGCAAGCTTAGTGAATCTCTCAAGGCCAACTGCACGGGAAACCCACTGTTCGCTGCCCCTTTTTTTTCCCCCGGGAAACGGGGTTTCCCACTTTGTGGGAAATGGACCCATTTTAAAGAATAGGACCAAGGAGTTGCTTTTTTCGTCTGGTTGGTTCACCAGCTGCTCCCGTGCGTTTTGACGTTGCGAACCTTTCCTTCTTTCCATCCTCCCCGGGATTTTTTGCCTTTGAAATGCGTTCGAATCCGTGAGGTACCGTTTAAGGTCTATATTCCAAGGGGACTCCCTAAAACGTTCTAGCTTGTTTTTTATGCTCTTTTCGGGCACCTGGCTCCTTCCTCAGCCGCTTCCACCGTGCGCTGATACAATCCCACTTGATATTCTCGAGATAGAAACGGGACTTTTATCCTCGGATTCTTTCAGCATAACTGACCGGCACTTTCCCCACCCCAAAGAAAGACCAGACCGGCCTTGATGTTGGGTTTAGTTGACATTTCTCTCGCGTTTCTGGAAGCCCCTTGCTTTGTCGTGAGGCCCCCTCTTCTATGTCACCCCCCGTCGTGGAATCTATTGATACCCTAGCTTTTTTACCGGGCCCCTTTGCGAGTAACGGTTTTCTTGAAGCTGGGAGAATGCGAACCCTCCCTGGCGGGCCCGTTTGTCTTTTTTTGCCCCCCTGACTTCCCCCTGCTTGGGCACAATTTCTTGGGGAGCAGGAAAATTGCGGACCCGCCGACTCATTATTTTTCCGTCTACCCTTTCCCCCACCAGGGGGCTAGGGGACTCCCCCCGTGATTTTCAGTCTGTGAGCCTTTGAAGATCGCGTTCGGGGCAAGAGAGCCGGAAGGGGCCAACAGTTTCCCTAGCCTTTGCCTAGTTGGCTCTTCTTTTTCCCCTGACCCACACCGCCGAGTGCGGGATGTGTTTTTTTCTGTCGGGGAACCTGGCCCACCCCCCCCAATCCTGCGAAGACTTTCATCGGCAAACTCTGCCCCCCCTTGAGACCCGGCTGGCTCGTGCACCAAAAAAACTTCACCACCATGGCTTTTTCAGTTCCTATCAATCAAGGGTCCTTGCCTCCCTCGACTGCTCTCAGGCCTTCGTTTTTCTCACGCGGGCGAGGGGGACCAGTTTGAACAGGGTCAGTTTCCCTTTGGAGAATGATTGGGTGGCCCCGGTCCGTTCCCCAAATGAAACTTTTCCTTCCAACCTTGTTCCTGCGACGGGATGTCTTGACCGCGTCCCTTTTTTCCCCTGGCTCCCCCGTTCCTGTTTTCCTCCAGAATGTCCTTTTTTTGGGAGGGTGTTCAATGATTGCACCTCTTGCGTATGCATGGGGGAAAAATCCTTCTGTCCCCTTTTCCACTCTTCGCCATTTTTTTTTTCATCCAGACGTTCCCTCGGTTTCTTCACCCCATTGGGACCCATCGGTTTTTGCCGCCCCCCCTTTTTGCAATTGGAGACGTTATGGCCTTTTCAAGTGACAGGAAGATCTCCTTCTTATCAATGACTTTCCACCCCACAGTCATCATTTCTACTTTCTTTTTTGGTTGAAAAGGGTTATTACGTCCTCACATTTTTGCTCGTCAAATGTGGGCCAAGGTATTAGAACCCCTGCTGAAGCGGAACATCAAGCATCTCGGGTATCTTGTCCTCCCTTCCCCCCATCACCTTTTCTCCCCCCCCTCGTGACCGCGATTAGTTTCCGACACTCCGTGGCTGGCGGAATTGGACTTGTTGCTTTCCTTCAAGCTTGCCCCGTCCGCTCAACCAATTTTTCCCCTGCCCTACCGTGGGACGTTGTTTTTCGGCGGGCGTTGTCTGCTCCATTTGGTCTCATGTTGCACAATGTTCCGAGCCGCTCCCACCCTTTGAGGTAGACTTGTTAGGCCCGCTTCTTCCCCTCTTTGCTTTTTTCCTCCCAATTCTGGTGGTTGTGTATGTTCGAAATCCCCCCTTCTCTTTTCCCTCTGTTTTTTTTGCTGAGGTATTTTTCCCCCCCCCTTTCACCCTCCCTGCTGCTGCTCTTTCAATTTGGGCTTTTGCGCTAGTCCCCTTTCCTGTGAGAGCGATCTCTTTTTCCAATGAATGTGCAAAGATCTTCCTTCAAAGTCTTTCTCTCCTGACATTTCTCCTCCACCGCCTATTGGTTTTCTTCTTCCCTTTGCCCCGGATTTTCAAATTCCATACTCCCCTCTCAGGCGAGCGCGGCATCGCTTTTCTTTCGAGTTGCCCTCTTTGTTTTGACCCGATTTGGCTTCCGATCTTTTTCTTTGTTCTCCCCTCCTGCTGTTTTTCAAATTACGGACTTTTACCGAGTGAGGAGTCCTACAGCCCTTCCGCCCCATATCTTTGGCTCTTGATTGGTACCTTTGTAAAAGCAGGTTCTATACTTTTTATTCATCCTTTATCCATTGGCCTGGACCATGGAATGTTTGGGATTGTTAAAAAAAGTGTCACGTGTAGACCAATCCCGAAGGTTGTTATTTTCACAATGTCTGGCCTTTTCCCCCCCATTCCCTTTTGCCTTTGCAACGCCCCCCCCCCACTACTTCCTGCCTTCCTTTGCCCCCGTCACGTTTTGGCCCGGCACATACATTCTTGTAAATCTTTGAGACCACTCCGGGGCGTCCCCTCGTCTTACTCGTTCTGCCCTCCTTCGTGCCGCTTTTTTCTTCCCCAATCACCCTTTTCGTTTGTTCCCTTCGCTTAGGAATGTTCCCCTGTTAACAATACTTCCCTCTTTTATCCGGCTTTGACTGTTAAGCTTTTCTAGTCGGCTGAAAAATCCCCTTGATTTTTGTTATTAGTCAACTTCCGTCCCCCCCCTTTTTTTGCCTGTTTTTTTTCACAAGCCAGCTTTCACAGTTGCAGGAAAAGATTTTGTCTAGTTCTTCGCAGTTTTTGTATTTTGGGCCTTTTCGTTTTCCAACTCTTTTCTCCCCCCCAAGTTTTTGCCCTCAACTTTTCTTCTTTCCTCTCTTTTTTCCCCCCTGCTTTTGTCCGGCGTTTCTCGGCCGGCGCAGACTAGTCTGTGTCCCAAGCTCGACTTAAAGCATTCCTGCTGTGTTCTCTGATCTTTCCCTTTTTTGCGGGTTTGAACTTTGGGCTGTCGCTAAAGGGAGCAATGAGGTTTTCCAAGCCTGTCCTGCATCTTTTTCCTCTTCCCCTCCGTTACCTGTCGACATTCTCTTTTGTCCCCCCGCCGCTTCGCCATTGTCCGGCAAAACAAAGGTCATTTTGATTCACTCTCCTTGAACCAATCTACTTGTTTTCATAGAATCGTTTCTTCCCCGACCAGCTGCTTTCCCCAGTCCTTTAGAGACCTCCGTTTCCCAAGTCGTTGTGATTCCATAGTTCGTTTAGTATTTACGCGGATGGCCCACTCTGTTCTCCCCCCCCCGTTCAGAGTTTTGCACCCTTGCCCGTGATTTTTTTTTTATAGGCAATCGATGGGCGGCTGCGTATTCTCGGGCCGGACCGCTGCATCAAAATTTCTGATTTTCCTTTTTGTGACTCAGCTTTTCATTCCTTCTTCTCACTTACCCCCCCCCTTCTTCCTACGGATTCAGTCCCCTTTAATCCGGTCCTTAGAAACTTGGGGGAAGGTCGCAAGTTCGCCAATTTCCCGTTTTTTTTTGCAGTTTGAGCCACTTGCGACCCCTCTTTCTCATTTTTCACTTTTGTGTGTTTCCGGAACCATCTCTCATCCCCTGGAAGTGGTTCTTGTTCGTTTTCGTGTATTTCGACTTCCCTATCTGTCCGTTTTCCCCCCTGGTCTGGGTGTCGGATTACTTCTTTTGATTTCGTTTTTTCCCTTTAAGTCGTGCATCTTTTCCTTTTTTTAACTGTCGGAACTGGGGGCTGTGCAAGCTGTAAACCTAGGCACAGACATTTTTTCCCCATCTTGTACCAATCTCGGACGGTTGTGCACAGTTTTTTCGCTTCTCACGGGACTTTTTTTCCTTGCACAATACTTCTCTCCTCTTTTGCATTTCAAAGATTGTCTTTTTGTTCCGCCCCCCCTTGCTTCTCCTTTCTGTATCTCTACCCCTTGGGAGACTACGACTTGGATTCCTTGGAGGGGTGCTAGTTTGACGTCCACTTCTTTTTTCCATACTTTCCTTTCTTTTCCCCCCCAGTACCCCAACCTTTGTCTGCCCTCCCTATTCAGATGTCTGTGCCAACGACTCCGATTGCTGGATGGACAATTTGCACCTTAGGAGAGTGGGTTTACTTTGCACATAAGGCATGCCCCGACCCCTGCTCCTCTCTTTTAATTGCGACTGCTTCCGTTTTTTTCTTTTCCTTCTTCGGTTCTTGTCCGGCCCCCCTTTCCTTAGAAACCTTTGTGATCCTCTCCCCTGACTCGCCTGCCCCTGAATCTTTCTTCTTTCCCTTCCTCCCCCTGCTTTGACTCACCAATTTTCTTTTTCTGTTCCGGCTTTTTTTTTATCATGAGCCTTTTCATCGAGGTCGAACTGCCCCGCCCCCTGGGCTTCTCCGGGTTCTGTCGTCCCCAAACGTAGTGCCCTTCTCTTTTACAGTTGTAGTCGATCGGGCCTTTTACACTACCTTTCTATTTTCCCCCTGCCCCCTCGTAAGTGCAGGGACTACCCGTTAGTGAAATCCCATCCATCCCTTGCTTTGTTTTTTTTGTTTTTCCAGCGCACTGTAGTTGCTTTTTTTTTTCCCCTTCGCACCTTTTCTTTTTTGTAAAGGGTCTTCCTGGGACATTTTTTTTTGAGACCTTCCCGATTGGGCCACAATCCACTCCGGGCCACGTTCTTCTGGTGATTCACTGATGTTGGCGGGCTCATTTTCCCCCCCCTTTCCCACGCTTTTTCATTTGGAAATTTCGCAAGGCGGAAGATGGTACGTTCCCCAACCCCCCCTTTCCCCCATCTCTTCCTCCCCTTCCGTTGTTTTTGTTTTTTCTTTCTTTTTTTTCCGAGGACTTTTTCTGAATTTCCGTACTTGCGTGAATTCTGAAACATACCCCTCGGTGGGTTCCATTTTAGTTTGATCTGAATCTTTTGCCCCCATTCCTTTTGACCCAACCTTTCCCCTTTTTTTTTTTTTTCCCCCCCTGGTTCTTTTTTTGGATTTTTTTGGATCGCCCTTCAAGGTGCTCAACCCCCGGGCCCCCTTTTTCCGTCCACTGGCCGACCGGCTTCTTTCCCCACCTTCCCTTTTTCCGGCCATGACCCGTGAAAACTTCACATGCCCCTTGAAACCCAGTTTGTTCGTCGCGGGGTGCCACCTGTCCCCAACTTTTCCCCCCGGCTATTCTTAGGTTTTTTTTTTTCGGAATACTTGTGCCGTCGCTTGTTTGAAAGGTCCTGCCCCTCTTTCTTTTCAGTTTGGTCTTTTTTTCTCCGATTTCCTCTTGACCCCTACACCTCGGCATTTGTTTTCGGATGTTAGGAAAACCCGTTGTTTCTGATCACCTCCCTAGGTGCCTTTTTTTTGTTTTTTGCCGACATGATTGAACAGGATCTTCTTAATGCCAAGCACACGTTGCACCCCCTCGTACCCTCCACCCATCCTGATGCGTTTCTTTGCCTGCTGTGTTTTTTGAGGAGACACAAACCCTAGTTTTTTTTTGGTTTTGTTTTTTCTCGACTGTCCTTTGAAGTCTGTGCCCGGCGTCGCCTGCGTTCCATTCGATGAAAACCTGGTGCTTCCAGGCAATCCTTCCCCAGGAGCCACTCTGCATCCCCCCTTGCTTTTGCAGTTTCGTTTTTTTCCCCCCCTTTTTGACTTTTTTGTGCACTTTTAGTTTGGCCGATAGGTCTGTGGCACCAAAACCCCAAAACTATATGTACCGTGGGTGCTCAAATTTCTTTCCCATCGTGTTCAATTTCCTTTTGTTGGCTCCCCGAATCTTTTTCCAAGAGTGGTGTTTTTTTTACGGGTTGTGTCATGGTTTCAGGAGTCTAGTCTTTCTGGGTTTTGCCCCCCTTTCTCTTTTTTTTTTTCCAGGCGAAACAATAGGCTTTCCACATCGGAGTGCTTTACCCGGTTTTCTGCTCTACAGGTTTTTTTACACCTTCTTTTTCAGAAAGGATGGAAGAGCTTGGATTACCCCCCCGAGCGTTCGTTGAGCTTTTTTTTGTTGTTCCCCGTTCAAAAATCCTGGGTCATCACTTTTTTCAGGATGCGGTACATGTGCCTCTGGTCCCATTTTCGGCTGTCCGTCTTTGATTTGATTGTTACTTTTGTCCAGTTGGGGTTTTTTTGTTAAGTCTGTTCCCCCGGTTTGCTTTTTTCCGGCAATTTTAAAGTCCATTGTTCGCCCGACTTTCTTTTAACGAGCGACTTTCATCACTCTCTTTCTTCGTTCCCTGTCCTTTTTTTTTCCCAAAAAGGAAGGGACACGTAATTAGTAAATAAAGTTGTCTAACGCACCTGCCCGGTTTTGTTTTCTCCAACCCAACATTTGTTTCGATTCAAACCCCTTTAGGACCTTTTTTCTGGTCACTTCCTTCCCCTATTAGAAACCCCCACTTCGTTTTGGTCAGTTTTTTGTGTGGGGAGAAGGGCATGCTCCCTGTTTTTTTTTCCCTCTTGACTAACTTGCTCAAGTCGCACATTCTTCAAATTTTGTTCTGAACCCCAGGAATTAGAAGACTTAGTCTACCTGTCTTTCAGCTTCGCACCGTAGTCGCACAAAATCCCCCAGTTTAGGTTTCTTTTTTTTCTTTTTTTTTTTTTTTCCCTCCTTTTCCATAATAAGCCGCAGCCATTTTAGATTGCACCAGCCCCCTCTTTCCACCCTTTTTCTCCAACTTTGCTCCTTCTCCAGGTCCAGTTGGCCCCCTCTGCTATTTCCTCTAAAGGTTTCCACGGACAGCACCAGAAAAGCCCCTTTGATGGAGCGTGCAATTTTTTTTCTCCTCAACTTTTCTTTCCCTCCACTGTTTGTATTTACCCTCCCCCCACCCCAAAGTAAGTTTGTACCGGGCTATTGCTGCCTCTTCACAACCCTTTTTTTCCCGCTTTTTCCCGTTTACCCTTTTTTTCGCACGGCTTCCCAGTGGAATTTGTTTTTCAGCCCCCCCTGCCTGTGGGGCCGACGTGAGAACAGAGGCCTTCAGGGCCGTGCCCACACTCCATGTCTTTTTTTCCCGTTTTTTTTATGTTCCCAAACCTTTGCGTTACAAGACAATCGATCTAGCCAGTTTCAGAGGCCGTGGCTTTCTCGGTGTACCGTTCGCACCTCCACGGACCTCAGTTCACGTTTTGTCCTTCTTTACTTCTGGGAGTGGCCCAAAAAGAAATCCGTCGTAGCGGGGCGTCCATTCCCCTTGGCGTCTCCCCACGACCGCACTCTTTATTCCGGTCTGGAGACATTTTGTCTGGGAAAGACACAACCACCCAACGGCCAAAATACCCCCCCTTCCGGAAAGACTCGATTCCCTTCATTTGCATACCCCACGGGTGCGAAAGGAGGACCTCCGGTGGCAACCCAACACTGACCAAAAACCCTTTTTGGGGCTGAATTCCCCATCAATCAACTGGTGATTTTGCCTTTCCGTCTGGTTGTGAGCCACCGCCTTATTAACTTTAATTTAAAACGGAGTTTCTCCCTCTTTTTCGTTTCCCAACATTTTTTTTTTTTCTTTCCCTGTTTTTTTTTTTCACTTCCTGAAGGGCTTCTTGCGGATTTTGCTAGAAACATTTCTCCCTCCCCCCCTCCTGGGCGGTGCGACCTCACTTATGACGTTCACTCCCGGTTTCTTTTTTTTTCGTTGCCCCAAGAATGGAATTGGTAGGTTTGCGTTCTTTGTTTTTGTGCCCCCCAATCACTGTTTCCTTCTTTTGCCGCTTCAGTGAAACACGTGTTGTTGACCATTTTAAGACTTCCGTTCGAGTTTTATCCCGAAGTTTCCTTCGTTGTTATGTCCCTTTTTGGACCAGGTCTTTTTTTTTTTTGTCGTCCCGTTACTTGTTTTTTTCCCCTCGAGCCCTTTTGATCCCAAGGGCATCTAAAGCTTCCCAACAGTCCCGCATCTGAGCACTCTTTGGTCCCTTGTTGCACAGGGCTTAAGCTCTCTTTTTTTCCCCCCTTTTTTCCGTGTTCCCCTATTTTATAAAAATTATGGGTGGGAAGCGGTTTCCCTTTAAAATTTTTTCATTTTTACCCCTTCACTTTTTTTTTTTGCCTTAATTTCTTTTTACGCCCTCTAACCAATTTTTTTTTCACTGTTTTTTCCTTTCTGACCCAAAAAAAGTTCATGGGACCGCCGTCAAGCTCGCCTTGGCAGTTCCTGGGGCTGAATTGTTATGCTTTTATTCGGCAAAGCCCCTTTCGGGTTTTTTACCTTTTCAGCGAAACTTGCTGTGAGGGGCGTTTTCGTGGGGACCTTATGCTGATACGGGATCTTTGCAAATCCATGTCCGTCGATAGATTCTTTCAACTTTTTTAAAAGGGAAATTTTTTTTGGTTTTGGACGAGGCGTTCCCCCTGCCCGAAAGCTTTCTTTTCCGGGGCTTTTTTCCCCACCCCAACCCAGACAGTCCGGTTTAGCCTTAAAAACTATTCCTTCTTGTCCTCTCCTTTCCGTTTTTGTTGATTTGGCCGCCTCTGGTTATTGGAAAACCTTCCATCTTTCCTTTTTTTTGTGTAAGGGCCGGTCTTACGTTCCACCTTTGCTGGGCGCTTCTAGGCCTTTCACCTTCCCTTGTTTTCATCCCCTCTTTTTTCTAACATGACTTTTTTTTTTCCCTCTCTTCCTATTTCCGCTGTGAAAAAGCATCATTTCGTCTGAGCGTCTCGGGTTGTCTCCTTGCCTTTTTTCCTTTCAATCCCATTCCTCCGTTGTTTCAGCGTCCCTGTTTTTTCCCGTTTTCTTTTTTTCGGTTTAGTCGATTTTTACCCCGGTAGTTGCCTCTTTGCATTGAGGGCTTCCCACCTTTTAGCCGCCGATCTTTGTTTATATTCTCCGGCCCGTTTTTGTGTCCCACATACCCGGTATCCTAGGCTTGGATTTTAATAACCCTTCCGTTTTCCCCCTTTGCATCTACTGCTTCCATTCTTTAAGAGCAAGGTGATACTTATTCGGAGCCCCATTCCCAATTGTTTTTGGTTAGTCAGGCCCCCCTTGTGCGGTTTTTGGAACCTTTTCCTGTTCTACCCCCTTTCCTGACCTTGGATCGTTTTTCTCCCCAATGGCAAGTTTTTCCCTGCCACCCCTGGTGACCAGTTTTTCTTTGCGGTATTTCCCTTCCCGTCTCCATTTTCCTTTTTCCCCCCTTGCCTTCTTTTGGTTACTACCGGAAGTTTGTCCATTCCTCCCGTTCCGCCCCGTCGTGTCCCTTGAAGTCCACCTTTTCTTATAAAAACTCACTTTCGGGCCAACTCTTTTTATCTGTTGCTTGCTTTTCTTTCCCCCCCCCATCCTGCCCGCGTTTCTTTCCCCTGTCGTTTTTTTTTTTTTCTTTTCTCTTCCGGTGGAAAACCCTTTTGATTGATGATTCATGCAATGTGTTGTGCAGTGTTGTTTTCCCCCCAATTTGTTTTTTGTTTTTTTCCCCCTTGGCTTTTTTGCAAATTGCCTCGGCCTGTCATTTAGTTTTTTTTCCTTTTCGTTTTCCCCTCGCGGCCCCCAATGGGCCCAGGAACTACAAACAAACCAAACCAAAATGGGTTCGTTCTCTCCCAAATATTTGTTTTTCTCCGTTCCGTATTTTTGTCTGCCTCGGGATTCCTTCTCCTGAGTCTGTCTTCACCCCGAGCGACGTCTTTTGGCGGCTTTGCTGCTCTTGTTTTTAGCTCGGATTCGCGGGTCCCTCCTTTTTTTCCCTGCGCCCCCCTCCCCCTGTCTTGTCCCGTCTGTCATGCCTATCCCTAGGCTGCCGGACTTTTTTTTGACATTCGGTCACGCTGACCGCCCGTACTCGAAATTTTGTTCGCCAAAAATGTTTTTCTTCTAGGTTTTTGACTAGGGCCCTCTCTTTCCCCAAAATCCTTTTTTAATACGACTAGGGACTACGACCATTTGGCAGTGCTTCTCCTAAGACGTTGGCGCCTCCCATCACGGCTTATTGATTCTGGGTGGTTTTCTATCTGCAGTGACCCCGCCTGGCCCCTATTTAGACAGAGTGTTCGCCCTTTTTTACCTTTTCCCCCAATGGTCCTTTCGGTAAGTCCGCTTTGCGGATTGGCTACTTTTTTTTTTTTCTCACGGCCTTAACTCTTATGATCTGCGAGTTCCTCTGAATAGAGTTTTCTCTCAGCGCACTTCCTTCCATTTCACTGCCGTAACTGGCTTCGACTTTTTAACCGTCAGTACCCCCCGCACGATCAGGGTGTCGCCACACGTCTTTGCCGCCCCCCCGTTGTTCAGCCTGGCATCCCCCGTTCAATTTTTTACGCCCTCACGACGTTTGTTTTCTTCCGTGGCATTTTTGTCTTTTTCGGCTGATTTTTTTCTTATGCGACCTTGCCCTGTCTTTGTCCCCTTTGTGCAGGATCCTCCCCCCCCGATAAGGATTGAAGTTCTTTTTCCATTCTTTGCTCCCTTGTTCCTGGCCCAGCCCTTGGTTCTTTCCCCCCTTTCCCCTCCGGGAAAGCAGTCACAATCTTCGTTCTTGCTGACGGTCGTTTTGTTTTTTCCCCCATTCGGCCTCTGTCGTTTAGCCCTTCCTTCCCCCCAACACTTCTCCCATTTCTTGAGCGCTGGGCCCTACTTTGATTTTTCCTTCTGCTTTTTCCAAGCATTCACCACAAAACAACAATAGTATATCTGTCCCTTTCCTTGCCCCACGGCAAGATGTGAATTTTAACATTGTTGGCTTTTACTTCCCTTGTCAACCCTAATCTTTTTTTTGCGCTTCCCCCCCCTTCCCCCCCGTTCTGCCCATTTCTTCTTTCGTTTAGCCCTACCGACTTGTTGCTTCCCCCCTGACTTTTTGCTACCTTCCCTTTGAGTTGAGTTACGGGATAAACTTCTTTTTTTCATGGGCCGAAAGTGTTGTTTTTGTCCTTTTTTCGATATCATTTTGAATTCTTCCCCCTCTTCTTCATTACGTATTTGGGGTGCGGGGCTCCTTCGTGAATGCCTTTATCCCCCCATGGGGTTGATATTCGTAATCCGGGCTCCTGCAGCTCGTCCTGACATGACTAGTTTTTCCCTACTCGGCTCACAATGAATCTTTTTGAGGTTTTTTTTACGGTTGTTTCTCCTTGGCTGCACTTTAATTCGAGACCTCTTTCACGATGGCTGCTAACTTCAAGAACGGCTTTCTAGGTTCGGGTCCCTCCCCACGGATTGTGCTCGATTTCCACTGAGGCGACCTTTTTACCTGACACCCGCATAAGGGGTTTTTTTTTTCCACCGTTCCCCCCAGCATCGTACAGGCAGGGACTACGAGGCCCTCTTATATACGGTGCAACACTTGGAACCGGTCCCCCCCTTGCCTTGTCCCCTTGGATTTGCGGATTCGGGGCGTTTTCCAGGTCCGACAACTCGGTTTTCGGGCCTTTCGCGGTCCCCCTTGGGTCCAAATGAGTTTTTCTCACAGTGTTTTCTGTCCCCCATCCACCTCGACCTTGTCCCCCGCTCTCCCTGTGATTTTCGTCTTTTGGACTGGCTTTCATCTCCACTTTTCTTTCCCACTGTACTGGTTTTTTTTCTTGGCAATAATGTGAGGTCCGTTTGAGGTACGGAAACAACCCCCCCTTCAAAATCTTCTTTACCACCTTTTTTTTTTGTTGTGAGAGGAGTTGCAGTTTTTTTTTACCCCTCTGGTTGGTTCCGTGCAAAAACTTTTTCCCCCCCCATCCCCTTTCGTTTTCACCCGTGGATATGCTTTTTTAAGTGTTAAACTTTCTTCACCCCACAGGTCCACGGTTGGCCCGGCTTTGTCTTTGTTCCTTTTTTTGTTCCCACCCCGGGCCTTTGGTCCCCGCCCCTCGTGACCCCCCAAAAGATTTTTTGCTTGCCAAATGGATCCGAATACTTTGATGCCCTGCCCAATAGTGCGCGTGTTTTCCCCCGTCCCCCCTTGCCCCCGTTCATCTTATTACGATACGGCTGATTTACGAGCTTTGGACATATTTCCCCTTTTTTTTCGGTCCTCATGCGCCTCTTCTCCTTTTTTTTTTCCTTTTCTAGTTCGTGACGAACCCGGAGCAAAGCAGCCTTTTCGTGCGCAGTTTTCATATCTGTACATTAGGCGTCTTCTTCTGTCCCGGCAACCTGCCCCCTTAAAATCACCCCTTTTGATGTCTTTTTTTCGCCTAAGTGTATTGGCCGGGGACTCTTTTTTCTTTACTAGGGCCTTTTTTTCTTTTTTTGAGGTCGTTGTCGTTTTTGTAGTTGTTTTTTTTTTTCCCACCCCAAGGTTCTTTAAAGAAGTCCAAGGATGTTGCCCGAAAATCTTTATTCATCCCGGGTTTCGTCCCCTTCGCTGAAAGTTTATTGTTTTCTACTTTTTCCTTCTGCTGCCTTATTCTTTCCCCCTTACCACCACAATCACTTCTTTTTTCCCGTGTGAATTTTGAAATTTCGTTTCTTAAATTCGTTCTCCACCGGTCTCCAAGTTTCGTTTTGGTTGATCTCACCTTTGCCATAATGCCATCTTTCGTTTGGGCAAGGCCGGTTGTTGTTTTCCTTGGTGAAGTAGTCTCCGAAGAGTATTTCAGGTTTGACGAACCGTTGCAAGTAAGCCCAAAATACCCCTCCAGTCCACCAACACGCTGGTATGTTTGACCCTCCCGGTTGGGTATTTCGTTCCCAGTGTTTCCTCAATCTTTCGGATTTCCCAGGATGCCGATTTATGTCCCCCCCGTTTTTCGCTCTTCGGCTTGGTTTTTTGCTTTGCGGAAAAATGGTCAGTTCTGAAGCTGGGAAACTTTAAACCCCTAGGACCCCGGCTTCCCCTCTATCCCTTTGTTCCCTTTATCGTTTTCAAGCTTTTCCACCTTAATATGTTGAAGTACACGTTCGCAATCATTCCCCCCCCCAGTCCTCACTTACTTTTCCTTTCTGGGACTTTTTTTCCTGCCCCTGGACAACAAGAAAGGTTTTTGCCAGCCTCTCTCTTACCCAAAGTAATCCAATGGACCCCCCCTTCCCACTGGGTCCCAACTTGGACAATTTAGGCCAAGACCTACATCTTTGATGGGACTTTCTAGTCCCGAAATCGTTTTCTAGGTTGTCCTCCCTCCCCTTTGACGGGGTGCCAATTATTTTCTTCACTTTTTTTTGCGCCCCTTTTCCCCCCCTTTTCGAATCTCAGGCTTTTCCGGTTGCTGAACGCCGTTGCCCTCGGCTTGGGGTTTAATTTTTCCTCTTTCTCTGCCAGCGGACGTCATCTCCCTCGCTTGACTTCGGGTTATTGTTTTTTTTTGCCCCCCGTGAGAACTTTTAAGCCGTTTACCCCTGTCTGCTATCCTCTTAAACTTTCACTCTGCCTTTTTCTCCAGTTTCTTTTCTTCCCCTTTTACTCCTGATCCCTCCTGGTGCACGGTAAATCACACCCCAAAGTACCTTTTTGATTGCGTTACCTTCCTCGTCGTGAAGTGTACAGCACCCTTTTTGTCTCGCCCCCCGAATTCCCTATCCAACCCCCCAACGTAAGGAATTTTGGTGACCCAGGCCCATGGTGTCTCTTGACGCCTATACAAACCCTCTTTTCCCTCCTTTTTCTTCCCCCCAGTTCTGGTTACTGCTGTTCGAGCGAATGTAGACACCGCCGGGGCCTTCCTAGGGGTTTCCCTGATGCATTTCCCCCCCCCCGGTTGGGCCCAAGTTTTTTTTTCATTTTTGTCGCCGTCCTGACCCACACTACACCCCTCAGTCAATCGATCCCATCGCAGCTCCGCTCGTCAGCTTTCGGGGACGACAGTTTTTTGATAAGTGGCGATTTGTTTGGGGAACGCGGTTCCCGAGATCGGCCCCTTTCATCCTTGAGTCTTTACGGGGCTGCCCCCCCTGCTCTAGTTTTGGCTCGGTCGGTGTCCCCCACGGACGGGAAGCTGCGGGCTTCTCCTTTCGGTTGACCCCCCCTCCACATTTTTCCCCCACTACCTGCCGAAGGAGTGATGTCCCCCCACTTTTGCTGCCTTTGACCCTCCCGCCCTGTTCCTGTTGTACCCAAACTGCACCCCTTTTTTGATTCCCCCCCCCTTTTCTTCTTTTTTTTTCCCTGCTCCGAGAAGCTATACCCAACGTCAAGGGACTTTCCCCCGATTTTACCCCCCGTCCTGGGGGTTTTGCTGCCCCCTGGTTTCTTTCCCGAGAGGAACTTTTCTTTTTGCCTCCGGCTTTTTTTATACCGGAAAAGGTCATTACTTGACCGTGCGACTTATTCTGTCGAGTTCTTTGTGAGTTCCCCCCCTTCACGGTTTCCCAGTGGATAATTGGAATTGTGCGGGCGTGATGTTTTCCAATACTGCCTTCTTTTTTTTTATTTGTTTTCTTTTTCGGTGCCAACTGCGATTGCACGAGCCCCTTTTCTCCTTCGTTCCGATTTTTTTTTCCCCCTGCGTTTGGGGCCCCCTTCTTGGTTCAGCCGCGTTCCCTGTCTGTCATCCGTATTGCTCTACGTTTTGAGATATCCCTTGCTTTCCCCCGGTAGTCCCCCCCCCTTCTCAGCTTCTTAGCCTTTTCGGACCCCCTTTTTTTTTTTTTTCTTTACGCCTACTCCCTCCTTTTCCAAATGTGACGTTTTTTTTTATTGCGACCACAATGGCGGAAACCCACCTTTTTTTTTTCTGCTTCCCAGCCCCTTTGGGTTGGTCTTATACGTTCCTCTTCCTTTTCAAATCCTCAACTCCCCCCCCCTCCAACCCAACCCAGCGGATGCCGGCCCCATCGGCCTGTTCCCGGTTTTTTTCCTTTTTTCCTCATGCATTGGACACCAGGATTGGTTCTTCCATTTTTTCCCCCCTGGCCGTGTGGGACAAACGGCGGGTTGCTTCGTTCGTTTTTGGTACCGCTTTATGCTGTCTGGATGATCTTTGCACCATGGTTTCTTTCCTTCTCTCTTTTTCCAAACATTTCCCCCGGTTAGATTGAGTTCTCAGCCATGCTGAAGCCAGTCCGGCCTGGTTGCACAAAAAACAGGTTTTTTTGTCCCCCCTTTGTGTTCGAA
>Ga0179593_1431934_pt1 | contig 16337 bp, 11 predicted proteins | sample CZODoug2_1_08_16_FD_185931 | JGI IMG/M metagenome (GOLD analysis project Ga0179593, IMG submission 185931) | Vadose zone soil fungal communities from Angelo Coast Range Reserve, California, USA - CZODoug2_1_08_16fungal (PacBio error correction) | ecosystem: Environmental > Terrestrial > Soil >... | reverse complement strand
CCCGGTTTCTCACCCTTTCCATGAGCACGTAGAGGGCCGGTGTGACGATGGCGGTTGCGAGGGCAGTTTTCCCCCCTCAAACTATCTTGGTCCGTCCATTCCCTTTGATGCCTTCTCGTTTTAGTATCACGTAATCTTCTTCTTTTTCCCCTCTCCCTTTGCATCTCTTTTCTCTTGACCTCTTTTCCCCACTAAGAATTGTGGGTTGCCCGCTCCCAGATTCTGGCGTACTAGGACTTCCGTCCGCCCCTCCTCTGCGCGCCCCTTCCACCCTGCTCTTGCGGCCTCTGGCTGCAAACCTTCGCCGATTGTGCCTCCGGAAGCTTCTGCGCTCGTGGACTCCTTCCTTCTTTCTCACCTACGCCTCCTTTTCGTAATGAGCTTGTGCTCTCTCGCTCCGGCTCGCTTCTTTCTCCTTTGACCCTGCCACTCTCAACCGTTCCTCCCCCTCAAGATGACAGCCCTCTTTTTGCTTTTGATCGCCGCCCTGATCAACAGGTGGAGACTTCTTTCCTTCTTCGCTCCCTTTTGGAGTTCTCCTTCCCCAAGCCCCTCGTTGCTGAAGGCCTTTTCTCTGCCTTTCTTTTTGCTATTCACCTCATTGCTGCTCGCGTCTTCAGGACGCCCTTGGTAGTTCTTCCGAAGGCCAAGAAACTCTCTCCCTGCTTTCTATCTCAGCACAAGCTTCTCCGCGAATAGATTGATACGTGGCAGCGTTCCCTAGCCCGTAACTGACAGACGCTCTCAGCAATTAACTTCTTTTCCTTTTGGGTCCTTTTTCCCTTCCTTTTTTTCCCACGGTCTCCGGAGCCGCTCCCCCACTTATGACGCATTTTTTCCTCCGGGCGGCCAGGCGTGGTTTGTTGGTTCCGCTTCCTCAATTCCTATCCTTCGACGATACAATGTTCGATCAGTTATTCCCCCCACCCTTCTCTTGCCGTCCCTTTTCTCTCTCGATGGCCCTCTCTGTACCTATGACCTCTTCAATTCCCTTCATCACAAAACAGTTTTGTGAGTTGACCCCCCTCTCCCCAGATCGGCTCACTTTTTTCCGTCTAAAGTGGCTCCAGCGATTCTCGGCGGTGGAAATAAATTCTTCCCTCCCCCCGTTTTTTTTTTATTTTATCTCTTTTAGATTTCCCCCCCGCCGAGCGCGACCGCAGCTGCCGACTCAGACAGACTAGCGATTTTTTCCCTTTCTAGCGTCTCCTGGGTGCATTCCCTATGATATCGGCTGGACGCCGGGGCCCCTTACGCTGGACGGACACTCGGTGTTGTGGACTTTTTACTTTCTCCCTTTTCCTTTCCCGCTTCTGCTCAGGCCTTTCTTCATGCAGAATTGGCTTTCCCTCCGCTTGAAGTCAGGTCTGGACAGTTGGCGGTTTCTTTTTTTTTTTTTTCCGGCCCCCAGACTGTGTGCACCATCTCTGACCAACGTTTCCCCTGGAGAAGAAGCTTGATGCAAAAAAAAAAAGCTTCTGTCGTTCCTTCTTTTTTCCCCTCCCTTCCCTTCTCTCGATCTCCCCTTGATTTATGCTGCCTCTCAAATTGGCTCTTTGGCGTTTCTCGAGGCCGTGCGTACAATTCGGACCTTCATTCCGCGAGGCCGATTTTTGGTTCCTAGCTTGGCTGATCCACCTTCTTCATTTCAGCTGCTTTTTTCTCCCTGTTATCTCTTCCATTCTACGTAGTTTCGTTAGCCCCGTGCCGGGTGATGGCGTAGATCAAATGCCATGCGTCGCGGAATAAGTCCCTCTCGTACGTCGTTTTTTGGGCAAGTTCCATTAGCCCTTAACGCCGTCGTAGCAGCGCGGGATTGTTTTTCCCTACTTTAGGTTTCTTATTCTTCCTTTCCCTCTCCGCCTATGTTGCGAGAACCTTTCCCCCCTGATCTTGCACGGTTGCAGACCAGTCCCTCGCGGGTTTCTTGTCGTCTGCATCACGCGTTTTTTTGCTTGATTCCTAGTAGGGGGGTCGATCTTTGTGACACGGCTCTCTCCTTCCTTCGTCTGCCCAGTCTGGACCCACTCATATGTTAGTAATATTAAGTTCTGAATACCGCGGTTTTTCCCCCCCCAAGGAGTAAGGTGTCACCCAGATAGGAACCTGTCCTTCGACCTTCTCTTTCCCCCCTTCTACGTCTCTTTGGCAAGGTGCATCCCTTCGATGGACAGGGGCCCGTCCTCTTCTCTTCCCCCTATCGTCCGTGTGACACTCGAAATCGTGAACCCATAGCTCTCTTCTCCCCCTCCGAATCTCTCTCCCTTCTTTTTTCTCTCCTATCACGGTCGACATTCCTCTCCGCCGTACGCGACGAGCGCCGTATTGGCTGGCACGCCTATAGACCGACCTTGATCCCAAGTACCGTCGAGTTTGGGGGGGGTGTGTGGTTTTTTTTTTTTTTTTTTTTTTTTTGTGGTTTTTTCTTTTTTGGGTTTTTTGTGGGGTTTTTGTTGTTTTGGTTTGGTTTGTTTTTATTTCTTACTTTATTGGTATGGATTTTTAATCCGCCTTCTCGGAAGCGATTGTTTTTCCTCCATCGCAAGCACCTGGGCTCTTTTTCTATTTTTCTTTGCTTTCCTTACCTGCTTGGAGTGCTTGTACAACCCTTCCCGATCTTCCATACGACCGGACACCTTCCTGGATTCCCTCCGCCAGCCGACCGTCTTGTTTTCTCTTCTCTAACCCTTCCCCCTTCAGGACTTGCGGGACCCGTGGCCAGTTCTGGGCAATCCCCCCCATCATTGTGCACGACCGGTTTTCACGTTTTCTGGCCGCTCCTCCCCGTCGCACCAACTCGAAGAGCCATCAGTGTTGCTTTGGCTTGCCCTTTATCCCGTCCACCCTGCCGCCGGCACATTTGCCAGCATTTACAAGATGTCATTCCTTCACTTTTCTTCCCCCTCCCTTTCCCCCCTCTCTGCCCCCGTAATGCGTCCCCCAAACCCCACTTCTTCTTTTATGCTGGCCGCTTTCAGGTTAGCGTATCGTAGGCGGATCCTCCGGGGGTGTTTCCCGCTTTCCTTGACACAGACTACTTGAACCTCGACCGCGCGTGGGCGACCGCTCTGTTTCGGAGCGTTTGTGATGATGCCTTTTTTTTTCGCGGCCCACCGGAGAGAGACGCTTCCGAAGCCCCTTCTCCTGATGGCTGGTTTCGCCGGCTCCCCTGCTCACTCTCTCCGTAATGAAACGTTCCCCCGCGATTTTTGACTAACCCCTCTTCTTCGAGCCTTCCCTTTATGAGGTCCCTTATTCTCGTTTGATCCCCCGACCGCCGGGGCCCTTGCCGTACAGTGTCAATAACCCCCCCCCCAAGGTCGATTTGGCGCCTGTACTTTCCATGCAACGTTTCGCCTTCCGTCCCCTGAGAGATAGACATGAGGTTCTTGACCCTTTTGCGTCCCTTCCCTGGTCTTTTTTTTGCCTCTCAACAGCCCTGTGCCACGCTTTTTTTGGGGTTGTCCTAGGACAGTTCTTGAAACCCCTGACGCCCCCATATCCTCCTTGCGATTTGGCCTGACCCTTCAACGGATTGCCACAATGCGTTCTTTATCTTTTCCCCCCGTTCCTTGACTCGCCCTTCAGCCTCAGCTTTGTCCCGGCAACGGATTGCGTGTTGGCGCCCGCTCCAGAGCACCCGTCCCCCTTTCCCTCCAACCCCGATGACGCCGAGATATCAACCCGTCCCCTGCCGCCCGCGAACCGTCTGGTTTCCTGCTCAACCGCGATGCCCTTTTTGACTCTTCTTCTCTCGCCCCCCCTTCTTCTCTCTCCATGAAACGCCCTTTGAAGGAGCGCCTTGAAGATGGAGATCTGCCCCGCCATTTTGGTAGCTGCCTGCACTTACCACACAATTCACAAAATGTAAGTCGCCATGCGTTCTTTTCTTGCTTTACCCACCCCATACTCCTTTCATCCCGCCAAGTCCCAGAGATGTCGCTCCCTTTGGATCGACTTCTTCCCCTTCGCTCGTTCCCGGCTACCCTACGCGTCAAACCCAACGAAGCAACCCTCCCCCCCCCCCTTTCTCTGCCTTTTTTTCTCCTTCCCCACCATGGTGGCAGTGACCGTAAGGCGCAGGAGTGATAAACATCGTATAGGCCGAGTTATTCCCCACAAGCCTGAAATTTCCGAATCAGTGAGGACCTTGATGACAGTTCGCTCCGCACTTTCTCGACAAAGACTCTGATTTTCCTTGAGATATTCTCTTCATTGACTCATGTTTTTTTTGTGATTGGCGATCTCCCCCAACTTACCCCGAATAATTCTTTGCCCCCGTTTCCTTTTCTTTCCGACCTCCTTTGAGTAGATCACGCTTTCTTAGCGAATTTCCTTTAACTCTTTTTGCTGAAATCACGAAGCCCGGGATGGTGGGGTAATTTTTTCCTCTCGTGTCCCCCCCTTTCCCCCAGTGTTGTTTTCCTGTTAGTCTCCTTAATTAGCCCCGCGTTTCCCCGTTTGCGGTCTTGGGGTCGTCCCCACCGCAGAGGTTATACCGTCACGAAGAGGGGAACGTAGTTGATTTCCGTCTCCGTTACTCGCTTTTTCTCTCTCTGAATTTCCTTTTCCGGCCCGGTAGGGGTTTTTTTTTCTCGACGAGAATTTATTACATTACATTTTGGGCGTTTTCATTCCTGCTCTACATCTTCTTTGCGATCGTATTCTCCGGGCACAGGTCCTGAACATGGCTTAATTCGAGCTGACTAGCCATGTTGGTCTTCGAGCTGAAGCCTTACCCTTCGCGTTTGAGCGCATCAAGCAGACGCATCTTGTTAGTTTTTTCAGGTCCGCTTTTCCCCGGTATAAGGAAGCTTTTTCTTGTTCCTGGTGCCGAATCTTGTGAGGACTGGCATCCAACCTCATGTAGGATCCCTGCTCTCTCTCTTCTTACCTGATTGTGGAGATTCCTTGGAGAGAATTGAGGAGCTACTCGTTTCCGGCTTTTTCCCATTCTGCTCCGTTTAATATCATTGCATTCTCCCCACCGTTTTTTTGCTTCCTTCCTTTTGACGCCTTGACAAAAGAGTCTGCATGTTGAAGTGACGCTTTCTGCTCGCCCTCTCCTTTGAGAAGAGTTGGCGGAAACCCTCAACTTTCTGCGTCACAATCGACGTCTTTGACTATTTCCGAGAGCTGGCCGCGTTTTTTTGAATATTAACGACCGATTCCCGCACCGGGAAGAGAGTTCCGAAGGTAGTGTCGCCCAAACGCATGCGTTCGGTTTCATTCACCCCTTCGCCTAGATGTGCTCATTTTGAGGCCCCGTACCCCGTCCCCGTCTCGATTCAGTGTAGTTTTTTCCGGCCTGCCTGTGGACTTAGCACCCTTCCTTCTTCGCATCCATCACCCTCTCTAGCGTTAACTGTCATCGCCTCCCACCTCCCACGCTTGTCTTCAGTAGTTTTGGCTTTTTTACAATTCCGGTTTTCCTTGGACTTTTCTCGGTCAACGCGCCTTGATTATGAGCCATTTGCTCTACTGTGAAGATCCTACGTGCTCTTTGGAACTTGGTGGAAGTGATCCGATCAATTGCGCCTCTTTTATTCCCGTTCTCTTTTTATTGCCGCCGTGAGGTGGTCTTCCCCTTTCTGGTCAAAGTTGATCACCCTGATGATAGCGCTTGACGGTGTGCGCTGCGCCAGGCAGTCGGAGGTTGTATTCCCTTTCCCTCCGCACTTCTGGCTTTTTCTCTCATGGCGCCCTTTTCAAACTGTCCTGACTCCGTTGATCGGCCCTTATTTTTTGAAGGCCGCCCGTTCGGTTGAAGTGGTTTCACTAAACGAGAGAGTTCTTTTCCTTGTTGTACGACCCTCTTGTCCCAACGAAGTTTAGGCAGGACCCCCCTCGGAGCAGCCGGATCGCTCCCGTTGCCCTTTCCGTGCGGCCATTGAGGGTTTCCGACAGGAGCTCGCTAAGATTCATCGACTAACCCCCGTCTTGCTCTCTTCATATGAGCTCCATTACGCCATGGTCTTCCGGGTTCTTATTTGGGGACGACAGGCTCGCTTTTTCCTCTCGTCTTGTTCGCCCCTCGCGAATGAATCCCTAGTTCCCTTCCTCTCTGCTTTGTCGCGATGGACCTAGGGACCTCCTGATTAGTGCGGTCCTCATTCACGCCGTGTCGAGAAGCTTTGTACCTTTCGTCGAACCGGGTTCTCCCCTTGCCGCCCTGCGCAACGTCTAAGGCGTATTCTCTGGGACGGTGTTCCCGTTCACGGACAAAATGATCATTTTCTCCTGATTGAGAAGCCGGTTTCTCTCCCTAATTACTATTTCCTCTGTATCTTAGTGTTCCCTCTCTGTTGTCCTTAAGACTAGAGGGCCGAGCCTATTTCAGCATCTAATTGGTACTGTAACGTTCCTTCATGGCACTCTCGTCTGTTCCCCATCTCGCCTTTCTCTTTGGAGCTGCGTCCCCCAAAGATATTGGAAGCGGTTTCCCCGGTGATTTTAATGTTTTCCTTTGGAGATTTCATGCTAGCACCCTTCTATGATTCTCTGCTCTCATCTTTATTACCGGCGGGCCTACCCCCCCTTATCGTCTTCAGCGGTACTGAAAGCTTTCCCCCTCTTCCCCTGACCCTTCTCCGGCACTCTGTCTTCCCGAACTTGGGTCAGCCGGTTAGCCGAAAGATCACCCGTTGCCACCGTGGCCTCCCTTTCTTCTTCCCTCCTCGCTCCCTTTTTGTTTTTTTGGTTTTATCTTTTGAAAAAGCTAACCGCCTCTGTAAAGAATTTTGTAGCAGCCTGTCTTTGGCCTTCCTCACCCGATATCGGCTCGGCCCTGTCAAAAAGTTGGTTAGCTTTAGAGCGCCGAAGTTCTCCCCCCCCTCTCCGCGACCTCTGATCCCCGGGCCTCAGCCTTCCTCGAATATGAGTTCTGCAATGCATGGCGTTTTTTCCGTTGTCCTTCCTTCCTTTTCCCCGGTTCGTGTCTCCGAGCAACACTTTACCAACTCTGCCCGCTCTGGTCAAGAGGTTCAAGGGCTGGCTTTTTTTTTTTTTGGCCAGAAGGTCAGATAGCCTGACTCTCTATCAATTCAGAGTTGAATTTCCGGCTTGATTTAGCTTTCCCGATGCTCGCGTCGCTCGTCCATCCTGAGGAACTCCTCAATTTTCGGCTACACACAGGCTTGTCGAGTCCTTGACCCCCCTTTCCGCCGTCTTTGATTCCTGTCAGCTGCGGTTTTTTTTGAAATCTCCCAATTATCCTTTTTTCCCTCGTGTTTTTTCTTGGATAGGGGAGCCTTTTCCCCCCCCTACTCTGCGTGCCCCTCAGCTTCCCACTTTCCAGACCCTCTAAGAGAGGCGTATTCATGCGTCGTCACCCCCTTCCTTTGGGTGTGACCTTTCTTGACTTGAAGGACTCTTCTTATCAGGTGGCCTCGATCTAAGATTTGCAGGACAAAGGCAGGAACTCTTCCTCCCTCTCTCGCGCCCTTTTCCCCGATTCCCCGTTCCGCTCAAGTTGTTCGTCATGAACTCCCCTCTGTCCTAGCCGGAACTACCTCGATGTGTTCCTTTTTGGAGGTTCGCGGCCCGTTCCCTCCCCCCTGTTACATTACGCTGACAACTCCGGCGACGACGCCCTTTTTGTCACTTTTTTTCGTCGTTCTTGACGGTTACCTTTCCCCTTGCCTGGTTCTCGATAGCGGCCTAGTTGCTGGATCGAAAGCTTCTAGCTCTCTTCCCAAAGCGCCCCCCACCTGCTGCTGAAAGTATCTTGGGCCCTTCCAGCCCCTACTAGAGCTGGCTATCATTCAGTTTAAGCGCGTTCCTGCTTCCAAGCTGCAGGCCAGGATTTTTTCGTTTGAGGCACTCCCCTGTCAGCGTTTTATCTCCCCTTGCAGCTCCTTTTTTTTCTGTGTCCGTTTCCATTAGCTACGCTGCTCCCCTGTCTGCTTTCCTTAATGCCAAGAGCTTCTTTTCCTGCGCCTCATTTCGGTCTAGGTGACTCATATTTCTTGCCCGGGCCTTGAGACACTCTAAATAGCCTGGCCGTTACACTCTGTTTTGATTTTTCTCTATCCCGCTTTCGTTCTTTCGGACCTGCCGTCCTAGTTCCCTTGGATCGTCCTTTTCCGCTCGTCCCCAATGTCGATTGCTGGTGATCCCCTTCCCAGTATATGACACTAACCCCTTCTCTCCCTATTCGCTCTACTCTCTCTGTTCTCTCAACGTTTCGAAGAGTTAATATTGCCGTCTTCCTTTTAGTGAACTGCCCGTTTCGACCTTCTTTCCACGGCCTTTCTACGTGTTGCTGGATTGGTGATTTATGAAGACTTTTTTTTTCCCCGTCGTCCTTTTTTTTTCCCCCGATCTTCGTGAGGCTGCTGTACTTATGAGAAATATCTTTTACCCCACTTTTCCGTCCGTGCGTCGCGAGACGACTGCGTTGACTCATCGACATCACGGAATTTTACGCTCTCTCTTCTCGCTTCTGTGCTTGGGCCACTCCGTCTACCCCCCTCCAACCCTATTGGCAGCTTAATTTTAGTTCTGTCGAGGATTCACTCCGTTTACGTATGGCTGTTTATGGACGCTTTCATGCGGAAGAGCATCTCTTTTCCCCCCATTTCTTCCCATGACCAAGGTCCTCCGGGAGATCCCTTTCCTATTTGCCTTTGCGTCCCCCTTTCTATGGATCCCCGCGTTTTAGCAGGCCGTCCATAATCAGGAACGCCTTCTTTTCTCACCGCCCACTGCCTCCCTTAACGCGGTTTAGCCCCCTATAATCGGATGCAAGTTTCGGACACTTTCTTAGTCCCAGGGCCCGTGCCAGTTTCGCTAAATCATTTTTTCTCCCAGGCTAAAGTCGCCCTCTCTGGTCATCCACAAGTTCTCCCCCATTAACGCTTCCTCAGGGGGTTTGTGACCCGTTTACTTCCCACCTCCTGCAGTGCCCATCCTTTCTTTAAAAGTGGGTAATTGCCCGTCCCCTCCCTCCCTCACATTCTCCCCTTTTTTTCCTCTCTGTCAAACCCCAATGAAGTCGCGCCATGCGCAGATTCAAGTAGGGATTTTGCTGACTTACCATGGTCCCTCTAAGTGAACTTTGACCCTCGTCTTTTTTTGCGACTGTGACTCTCTGTTCGCTCCTGCGCTTTTGGTGATAGCTATTTTCTTCCGTGGGAGCCCCCCTTTTGCGCCGACTCGCCTTTGATGCCCTTGTGTTGTTTCGCCGGCGCACATGTCCCCCCTGACACATTCCTTTGGCCCCCCCTTTACCGCGACTCTTTTTAGACACCTTGCCGGCAGCCTTCGGCCATATTCCCCGGTCATTAGAATCTTTTTTCTCTGCGCACCCGCATGGGCGTCTTTAGCGCGATACCAAAGTCGCATTTCCGTTCCTTCGGTCCCCCACTGCAATCCCTTTTAGCATTGCACAGTGCGTCTCTTCTCCCTGGCGTTAATCAGAGTCCGGACGGATGTTCCTTTTGCCTATCCAAAGAAGTTTGCAGACAACTGCCCCTTTTTTCGCTTCGTTTGCGCCCCCCCCCCTTCTCTCCCTTCTTTCTTGGACCTCGTGACCGTTCCAATTTCTTCCTTCCGCCTTTAAACGTTCGCAGCCCCAAATTACTGCCCCCACCAGGGGTTGAAAATTGCAGGCGGGGCAATTTTTTGCCGTTTTTTCCGCTCATAAGGCGCCCCCTTGGCCCACCCCCTCATGTCCGCCAAACGCACGGATGCTAACTCTTCCCCCCCTGCCGCCCAGTTAGCACATGGCCACGTTTGAGGTTTTTCCCCCGCGATGCCCTTTTTTTCCTGCGCTTCCTCGAAAAAAGTAGTATTCCCTCTGCCAGTCCCTACCAGGAAATCAGTCCGCTTAAGAGGGCGATTGAAAGCCAGGTTTTCTTCCTATCAACCCCACGTCCACACCCCTTCGAGCCCCTTGTGTTTAGTCGCAACCTTTACGCACCGCAAAGCCCCCCACTTTCGCCCTCTTTTTTTTACCGTCTCCTCGATCGAATTTATCCACTAGAGTTGTCAGATTTTAAACTTCCGTCCGGTTTTCCCGACCCCACCTGACGCAGGCCACTTGGAACGGAATGCTGTTTTGCGCCTTTCCCCCACACTGGGTTCCTTCCTTCCCGCGCGTCTCCCTTGGATACCCCTCCCTTCTAGGACGCGCTGGTCCCCACAAGCCTGTTGATGCGACAGTCTTAGCAGGTGAGCGGTCCTCGTCACTATTTCGGCACTTCCGTCCCAGAATGACTTCTGTCCTTTGAGAGATTCTCATCATCGTCCTCTTCTCTTTTTTTTTTTTTTCTCTTTGCATTATCGCACCTTCCTTTTCGATAGTTCCCTCGGAGCGTTCCCTCCGATCTTCCTTTCTCGACGGTCCCTTGCCCATCATGAAGGGCTTTTTTAATTTCATCCCTTGCCGTCCGGGATTGGGATACGTTCCGCATTTGTGGGTGACAGAAAGGTTCCCCCTTTTTGTTTTTCATATTCCGTTCGCAGTTTTTTGGCGGATTTCGTGGGTTTCCAACGCGGTTCACCGCCACCTCCTTTTTTCTCACGTCCTCTCGCTCGTTTCCTGCTCGCGGGATCGCATTGGGTTTTGAGCGGACGCAGTTCTGGTCTGTTATCGCCGACCTGGGGGCGGAAAGCGCGGAAATTACTTTTTTCGCTTTGCCCGGCTTTTACATTTCCGTCGGTGTTGCGTTCTCTCACTTCTTGTTCCCATGTATATGGAGTGACCATTTTGGTCATTGGTTCTAGGCTTTCTTTTTGTGTGCTATTTTTCGTTTTGTATGTTAGGCTTTCAAGAAGTTGATTGGATTTTAGTTTTATTGTGTTCTTGCTTAATGGCCGCGGTGGGTTCTATGTTCTTAATATTTTGGCGTTCTTTTGGTGCCTCTCTGAGAGCTCTCCTGGGCAACTGCCCCCTTTTATTTGCCTCAAACGCTGTCCGAGCGATTCCTGCGTTTGGCTTCTATACGTTGGCTAAGACATGTTTCGGTTCGTCCACGTCCTTTGAAGTCTGTAGTCCGCCCCTCTCTGGGCGCGCTTCCCTCTGCTCCCAACGGGCTTTTTTTTCGCTCTTTTCTTGAGTCAAAGCAGTCCCCCATGCCGCACAGTCTCGCACATGCGACGCCTTTGCGGTTTTCGTCCGGTGACGTGGCCTTTTTGGGCTAACGGCTGCCTTCCATCGACCTTGTGTTGTTATTCTGTCCGGGCTGCGGTAGTCCTTGCTTTTTTTTTTGTTGCTGTGATTTACAGAAGAGCTCTGCGGGCCTCTCCGGCCCTCCTAGTGCGTCTTGCCGAAATGCTTGGCGTTACATTTTTAATGTCCGCCCCGAGATTGGCGGTTTAGACGGCGAAACTCCCCTCTCTATGCCTGGCCTTTCGTCGTCATCGTCTGCTAGACGAGTTGGGAAAATTCACTAGATGATAATCAACAAGCACCAGTGTTATTCAAAGAATCGAGCACATCTCCTTCGTTCCTTTTACTTTTTCCATTCGGGACATTTCCTTTTTGTTCTGGTTCTCCTCCGAGCCCTTATTTCCTCCTCCCCTAATTTTTTTAGAATCGTGCGTCTTCCATCTCTCCGTGGGAATTTGACCTCCCCCTAACTTACTCCTACCTTTCTTACGTGATCATCATTGCGTCTGGGCCGCGTTTGTGAAGGTTCGCAGAAACACTCTCACCACTGATATGTGCTTCCTGTTCGTTTTCTTTTGAGCTGATGAGAGAGTTGATACGGAGGACCCCCCAGGCTCCTGTTCTGCCGCAATGATGGCTTGTTGATGTGCGACCTTGACAAACCTTTCCGCTCGATTTAAAGTCTATTGTCGCCTTTTCTTTCCCCCGTTGAAAAGTGGAGGGCGCAACTTTAGAGTTCCTTCTTCTTTTTAGCGTCGCCGTCTTGACAGACCCTGCCCCTCCTCTTTCTAGAGGCACTGCTCCTAGTCCATCGCCCCTCCTACCCTTGCCGGCCTTTTCCTGGGCGCCAATAGGTGATCCCCTTTGGAGCCCACTTCCCCCAGACTAACCGTCCGTTTGATCCTCGATCTGCGCAAGTAAATGAAGTGGCCTGCCTGTTTTCTTCCGGCGTTCGCCGCAGCGCTGAGAGAGTTTCCATCTTTTACGCGACCTGTATCGCGCGTCCCTTTCGCGGCTTTCGCTCATATAGACTCTTGTTTGAACTTGATAGTGAGAGTGTCAATCCCCTCCCCCCCCTCTCGTCCCGAGACCCTTTTCCCTGTCGTTCGGAACTTTTGCCCTTCCTTGCCCCAGCGCCCATCTCTTCTTGGTCCGTCTTTCAGGTTACGGCAGGTTTTCCATAAATCCTATGGGGCATTGTCCTCCTTTGCTGCGAGTAGTTAGTCCGATTCCCTTGATAAGTATCTAGTGTCAGACGATCTAGATTCTAGACCTCTTTTCTCTTGTAGCATCGACCCTTTTTGCAACGAGCCTTTTCTGCACTTAAATGGCCTTTAAAGGCTTCTTCGAGCAGCAACAGAGCATGCGAGTCATCCCCCACTTTTTTTCCTCTGCCACCTCCTCTTTCGATGTGCTCGCAAAACGCTTTGGCCTGGGCAAGAATTACATGATTACCTCCCTTTTCTGAGGCGTTCCTATCTAATCTTTGATGTCCCCGCTAGCCTTCGCTCTTTTTTTCCCGCTTGCCCCGATCCCAACCTCCTTCGGGCATCCAGCTAACGAGCCCTTTGCTGTGATCGATTCCCCCCCCTACCCGTCGTGTCGAAACTAAGTGTACTTGGCTCTGCTGCGTGAGCAGGAAGCTCACGTTGCTTGACTGATGCCCCTCTCTTCTTTCCCTTTTCCTTCCCCTATTATCGGCTCGCCGTATTCAGGAAAGCCTTGCAAGTCTCGTTTTGTACCTGAAGATCCCTGAAGCGTCCGGCTTCGATCGCAGTTCCCCCGCGCTATCGAGACCGGCTCGGACAGAATACCCTCCTCTGACTTCCTCCGTCTTTTTTTCGCCGCCCCCTTCAAAGGACCTTCGTGCCTTGACCCCAGGACGCGTTGGTCATTGGTGCAAAAGTCTTGCAGATCCCACCACGATACAATCTCCCCCCCATTTTGTAAGCGGGACGTTCACGGCGGCTGGAGCCGCGTTCTAATCTGATATTTTTTTTGGCTCTCCCCCTGCGGCCCTCGAAGTCGACCCAACACCGTTTATTGCTTCGTCCATCAGGCTTCTGACTCCTGGCCATGACGCGCCGAACTCCTTCAAAGGGCGAAAAAAATTTTCGTTTCCTTGCTTGTCCTTTTCTTACTTGTCTTTATGTTTTCAGTGGCCTTGCGTGTCGCTTCCTTGATTCCACTCCGCTTTTACTCCGTTGTTGTGTTCTATAGATTTGGCTTTTTCCACCTCCGTCTAGAGCTGGCCACTTGACCTTAGTCACTCTTTCCCCAGTATCTCCTCCACTTCCTTTTTGCAGATGACGTCTGAAGGAGTCAGAGCTTTTGATCTTTTTTCGATCTCCCAGCTGTTTTCTTGAAAAGTCCCTGTTGGACATTTCACTCTTCTTCCGGAATTTTCGAGTTCTTGGCGAAGGCCTCCTTCTTCATGAAGACGCGTCGCCGCGCTTCCTGTCCAATTTTTCTCTTTTACTTTTTTGCGCGTCTCCGTCCTCTGTGTGCAACATTTCCGCTGACACTGCCGTTTTCTCCCTAAGACTCCTTGTCAGCCGGTCTGACTTCGTCGTGACGCTGAGTCCGCGTGGGGCTTTGTGACGATCCGAAACTTTCTTGCTGCTCGATTTGCAAACCCTCTTCTGACCAAGGCAGCGGGTTCCTGAGTCCTCAGCCTTATGGTATTATCGCCTGACTAGAGCGTGGCGATTACAAATTCTCGCAACCTTGTAGTTTTTCTTTCGCTTGTCGCAAAGATCCGTCGTTCCCACTGTTTTCGGTCTATCATCGCGACCTCCTCTTTTTTCGCGCACTCGCTTGCCCCTTACGGTAGTTGGGATTTTGTTTGGTTTCAATTAGCCGCCGCTCGTGTCGAGCCTTGCGTCCTTGATTTGAGATCATTAGCGTATATGGGGTAGGTGAAAAGCAACCGAGCGCCGAACGCGTTTATCGATTTTTTGAGTGCTTCCTCCTAGGCGGGTTGTCGGTTCTCCGCATCTCTTGCAGTCGTTTACATTCCACTTCATGGTCGCCGTGTCAGTCGTTCAGCTAGGCCAATGTTTTTCGTAGGCTCTCGCGCGCAAATTGACCTATCTACATTCTTCCGCCTATTACGTCGAGTACTCTTTTTCTCCTGACCCCCAGTAGGACTTCTTCCCCCAATATTGGATTTTCTTCCCCTGGAACGTTATTTGACACTACAGCGTCCGGTTTTGCTGGGCGTCCCCCCGGTTCTCGAAACGAGGGCAAACTCTCTTCCATTTGACTCGTCTTTCTTCTTTCTTACGCACGCTCCCCCCCCTTCTTTTCACCCCTGCATGGCGAATCCAGGAAGGGCCAGCCCGTTTGCTCGCCTTCACAATTACATTCGACTCACTGATGATCCCGCTCTGCGGAGGCGCCCGACGATCAGGTCCCATGGCTTCATTTCCGAGGCGCAGCTTCTCTTCTCTGGACGGTCCCGTCTGTGCCTTGGTATGGTTAGTCCCCTGACAGCGAATTGTAAGGCATTTTTGCCCCCTCCATTGGATTTCTCCCGCAGGTCTCCGGTAGCGATCCTTTCTCTTATTTAGCTTTGCTGGTCCTGAGTCGGCTCAAGCTGTCGCAGGCGCTACGACCGGAAAGAGCTATTTTTCTCTTCTTAATCCCCTGCCGACCAGAAGGGTTAACGATTTCTTTGCCCCCTTCTTTTTTTCTGGAGCTAGCGGTCCCCTTGGACCGTGCGCAAGTGTGGGTTTCCAATACTTTTTGCCGAAGTCCTCTCCCCTCGTGACGACTACGCATGCGTTTCACGTCTACGCCGACCGAGCATATCCTTGTCGTGGCTCGAGAACCCTCTACCACCGCGCCGAAGTGCCCATTCTCCTCTTCGTAGAAATGCTGCTTCCCCCAGTTGAGGCAATTCAGCCCGTAATGACTCGTTCCACATCTAGTTAAGGCGTCAGTCTCTATTTTCGCGATTTTTCAATGTCCTCCTGTCGGATAGTCGCCAGGAGACTAAAGGTCACTTTTACAATAGCACAGCTATTCAAATGAGCACCGGCTTTTTGCGCGATGCTGGCCGGAGAATTGTGCTTCTATCTTCGTGAAGTGCGAGTCCCCTTGAGAGCGTTGTTCTTCCGACCCTTTATTTTCGCGTTGCGTCGCCCACGAACCCTCTCGGCGTGCCTCGTTCCTGAACCCAGAACGATTTGATCCCTTACCTGATTGCGCTATCCTGCGGCGTTGTCCCCACGTAGATGTCCCAGCCCCCGACACGGGCGCAGCGCCGGATTTTACGTGCCACCCTTCTTTTCCGTCGCTTTTCGAGGCCCAACCTGGAGTTTCGCATTAATTGACAACGATAGTCGCCCTTGTCTCGGGCGCGTCAGGAACTTTGGACGCTTTCCCTGATCCCCAATTTGTAGTATACCTAACACCCTCAAGTTGGCCAGCAAGAGGGCACAGTAGTGGAGCCAAGGGTCTCCCTTGACGATGCCGACGTCGGAGTTTTGTTACTGCGGACCCCGTCTCGCCACACGCAGTAGAGAGAGCGAGAAGGTTGGTCGGAAATGTGATTTTTCCTGTTCCCGGAAGTATGGCGCAAATCGGGGGGGGTTGGGGTTGTGTGGTTGCTTGTTTGATTTCTTTTTTTTTTTTTTTTTCTTTTTTTTTTCATTTTTTTTTTTTTTTACGGCCACGATAAACTCTCCCTAAACCTCGTCCCTTCCAGCCAGGCGGCGCCCCCTCTTTTTTATTGACGTCTTCAACCCCCGCTATGACCATTTTTTAAGGCTTTTTCTACACAGTGGGCCGCGCCCAACCATTTTTGTCCGCGCCGTGACGACTTTGAGCGATCTTCCAAGACCTTCGGCCTTAGCGACTGCAAGACAACCACATTTCGTCCGGATTGCCTGTGTCAGCCCCCAGACGCTGCATCCGCAGCCCGGCCCCCCTTTCGGTCCCGCGTCGTAACGTCGCGATCGACTCTGCAACTATCCTCTTTTGACTTCGGGAACAGCTTTTGGTCCATACCCCACAAATCACTTTCCCGAAAACGGAATGTGCTGCCATCCTTTCACCACCAATGTGTTTTCAGCGATTCAAGCCGACGTCCCCGGCTCCCCCCCCCCATACGGATCGTTGTTTTTTCTTGAGGCAAACATATTTGCGCCAGCCCGCGCCTTGCGCCTGATGATTTGCGTGCCCCCCTCCCGCAACGGCATCGACCCGAATGAGGATTGAC
>Ga0179593_1345520_pt1 | contig 16337 bp, 12 predicted proteins | sample CZODoug2_1_08_16_FD_185931 | JGI IMG/M metagenome (GOLD analysis project Ga0179593, IMG submission 185931) | Vadose zone soil fungal communities from Angelo Coast Range Reserve, California, USA - CZODoug2_1_08_16fungal (PacBio error correction) | ecosystem: Environmental > Terrestrial > Soil >... | reverse complement strand
CTAGCCAAAGTTCGCGCTAATTCAACTCTTTTTTTGAGTAGATGAGCCCGCTTCGCTCTCATTCTTCCTCCCGCGTGTTCTTGGCTTCCCAATCCTGCGCTGCGGGCCTCGGTCCTGCCTTTCCTCCTCACCAAACTTCTCCTGTCCGCGTCCGACAGCTAAACGGTTCTTTTGCGCGCGCGTTTCGCGCTGTCGGCGCCATCCCCTTCGTATATCTGGCGTTCGCTTCCTGCTTTTCAGCCTTATTTCCCAGTTGACGGGGGCTGGGGCGCGTGGACCTAAAGAGCCCCCACACTAGATAGTATTTCCCCCCGACCCTCAACCAGGACGGTGTATCTTTTTTCCCCTATTGATACCGACGGTCCCTTGGACGCATACCAAGATCTTTCTTCGAGTTCCATGCTCTGGACGTTTCCCCTTTTTTGATCGTGCCCGAGATCGCGGCGCTTTTTGACGAAGATTGAATTTTACACTTCAACTCTCTCGAAGATGACGACCCCAGTGATTCTGGGCTTTTATTCGTGCTTCGTTTCTGGAGCTCCGCGTTCAACGACTGTTTATGAGTCGCCTCCGGGCGTTTTTTTACAAACTCTTCTGCCGAGCGTTTCGCACGGAAATGTCCGTCCTAGTCTGCTCCATTGCTAGTCGATTTCGCGTCAGCGGTTGCCCCGTAGTCGTACATCTATTTCTCTCTGGGTAGTTGATGGAAGTTCAGTCCCCCAAAAGGATTTTAATAGTCTGTTCCAGGGGTCGACCTTGGTTATTGAGACGTTGATCTAGGTCCCATACTTTATCTTGGCTGGCCCCTCCGGCCGCCGCCTGACCGCTCTCTTTCAGCTCCCCCGGTAGCGCTTATACTCTGTTAAGAGTGCAGGAATTAGCGATGTACGTGTTTACCGACGGGGGAGACTCTGTTTTCCTGCCCCCCTCCCTGTTCCCGGTGTTTTGCGCTGATAGTCCTTTACGCCCGGGTGGTCGTTTGGACGACGGGGCATTGCGCTAGCCGACGATGGTATTTTTTGCTTTGTGCTCCTGTCGGCTCGCAGTTTTTTCCTCCGGCTGCCCGACGAAGCACCTCTTCCCTCCTGGAACGGTTTTATGGCTCGGCGCCCACTCTGACCTCCGGCCTTATCCCAGAGTATGGCGATCCTGCGGTAAGGCCACATTCCTTTGGGAGGCGTCGGTTTTAAATTGCCTTGCACGATTCGCTCCCCGTTCGCAAGTTTGCTCCGGCGCGTTTCTCGATTTCGACTTGGTGTGTTTATCTTATCCATGTTATAGACCCGCCTTCATTGTTCCCGCTTCTTGAGGTACTTTTTTCTTGAGAGAGGGTTTGTGTTCGGTATATTTTGTGCCCTACGTTCCTCTCTGCTACACTTCCGAAACCTGGGGTCATCCTCGCAGCCCTCTCCTGGGATAGGTAGTAGCGTTTGTTGTGTAAGGAGATTGCGCGAGGCTTAGCTTCTTGTAAATCGATCCGGGCGTCGAACGTACTTTGGCGTAGAGTCCTGTTCCTTGCATGTGCTTTTTTTGGGGTCTCACGTCCCCCTGTTTCGATCCCTTTGTTGTCCCGGGCTCTCTTCCGTTTTGGCTCATTGTTTTTTTCTGCATAAGCCACGTGGTATCTTTTGTATTGACATGAATAAACCCCTTTCTTTTCATCTCCTGTTGGGCCTTTTTTCACCCGACCCAGAGTCTGTAGGTCTGGTTGTGGCTTAGTATCCAATAGTATGCTATAGGTTAACGTTGGGCGCTTCTTGTGCTGATCCCCCCACCACGGCGCGTTAATGTTTTCCCTTTTTCCCCCGAGGCAGGGACGGGGGCTTTTGGGGGATACGACTTCCCCCCGGACCTCATTTATTTTTGCCCTTTAGCCCCCAGGCGCCCGCTGCTTGATATGGCCGTCGCAGTACTTCCTCTTGTCCCCGGCTTCTGATCGGTTCGTCGGTGTTCCAGAATCGGTTAAGCTTTTTACAGTCAGACCCGGTCAAACCACCGAGATCTCTAGCGGGAAGTTACCTCTTTCGTGTTTCCTGTTGGCAGTGAGGCGAAGGTTTCGACGGAGCCTTTCTAGCGGGAAACCGGAGGCCTCCTATGGATTCTACACGTGGGAGGTTTGGTTGGGACGGCCCAATGAGGACTCATTCTGCAGATAAGTACTTTGTCCAAGTCCATGATGGTAGGCATTTCCATCTCTTTATTTTTCCACGAGCCCCTGCAGCCCCCTGCCTTTAGCGTGCTGTCGATTGGTGGTCCGCTTCGGGTTCTTCCAAGGACGCGGCTCGAATTCCCCTACCAATCTTGAGACTACGTACCCCTAGTAGAAAGGCGCAGACCCTCCCTATTTTTGAAGTTACTCCATTCCCCAGCTTGGGGAGATTCGAGACCCCCTTGGTGTCCATAGCCTTTCAACGTGCGCAAACAATATTTTTTTTGGCAATAATCTACCTTGTAAAACCATTATGATCGCCTATCCCCCTTTCTCTACCCAGGGAGATTTTGCTGCTTGGATTCTCCTTTCCCCCCCCTCCCCCGTTTTGTTTTCTTGATTTTTCGACCATTACAAGATATGCTCCTCCTGGCTCCACAACTGGGGTATCGCCTATTCCCGCTGCACCCCCGTGTTGAGACCCCCTGGTAGTCGTTCCCCTCCCGGCCCCCCCCGATCCTTGGTTTTGCCCATTCCTGTCCTTTTTGAGCTCGCGCGCTTGATGACACCCCCTGGGTTTGCCTAAAACTTCCTCCAAGACGTGCTTGAGTGGCCCGCAAGTTGACACTCTGCGGGCCCCCCGGCCGCTTCCGCGTGGTACCTTTACCCCCCTGCGTTTCCTTGTTTTTTCCGTGTCAGGTAAGATAAGTGCGTATGCATGAGACACTAGGCTGGACACTCCTATAGAATAATGCACAAGGTACGAGAAGTGTGCTTTTTTTTCCTATCACAGGCATAGTCTTATCCTCATTCCGTGCTCCTTAACGCCTTCGTCCTGGGCGTCGCAATTGAATCCCGCGCCCGGCCCTGGCGTAACGAAGGTTGATCCCCCCGCAGACGTCCCTAGGCCAAATTTTCCCCTTCATGAAGGCAATACCCTCCATCTAGGAGGATAACGGATACGCCTACTGAGGTTTGCCTGTGTGCGGTGGCTGTGGGTAGTCTGATTCCGAGGTCAAGGTTGCTTTCCTAAATTAGAGACTTTCGATAGGTCAATTTTAATGTTACATTCTCGGCCCTTCTCTTTTTGCTGGGGGGGTTCAAGCATTAACGATTGACGCCGGAGTGGAATGCGCCCCACCTGCTAGTTCAACGCGCAATGTTCGAAAGGTTCCCCTTTTCGGAGGGTTCCCCCTTTTGTGGTTGAAATAGTGGCTAGGAAAATTCATCTTTCTAGACGTGACCTTGATTGAGTTCTCTTTTCGCCCCCACTTCACAAGCCCTCCAGACTTTTGCGGCCCGGGTCTGGTTTCCCCTGGCCGCCCACCCCCCAGGATATGTTCCCTAAAGTTTTTCTGTTCCATCCCACCTAACGCATTTGTTCCGCTGGCCGACCCCCCCAGGGCCGTTTCTTTTGCGGTCATTCCCATGACCGTTTAGAAACAGAAGAGTCTCTGCCCCCTGAACGTCACCCTGGTGAGGCCACTCGAGGACCAGCGTAATCGTACCCCGAACCTTCCCCTAAGCCGATATACCCCCCCCAGGGAGGGCCGCAGGTCCCGTCGCACGCACTTGACCATGAGACTTGAAAATAAGGAAAGACGCTAAGTGCATGCTCCTCCCTCAAAACCCCCTGTTTTGTACCAGTGCTTTCCCAGATTCCATTTTAGTGAGTCTGGCGGGAGCCCTTAGAAAAGGTAATTTTTCCCTCGTAACGGTCTCCCACGTGTGAGAACCCTCCCAAGGATAAAGTCAAGTACTTCACCTACAAGTCGAAAGCATCTGCGTCCCCATGGAAAGAAGTTTTCCTCCTCGGTTGACCCCCCGACAGGAAAGAACAAAGTTTTTTGAACGGTCACGTTCTTCCGAAAAGGGAGTGAGGTCGCCAAACTGCACCCGTCGATCTTCGCACCCGGAGCAGACTCTTCCCGGTCTTGTTGGTGTCGACGTCCAACGGTAGTGCGTGACCCTTTATCCCCCATTTGGGCTAAGTCCGTCCCGTAGCGGTATTCAGATCGGCGGGTTTCTTTTTCCGTTTCTGGAAGCCCGGCGCATTCTTTACAGGAGGACGGAGGTGTGCTTGGTCTCCACAGTCCCCCGGCGGGGCAATTCTCGAGCCGCCCCGGTAGCGTTCGATCCACATTCAACGCCCTGGCTTAGTTCCTCGAAATGCCCCGGTTTTGATTACCCAAAAGCCAACAGTGTCAGTGAATGGACAAGGGCATTATCATAGACCTTCCCACACCCCCTTTAGCAAGCTTTTGTTCTGACAAGAGTCTCCACAGCGTTTTCTTTGATTTCTGCTCACACGTACAGCACCTCTCCTGAACTCGGAGCGAACCCCCCCTAAGGTCCCTACCCTTTTTTTGTTAACATGAAGCCCTCAGGATCTGCTAAGGCAGCTTGCAGACATTTAGCCGTACGGTGTCCCTGAGTCTACTAGAAAGATTCATTATCTCCCCACTTTCTCTTCCGCCACCAGAACTATTCCTCGAGGCAGGGGAATTGCAACGGACAAGTAACCAGACCACAACTTATTCGACGAGGCCCGTCGATTGCCACCTAGAGCCGCTCACCATCTATTTTCCTTTCCTCCTGATCTCCTCCTTCATCGTCGGGCCGCCTCCCTCGGTGATAAACTACAGATGAGACCCCCAGTAGGCGCCGTGTCTGTCCAGGTCTGCCGCTCTGCAAATTCGAGTTTTAGATCGGTTGGCTTATCGATAGTTTGCCCAATCCATATGCCCAGAATCACTCCTCAAACCCCCGGATTTTTTTTCTTCCATTTTACCTTTAGTCTTCTTGAAGGGCTTTTGCCGGGCTTCAGCCAAGGACCGCGTTTTATAGGACAATCCCATTATGAACCAGATGGCCAAAGTTTGTCGCTCGCAATTGTCTCCCCCCTCGTACAGCCTGAGAAGGTGGCGCACTGCTTCGAACTTGAGGACAACACCCTTGCGTACTCCCCTGAATTTCTCTTTAGCTCAGGTGCGGTAGCTGCTCTTTTAAAACTAGCTGGTGGGGATGGATTTTTTCCCAGAGAAACCAGTACGTTCGAGAAGAGAAACTGGATAGTGGGGGTATTCTACTCGTCAGTATTGTCTTGTCCCCGATTTCCCGATACCGGTGGCGCCGCCATCTCGCTTTTTTTCTCTCACTACCTTCACCTTTTGAGTCGTCGACTTGGTCTTTTTGGGGAAGAGGACTGCATAGCTTGAAGAAGATTCCCGATTCTCAAGTGATACTGAACAAATTAGGGGCTATCGAATTCTTAGATCTCAGGAGCTTCCGTGCATTTGCCGATTGAGCCGCTTGAGCTTCAGAGTTTTGGTGAGATACCTGGGCACATCTCTTCCCTTTTGTCTTTCGTGCGTATGTAGCTCAAGAGCGTTTTTGGCATCATTACCGATTTTTGTTTCGTCATTCTCATTGCCGCAGAAGCAATCTCCCCCTAGAGAAGACGGCCTGTTTTTCTTCTGTCTTTTTTTCCCCCCCTAGCTCTTGTAAGACGTTCTTTTAAGCTAACCACCTTGAAGGTTCCTATGTGTCGCGATCAAACCGGTTTTTTCTTACTCCCCCTTTTCTTATGTAGGCGCCAGGCAATGATCCGGGATATCTGGAGAGCTCGGTACTTTTTGTAAGACCCCTTTCCAGGACGATCGCAGGGGATGTTGCTATAGTTGCCAATACCTAGCCCATCTTTTTCAGTGGTCCAACCTCCCGTACGACACATTACAAGCTCTAATACGAAAGTAGATGCTTCCTGTCGGTCCAAGAAGACGACCCCGAATTCGGTCTTCCTTTTTGGCCAGGGCGACTTAACGGGGCCCTCGGGCTTCTAGGTTTACAGACTGCTCCTTCTTGGCCTTGGCTGCCGCAAGATGAAGACTTTTTCTGACACTAGCCTCGGCACGCCCCGCGATCAGGTTTTGTTTGTTATCTTAAGGGCTCAGTGGCTGTCGATTGAAAGCCCATCCCTTATTCTTCGTAGTTTCCCCTCCTTTTCGTGCCCCCCGACGTCTTTCCTTTGTTCGCACGTTATTTTCCTCCCTAATTCCCAATGCGGGCTGGAGTTCTTTTAAGCGTTTCCTCTTTTTTTCTAGTTCTCTTGAACCCATCGTCGCCGCTCATTCTGGGACTTTGGGTTAGGTTACTGTGGTGGACGTGTAGATTACACCTTCTTCCCCATTTGATCGAGCGTTTCCCGATGCGACAATGGGCTCTCGCATGCTTTGCAGTCTAGTCCTATAAGGTCTCATCAGTCGTATGGCTGGTCTTTTGTAGCCGTACTGCCTTGGTAGAGCCCCTTTCTAGGGCCGGTCCTTATCTGCGCTCCTGTTTTAAGTTATTCTTTCGAGCATTTACTGTGGTTTCACAGATAGGGTGGAGGACCTTGGCGCCAACCGATGTGCATTACTTTTGTGGGGAGTTGTTCGAGTTATTTTAGTCCTTTGTTTCACGCAAGGGGGGTCTTGCGGCTACGGGGCCTTTTAGATTACGCCGACGATGTAGTGTCGCGCTTTCCTTTTCCAGCTCCCCCCCGTCTCTTTGATTATGTTTGCCTGACTGCGGCGCCGCAACCTCTTTTCCGAATGTGTGAAAGTGAAGGTCTTCGGCCCGTCCCCTTCCTCACCGGCCAGGCTGATCACCCTATTATGGGACGTTGCGAGCCTTCCCCCCCTTTGGGTATTGCGCACTCGCACCGTTCTCCTCCCTTACTTCTTCCTTCCCAGTAGACTTTGGCTCTTTATCGCCAACCGGACAGTCGCTCAATCTTGCGTCAGCACTCCTTACCCGGCCTTGTGAGTGTAAGGCCGGGTTGTTCCTTCCGTGCAGAGACTGTTAATGTGGCGGTATTCTGTGGGACGTGGCTTGGCCCATCGCCTTTTACTAACTATGAACCCATCTCACATTTTATGTTCCTCCAGCCATACGCTCGGATAGTCGCGCCTGTTACTATCTGGTGCTTCACCGATTCTGACGTCCTTATTGTTTCTTCTTTGGCGTAAACAGAAGCCGGGTCTTAGAACTCCTGAGGCCACTGCCCTGTAATGCTGTATCTTCTTGCTCTTACAGAGTTCTCTCTGCCGTTGGAGGGTTTACCCTTCTGACGGTTTCTAGGTTTCGCTTTTTTGTTACTTCTTCCCCTCGGGAGCCTTTGTGGTTTGTCATTCTACCGTTTGGGTAAAACAAGTGGTTATCTTTTTGCATCCTCCAAGGGGGTGCCATTCAGTTGCCTTGGTCCCCGTTTTTTCAAAGGAGTTCTTGTCGTATGTTGTGAGTGCCCCCACGTTATTCGTTTTGTCCCACATTTTTGTCCTGCGAACTACCCGTTTTCGGGCACCCCCATTTTGTCTCCACGTTGTCTGCGACATTTTTTTCTTCTGCTTTTGGGTACGGACAAATCGACCTGTTTCTTCGTTGTTTTCATATTTTTTGGACCCCCCCCCCCCCCTGAGAAAGCTGGCGGATTGACGCCGAGTACCCTTCCTACGGGGAATTTTTTTACCTTTAGTCTTTCCGTAGTCTCTACATGCAACCTTTCCTCTTTCTTGAGCAGCATGATTTTTCAAAACCTCTCATACTCGCTAGGGATGATTCCCCCTTTTTCTCGGTGCTACCGGGGTCAGTCGTTGCGTTTCGGAGTTCCCTTATTACTACCACCGGTGAGCCCGTGGACGGCTCTCTGCCATCCCTTCCAGACTCCGGTTCCATGGATTTCGGAGGAATTTACGCACCTGACGTTTCTGACTTGCGCCGCTCCTTGCCCCGGGTCTCTCGGGCTTTGAAGCCGTGCTATTGTTCCCCCCGTTCTTCCCGTGCTCCGACCCTGACCGAACCAATTCCTTTCTTTTGACGGAATTCCTCCCTCCCCCCCCCCCCCGTTACTGTTCTAACTGGTAGATGGGAAGGTAAAGTCCCATTTTTTTTAAAAGTTTTTCTTCTTGTCGTCACTTTGATCATAGTCGGTTTTAATAATTCGACCCCCCTTAATATGGCACTGTTCGCTAAAGGAAACAAGTTCATCTGATCTTTTAGCGTTCCACCCAGGGGATAAAAAGGGGTCTGAGTTTGATCGGGATTCCTAATCCGACGTGTTTTGTTGCGGGTGATACTGGACTGCCGAGTATGCAGATTTCCCCTCTTCCTCTCACTCCTTGGTCGATTAGCTTACAATGGGATCGTCGGCTCAGTACTTTTTGCTGCTGTTAAGAACACATTGAGCGGCTTGGGTTTACACACGTGACGCTTCAAGATGAGCGCGCTGCTGTTTTTCCCAACCAGTTCGGAGATCCCTGTCAGAAAATTTCCGTGGCTTGTCGGGCCATGTACCTGGAGTACATGAGCCTTCCCGTTTCGCCGTATACTGATCCCCCCTTCTGTTGTCGTGTACTTTAGCTACGTCGTCGTGTCCTGGAAAAGGTCTTGGGTCACCAGCCCGAGATGCCTGCTAAACATTGCGCTCCTTTTTTGTTTCCTTTCATCCCGTAATGATTCGTCCTCATTAAGGAATTTAAGTTCAAGCCGTCGAGGATTTGAATCCCCCTTTCGAATCCTCTTTCCTGATACTTTGTCGGTCTCCGCCTTGGAACCGATATAACCTTTCCTCTGACATTCGCCTTCCACTTACTAGACCTCACACCGATTTTATCATTCCGCGCTAGGATTATTATTTTTGTCCGTTGGTCTGTTCCCCGATCCTTTTCGGTCACTCCGCGGCCAACGACGTAGTTCACGTTCCACCTGTTATTCTGTCTAGCCGCCCAGCGGGAGCCTTTGGGGGGCCAACTCGCTCCTCTTACCCCTCGAGTTTGATGTGCATGCTTTTCCCCCCCTTTACCGATCCGACCTTTTTCTACGGGACCAACTTGGTTCCGCGTTTGGGGTTTTTTTTTGGGATAAATTGTTGGTGAGCCCCCGTCCTGTCCCACACGTCCCTCTTTCGTCATTATTTTTTTTTAGTGCATCAGGCCACAAAAACTTGAACACTCCCTCTTGTGGGTTATTTTCATTGGGCGACAGTTCTGAACGCAAGTCTTCTGTAAATTCAACCTCCTCCCCTTTTTGCTACTCTCCCCCTCTTGCAGACCCAACATGCCTCCCCGGAATGGTCATCAAGCTTCCCAACCCCCAAGCTGACCCCCAGAAAGTTTCGCGGTCAGTCAACACTCCGACTCGTCGACGACCGCAACCCGATGGACTCATAACAATTGCGGCGAGCTTTTTCTTGAACTTTGCCCTGTATTCGGGCCAAAAGAGACTTCAGTCATCCGATCATTGACCTCCCCCAAGACTCTCAAGGCGCTCAACAGATTAGGGATATTTCTTGGAGATCCGTCTTTCTTCCTCCTTCATGAATTTTGTAGTCCTACCCCCTTAGACCGTGAAAACACTTCGCGGCGTCCACGAAGCCACGGTTACCCCCCCTCCATGTTCCATGCACTTTTCCGTTACGTCGCCTTGTCCTGTCGAACAAGTCCGTTCGCGAGCCCTTCTCGAAGTCATCCGTTAAGGGCGGGGAGAATCTTTCACTGTGCGCAGTGTCTCTAAGACCAAATTTTCCCCTTGTTTCCGCCGGGACCCTACGCGGTTAGACTTTTGTCTTTGATGTTTGGCCTGCGATTTCCCAGTGAAAGGCTTGATTTGTTGTTCGTGCGTTCAAGCTGAATGCCCCCCCCTTTCTTTCAGATACGTCCTCTTTTGGTCAGTCCTATCAAGATCCCCCTCAATCTTAGGTGCGCACTTTTTCCGTCCCCCCTCAAGGGGCGGAAAGGGCCCTTCTCTCCACTCAAAACATCCCCGCCGTTTGAGGTACCAGTCTCCCGATAGTCTTTTGTTTGTGAACAACAATTCCCCCTCGTCCGTTTTAGGCACCTGAACTTTCGTTTTGATCTTAAGCTTGCCGCCTGGCTCTTTGACCCACCTAGCGTTTTCCCTATCTGTCCTAGCGGCGGTACCGAGAGAATGTGATGGATTGAGCCTTTTGGTCTGGAGAACTCTTTCCTCGTTCCGCCGCTGCACAGTCTGTGAATGTCTGGCCTCCCACAGCCTCCCTCCTCGCTCCTCCCCGCGCTCCTGGGCAACCTTACTGTCGCGAGACACTCGAAATTTCTTGTTAAGGATTCCTCCTGCAGCGCGGTAGCCCTGAACTTGAGAACTTTTGAGATTGGGTCCGCCCGGCCGTCGACGAGGCGAAAGTCTCGTGTGAGGGTTTTTTTACTATCGCATTTTCCCCCCTTCGCCTCCCTCCCCCCCCAAACCGTCTTTTTTTTTCGTTGAATCGCGGAGATTAAGTCTCCTGACCGCGTGCGGCCATCCACGGACCCCCCAGCGCTTGGGCACCTTCAGCCGATGGCAAAGTATTTTTTGCCGCAGCCTGTTATAAATTCGAAGTATTGTTTGATTATGCTGTGTACAGCACTTCTGGCTTCGTAGCCCCCCTCTCACTGTCTATGAAGAGCGGTTTTCCACCTTTTTTCGCGCTGTTGTGAAACCCCTAGCGTAGTTTTTGGGTCTAGAATCGCTTGTTGCCCCCCTTGCCGGATATCTCCTGGCGCTTTTTTTTTTTCCGTTCCTCCAGATCTAATACCGGAATGTCTCGCCTCTCTTTTCTTTTCTCCTCACCTCCCCCCCCTTTTCTTTGCTTTTTTCTTTACAGGTTTCTCTTTTTGATAGGACGTTGGCGCCCGCTCGAGTAGTTTCTACTCTGCTTCGGCGAGCTCGTCCTGTTCCTCGGCGGCGCACCATCTTTGACTCTCTTTATCTATTTCTTTCGCGAACCCGATCCTCCTTTTGGCCGTTCTTTCCCTTTCCCATCTCACTCATTGTTTGTAGATCTGATAGAACCCCCCCCCCCCCCGAGCGCCCTGATGGGCTCATCATGGAGTTCAGAGCTTCCCCCCCCGACCTCTCTATTTTCTTATTCCTAGCTCGAAGTTTTTGTGGATCAACTCCTAGAGGATGGTCGAATTAGATGCCTGTTCTCCCAAATTCGCCCTGTTTGCGCGCTCTATTTAGGTTGAGGCGTCCCCCCTTTCGCGACCTTTAGGCTCCCCTCTTTCGGCCTAGCTAGGTAAGGTTCAAGTCCACATAGTACAGTCTATCCCTCTCCTTGTTTTTGCGGGGACGCCTGACCCCCCAGCTTTTTTCCCCCAAGTAACCCTCCCCCTTAGCCGGTCCCTGATGGCTAACGATCCTGGTCCTTCCTAGCACAGATTCTCTAGTTAAATTTGCTCGAGACGTTCCCTTTCAGTGATGATCGTGCCGGCGAGAGGGGACACGTTCCGTGCCCCTGTAGCGGCACTTCCCCTCCTCTACTTCCGGCTAAGCAAAGAGCTAAGGTTTTTTTATTCGGCTTTTTTCGGCTGAGTGGCGTGGGCCCCGACGCCCTGCGACAGATACTCGTTTTTTTCGCCCGAAGGGCGTTCCCCTCCCTTTCCTGATGTGTCACGTGCAGTGACAAGCCCCGTAATGCTTAGGAGCATTTCTCGTCGATTTGCGTCTTTCTTTGCACTTCCCGCTTGCAGATCTCGAGGGTGGAGTTGTGAAGGTGAACCCAGGTTTTTTAGCTCCACACTTTTCTTCGTGTTGTTCGGCGAACGGCGCACGAGCCGACGCTTTTTTATTTTCCGTTGTAATCTTGAGAATGGTCCCCCTTCCCTCCCTCCTGAGCGCTGAAGGATTTTAAGATGAACTGCCTTTGACTGTTTGCTTTCTGTTGTTATCCCCCCTTCTCTACTTTTACCCCGATAGGGTTGATAGTTGTCGCCGCTGTTGATTGTGTTTCTTCTTGTTCTGAATCAGACTTGTCACGCCACGGTGCGTGTTTTTCGTCGGTTTCCAGTGAGATAGCTCGTTTGTCGGGCGCTGCTATCGGCCTCTTTTATGCTCGAGAGTTTTTCCCTCCTGATGCGATATCTGCCCTAGCGTATCCTGGAAAAGGGATTCACCTGCCTTTCCCTCGACGACCCCGTACATCTCAGGAGACCCGCTTAGACGTCCTGCGGACCTGCACCTACGCACAGGTTTCTTCGCTTACGCGCGGCACGCTTCGCCCATTCAAGGAAGTCTGATCTTTCCTTGGGGTGTCTTCACGTAATTGTCTTTTCTTCCTGGTCTTAGTAACACGACACTGAGTGATTTACTTCGTGCCCCGTTCATTCTGGCCTGCGGAAGTTGGTTCTCTTGCTCCTGGTGGAGCAACCCCTTAGCCGCCTTAGATAACTACTGAACCTTGTGTTCGCGTCCCTCTCCTCTCCCCAGGTGCAAGTTAGCACTCATTTTTTTCGTGCGACCGATTCCCTTATCTCGCCTGGCCTGAGGAGTGCTCTTTTTACTCTATGAGTCCGGCGTGACGAATAGTCCAGGCATTATGATCGCTAGTGTTTCTTCTCATTGCGCTCTGGCCGGTGGTGTACATCCTTCGTTCGTAGGACCGACTTGGGTTTAAGGGCTTTTGCCCTGTCTGCTGGGGTGTCTCATTTTTTTTTTCCAGTTTGGCGTATCTTTTTATACATGACTCCTTTGGTCATCTCTTTTTTCCCTTGGTCAGAAAAGCAACCGGTTTTTTTTCTGGTCTTTCTTTTTTGAAGGTTGAGTCACTAATTTTACTTACTTTCCGTTGAACTTGGGGTGGCCCCCTCCTCTTTTGTTGTAGCCCCCCAATGATACCTTCCCGTAGACCGTTTGTCCCCTGGCGACCCGTCGGCAGTACGGTCGGCCTTTGGATGGCAGAGTCCCCTCCCCTCCCTCCTTTCCTATGTTCTCTGAGTCAACCAACACTTTTTTTCAGGGCGGCTGTCTTTAGTAACATCAATGCATCGTTTTCCCGTATCCTCGGGGAGAGTCGATCCCCATAACCTGGTTTTCCCATATCGAGGCTAATCAGACCGTTTTTTACACACAGAGCTTCCTTTTTCTCTCTTTTTGATACACTTTTGGGTGGGGCGTTAGAACTTTCCGGCCCCCTCTTTTTCCTTTGCCAGGAGACTCAAGGGGATGCCCTCCTTCTGCGTAAGTGGTTACTAAGCTCTTCCCTTCTTGACATGGATTCTTTTCCGCGATGCAGTTACTTCCAAGAGCCTACTTTCCTGAGCAGGTTCGGTTCGTTTTCATTAGGTCGCCGGAACATTCCTCTTTCTCAGAGGACCGTACCCTCCCCGGCGCCGGATAGTACATCCCGGAGACTGGCTCATGCCTCGCTTTCAGTTGCCATCCCGCTCCGTGTCGACGGTACGATGTCCACTTTGTTTCCATCCTCCTTTATTTTCAGGGTACATCTATGGCCTGAGCACCTTACGGCGTCACCAATTTCTTTTTGATTCCCCCTTATCTTTGGATTCTTGAGCTGGATCTCTCTCTTTTACTCAATGAATCTTTTGTTTTTTTCTCTTATCGATCAGCTAATACCAGGGTAGAATCCCTGGGTCTCGCCAGCAGTGTTGGCCGTTGTATCTCATCCGGGAGTGGGTGTTAGCCGTTTTTTCTGCGTACCACTCTCGCCCTGACAAAGTTCTCGACCGTCTTCTCCTTGCTGGTTGCAATTCACACGGGCCGGCCCCAGGCCCCGCCAGATTGTTCACGTATCCGTCCTCCCTTCTTTGGTTTTTCAGGGAAGATTCCTTTCTTTCTCCATTTCCTGTTTTTGCGCCCATAGAGGGAACCGTAACCGAGCAGCAGCCCTGCTACACTTTCCGCTGTCTTTCGTCATACAGCAGATTCTTCGTCATCATTTCCCCTCGTGGCACTTCCAGTTCTCCGCTACTTTGTCTCCTCCCGGGATCTAATTGGCGAGCCCCTGGGCGACTTTTCGAACACGCCGTACCTTTCCCCTCCTCCTAGCCTTTTTGACACTGAGGATCTTTACTGCCCGCGCATTGTTCGGTGGTGTACCGTTTCTGTTCCTTCTCCGTCTTCCCAGGTACCCTTTCTCGCCGAGCCGACTCGCAAGAGTCCATTATTAACTCTCTTTTCAAGCAAGCCAGTTTTGTTTTGTTCAGCACCTATCACCGTATGCCAATTCGGTCTTTACTGCTTCTCCCCACCTAGGCCCCGTCCATATTCCCGTTTCTTTGTCGCCCTGCGAAACGTGGTCGGACTGCCTTTCAATCCCTTGGTGGTGCTCGCAACATCCGGTGATGTTGGCCCCGTTCCCCGATTGACTCCTTCTGAGGCACTCTGTTCTCCCCCCCCACCAGACCTTTGACGCGGGCGGTGCCCCTTTCTGTCCCAGTCCCACAGTAGTTCGCTTCCCCCTCCCACATAGTATTTTCTCCCCATCTAAGCACTTTGCTAATACGTCTGCAGAAACACCTTTTCCCTAATTTGGCCGAAAGTTTACTCTTACAAGTAAAAAAACGCGTACTACCTTTGCCGGTTTCGGGTTCCCGACCTGGCGCTCCTCCTCCCATGTGCCGAACCAACATTTCAGGTCCTTAGGATCTCGACGCGTTAATTCTTCGAGTGTTTAACAAGCCCGAGAACCATTGGCTACGCCGGCCAGCTCCTTGATGATCCCCAAAGAGACGAATTTGGTTGCTTCGACTTCCCATGGTAGGATTTTGCTTTTGGGCGACAGGAAGACCAGGTTGCCTTCTTTCCCCGTCCTTGTTTTCGATTGCGCCCCTAACTTTCCCCAGAGATAAACCCACCCCAGAGGATTCGCTTAGTGCGTGCCCAGAATGCAAGTTTTAACCACGCCCGTCAAAACGCCTCTTTCGCGCCGACCGATTGGTAGTCTTACCACGGCCTTTACCCCCCATCTTCGGGCCACTTATCTCCCTCTCGGTCGGTAGGGGTTCGAAGTCGTTCCAGGAGTCGTTGAATTCTTCCCCCCCCCTTGGCGGAGTGTGTAGAATGTGCGCTTCCCATGGTTCTCCCGATGGGTGGTCGTCGATCGCTGATTTCTCGCCGCCTTTGTCTTACTCTTGCAGCTTCCGCTGCCTGTCGGCAAACTCTGAGCTCTCCCTCTCGTTCTCTTATCCACAGTAGTCCCTGTACCTCGTCAGGAGTGAGAGCAATTCCGTCGAACCAACGAAGGCCCCCACCCCTTTTGGCATTAACGTTATGACATTGTTCCGATGCCAAATCCCAACTGTAAGCACGGTCTGTTTTTGAACATATCGTCCCCCCAACCGATCTGTTTTTTTTGGTTGTGATTTGTGTGTTTGCAAAACGTACAGCGTTTCCTCCTTTCTCACCCTTTTCCCCTCCCTTTAGCGCTATGTTCTTACCCCGTTCCCCTTCCAAAGATGATTGCTAGCGGATCGGACGTACGTCGGACGCCTTGATTTCTCCCCTTTATGAACTTTTCGCCCTGTTATCTTCGCGAGCCATGTCGCCTCCTCCCAGACCTCTTCTCAGTCCGGTGACGCTGCGGAATTCCCCCCGCCCCCGGCCATCTCGAGCTGGCACCCCCCCGCTCCCCTGGTAAACTGCCAAGAGCCCTACCTTCCATCGACGACGCGAATGATATCCGCGTTGTTCGGAAGTCTCTGTCGCCTTCCGTACGCAACGATAGCTCCCTTAGTGTTTGGGCTGCGATGCTCGCCAATATCGGTTCCGGTCTTCTCGCTCGCAAGCACTAGAACGATCAAGTCCCCCCCCTTAACACACCCGGGATAGGTGTTCGGCATCGTACTCCCTTTCTTGCTTGCCCTTCCTCTGCAGCGATTGCCCTACAAGGCCCCTCTCCCTGATCTTTTCTCGATTCAGCCCCTATGGCCCATGTCGCGTCGCTCTTTCATAGCTCCCTCTCTGTTGAGCCTCGGCCGTGGACCCCCGCCTGCTTTGTAGGTCGCTCTTTATTTTCGCTTGATCCGGGCTGTTGTTTCTTAGCCATGTACTGGTGCAGCGCGAGCTTATGTGTGGTGGTCGTTCGGGTCCTCGCCCCCTTTCCCCGGAGATAGCCTTTTGTTCCTAGTTTTTTTTCCCTTTTTACCAGCTGGAGAGGCCCTATAGGCTGTGCGTCCCCCCCCCAACCCCTTTGCCCGAAGCTCTGACGAGCGCCTACCGCCCGCTGTTTTGATCTCGTCACTCGGAAGCGAATGTTGGATCTTCGGTAATAGCCGTCGGCCCGTTTCTGGGATTGATCCCCCCTCCAGGCAGGGCAGAGCTCGACGTCGAGCTCTCTTCTTCCCGTGACTGCTCTTCAGAATGCCCGCTTTTCTCCCTTCCTCCAGCTCTTTTT
>Ga0179593_1571265_pt1 | contig 16338 bp, 13 predicted proteins | sample CZODoug2_1_08_16_FD_185931 | JGI IMG/M metagenome (GOLD analysis project Ga0179593, IMG submission 185931) | Vadose zone soil fungal communities from Angelo Coast Range Reserve, California, USA - CZODoug2_1_08_16fungal (PacBio error correction) | ecosystem: Environmental > Terrestrial > Soil >... | reverse complement strand
TTGTCCCACTATCCCCTTTCTGGATATCTCAGAGGCAACGGATCTTCTCTTGACCCCCTTTCCCACTAGGTGTGAAACTCTTTCCGTTTGGTTTTCCACCTTCGCAAACAGGTTGACCACTTTCCCAGGAGTGACCTTTCTCTGTCTTCTGGGGTCCCCCCCTTCTCTTTGTCAATTTTTCACGACCTCCATGTGCACATGCATTACGGACGATCATGACCGCTCGTCGAATTTCAGCTTTTTGTTTCACCCCCGTTGAAGTCCCCCTTTCATCAGACCACTAGACTTTTTTTTTTCTACCTGAATTTCCTTGAACGTTCCTCCCCCCCTTATGGATTTTTCTTATCCCCAGTGGTAATATCTTCTATGTAATTTTTTTTCTGGCTTACTCTCCTGGACCCCCCCCTAGTTTCCTTGGGAACATTACTGGCCTTAATTCACCACACTAACTTTTAGCTAACCTTACGGCACAGCAAAAGTTCCTTCTAAGCACCTTTTCACCCCTGGTTGCAACCTGACGTCTTCAATCAAATTCGTTTAAGAGGTGCTGACCTTTCCCTTTCAATTTTTGACTTTTAGACGGGCCTGTCCCCTTCTCCATTCCCAGTGGTTATGGGTAACCCCCTTGCCAAGAGACTCCGCTGTAGGTATTTTACCACCTTTCTTTGGGTTTCTCCGATTAACCAGACTTTCAAATTCCAATCTCATCTCTGCTTCCCTTTCTACGTTAAGTTAAGGGGTTCCCTAGTCCTTAACTTACAACCGCCACGGCGACCCAACGGCCACTCTTCTTATCCTGCCTGCAAATGTCTTGGAGTTAATATTGTAATTACAGCAACCCAGCATTTTCAAATCCTCTGTTCATTTAACCCCCTTCGTTCGTACAGTTTGGCCCCCATCTTGCCGTAAGTACCAGTCTAGTCCTTCACCACAAATAGTACTTAAATTTTAAGTGGATTCCTAGCTCACTAGTCGATCTCATAGCATTGTGTCCCTGGTGACTATCCTTTCGGGAATTTTAACTTCCCTGAAGGAGGTCTCAGGTCCACTAATAAGTACACCCTAGTTTAGGGCTCCTTCACCGATAACTGCACCCCAGACGCCAGGCACTAGAGGGGAGCTTCCGCTCCAGATGGCTGAAAATGGAAGTCCGATTCCCTGAACCCCGGAGGCCAACCCCATTCATACGACCTTCTTTTTTTAGTTTTATTAGTAGTGGCATCCCTCAAGTCCCCCTATCATTCTTCCCTACGCCCCCAGAGCATTTATCTACTTTCGATGAGCCGCCAGTTTTTTCCATCCCCCCCTTGAGAAATCCTTTTCTCTTTTGTTTCCGTGAGTAGTTCATCAACTTTAGCAACTTCAAACGCTATTCCTGGATTTTTCCTTCATACGTCTGCGACCCTTTTCATTCCCCAATTCTTATCCCCCAGTGGTGAAGTCTCAGGTAAGGTTTTCAAACCTTTTCTTGGCATCCCGTTTCTTTCTTACGATGGTGCTTTTCCCTAGTGACGGAGCGTTCTATTCGTCTTCACCTCTAATTCGATACCCCCCTCCCCAATCCTGGTTTGATCTTGAGCAAACGCCACCCTTTGTCCCCCGTTGAAACCTTTCCCTCTTTTCCCTCAGAAATCCAAAGTGAGTTCCGCCCGGGGAAATTTTTTTCGAAGTCTCCCCACAGTTTACAATTAACCCGAGCTTTTTTGACCCCCTCTAACGCTTCCTGGAGATGGAAAGTTGCCTGATTTCCGCGGGGCCCCCTGACAGCGCGGTTGATGAAAACAAGCACAATTGCAAGTACCCTCGACCCCGTTCCGAGTAGGAGCCACCGTAATGATATGTCAGGATTCACTCATTATCTTTGTTTAGGTCACAACCCCCGCTGTCTCAATTTTCCGCTACAAGTCTCCTACGCTGGACTCCCCCACCCCGCGAATTTCCGCATTCGGTGCGAGCCCAAATGTTCTGTTTCCCTTTGTCTCTTTTTTAGCATCGTTGAGTTCTTCCACCCCCAACGACGCTCAACTTTCGTCTCCGTGTGCATTTAAACAAACCGCCCCCGTGGTCTGAACGCACTCCCCAGCTCTGGGTACCTTTTGAGCCCCGCAGTGTATGCCAGCCTCGTTAAGATCTTCCCCCCGATGACCTGCCCCACCCACTTCCTATTTTTTTTCCTAATAAAGGTTTTTTTTTTAGATATATGTTATTATAGTCACCACCCCCACAAATTTTTTTTCAATAGCCCTCTTTTCCATCTTTTTCATTTCAAATGATGCTGTTATTGTCATCCGCTCGAAAGAAATTCATCTGAAGCCTCTGTCTAACTTGCGGTTATTTGTCTTTTTAAATACTATATTGTACTGGCAATTAATGCCATTTCGTTTCCCCCCGTAATCGCGAAAAGCCACCCCCTTGCCTCATCGTTCCCGTCAATGTCAACTGATGCCAATTCGCTGTTGGTCTGGAGACGTGAAGTGGAACTGATACATATCCTATATTAATTCCCCCTCAACCCTCAATGGCGGTTCTTGCTTCCTCCCTCCAATCCTCTTAAATACTGTACTTTAGATTCGTGCAAACTTTTCGTAAATCTAGGTTTCCCGGTTCCTTCAAGAACTCAAGCTTCCAACTTTCCCCCCTTAGAATCATCCCCCCCACCCCCCCTGAGTTACTTGCCAACTCCCCCGTTTCCTTCTTTTGTTGGATAGCTGCTATCGTTTTAGCCCCTGAGGATCCCCGGTGGATTTATCCTTTCCAATCTCTTTTTATTGTCTTTTTTCCCAGTCCCGGGAAGAAACCCACAGCCCCCCCGTGTAAAGCGATTTTCGGAATGTAGATTTTGACCCGCGACTCAGTGCCCCCCGCGAACCCTCCTCCCCTCTTTCCCCCCTCCCACGCTTCCCCCCCCCTTCCCCTTAGGTGAGACTCCAAGACGGCCTCGCGATTACGTTTTCGGAAAGGTCCCGGGCACCCACCTGTCCACGCTGACGCCACTCCTTTTTTTTCTATTGGGCTGCCTTAGAGGGAGATTCCCGCGATAGGAGGGGTCCGGCAGGCTTTAGGGTTTTCTTCGGCCACGCATTCCCCCACCCTACCCCTTCTTCACTCTTTCCCTTCACCCCCAATGAGCTTACCGTTCCCAACTTCTTCAAACTTTCTTTGTGTTAGGTGGTCGCCGCCTTGGAGCGACCGGCGCATTCCGCAAACTCTATCTACTTCATGGGCTTTTTTCGCGTTTTCCCTCTCGTTCATTTTTCGCCCCCCTTCCCTCTTTAACTGAATATACACTACTTCTTAGTCCGGATTTAAGACGATCCCCCCTTCCCTCCGCAATTACCTTTTATTAGGGCCCCCGTGAACTCAAGTCCTTTTACTTTCAACCTCGCACTTACCCCTATCTTTTTTTAGGTGCCGAGATGGCCCAGCCGCATGTTCCCGTTTTTCCCAAAGCAACTCTTGTTTTTTACTTTCTCTCCTTCGGCTCCTTCTTGGGTTCCACCAGTCTCACAATTGACCTTCCCAACATAAAACTTTATGCTTGCTGGAGCTTTCTTAATGCCCCTTTGACTATCTTTTTCTTCCGGTTTAAATTCACTATTCAGTGTATTTCGCCGATGGGATCGCTTTTGTCAGTTCGAAGTTTTTTTCCCTCTGAACTCCCTAAGCGCTTCTAGCAGCTCGTATTTTGGTTGACTTCCCTTTTAACTTTCTCCCTGAAGATGCTCTCCCCCCTGCAGGGTTTCATCTAAAGACGTCTGTTCGGTATGTCCCCCACTTTTTGAACCCCTTCCCCACAGTTTTAAGTTTTCACTCTTTAACTCGTCCCCACGCCAAATTGCGAACTGTGCCTGTCCTTTATTTTCAGCAAGATTCCTATTTTTCACCAAGGTTTTCTCCTCCCCTGTGTATTCTTAATGATTAGGCTGTGCCGTAAGTGTTTTTTCTCCTTGACCATTTCCTTCCTGGATTTTTTTTATTATCTAAACGTGTGAGGGCCCCGTTTTCAAGGCCACCTGGAAACTACTGTATCGTTATTCCCAACACGTTCCTTTCCGCCGAATTTTCCCCACTAGAAGCTTTGTAAACCCCTGTCTCTAGTCCTCCCTCAGAACCCCCTTCTTACGACGTCCACTCTCTTCTTCACCTTATTACTTCAAAGTATTTCTATGCTTGAGTAATTGCCTGTCATCTTGACAAATGATGAGATGTTTCGCCCCCCCAGTTTTCTTATGACTGATCGAATTTTCCTTCTGACGATGCATATCAGCTTCTCTTTCCCCTGTCTCATACTGGTCCCAGACAGTTCTCTCCCTGTTCAACGCTTTGTCTAGAAGTAATTGGGTGCACAACTTTTGTTCCTGTACTTTTTAGCCCCCCCCCACTTCACCCATTTCCCTTTCAACTCAAAATTTTTTGGAGTAGGAGGATAAGTTTCTTCTATCCCTCTTCTGGCCACCTCTGAAACAGTGACATTTTCCTCAGGTTGTTTTGTGGAAGATCTTCTTTTTAGAGTTTTTCTCCGTGGCCCCTCTTTTTTAGAGGCATCATGCCCACTGCTAACCCAAATGCCCAAAAGGTTCTTGCCCTTTCTTGTGACCTTCCCCCTCTTTAATGGGTGCTCACCCTTGGGGCCAATGCCCAAGGACGGTAGGCCTTGCTTGAAAACTGAGTCTTCTTTTTACAACATTCCCGGCGTGCAGTGGTTTCGACCCATACACGTCCGCCGCGTCGGACGGATTCAAGGTTTCCCCTTTTTTTAGAACGTGCGATAAGCCCCCGTTTGGTCGTTTGGTTTTTTTTTCCCTCTCCTTAAGGACCAATGATCAAGCCTACAGCCGTTTAACGCATTGAAGTCCTGACCGTCCTTTTGGCACACTTTCCTTTTCCCCCTTTCGGCCTTTTCGGTCTCCGTGACAGGATATTAATTCGAGCATCCCCTTGTTTACTTGCCACGTTTCTTTTTCAGGGGGCCCCTGCGTTTCTTCAGTCCGTTCCACCCCCAACTCTATTTCCCCTCCTTTTGAATCTAAAACCAGGCCTATAGTCATTTAATGACTTTTCGAAAAACCGTGGCAAAATTATAATTCGTGCAGAAAACTTGACAGTACACTCTCCCTCTTTTTTCACATGTCTGAATCTAGGGACTTCCACTACACTGTACAACCACCACACTTCTGATGTCAAAACCCCTACTATTTAAGATCTCAAGCATCTCTTACCATCATTTGTTGGTTATCTTATTCACCCCCCTTTAGACTTTTTCAACCTTTAAATTCAAAATAGTTACTCATATTCCTCTACCTTTGTGTTTCATTCGGTAACCAACCTAATTCCACAAATCTAATTCTTCCCACATACTGGACTCACAATTACGGCCCGTTTCCTCTTTAATTCTGAGCTTAGCCAGCAACTGTTGATTCTTACTTCCCCGTGAAATAATAAGTCCTAAAATTGTTAGTCGTGGCCTTCACATTGCCTAGGAACACCATATGCGTACTTTCGATGAATTTCCTTTACATTTTATTTACCTTTTTCAATGGCTCATGCTCTTGACCCAATCGTTTTTTTGCTAGACCTTGAAAGCCATGTTCATTTCGATAGATTGACTCCTTTTTACTGTCGTCAGGAGTGTATCTCTTCATCATCCCCCCCCAGTAACCTGTCCCGGTTTTTTTTACGAAGACCCCTAAGATCTGTCTAACGCCTTTTTGAGATAACGTCCTTAAGAGTCTTTTCCAGTTCCCTTCATCCCCCCATTCAAGTCGAGGGATTGCGTGATGCGCACCGTGCTCCGTCCGTCAGTTTCGACAAAACGGAGTTTTCCATGATCCTCTTATCTCGAATTGCGCCTCCTGCGAAAATACCCTTTTCGTTGAAATTTAGTTGAGATAAAGTGTTCACATCCAATCGGAGTTACCGACGCCGGCTTCTTCGCGATGGTCCCGTTTAATGGGTTCTCGTCAATTCTTCTCGTTTTAGGACAATCCATTTGTTTTCATCTACTCCTTGTAGAAAAGTAAATCTCCGCTGTCGTGTATGCCACCCGTGATTCCGATCTTTTTTTTAGCGAGTGAAACTGACGCGGCCTGCCTTGTCTTTCTTAAAATTATTCGAGAAAGACTTTTTCCACACTATTTTGGATGCCCCAATACCCTCACTTCTTAAAAATCCAGGCAACCACGTGGTAGACGCTGATAACTTCTCGATATGGAATTCCTTCGTCCCCCGTTCAAAAGTTTACAAAGCCTCCCTCAATACGCACGCAGGTTATGCCAAGTTCATGGATTTTCTTGAAGACTCAATTCCCCGGGTCCGAAATAGTTCAAAACCTGACCCCACAGTAAGGTAGGTCGTTCCGTTTAGTCCCATTTCTATTTCTCATTCATCAACCCCTTTTTAGTTTCAAACAATGAAGTAGACTTAGTTCCCGACAGTAATCAGTCCTACTCTATTTCACTCTAATGTAAGGCTAGTGTCAACCCTGTCCCTTCTCCCGTTTCCGGCCCACTTTTATCTGCTTTTCGCTCGTCGTAAGCCCCTTTAATTTTAGCGTCTTGCGTGGTTACCCACACCTCCCCGCCCAGTCTTTGGAGCTAAGCCGTCCCGTCGGCCGTGGACATTGTAGCTACCAATTTCTTTTAACTTGCACGCGGGGACCTCCGTTTTTTCGGTTTGGTGCACGCTTTAATATTCCGTATCTCGGCCACTACACCACAGAGTCTTCAGTGGAGCCGTTGTTTTTGATATTGATATTTGTATTCTTTGCCACCCCCCCCGACCGTTTCGGTTAAACCAGGCGGCGCTACTGACCGCGTCTCTGCGAATGTTTTTGACCTCCGCTTCCGGGTCCCTCAACTTCCCCTCCAAACGACCGTTAACGGCGACTACTTTCCTCCATCTACTACCCTAGCTTTAGGGCCTGGCAAATCCAAGGAGAAGGATATGGCCGCCCATCGTTCCTCCCGCGCCGATTGGGCCAACACCCCATTTCCACCCATTCCCGACAGTTCGCGTTGCCTCTCAGCCTCCCATTCAGCACAATTTTCAGGTTATAAGTATTCCCCACCTCCATTTCCGCACCGTAACCCCATCTTCACGTCTCCCTTCCCCTCTAGGAACCCACTTTCTACCTACCCCCCATCCTCCTGTCCGTCCCCTGTCGGAAGACCGCTAATAGTAAGTGATTGAACAAACGTTCAGAAAATGCTGGGAGACCCTTCATCCCTCTGCAGTGGCAAATCCTAGCGTGGTTTTTGACAAAGACAAAGAAAGGCCTGATAGACACTAGAGCAAACTCCCGGTTCCCACCGATGAGTGGGCGCCTTCATGGATTTGTTCTACCTTTCTTGACTTTAAAGCTAGCAAAGTGTAGGGTAACCCCCCTGAAATCCATTCAAACGTAAGACCTGAAAGAGAGGTTCGTTCTTGAAAATAGCTGCCGGGTCCGTTTTTTTTTCCTTTTTCATATTCTGTTTTCCTAACTCCATTTCGTGGCAGTCCTTTTCTGGCGACTTCTAAGAAGTTTTTCTTCTGCTGCACTACCCCTCCGAAAGAGACTTTGGTGGAAAATCGCTGTTCTCTGTCCTGATCCTCATGCTCCGTCCCCCCCTGGCCTCTCCCTATTACACTCTCTTTAAAGCCGCTCCCTAATCGGTTCCCCCTCCCCGGAAATGGTCTCTGAGTTTCAATCCCTTTTTTCCTGATCCACCCCAAGGGATGCAGACTTAAGAATTTTTTGACGGCTCAAACCCGAAACACTTTTTTTAGATCTCTCAGATGCGGGGACTTTCTTTTTATTAACAGGTTTTCGCCACACGCAACCACTCCCCTTCTTAGCTGGTCCTTCATTTCCCACTGTCAGGATCACGCGATAGGTAGGCCAGACATCGATTGTTTCGGTCTTGCCGATTCCCCTGGTTGTAGCCCAAGGTCCTCCAGCAAAGAGACATGGTTCCCATTTGGTTTCCTGGTGGATACTTCGGTTCAGTCCATATGAGGAAAGGGCACAAGCCTTTTTAATTTCTTCTGGAGGAGAATAGCGAAAATTGACGAGTACCCTGCCTTGATTTGGATTACAAGACGAGGAAGCTCCCTTACACTCAGAGAGATCCCGGAAAAAAGACAAGATTTTGGCTGCTGAATATTTTTCCCTGCCGAGGGGAAGCTGCTAGGAGGGTAATCTTTTGGTCGAGAAAAATTTGTTGTCGCCTTTTTTTCTTTCATGGTAACTAGGGATGGGTATCCGAGACCGAAGGGAAATTTCCATAAGACAAATATTTGAGGTTGCGGGTGTCGCCTTTCCTCTCGTTCCGCCTATGTGCCGGAGACGCGAAGTGTTACCCCAGCAAGAATAAACCTTTTCTCCCTCATGACCCCGAGAAGAGGCGCGCGGCACCTTCCCTGAGAACCGGCCGGTTTTACGCCAACACAGCTCTGGCTGGGATCAATTAGCGGTGGGGGAGTTTCTTGCCCCGTCTATCAATTGGGACACCCCCAGGCCAGAGGGTAGGCAGCAGCTTTCCTTACCTATGGGGATTGAACGGGGAAACGGTGGGTTCCACTTCTGCCCGACGGTGAGACTCGACACCTCAACCTTGAAGGGGTGTAGTGGAGATACGTTTCCGGCCAAGATTTTCTGTCCCCATTGGGGCCCCACTGGGGGTGCAAGTATTCACTCCGGACTAATCACTTCATGAAAAATTGCGCAATGCCCCAAGTTTCCCTATCTCTCTTTTTGCACCTCTTTTGCATCCCGATTATTTTTTATTTTCTCCCATGTTTCAATACAAGGACAGTCTTTCCTGGTTTAGAACACTTATGATCTCCATGGAGGTCATTTCTACTTATTATCTTCCCCTCCCATTTACCCCCCCTTTCACAACGTCATGTTAAATCGTCCAAAACTTTACTAGCCAGTCAAGATTTTCAAATCCTACACGAACGAGTAACATGCCCTATGCATGATGTTTCCCACTCCGTATATTGTGTGCATTCCCCTCCCGCACCCGAGCGAAAATGCGGTCAACCCAATCAACCTTTCGCTTTTCTTCCTTCCATATTGTCCCTCACCCCGACTCCACTATTGACACCCCACTCTCACCCGAGTTGTTCCTCCGCTCAATCTAAAGCAGCACCCTCTATCCAAACCGCGCGAAGGGTTTCTCTACTTCGCCCTAAATGTAAGGCACCACCTGACGCTTGTTTTCCCCACCCCCCCCTCTCCTCTCAACCACACCCCAGCGCCCGACCCTCTCTAGGGGGGACCCGGCTAACCTCAATTTCTCTCCCCTAAGTCGTCTCCCGCTCCTAACCTCACGCCTTTAATTCCCCGGCCTTCCGCACTACGTCAAAGTCGACTTCCCAATAGTTGTTTCGACCCCCCTTCTTAGAACATCTAAAAACCCCCCCGAAGGGAGCCAGTGTTTCTCTCCACCCGATTTCGTTTTCTGAAGACCACATCAACCCTTACGGCTCCTCCCATTCCTGGGTTCGTGCATTCACCCTCGTGCTCGTACCGACTGTCTCTGTTTATTGCTCCTATCAGTCTCTCTCCTTCCTACCCCTTCTCCTACATCTCCGCCTGAGCCCACCCCCCTCCATGCCCCTCATCTCTCAGGTAGCGCTCTTAGCCCCCCCCCTGCGCTACAACAGCCACGCCCAAAGTATACACGCCGCCCATACCTTTCGGTGGGGTTTGTAGGGCACAAGGCCCTCCCATGACTGCCCTCCTTGCCTTCCCCTCCGTCCTCCACCTCCCCGCCCTCTCAACCTCTTCCCCCTTGCTCTTTTCCATCCCTCGTTCAATGCTCCCCACTCTTTCTGTAACTCATTACCCCTTGCCTATCCATTGACACTTACACCGCCGCCTCCACAACCGCATCCCCTCTTACCACAAGCCCCCCCGCGGAAGCCGTAGAACGGCTTCCTTCCCCTACCGATGCAATAATCCCCAGTGGGCCGGCATCCCCCCAAGTTCTTAAGGCTGCTCTGCCGCGTTATGCAAAACCACCCCCCATTTCCATTCGGCTGCGCTCGGTCTCTAAGACACCCCCGGACCCTCCCCCCCTCCCACCCTAACCTCCCCATAACTGCTCGAATATTCCTCTCCTCCTGCCCTCATATTCTTCACCCCCACCCCCATCGCATAATTAACACTACTCCGGCACCCCCGTTTTGAAAAAACAACCCACTGCCCTACATGGCCGTCGTCAGAAGGACCTCTGTCTACGGTCTCGACCCAACACTCAACACCCCCCATAGCGCCACTCAAAACACCCCCCCGACATCCCAGTCCACACACGGGTATCAACTAAACCGTTTCCTGATCATAAAGACCTTCCCCTCGTCATGGATGTTGTGAAAAACTTCCCCTTTTGCAGGGCACACCACTCCTGAGCTCCTCCCTCAGTTAGCGTCCCCCTCTCCCCCGCACCTCGCCGCTACCAAAATCTTCTTACCCTTCTACTCATCCACTCGCCTTCCAGGCACCCCCTGTTACTTCACCTACAACCTCATCCTCCCTTCTTGGAACCCCGTCCACCCTGCCCACCACCGTCTCCTCGCTTCGAATATCTTGTCCAAAGTACCCCCATCTTCCGGCATCCCAGACTGCTCTGCAATCGACTCTGCCCCATCCCTATCCCACTCATTTTCTGCCTACTTGGTCCCACGACAAACACCCCGCCAAACTACACTAACTGGACACCGCTTCTCGAATTCATGAACCACCGTAGTCTCCCCGCTGAAAGTCTACAGACCCTCTCTCTCGCGCTGCTTCAAACCGTCCCTACTGCTCCCCAATCAGTGTTCTACCGTTCACCCCCGCCCCTCTCATCCATCACCCCCGCTCTCCCCCTCCTCAAGTCTGGGCCTTCTCCTCCCCTCTTCGCCACCCCATCTTTCACCCTTCGCCCTCGGGTTCCGTCACCGTTGCCCTCCCCCCCAGTCGTGGGCCTCCCCCTGTCTGGGCCCCTGACTACCCATGATGCGTCTTTCTGACGAGGGAATATGTGCGCAAATTCTGTTGAAAAGATCACCCCAATGCTTCTTTCCCCGGCCCACGAGTTGATGAATAGATATGTCCCGGCCCACAATCCAACCCCTTCGCACCCCATAGTCAAAGCCCACTGCCCCCCTTACTTAACCCAAGGAGTCTGGAAATTTCACAGACGGGCTGCCCATTCAAACCTACTGTTCGGGAACCGCGAAGAAGCCCTCTCACTAGTTGGGTGGAAAAACGACCCAACCTCTATTCTTCTCCCCCCGAAACTATATCTCGCCCACATATCAATTGATTTTCCAGCCGCGATTACACAGTCCCCAGCCTTCTGAACCCCCGGAATCGCATAGGTCTAGGCCCTTCAGTCATGCTTGTGACCCCCACTCCCGCTCCTTTCCGGAAATTCTCGAGTGTAACTCACAATCTCTAACCAGCAGTCCCCCCCCGAAAGACCCCACTTTTCTTTCCCCGAGCAGCGAAGGTGTCTAACCATCCGTCCCCTTTTACGCAAACAGGCCTTAGGAATGAACCCGTGAGCGAGAAGTGTAACGATTTCCGCCCTAACCATCAGCCCCCTCCCCCCTTCTAAGAGCATCGAACGACTGGGTGACAGTGTCTTCCCTCCCATACCCACACGCCCTCTTTCGAAAAAAGCTTTTCTCAATCCTAACTCTTGCTGTGCCTCTCCCTCGTTGCACTCTATGGCCCAGAACCCGTCTTTTTTCCAACCCCCCTATCGTAATCACACCCGCACGTTCGCCCTCATTGATTCACCTCCCACCTTGAAGCCCATCAAGAGAAGTCCGCTCTAACCACTTCCGTGGACTTACCCGTTCGCCGCTCACCGATCGCACCGCCACCGGGTAAACTCCGACACACTCCACCTCCTGAAAGTTACTTTTCCGCACTCCCCCCGCGCTACACATAGCTCCCAACTGGCCTGGAACTCCTTAAACCTCTTCTTCCTTATAGCCTGGTGATATGTGGAGTCGGTCCTTTTTCACCTTCCCTAGCGCCACTAAATGAGCCTGTGATGACGTAAGAAACTCCAGTCCTAACAAGACCACTCTCGTATGTGGACTACGCGCGGTTAAAACGTTCCTCGCACGCAGCCAAGCTAGATCACTAACCCACCTTGACCATTTCGCAAGCAAGAGCCTGTGAACCGATTCGCCCCGTAGTACTGAAACTCTCTCCCTCTCTTCCGTACCATTGAAATCATACCCAGCCGCCCTCTACTCGAGAACGAACCCTTGTAATTCCATTTTACGGAGTGCCGCCCAACGCAGAAGTGACTTAAGGTGATGCATCACACGTTCTGCAACTATTGACGACTCCATTACAGTTCACAAGGACTTTCTTGACCCCTCCCTCTCTCCGGGGATAAGCGGGCTTGATAGGGACATCACGCGTTCACGCCAATGGCTGAAACATAACCATTGAAAAGGACACACACATCTTCTTAATACCCCCCCCCGTTTCCAAGTCGCCCACCCCCTTCCCCGCGCTTCCCTCCCTTCCCCCGGTCTATTTGGCTATAATCAAGCTGAGGTGGATATCCCGGCGTTTGTCCCACGCACCCGTACCCTAACCTTTCCCCCTCGAAGCTCCGACTTGAACCAATCCACAGCTCGGACACCCGCAACTGCCGGCATCTCCGCCCCTGTTTACTCCTCCCTCCACAATCCGCTCTGCTAGAAGGCGGCTAACCTAGAGCGAACAATTTGACAACTAAAAAGTTTTACCCCCCCCTCCCCCCCGAGTCTAAGCCGAGAGGCAGACTTAAAGAAATTGTTTATAAAACAGGGCTAAAGTTCCCCCACCGAGACCGGTGCTAAACCGTCCTACAAGAGATGACACGTGCTAACTGAATTGGCCATCAGTAAAGATTCTTCCATCATGGATCTGCCTCCTAAGTAATCCGAAGCATCCCCATTGCCCACGTCGCATTCCGTTTAGGAACCTATTGTCCTTCCCTTTTTGACTACCTTTGTGAACCCCAGAGTTTCTTCTGCCACCGTGAACTCCTGCTTCAGGCGCAGCATCCGCCTATCTGCATTGCTTTTTCCCTACGTTTGAAGCTTCTGAAGACGGAGATTATTTTTTTTAATCAATTCCCCTTTTTTTAGTAAATTTAGTCTCTTCGCCCGTTTTTAAATTAGAAAGTTCTCGGCCTTCGAAGTATCTGCCAGCCAGAATTCTTTGCGTTAAGCCCTCGCCCCACAACCAATGACTTATTCAGTTCTTTTTTGGTTTGTTTCGATACTAAGACGTTTCGCCCACAGACAACAATTTTTGAATCCGGTCGTATCGATGTTCATTTTTCTTCCTTGTCCCAGAAAGGTTAAAGGTATGTTGATTTCTTTTGGTTTTTTTTTCAACTTGACGCCTTCCTTCCACGACTATTTTGACTTTTCGCTGCGCACGTTCGGTTGAGCCCCCCCCAAACTCTTTCGTTATTTCATCACCCTCGTTTTCTTAGAACCGTTCAGGATTTTTTCATCGCGAGCGTTGTTTTTTGATGCCACCGTTTGATTTCTTCCTCTGTTTCTCGTCGTGTTGGGTTTAGCGGACTTTCTTTTTTTCCTTTTCTTGCAAGTGTATTCAACTTTTGATAACTTCGCCGTTTCAACCTTCTTTTTCCCAGCCACAAACGCCAACCTGCTCTTTCTTTTCTTTTCCGCCATGCAGGGCGAATCGCTCTTATCCCCCACCAGGGTGACAAAGTACCGCCGCGCTTTTACTCCCCCCTCCCCGCGCGGAGCGGTGAACTTGGCCTGGTTTTGGTCCTCCCTTTACTCCGGACAAGCTCAAACGTGATTAGCTCCACGTCGCGTCGTGTCCTAGAGGATTTTGCTTCTCCTTCCCGCACTTGGGTGTTATTTCAATTCTTCGATTTCCGCCGCCCTAGCACGTGTCCACTCTTTTATTACAAGATTTTTTTTTTTGTTTTCCCCCTTCTTTTGAGCCACATGTCTAGCACTTGCTGTGTAGCTGAGCTTACGGTGCGTATTGGCACCCTTTCCATGCCCGCCCCGATTTCCTTGGCCCCCCCCACCCCCCCGCCCCCACTGCAATTCTTCCGCGCGCACGGCGTTCCATTCCCGCTGATCGCAGTGTTAAATTCCATCCCCTCTGCTCCCCGCAGCGATTCTTTTTGTGACATGCTTTCAAACACCCCTGATTATCTATTTTATCCCGTTTTATAGATTGGGGGAGTTATCTTCCCCACCCCCCCCCTTTCCCCCCCACGATTCTTAAAAGCGCTGTTTTTCTCTGCGAATCACGACGCTCGACCGTTCCTCCCAGGCTAACCCGACTGTCCCGGGCCGGGTTTTGGTTTGCCGTTTGCGACATCTTTTGACCTTCCTTAGCAGGTTATTGGGTTTTATACTTTTTTCTAAATCAAAAAGCAGTTCCCATGCTGAAGTCTCGAGGAAGATCCTGTGGTCCTCGATGCCCTTTTCCCCTTTCTGGTCTTGGTAGAAAGATTTGTAGGGCGGACGTGAAGCTTGACCTTCTTCCCATAATTTTTTCCGGGCCTTGGTTTTTCCTACGTTTCCCCACCCGACAGGCTGCGACCTGATACGAAAGAGGTGGACCTCTGCCTCATAAGCCTAAGTGGGAGCGGCTTTTTCTTTCTTTGAATCTGGAAAAGGGCCGGCACCTTTTAAATGGCACAATTTCCCGCGAATTTGCTTTGTCCCAAGATTCGCTTTTTTGGATAGGCGTGATCGCGAATTTCGCCAATTCGGGATTCCCCCCTTAAGAGAACTTTTTTTACGGGGCCTTGTGTCATTTAAAAACGTGCGTGACCCCCGTCATTATCGAAATGTCGATGAAGCCTCCCCTGTACCCTTCCGCTTTTGCCTCCCAGGATTTCGAACCTCCATTTTATACCCTTTTCATCGATCTTCTGTGAAACGGTTACTGGCACCCAACTTTTGTAATTCCCCTAGCCCCCGTTTTAAAAGAATTGCGCCTTTTCCCCCGACCTTCTTAGCCCCCTTAACGATCTAGGAGGGGTTAGGTCCAATTTGATCGCCCGCCCTTGCAACAACCCCTTTTATAGGCTTGGCCTTAAACTGTCTCTCATCGAAGGCGGCACCGTATCTTGTTTTGGTTTTTTTTTTTTGTCGATCCTGCTTGCGCCGTGTTACACCCAATAGCTCTTTCCTGCTTCCGCGGACCGGACCTTTTACTCTTCGTCGGCGAGCCACTGCCCCCTAGAATCCCGATCGGGGCGGCGAATCTAAGTTATAAGGAAAGCCAGGGACTGGCCCGGTACCTCCCGCCTTACCTTACATCCCTTTAATCGTAGCTCAACGGAAAATGCAGATCTCCATGCATCTCGATTGATAGGAGCTCCTTTGGAGAGACAACGTTTCCCTTTCGCCGCCTTCCGCTTGTTTCATATAAGATCCGTACCCTGCCATCCCTCTTCCCACAGTTGCTTGATTTCCGAAGTACACGATCAAATGGTGACTTTCCTTCACGAAAGAGCACTTTGCAGTCGTGGTTCTTTCTTTCGCATTCGTTCATGTCAGTTTTTCCCCCCCTTTTCCCCCAGGGGCGCTCCGAGTCCCTCTTTTTTTTTTCGTCATGTTGAAATCGGCGTTGAAGCGGAGCCACCCCCCCCCTTGATCACCGATGCGCGGCTCTGCTATTTTTTCCCCCTGGTTGGACCTACCGTTTTTTAAGTGTCATTAGGGTCCCTCACGGGGTAATGAATTTGCGCCCTTTCAGTATCGCTACGTTTCCCCTCCCTTTTCGTTCAGCACGTTCTTTCTTTTTCAGGGTTTTTCGACCATGTTTTCATCTACTTACTTTTTGCTTCTGAACATCTCAAAGGCCTTTTGTTTCTCTAAACTTCTCTCCCCAATTCAGGGCCCTCCAACCCCCAGCCCTGGAAAGTATCGGATTCCCCCATAATCCTAGAAGCTAGTTTACCCCACGGCGTAACCATTTAAAATGCTACGGCCGGTTCCGTTCCAGAAATTAGTATTTCACTCGGTAGGATTTTGATGGTCCTGGTTTCCTCTTACCAACTTTCTGATTTTTGCTTCCCCAACTCTGAACTGCTTCAATATTCCTCCCATGGATACTCCAGTCAATGGCATAGAAAAGTTTCGGGTAGTTTTGTCGGTTGGCAGTACTTTTGCCCCTCAGGACGACCTCCGTTTTCCGCCGTACGCATTGGTCCCACATGCTTTCCTTTTTTTCGCACAAAATTAACAACTTTCCGTAAGAATGTTTCCCATCTTTCACCTGGTGCCTCGGGTCTTTGGCCGTGATACCTCAATCAACGCTCTGTCCTCCCTGAAACCCCCTCTAGCCCC
>Ga0179593_1289005_pt1 | contig 16338 bp, 18 predicted proteins | sample CZODoug2_1_08_16_FD_185931 | JGI IMG/M metagenome (GOLD analysis project Ga0179593, IMG submission 185931) | Vadose zone soil fungal communities from Angelo Coast Range Reserve, California, USA - CZODoug2_1_08_16fungal (PacBio error correction) | ecosystem: Environmental > Terrestrial > Soil >... | reverse complement strand
TTCGCGGTCTTTCTTCGCGCTCCCCCTTGTTTCAGGGATCTCTGCCGTCGTTGTCGCATTTCCTCTCCCCCGCTTGTTTTTTTCTCGCGACTTTCAGGGCCTTGAATGGTTTCGTTCTTCCTTCAAGGCGCCCCGGCAGGGGCTTGCCGATTAGGTCCTAGAGTTTGAGATTTCCCTTCCGGCCTTTGGATTCTCCATCGACCAACCGGTTCCGTTCCTACTTGAGCTGCACCGGCCCTTCGTCTTACAACGGTTACTTTCGGGTTAGAAGGCTACCCCTTTTTCCCCCCATCCTAGCCCTGAAAGATCCCCCCTGCGCCACTTAGACTTCCGGTTCTCACCCAGGATCGCTTCAGCCCTGACAACCCACACAAGGAGCCACCCCCTTTTCTCAGGGGGTGGGCGCCCGGGGATTTGGGGTCCGCTGGGCGAGGAGGCGGTTGCTTTCCAGTTCGTCCACAAGGCGACGTTGTCATGTTCCCCCCGAAGGCAGGGGCTAAGCCTTCTCAGGGAACTTATTCTCCCTACCTGTCAATCCTTTCACCACGTCTCTGTAGTTTCTCCGCTCTATTCCGCGACGGGCGTTCGGCGCCAAGTCCACCAAGATCATAGCGTTTTTTTTTTCCCCGGCGGCTTCCTTTTGCTTCTTAGCTTCCTTCCTGCCTCGATTTGTATAGAGGCGCACTGGTTTCACGATTTGACCCCAGGGCCCGATTCTGAGAATCAGAGGTAATCTTCCCTGCGAGGATGTCCCTTTTTTCTAAGCGGCTCTTGAAAGGAAGTCCCCCCGAGAAGCCCTTCCTCCTGTCGCCCGCGCAAACATTATTCGTGGTGAATGCGGGCTCGGACCTTTTTTTCCCCTCCCCTGAACTCGTTCTCGTCTACCGTTGCTCGGCTCTCCGAGAGCCTGTCTTTAAAGTTCTCAACCGTGCGGTCGCGAGACCAAATTCTTCGACCGCGCGTGAAGTTCGCAGCACTAGACGTTATCAGGGGAGCTCCCATACCTTTTTTTTCCCAGCTCGCGACCTCCCCGTTTGTTTTCGGATAACGATAATGGGGCGATCGATGTATGTCGTCGTTGGGCAGATCGAAACCTCTTTTTCCGCGGGGCTCTTCTTCCCTACCTTTTTTCTCAGTCCCAGGGTCAAAAGTAAGCCCTCACTGACGCGACGCGGATTCGCGTCCTAGGCGATGGGAGAAAAGGCTAAGTTACTAGCAAGTAGCAATGACACCGCACCAGGACAGTTTCCTTTTCACCGAAAAGCACCCTCCCCCTTTTTTCCCCCCATTCGTCCCGGAACCAATTTCGTGAGGCCCAACCATATTCTTTTTTGAAGAGCTTCGACCAGTCGATTCCCCCCCGACTATGCGTACAAGCCCGGCTGCAGCCGGCTGCACCCCTCCGAGAACCGCCTTGTTCGTTCAATTTTCCCACGGGTTGCCGTTTTCTCCCACTTTTACAGAAGCCGTGACGGAACACACATCAATATTGCTTGACACCGAGCACCTCGCCGCAGCAGGGCGGCTCTGAGTCTTCTTGAGTAGTTAGATTACCCCTTATGTTCATAGCCAGGTCTATTGCGATCTTACCTGTCAGATAGGATGCCTCTTTTCCCGGAAACCTCCTTCGACGAGCTCGGCTTTTACTTTCGCCGTACGACATACACTTTCAAGGAGTTTTAGCTCAGGGCGATACGCGCTGCTTTATCTCCGCTTTTTCGAGCATCCCGCTGCGGAGACGGCACCGAACCCCCTTCTTTTTCTCTGGCCGGCCGGCCCTCCTCCACTAGCCTCCACGCGCTCGAATAGGCACGCTACGTCCTGTGTAGAACGCTGCCCTCCACTAGAAGGCCGTGTTTTCCCCTATTTGTTCTTGCCACCCCCGCGCCGTTCCGACCCCCCCCCCCCCCCCGCTACACGAGCGTGTTGAAAAACCCGCTCTTGGCAAAGGAAAGTCTCTGATTTTTTTTTCTCCCCGAGGCCACGTAACATACTCGTCAGCGTTAATACTTCCCATGGACTCATCATGTAGCGAGTCAGCAGCCGACGATCTTTCGCCCATGACTCAGCTAGCGTCTCCCCCACTGTCACGAAAAGAACCCACTTTTCTTCTTTTCTGGCCCTTCACCCACGTCACGCTCGCTAGTATAGAGTCGTGATCTCAGCTAGGCAGGAAGCGGTCACCGCGTACAGTGGGTACTCCTTCCTGAGCGCCAAGACAGGCAGCTTACTCCCCCCTTTTGTGCTTTCCCTGTTTTTGTATCGATACCTCTCACCGGAGGTCCTTTTTCGTCAGAATGTTCCTCGAGATCCAACCGCAACCATGATCCCTCCCCTCCGAATCTAAGTCATCAACAGACGCCATGCAAATCCCTCGGTCGGGGGTCCCTGCACCGCCCGCTCCGGACAAATAGATCCCTCCCGAACATTTGGTCGCCTCGCGAAGGCTGGTTTTCCCTGGATGTCTGGCGTCCATCCTGGTGCTCCGTGAATGCAAAGTGTGAACATATTACGTTTCTCATTCCCCCCAACAAGTTCGTCGACCCGCTGTTCAGCCCGAGTCTTGACAGTCTCCGTCGCCTACCCTAATATACTTCCTTTGTTGTTTCTTTCTTGATGGACTCCCTTTCTCCTCACTCTTATTTTCATCCGACGATTTGAGGGGTTTGCCTTTTATGTCGGTGTGGGGCGAGTTCCTTACTCCCTTTTCCTCTTTTTCTCCATTTCCCCGTGTGTCCACCCCGGCGCCCGCAGACACCCGATCCAGGCATCTTAGCTGGTACGTACCCCGGGTTACACTCTTGTCCAGGGCGCGGCTTAGAATTTTCTCCTGGTTTTCTTGCGTTTCTCTTGCATTTCTACTTTCCTTTACTTCATGGAGTTGGCCTTTTATCGCGATGCCGGGACCTCCAGGCCTTTGCCAAAGGTACCTCTAGGAACTTGGAACTTTCTGTATCTGGTCCCTACCCTGGCGTCACTGGAGATGCCTTTTGTCGTGGAGATAAAAGCTCAGCCAGTAGCCCTTCCCATGTAGCGTTCCATAAAAATCCTACGTATCTAGATGAACCTTCCACCCCTCTCTCCTATAGAGGTTTTCTTCTCCAGGTTTCGGCGAAGCAGTCTCCCCCCTTTTCTTCAGTCGCCTTGTGCTTTTGGTCCCCTCTTTTTAGGGTCCTGTGAGAAAGTCTAGCCCTCTGCCTGAGATGTTTTATTACTGATTAACTCCCACCTTTTGATTGACTCTCAGCAGTGAGTGGCCTCCAAACTGATAGCCTTTGCCCGACGGAGGTTTGGCCTCCGTGCTCGGCGGGTTGTGTCCTTCTTTTTTCCCCTAAAATCTGGTTTCCCTTCCCTAGGGACTGAGGCCAGAGTTCTATTCTTTGACATTTCCTACTGGCCAATCTTCGTAGGTGAAGCTTTTTTTTTTCTCTCGGTGATTGGAATGCTCCTCGAGATTGTTGACAGGTTTGAAGTATCCCCGAGATTGGCTCAGTGATCTTTTCCATGAAGGATAGAGGGACTCCCCTTTTAATAATTAGGCCGCCTGAAGTGTTGAGTACCGGGGTCTTAAGTGATATGAAGCATGCTAGGGTAACCATTCCATTTAGAAGAGATGGCTAAACTTTCCGCCAGTCCCCCCTAGATTACAACGTAGAAGCCTCCCCGTCGAGGACCCCCGGGGCCCTGGAGAACCCTGACCCCAGAGCCAAGAAGACTTACCTGACGCTCTTAAAGGGCGCTCTGATGGATTGGCGGTCCTCTTGTTGATGATGTAAAGACCCACAAGATGACCGATTGGGATGGCGCCCTTTCAACCCTAGACTTTGCCTATGTTGAACGCACCGTGGGAAAGGGAAAACTGCCAGGAGGATTTCCTCTTTAGCGTTCCTTCATCAAAGCGGTTTTTTTACGAAGGGGAGAGGCCCCCCCGAGGAGATTTCCATCTATCCCACGGGTAGAGGCATCCTACCCCGGATAAAAGCGTAGCCGCCGCGCAGGGATCCTTGAACCCCAACACCAATTCAGAGAGAAGCGTCCAACTAGGCTCGCACAATTTCGTGAGTGTGATTATTTTAAATGACGCCACTTCCTGGATTCTTGGTTTTTAATTCACTGAATATCCCCGACACAATCCTCCCTTCTTTTAGCCAAATCGAATAGGAAGGAACGCTGAGCATGAGATCGGCGTAGTCTTCTGAACCTGCTCGGGTCGGACAGAGAAACAAACGATTTTCCCTGGAAGAATTTTCTACCTCGAGGCCCAGGCTTTTATAAGCACAAAAAGTAGGGACAACGACCTGCGATTGACCGGACTGCCCCCCCTTAACCCGTAGGGATAATCCTTATGTAGGTTGTTTCCTCTATCTTGTTGCTGATGTTGTCCCAGAGTCCTCTCTCCTCAACATAGAGAGTTTAGACCTAGCTTTCCGGCATCTCACGACGAACCAAGGAGCGCCTATGAGGGGCAACCAAGCCCTGCCCCTATTTAGCCTAGTCATGTCCTCTTCTACTATCAAGCGCTGCCCCCAATGATGTAAGTCCCGCCCCAGAGGAATAAGGTTTTTTTTTCCTTGGGCGAGGTCAGACGATCCTTGTGGTTAGCCCGGTGCGTTTCAAGATCGGGAAATCACTGGTCTCCTCGCGGCTTTTTGATTTCCCACCGCGGATTCTTCCGTTCCGGACCTTAAACATAGTATTCCAGCTTCCTTCGCCCGACAATGATGCTATAGTGTCTCGCAATCCTCTTGCAAGTCCCTGGTCTCTTAGCCCATAAAATGTCCAGCAGACTTTTTACCGCTCCCCTTATAACCCAGATGGTGTCTAGTTTGAAGAAGTCTCGCGGATAGCCGCGCTTGAGCCCAGAGTACCATCCAGCGAGGCTCCTCCTCTAGAATTCAGTATCTTGGCATCCCTCCCCTTTGGGATTGTGTGACGAGAAAAATCGCTTCGCCCTTTAAACCCCGACCGAAACAGGGCTCCTGAGCACAAATTAAGCCCCGCCTACCTCGCCCCCCAGCTAACCTACCGGGCGCACGGGACCAAACCCCCAGTGCTCATTCCTCGGGGGGGTATCTCTTTTCTTAGTTAGTTTTGTCATGCCTCCCACCCTTTGTCCCAAAAGCTTTTGGTTCTTAGGCACGGCCGTTCCCGAGCGCTACCGTACGATAGTTTCAAACGCTTGGGTTCTTCTTTGGCTTGGGTAGTGAATGCTTAGACTAGCCCAATATCGGCGGAGACTGAGCGAACAAGGGCATTAAGCTCCTCCGTCTGTAGGCAGGGACGCCCCCAAAGATTAGCCATCATCGCCGGGCTTCTACCATTAAAATCTCGAACCAATTAGCCCAAAAGACCTGTTCTCCCGTGCCGCTTTCACGAAAACCCTTCACCGCCGTGGGCGCGCCGCAAAGCAACCCTTCCCTTTATGAGACGCCTTCCGATCTCCAACTTAACGTCATACTCACTTCCTGACCACCTGTATCTCCTGAATCCTCCCGACCGCGACCCGAATCTCTCTTGACCCCCGGGGTTTTTTCCATAGTATTCGTTCGCAGATCTTTTCGGTGATCGCCTACAGGTTCAGTCTGAGTTCTGTCTACTTTTTTGGATCCTGAGGCCGGACCGTCGCCCTTCTGTGCTGTCGCGCCTCACCTTCTGAGAATGTCCGGGTTCGTTCTCAATGGCCTGGACACGGGCAGGTTTTACGAAATTCTTCCTCGATTGAGTTTGCTTTTTTCCCCTCGGAACACAAGAGAGGACGTTCAGATACGAAATGTGTGGTCGCCTGCTTCTAACTGCGGCACGAAGCTCTTTTCCCTTCTCAATGTCTCTCTTTTCAGATTCAGCCGACTTATGGCGGGTTCTTCCAGAATCTCTCCACTACAAGCCGACCAATCGCTGGTTTCCCCCTTACGTAAGGTTGCCTCTCGTAACCAACGGAGGTCCACGATGGACGTTTGCTTAATTAAGCTATTTCTTGCCCCCACAGCAGTGATCTTTCCTTCCCCCCGAGTAGGGTTTGGTCTTGCCCGGTGCTTAGGTGTTCTTGGCCGTCTGGGCGTGGTGAGGAGTATACCCCCAGGGAGCCAGCCCTCCCTTCCCTTTGGTTCGCGAGGTTCACGAGCTGAAGTTTGCGCGCCTAAGTGCTCCAGGGATGCCTATCAGGTCCACCTTTCTTTTCCCCCTCCTTTCTGAATCCTCAGTGGGCCTCTTCCAAGACGTAACTGCGCCCGTTTTTCGGAGAAAACGCCCCGGTCAGTAGCGGGCCACCCTTTGCCTGTTTTCAGTTGCTTCCCTGTAGCGCCGTATTCCAAGCCTTGTCCTTAAAGTGAGAGCCTTAGTTACTTTCCTTTCCTCTCCTTTTTTTCCCCAAGGTTCATGCGATAATGTTGGGCCACCGTAGGACGAGGGCTTCCCCCCCGTGAATTGAATCTTTGCAACTTTTCATCAGTTCCAGATAACTTTTTCAGCGCTCCCCCCTCCCACTTACCCTTAAGGCGTTCAGTTTGGGTCAGCAGCACTTCATCTTTGTAGAGTACCAGATCTTTAATGAGAGACTGTTGGAACTCCTTCCGACTCATTTCCGGTTGTATTTGCAGCCCCCCCACTCTGGCTAAGCGCGTTTGACGCCCTCGAGCTCCGGTGGCCGCTCCCACATAAAACCCCTTCCTCTTGCAAGAACAGGAAAATTCTAAAGTATCAACTCACTTTTGGGCGCATATCTATCGTATGTTCCCGAACGACTTTGTGATGCCGCACAAAGCATTTTTTTGCACTTTTCCCGGTTGTTTGTTAAACACTATCTTTCAAATCAGCCCTTTCGAGAACCCTTCACGCAACGCTGCATCAAAGGCCCGGCATAGTAGATTGTTCTTTTCCAGACCTTCTGTCATTGCGCCCCTATCCCAACCTCATCAGGGGATCTCTTCCACCACGAATGCACCCCTCGGCGAATCTGAGAGGCACAGTCGCGCTGGTGTGAGGAAATTCCCGCAGCACCTTCTTTTTTTCTTTCCTCGGCATTATCCGAGCAGTCGACTTCCATTCGCAGGTTCCAAGACTTCTACCCACCTGGCGGGGACCCTGTCCCTAGATCCGACTGGCGTGTAATGCCCCCAGGTTGTCCTGGTTAACCCCCATAGCAAGCCAGATAGTTTAAACCACCTGAAAAAAGCCTACTTATGGTTTTATGGCACAATCCAACACCTGAGACACGTTTCAAGCGGAAGAATAAGTTCGGGGGGGCCCGTTTCGCGCGTCTCATAGCACTTACCACGTCTGTGAACTCGCAGCGTTATTCAGAAGCACATCGGTTGAAAATACAGTACTCCGAAACTTGCCAACTCCCCCCGATTTACCGCCCAACGAAGTTGAAACGTGATACACCACTCGCGTCAGAAGGATCGTGAGTCCGGGGCCCACCTCCCGATTCCACCTGCTGAGAGACCTATAAATATACCCCAGGGCATGCAAGCCCCCTACCCCCCCCAGACAAATCCGATTATTCCCAGGCCACGCGAAATCCCCACCATTCGAAACCGCCATCAGTGTAGAGCAGTCAAGCCCGCGCTCCGACGAACTGCTATTCCCAGCCGGCTTTTCCCATTGGATTTGCTCCCATCGCGCTCGCCCCATGCACTCGCGTGATCTGGGCCATCCCCCCCCGCTGGTCAACTTGCGTCTGAATTTTGCGCAACATTCCCGACTAGGCTTTTTCCGTCCTTCCTTTAAATGCTTTAAGGCATAGTTTCCCCTTTCGTACAGGCTCGGCCCCGGTCTGATCTCCTTTCTCCCAGGATCTCGACTCCCTACATCTTAACCACGCTAAAGGGATGGTTTGAACAGGTTCCTATCTCTATTTAAGCTGCTATGCAGAGTTTTTCGTTTGCCTCACGTGCTGAAGGGGATGACCTCTTCCAGTCGTGTAAATGACTTCCAGAAGCAGATCCAGGCAGCTGGGACTGGAGTACTTTTGCTCCTAAATATACTTCCTAGCAAGACGGATTTATTCTGGCTGTTGACATCTCGACACCCCCCCCCCCCTCCGAGATTCCCGAATTAGCGAATCATTCCAAGCGAAAGCGCAACTTCACATCGTCGAGAGTGGTTTTTTAATCTCTCTGTTTTTCACCCCCCACCCCCCCCCCCCAACACAACAGAGGGCAAAGCTCTTTGTCCCAGAAATAGCGTGCTTTTCTGATTTTTCTGATGGCCGTCGCCGGTGTACAGCAATCAGTGCTGGATTTTTCCCAACGGAGGCAAGGTGGATCTCGTTTGCTCTAACCAAAGACAGCCCGACAGGACCTCTGCGAAGAAACGGTCCGTTCTCTTTTCCTTCCTTTCGACGGACATAACCTTCCTCTATATTTCCTTCATAACTTTTTTTGTTTTTATCGAGATTTTGATGGCCGATCACCCCCTGAGAAGGACTTCCTCGACCCTCTATGTCAGAGACTTTTTCGCGACTTATATTCCAGGGTGCCGATAGCCCGTAAACAGCCCTAATTAATCAGTTACCTATTTTAACTCCCCCCAGGCCTTTTCTCCATCTAGCGAAAAGACCCCCCGCGTCAGCTTCGCCCTCTTCGAGATGTGCCCAGGCGGGTTTCCTTCTTTTTCCGGCCGCCTGATTGCCGAACCTGTCTGTTGGGTAGAGCTTTTTTTTCCTTGCTTCACCTTCGTCTTACGGTGGACGTACATTTGTTGTTTTCGATTACAAGGCACTGCCGACATGTCCCCTTTGAGAACTTCCCTGGAGATGGATGCTTTGCCCCAGGCGGACAACAACCTTTAGGCAGGGAGGCTGAGCTATTGGGAGTCTAAAGCGTAGTCCATCCCACCCCCCAAATGAGGAGCAAACCCCCCGCTTTCACGAACATACCTTTACAGGAAGACAAGTTTCTCCGGGCCGGCCCAAGAGTAAAAACGCGGAGTCCCCCGAAGAGCCGCGACTCGAGGTGCACCCTGTGCCTCCCAGAAAGCACCCCCGGTTGTGCCCTCCGTGTCCTCAAACGTCCTTGCATTATTTTGGGGGACGAGAGCTTTCTAAAGAGTCGGGCGAAATTTTCCGTAGTACGGAGCCTTTTCCCCTGCAAGCCTCTGCGGCTACGGCATTCTTCTTTTTCCAGCGACTCTGACAAGATCCCTCTTGCCGTCTACTGTTCGCCTTATCCTCCGATTCTCTCCTCGAGTAGGATTTGTTTCCATTCCAATCTTTGTGGTCGTCGGCTTTTGCGGATGGCACCTACTTTCCAACATGGCGGCTTTTAACTTTCCGAAAGAGGGCAGAGTTGAGGGAGTTCTGAGAACTCTTTTTTGTAGGGGGCCTCTACCGCTAGGCCGCGGGAGCGAAGCCGGCCCATGGAGGACCTGTCCTTGCCCTCGCGGCGGAAACATGAAAGTGACCGGTTCGAGAGGGGTGCCGGCTACGCGATCCGAGTAAGATGCTCATCCGGATTTCGGGGCTCTCCACCAGTTCTCACTCTAGCGTGATTCCCTCCTACCGGGCCCTGAGTTGAGGCATCGCCAGATGTCTTCGTGTGGAACATTTCGCCTTTTTGTTGGGCATCCGATCATGGTCACGCGGAGCAGACGTTCGAGAAAAGAGCCTATTGAGTCAATGAAGGGCGGCAGGTCGAGCAAGAGCAAACCGACCAAAGCCCCCTAGTGGTGATTGTTGGTCCGACTGCCTTCGGGAACGCTGTCGATTGTTACGAGGGCAGAACCATGTTTCCCGTAGGCTCTCGATCCGTTGTTTGGCCCTCCCCCGTGGGACCCATCCCTTCAAACGGCTCGAAGTGTTCTGTTTTTTCAGGAAGGGGCTTGCACCCTGGATGTACAAACTTGACTTGTAGGGCGCCTAGATACGGATAATCCCTTCGAGTGCTGTTTTTGTCCCAAAAATCGGAGAAATCCGTGTTTTTTTTTGACGCTCCAAAATGGAGCCCCAGTATTCACTGCACTTAAGTTACCTCTGTTGGATTTAGATTGGCTAGGTGGCCGAAAAAGAGCCGACAGCGACATTTGTCTGAGGAGGAGCCTTTCGTTTAGTGTATTAATGTTGGGCATTTCGAAGATTTTATCAAAGAGCCGCCCCTCTCCTCCCCGCTGCAAGTTTTCATCCATTGTTTGTCTTCTTCTCTTTCCCACACCGTATTTTACTCCTTCGTCTATAGACGACCATGAGCTCCTCTTGACTCCGTCTTCCGCGATCCTGATTTTTTGGAGCAGCCCGTTGCGGCGGACGCCCATATCTCGTTCGCAAGAGTCCTCTCCATAGTCCCACGGAGAGTCTCCTTTTTCCCCCCCAGACAGGCTAATTCCCCCCCAATCTCGGACGATACTACATATTCCCCCCCCCCCCCCCCAAATGATATTACACAAATAGGTTTCGCAGTTGGACCCTTTTTTCGTATTATGGAGAAGTTTCGGTATTTAATCTCACCTATGCCACGTTAGTAATTAATATTTCCCCAGTTCACCTCCCTAGTTATCGAAACGAATCAGTTTCAAATGTAGGCAAGGCCCGAACGCAGAAGGACATTTTCCATATGCCGCAAAACCGATTCTAGACTTTCTGAGAAATCACCCGATTTTTTCCTCCCCTTGCACGCCCCCCCACCCTTGCTGAGTGGAGATCTTTTTTCAGAAATGGCGCCGAGCGGCTCACGTCCAGAACCCTTCTGACTATCCGGCTCCCCCCTTCTGGACATCATTGCGTAATTCCATGAATTGGCTTCAGCGCCCATTCAGTCGAACTCCCCCTCAAGCCCATCTCGAGCTTTTCCCGAGAACCACCGCCTCCTCCGAACCAGATGAACCCATAACCCAAGTTCTGCCTCCCACCCCCTCCCTCTTTTGCGCATTCCGACACCCTGGTTAGGCAGTATCCTCGTATGGACGAAATCACCAACTCTTTTTTTGGTTTAATTTTCCGCAGCACAGAAGGCCCTTGATAAAGGACTTAGCTTTCCCCCCGCCCAGGTGATTGGCCGACTTTCTTCGCCATCCTCGATCCCCCCATTAAATGAGTATCTTGAGGCGTCAAGATGTGCCAGCGCTCTTCTTCGTGGGGGGGACACCCCCGAGGTTGTTTTCGACCCCCAGAGGATGATCTCTCATCGTCATTACCCCTAATGCCTCCTCCCCCCTGCCGGTATCCCGTCCCTTGATCACGAACCTTACCCTCTTCCCGTGAGCTAGCGAATTTAGCCCCCTCTAAGCTCTCTTCTTCCTCCCATCGTAGTCACCCCCCCTACTTGAAACACCTTCGCCGCCTGCTCCCCGAGTGAAAATATATCTCTTTCCCCTCCCCCCTTTTTTTGTTGATTTCAGTCTTCTTCCGGTAGTTCCCTTCGGCTACAGTTGTTGGCTGCTCGATTACTAAGGGGTGTCTTTTTCTTAAGGAGTATCTTTCTATTTTTTTTGTGCTCTGCCGCCGTAAAGCGTACCTGAATGGTTTTTGTTCCTGAACCCGGCCCATTGGACTGGGCTTAGCAGAAATTATTCAGCTAGTTGATTTCATCCCCCCGGCCCCCGCGCGATCAGCAACTAGTGTCGCCCGCTCCAGTCGGAGAAGACGGTTCAAGAAATGGGATCCCTTGGTTATCTCTATTGGCGAAGCCAGTCTTTCCTTCAAAATTCCCGCGCCCTCCAAGAGACACCTCAATAGAGGTTTCCCTAACTTAGGTTTCCCGTTTTTTCTTTCACACCTTTGCCCCTCTTTCCCCCTATTTTGCGATTTGCGAAGTACAAGCGAGCAAACCTTAGGGTTGGCGCGTTTTTGTGAGGCGGCGGTATTCGTTTTTTTTACATGAGAGGAGTCGGTGATTAGATACGAGCCCAGACTGGGGTCCGGCAGGGTTTCCACCGGAAGGGGGAGCCTCCCCTAGCTGGCATGAAGCTGTCCAGTTAAACTAGCCGACGCAGCTTGTAGGGCCCAATAACAGCGCGAGCAGTCATTCGAACTTTCCACCTCTTAATAGTTTGCTTCCCTGGAGAGAAAGTTCGGTCGTTTACGCTTTTCCCTTTCGGATGCGCGCAAGTGATCATCCTCCTTTCGTTTTCTCTTTTTCAAGATTTTGACAGACAGGGAATCTTCGCTAGACCCGGTGAACTGAGTTCCCTTTCCCCTTGTATTTCAGGTGTATCGTGAACGGGTCCTATCCCCCTAAATCCGTCCAGTGGAATCCCCCTATTGCCGGTTTATTTGCTGGCTAGCGAAATATGGTTATCGTATTATAGTGAATAGTTTGTTTCTTCCGATTTTTTTTTTTTCCCCTCATCTGTAATCTTGCGGCTGAGATGGAGCCCACGAGGAACGGCGAGATGACGCCGCTCGACCGCTTGGGGACACCTTCTCCTGTTGCAACACTCGCGTAAGCCCTTGATCTCTTTTCTGATACCGCCGTGGGTCGGGTTTCTCCCCCCTGATCGTCGTCAGCCCAGTGTGTCCCCCCCCCTATGAGCCCCCCTAAGGTCAGTTCGGGTCTTGAAAGAATAAAATTGAGAATGGAGATAAACAGAAAGCCACCCTAACGCACAGCGGCCTGAGGACAAAGGGGTACTAGTCGTGGTCAGCCCCTTCCGCCCCCGATTTGCCTGACTAACGGACGGAGCGTACCCCCCACAAGACCCTCCCGCAGGTGCTTGCCCCTCAGTCCGTTCTCCTGTTTTTTCTCGCCCAAAGGCCCAGACGCCGATGGGCCGGCCGGGCCCCTTCACGCAAGCCTTCGTTACAGCTGGTTGCCCCTGGCGTCGCGCCCGCACCTCGAGACTTTTGACCTAAAGTTTCCCCCCCCCCCTGGGGTCGTGAACCGTAACTCCCGGTGATTCAACAGCCCAAACTTTTCTGGTGGCTCTCCACATAGAACCGACCTGCCCAACAGAGTCTATGTGCCCTCGGGGAGCACGGTAGCGTTTCGAGTAAGCCCCCGCCCCCTGATTTACCCGCAGGAACCTATTAGATTCCTTGACGGCCCCTCTCGGGCCCCATCATCCGGTTCTCTTTGGAAATCGCCCTCAAACCCGAGCTCGTACTCGCCTCCTGACTGGACCCCGGTCTCCATACCGGCCTTCGAATTTATTTCCGCTTCTCTCTCCCGTAGATTTTCTCTGACGAGCGAACCCCGTAGATCCTCGAGAAAGCGAGCCCGGCCCAAGTGCGACGAAGGAGCCCGGGGCCGGACCACGACCGGCCCGCAACCATTTCTTCCAAAGCCATCCGAGCCTAGGGGCAGGGAACTTACGTCAAGCAGAACGCGGTCCTCTCCATAGCCGTAGTTTTGGCCCCCTTTTTTTATTTTAACCCCTCTCAGCAGTAAGTTCCCCAAGCGTGCTGTTTCCCCACCTCCCTGCCCCAGGCGATCGTGAATAGGACCGAAAAAAGAGGGCCCCCAGAACCCCCGTTGTAAAACTCCCCTTCCGAATGCTCCATTAAGCGGCGGTTTGGTCCGATAGGCCGACCTCTCGGCCGCTTTCCCAGTCCTCCTCGCCCGGTCACAAGAACAGCGACGAAGTTTCCAAGAACCGATCTGTATTCGACCCCTCCTTATCACTCTCTCTAGGGACCGGGGTTTAGTCCTCGCAAGTCCTCGGCGGAAGTCATGTCCAAGCCTGGACCAATGACCCCCTGTAGACGCTTAGCGCAACCCCTTATCTCGATAACCTTCCGACTGGTTTAGTTGCATGTGTGGAGCAACTTTCCCCCTCCCGCATCGTATAGTTCCCCTTTGTTAGCACCTCCTGTAGGAGACCCCTCCCAAACGCCGCCAACGACCCCCGGGACAGTATGGTAATTCCCCAACGCCCGCAAGGAACCTCCTTCCGAGAATTTTCTGTTCGGCCAATCCAAGAGAAAATGGATCCCCACCTCTTCTGGTACTTCCACGCGAAGACCTTGGCATTTCTGGTTGTCTGGAGACATTCTGTGCCCCAGTTTTTTGCACCTCTGCCAAGGAACTAGGCGGCGAAACCCGACCCCCCCCAGCCATTTCTCCCTCGGCGAGAAGCCCAACGAGCCGGATATCTCCCCGTGCCTCCTAAGTCTCTCGCGGCCATCATCTATCTAAATGTTGTTGTTGGATATTGAGTCTCCGATCCGGCGACCAATCATGTTAAGACTTCTCTGTGTTCTCCCTGCGGGCTTGTAGATTGGTTTTGCTCCTCCGAAACATGGTCGTTGACCCCTTCTATTGCCACAACCCTTCGAGGCCTTCCGAACAACCAGACCACCCCCTCAATTAATCGAGATCCAATTTTGGATATTCCTCTTTCTTCCATTATCGGGGGCCCTTCATCAAAAGAGGATAGAAGATCGGGTTGCACTAGTTATTTTTAGGATTAATGACTGGACTCCATCATGCTTTGGAGTACTTTCTGGGGGTGTTTTGTGCTTGTTTCGCGATAGGTCCCCCGGCCTCCCCCTCCAACAACCGCCCGACTCCGCTTTTTTTCAAGGATCTGAGCGCGCCCTGAAACCTCCAAATCAGTTTCCTTTTCTCGGGCTGGCGTGGCGACTAGTAGACCATTCCCCACTGTCTCTTTCACCTGACACGCCTTCACGTGCGCTGACACGAAACCCCCGCGATAAATAACGCAGCCAGATCGCCGGGTTCGATTTTTTTTCCTCCCGTACGCGGTTGCGTTTTCCTTGTCGCCGTGGGTTGCCTAAGAGGGAATTCGTCCCTGAGATTCGGAAAACGTTGGGACTGATTTCGGTCCGAAGTGCCCCCTTCCCTGTGCATCTCCCCTGCTTCCCCCTTTTTAACCAGGCAATCGTGAAGATTTCACGAGCTATCCGACGTGGTCTCTGCCCACCCCCACCTTATAGATATCCTTTTCCAAGGGCCCTGTTAGGCTCATCCGAGCACCTCTATTTAGGTACCCTGCGGATCTGGGGGGTTTTGCGATGCACCCCTCTTTTTCACACATCGGTCACACCTCGTTTCCCGGAAGAGGCCGGATGAGGACTCTTGGAATGACAGCCCGGGGCATATATTCTCTTAGGGGTTGTTTTTCAGCGGTGGCGTTTCGGCGGTTGCCTTGCAATAGACTGTTCGCCAGCTTTGTCCAGTTTTTCCGCAGGGGGTTCTATGTCTCTTCAAGGCATACCCTGCTCTCCCCCCTTCCACCAGCCTGTATTCTGACACGGGACATGCTGAGCTGACGAAGCCTTATTCTTTTTGAGGGAGATTTTCCCTCGAGTTAGGCAGTCTAAGACAGGTCCTCGAACAGATAGAGATTGAACGAGGCGTTCTTGACAAAACAGTGCGATTACTGGAGAAGTTCAGTCAAAAACCGACGACCGTTTTCGATGGAGGAGTGTCTCCCCTTTTGTATCGATAAGAACCTTCTGCACCTCTTTGTGATGTGGACCCTTGAAGAGTAATCCCCATTGGGCTTCAGTCACCTCTCCACCCGCCCCTGTCCCCTACAGGAGGATCGTGCGGGTCGCCCCTTTTTTTTCCGGGCTTTTCCCCAGCGTCATTGACAGGTCGCCCCTCTTTTGATCTATATGGAACCAGAGGAGCAGGCGCGGGCCTGTTCTCAAACCACCCATAAGATTCTCTTTTCTTGACCCCGAAGACTTCCCACATTCAAATTGGCCTGTGGGTCGTCACAGTCGTTGGAAGACAGTTTCTGAGGTGTCCTTTTCTCCGTTGAGGCTTCCCAGGGGTAGTGTGTGTGTGTCTTTTGTTTCTCGGACGGCAGCTGTTTGTTTTTTTTGCTGCGCGTGCTATTTCGTGTCCTTAAGTGGCGCTCCGACCCGATGCGAACTTGGTACTCTGCGCGCGCGCGCCTTCCTTTTGGTTAGCGTTGTGTATGTCGATTTGTTTTTTAGCACAGGAGTTTTTTTGTGTTTATTTTGCTTTCTTTTTTCAGCATTCTTTTTTTTGGATTTTTGTGGTGGCATTGAACACCATCTTTCGACCGTAGACGTGTACACCGGCTCGTTTCCTTCCGTCGTTTTCGTGTTCTTTCCCTTGTGCGACCAGCCTCCCCGGAGTTCGTCCGGACTCGCAAGCCGCGTCCGTAGCGGTCCCCCGCCCTCTTTTTTGTTCCCGAGATCAAGTCCGTTCATGATGCGGCGGGCCAACCTTGCGGACTGTGCCTTCACTGCGGCCATACGACAAACTTATCAGTTTTTTCTTCTACACCGGTTGAGTGATTATATCCCGAGACACCTCGACCCCGCACCCTCTTTTTTTTGAGGCTTGGCCCGCACCATGGAACTCCTTGTTCAGAGTCAGATCGCTCCGCTCCGTTTTTCCCCCTTATCGGGCCTACGGGGTGCGAACTTCGAAAGTCTTTGTGGGGTCCTAGCTGAGGGTCCAATCTGAA
>Ga0179593_1341260_pt1 | contig 16339 bp, 22 predicted proteins | sample CZODoug2_1_08_16_FD_185931 | JGI IMG/M metagenome (GOLD analysis project Ga0179593, IMG submission 185931) | Vadose zone soil fungal communities from Angelo Coast Range Reserve, California, USA - CZODoug2_1_08_16fungal (PacBio error correction) | ecosystem: Environmental > Terrestrial > Soil >... | reverse complement strand
CTCTTCAGTTATTCCTTCTTTTTCCTCCAGTTTCTTTCCATCTTACTCGGACAGAGGGATCCCTCCCCTGCGTTACGCTCGGTTCTCGGCCTTGGTCTGCCATCTTTCTCGGAGAGATAGACCGCCGTACTTTAAGTGAGTTATTTTTGCCTTTCTTCCTTAACCTGGCTTCTTTAAGTTTCTTCTTTTTCTTTCCTTTTCCCCGACATGGACTCTTTTCAGGCGTTCCTCGCAGGGTTCGCTTCGAATGAAAGTCGTCATCATTTTTTCTGCCTTCGCCGTTTCTTTTTCTGGAGGTCTTTCCCCCCTTTTTCGGCCCTGGCGACGTCCTTTGTCGTTTCTCAGTACAGACTTGTGTGGGTTGTTGATCGCCCCAGGCCTGCATTTCCCTTGGTCCCCCCTTTCCATTTCCTTCTTTTTGCGCATTTGGGGTGGATTCTGGTCCCTTGAGTCGATACTCCTCCAGAACTAGGTCTTTTTCGTTCCAACCCCCTTCCCCCCCCCCGTTGACCTCTCCCGGGTCTTCCGGTATGGGCTCGTCTCTTCTTTGTTCTTTGTTTGACACGGGCGGTTTGGGTGGATGCCTGTGCTTGTCTTCCAGTTTGGTTTGCAGTCATAGTTCTTTGTCCGCTGTTGGTGCAAGACTTTCGGTGCGGTCCCCCCACCCTTCCTGGGACGTGTTCAAGTAGGGCCGTTCCCCCCCCACCTTCTCGGCCAGTTCCCGTGCGGGACGGCACTAAGTTTCTTTCTTTCTCCTTCGGGTCTGGGCCGACCCCCTTCCCCGATCTTGGGACCCAGCGTCAACAAAAAGACGAGTGTTTTTCCTTTTTGACTCCAATTTCGTTCTTTTTGTTCCTTTAGCCCCCCCGTAGGTCTTCATGAGCCCTCAAAACTGTCGTTTACGTGCCCTACTCTTGTCGTCCCTTTTTCAGTGCAGGTCCGCTTGTTTGCACGTTCCTTTGATCTTCCCCCCTTGTGCCGTGGTAGATTGGACGGTCCTCGTTGAGTTTTTTTTTTTTTTCGGCCCTGATTCTTTCAATCTTACGTTGTGTTTCCTCCCCTGGATTGCTTGTTCCTTAATGCCCCCCCCCCCCCTGATTTCCGTCGGATCGATGATTTCACAGTTTCAATGGTTCGTCGTTTTGAGGTTCCTTGGCCCGACAAGCACCGCTCATTGACCTTTGCCACCCCCTTTCCCCTCTTTCCGCGCCACCCAAAACACCTTCTTGCCCGCAGCCCATGTCGTTTTCAGACTGGGTTCCGGTTTCCTGTCCCAAAAGAGGTAGATTTTTCGCAATCTCCCTTTGGCAATCTCTCCTGCTCGTTTTTCCCTTTCCTTTTTCTAGATGACGTTTTTCCGTCGATTTGGAGACATGGCTGTTTCTTTCTGTTTTGTTCACGTTTTCCGGAGGTTGCCCCTCATCGGCGGCCTTTCTCCTGATTGTTGCGCTTTTCTGGTCCCTCGAGTTTTTCGAAGTAGTTTCTTGCTCGTGTAAACCTCTGTTTCTGCCCTCTATCCCCTCTCCCCCCCTGGCTTTTGACCCAGTCTCGGTGCCGGCTTCGTAGTTCTGTTGATCCTCGTTTTTTTTCTCCGGCTTCAAGGGACAGTGCCTTGATGGATTTTCGGTCTTTTATCCCCGTTGATTGTCTGTTTTTCTCCCATGGTTCCGGCCCCAGTAGGGTCATAGTCTTTCTGGCTCCAGAGGTTGACTGCGGAAACGTGCGTTTTTCTGAATGAGACTCAGGAATCGTGTCCAACCATTTCAGTAGCTCGCGTTACATCTTCTGACCAGGACTGTTTGTGAGGTTCTTTTCCGCCGAGCTCCTTACGTTTTGTCTTGTTTCCAAAGTGAATCGCGGTCTGGGACGATTAGGTTTCATTTGACCTCTCTTTTCTGGCGATTCTCTTCTTCAAGACTGCGGTCCTTTCTTGGAGCATAGCACACCCCCTTTAGTCGTTCTTGCCCAATTACGGTCCCCCCTATTGGGGACCTTTTTTTTGCGCTCCGTTCGCCCAGTGTACAGAACCTTTTTTGCGTTGGTGCCTGCCCGCGGTGATAGAGCTTTTTCCTACTCCTTCTTTAGATACCTCCTTCGCCACAGGCTCCCCTTGGCTTGCGCAGGGAGTAGTTCTCTTCGTGAACTTTCTCCCCCCAGTGGATATTTTTTCCCCCTGATTCTTTTTCCTCCGGTCTCCGGATTTGGTCCCTAAAATTTTCGATTTCGAATTTTCACGGAGCCCCTAGCTCCCTCCGTTGGAGAGTCTGAGGAGGGTTTTTTTGTTTTTTTTGTTTTTTGTTTTACGCGAAAAGTCCTCAGCCTTTCTTCCTCTCCGTTTCGTCGCTCGCGTCTATTCCCTCCCATTCAATGGATATAACACACTTACGGCCGTTGGTTCCGCGGTTTGGTTGGTCTTCAGCGTTTTTCCCCTCTTTTCCTCTTTGGATCTTTTTGCACGCTTTATTAGAGGACCCTTCGGGTCCTTTTGTGCCCCCCTTTTTGATTGGGCACCGTTTGCATCACTTTGGTGAACCTTAGAATATCGCTTTCGGCTTTTTTGGTCCTTTTTTTTTCTGTGACGCCTGTGTGTGGACTTCCCAATATTGGATGTATGGATCTCTTACGAAGCTTTACTTTTCCCGTATGGTGTTCTTTCCACGGAATGTTGGCGTAATTTTTTTTTTTTTTGTGAGATTCCCCAAGCCCCCTGGATTTTGATTGCTATAGGCAAGAAATCCGTAGCTCCATGCTCGTGTGCCGGACGGCCTCCCCCCCCCTTGCGAGATGCCAGAGCTGTAGTGTTGGTACCAGAACAACCCCTTTCACCCAATTCTCCGGCCAGGTGTTTTCCCAAAGTGTCGACGTCAAATGGCGGTCTGTCCACCTTCCAACGCGCTTGTGCCCGGTAGGCGCCCTGACGATATTTTTTTCTTTTTCTGAGACTTATCCCTTCCCCCTAGGTTATGTGACCTCTCCCCAGTCTTTGACTACGTCATGTTCTGACGTTCTCGCCAATTTGGTTGCGGTTGCCGGATGTTTTGAAGCGCCCCCTTTGTTGTGGTCCCGTTCTTTGGTCCATCTCTCCGATTCTCGCCCGTTCCTGAATAAGGATGACTTCTCTTCCCGGATTCTTTGAGTTTCTCTCCCAATTTCCTTCCACTGCACGTTTCTTCTCGAGATGTTCCCCACTACGGGCGTCCCGCGTTCCTGTTTCCCCCTTTACTTCCTGTCAAATGGTCCCTGGCCTTAACAGTCAAACGTGTGCGGCCTGACAGCCATGTGTCTACCCCCGGCTTTCCTTTCCACGGGGGACCACGGTTTCCCCCATGTTTCTGTCTCTCCCCCGTCTTGGCCGGGCTCCCCGACGTACCACAAGGTCGTCACGAGTTCCCGGGGGCTTGGTCTCGGTAGAAACAGAAGCTTGCTTGGCGTTCCTTCTCTCTGGTCCCGGAAGCTTGCCCTTCGGTCCCTCTTGCTTGGACGTCTCTTGGTCTTGCCCTTTCCCTACGTTTCCCTTCCCTGAGAGCCCAACCCCCCCCTTGTTTGAACCGCCAACCCTCCAATTGCTTTCGTGTTTGCAAGGAGCCGACTTTCTATTTTCTTCTGAGGCTCACTGAAGACAGCCCCCCCTTTTCCCCCCCGTTTCCCCCCCCGTCGTTCGATGAGTTTACCGGTCTGGGGTGTCTGGCCGGGGTCGTTTGTGGCGGACCGAATGGTCTTTTGTTTTATATGAGGTTCTCCCCCAGCTATCTCCTTCAATCCTCTTGATGTCCTTGGTCCCCCCCCCCCCCCAAGTCTTTTTTTGATGGCAGGAATTTGATGGGCTCACACGCTTGCTCCGTCCTTTTTTTTATTTGGAAGTATCGCACACACCGCCCTAGGCCGGTGTGTTTTTTTTTACTCACGAGTCAAAGTCCTTTTGGTCGTTCTGCAGCTTCGACACCGGCACTCCCCTCCCCCCCCCCCTCTACCCGCCAGGCCCCCTACCTCCCCCTTCCCCCCTACTTTCCCCCCTCACCCCCCCATCCACCTTCCCTCCCCCCGTTTTCTTTCCCACCCCTCAACCCCCCCTCCTTCGACCCCATCCACATTCTCCCCCACCCGCCTCCCCCCCCCTTCCCCACGTGCATCAACTTTCTTTTATTTTATGTCCTTACCCCCCTTTTTCGTGTTTTCGGTCCTGTTCAAAGGGGATCACTCTTCTAGGCCCATCCCCTTTCTTCCCGAAGTACTTGTTTACGTTCCACTTTCTCCCAGTGCCTTTCCTTTCTCATCGTGTGTAGGGCTCTTCCCCTGAGCCTCAAGCGGTGCTTCCTCCTGTTTTGCCGATCGGTTTTTCCCTTCTTTGGTTGCTTTTGGAAGCCGAACTACAAAACGAATCCTTCCATCCCTCGTTGTGTTGAGTTCGCTCTTATGTCTTTCAGATCCTCCCCCCTCTTTTCCCCCCGTTTGGAACAGCTGGAAGGCGGAATCTTGCGCCCGCTTGTCTTTATTCGCCTTTGCCTTGGTTTGGCCCCTGATTTTGAATCGTTCCTCTTCTTTGTCTTTCCTTCTTACACTGTATTGCTTCTTTTCCCGGGTTTGTTGTACCCGTTTCTTCTTTTATGCTTTTTGCTCCGTTTTTGTTTCCTAAATGGACCGAGCGCTTTTTCCCCGCGTCTGTTCGCTTTTCCCCCCTCTCTTCTTCTCGCTTTTCTTTCCTTTCTGGCGTGATCCCCCAGCCAATAACCGGTTTTCCGTTGTTCTATCAGTTGATGATGGCTCAATCCCCCCTGGTTGAGGACTTTCCATCCCCAGGCCTTCATCTGTTGAGTACCTCCTGCCTTTTAATGCTGGGATCAGGGAAAATGGCTTTCCTCTATCCCGGATATCGGTTTCCCGGCGGTCATCCTCCCTCCCCCCCTCCACCCCCGTGAGCCCTTGCGCTTTCCCCCGTTGATTTCGTTCGCGTCTTGCCTTTCGTAACCAGGATTTTTCTGATTTCATGCGTTTGTACCCTTTACATTTTCCCCCCATTTCGACCCTTTCGGGCTTTTTTTTAACCGTCTCTTTTCAGGGTTCCCATTACGGGGAAACCCAAGACCAGGCTTTTCTTTGAAGCTTTTTTTTTTCCTCTGTGGCCCTCGCGGGTCCCCGATCCTGTGGGTCTTTTTTTATCGGCTGGCTGTGTTACCAGGCGTACACCCAATCCTCCCCACGTTTTCTCTCTTTTTCTCCCTTGTCTCCCGGTTTCCCCGTTGACTGGTCCAATTTCTTAAAACCTTTTTTCTGGGCCTTCCCTTGTCCATTTCTGTGTTCGCCCTGTCCCGTTTCTCCTTGCGCCTGCACTCTTTGATGGTTTCCCTCCCCGTGTCCTTGTTAGCTTACGTTCACTAAGATTCTTATTTCCCCCCCCCCCCTTCTTCTTCCTCCGTGGGTGTTTTTGATTGCCCGGTATTTCTTATTGCACACTTCTTGACTGAACCGTTTATCTGTCACCCGTCCCTCTTTTTTCAAGGTGGTCCGATCTCTGATTTGTTGACCCTCCTCCCAAGACTCTCCCCCAGTTTGCATCCATAAACTTCAGACGCCCCTCCCCCACCCCTTGGGGCCAAAAATAACTGTTTTTTCATTCCTTTGCTCTGTCCTCAACGCCTTCGGCTTCATTTTTCCTTTCCCACTTCCTTTTTTCTCGGGTTCGCTCTGTCCAATATCGTGAGGTCAACCCCATAGTTTTCTTTACTTCGAGAGTGCCAACTTTGATAGTTTTTTTTTCCTTTGTTTTATGTCCTTTCTACGAACACTTCCTGCTCGGCACCATCCCTCCGATTTGTGCCTGTGAGTGTTTTTTTTTTATCTATGTGAGTACTTGCGGATTTTTTCTTTTCTTTCTTCACTTTTCCTGGTGTGTCTTTGCTCTTCCTCCCTTGGAGCCACCCTTTCGTCGAACCCCCCCAAGGTCTTCCTGGTTTTGGGCTTCGAGCTTTTTCCCATTCTAGTACCCCCTGATTCCCGTTGCTTAAGGCGACTTTTTTGACCTTCTTTTTTTCTTTACCGGAAGTAGTAATCTTCCCTCGTTCGGGTTACTCGTTTTAAAGGAACTCGGGCTTCGCTTTTTCTCTCCTCCTCTCCTTACCTTTGGCGCTCTTGTATTATTCTTATGCCCCGAATAAGTGTTTTTTCTTTTGGCGCTTCTCTCCTCGAGCGTCAAAGTCATTCGAGGCGTCGGTGTTTCCTTTTTTCAGTTTCCGTTCTCAGTGCTATCCTCTTATTTTGTGCCGACGGTCGATCAGTTAGCCCACCCTTCTGACGCTGCGACCCCCCTTATTCCCTATCCTTTTTTTCTTTTTTCGCACCCTTTTCTTATGAGCCTTCTTCGCCCAGTTGCGCAATGACAATGGTGAAGCCGGTCCTGAGGTTATCTCTTTGTCCTCCTCCTCTTTTTTTTCTCGATTTGGACTTCCCGATCCTTGTTCAAGTGGGTTCTCCCCCCTTTAGTGGATATTTCTTCTCTCACTGCTTCCCAGTACTTTTTTTCGGATTTTCCTCCCTCGGCATATTGTTGCATTCTTGCTTCCTCCCGTCTTCGTCCACGATCTCCCTCCTCATCTTCGTCCATGTGGCCCTTGCCTGCTTTTTCGTCTTTTTACAAACTGCTGAGCTGTTAGCCTCTCTTCTTCTTGTGAAGTTGCTCCCCCTCTAGACCGTGTCTCTCCGCAGAACTCCGGGCTTGCTTCCCACGAAACAGGATGTCCCTCTTTCCTTTGTGCCCCCCTCTGAGCCCCGTTCCTTTTTTCATTTTTCTCTTGACAAGGTACGATCCTCCTCCTTTGAACCGGGACTTGTTTACGGATTCCCTTTTTTTTTTTAGTCTGTTCTCTACTCACTCTAAGCTGTTTTTTTTGCCTCTTTTAGGAGCTGAAATAAGGGTGCCGCTTCCTTTCCTCAGACGAAGTATGCTTTGTTTTTTTCGCCATCCTTTTGATCCTTTTTTCGCTTTCTTCAGTTTCCATCCACGGCCCATGTCACCCCCTTTTCTCACCCAATTCCCTGACGGGTCTCCATTAGCGCGGCCCCTTTTTGCCCCACCCTTTCTCTAGCTCGCCGCGCTTTGTGGCCCCCTAACACCTTTTCCCCCCCCCTTTTCTTTTCTGCCATGTTCTCCAAAGGTTCTGTATTTTCCCCTTCGTTGGGACCTTTCCCCGAGGCTTCAAAGTCTTCAGCGATGGGTCGCCACTTCCTCTCTTTTCTATTTTATTTTTTTTTTTTACTGACTCTTTTTTTTTCTTTCTTTTTCATACCCCTTTCTTTCATACTTTGCCTGTCTTCTGCCACTGTCCGTGTTTTCTTCAATGTTCGTGTTATTTTCCTTCCCTCTGTTACACTGTAGTGCAAGCGGGGTACATTGAGTTCCCATATTTCTCTCCATATGTTTTTTTCCTTTTTCTTTGCAGGTAATCTTAAACTGTGGTCAATTAAGATTTTTTCTTACTCCTGGGATGTAGCACCCCCCCCCCCCATCGTCCTTCCGTGATTTTTTTGATTTCTTCCCCCTTAGTCCTTTGGCTCGTGTTTGTTTTTCGTCATACACTAACGGCCCAAAATGGCTATTCCCTTAACGTTTTTTTTCTTTCTTTTTTGCTGCATCGTCCATTACCCCCTGTTTTGCTATTACCCGATTTGCCCCCTCCTTTTGCAGGACTTCTTTTTCCTTCATTGGTTTTCTCACCTCCCCCCCTTCTTAGTCCTACGGCTTTTTTTTTCGCTTGGTAGAAAGTCCGTGATGGCGTGCACATACTTATCGATTCGAAGGTTTCTTCAAGTTGAAAGCTCCTGCGCATGCCTCTGGTCTCCTTGGACTCCCCGTCTTAATTTTCACCCGAAAGGCGTCCCTTTCTGAACCTCCCCCTCCATTCCTTCGAAAGCTCCCTACTTTTTTTTCAGTTTTCTTTTTTCCCCCCTCCCTTTTTTTTCTCCATTCTTTTTCCCATCTTGTCGCTTTTTTTCCCTGATTTGAAACGAGCACTTTCGTCAGAATTTTCTTCCTTCCTTTCTTTTGTTGGCCCGTTCCGGTTGTAACCTTTACCTTTTCTTTATACAGAGAAAATTGGCCTCTCCATCGCCTTGAGTTCCTCTACCACTCAGTGTCTCTTGTTCTTGCTCCCCCTCCTCTCTTTTAACCTTTGATTCTCCCCTCCGAGGGGTGAGTTTGTCTAGGTTTTTTCTAGGTCTTTTTCACCAAGTCTCGCAGGCGCTCTTCCCATTTTCCGTCACCGTTCATCAGAGTGTATATTGGACTTCTCCTTTCTTTCCCTGGCGTCTTTCTTTTTTTTTTTTTTTTCACTATAGACAACTAGTTTCCCCCCTCCCTCAACTAATTTAGTTTAAGGTCCCGGTTATGACCCTGAGCCCGTTCCGTTTTTTCTATAGGTTGTGTTCCTACCCCCCCCGCTTTCCCTTTACGGGATCTCTGTAACCTTTTTTCTTTCCTTTTTTTTTTTCAAGGATTTGGATTATGTGAGGTAGGCTCCCACCCTTTCACCAGATCCTATTCCTTCTATTTTCCTCAATCCCCCTCCTTTTTTTTTTTTTGATCTTTTCCTTTTTTCTTTGGGTATTCGGTTCTCCAAACTCCTGGACCTCCGACCCCCTTCTTTCTCAACCTTGCTTAGCCTGATCTATGGACCGGGTTCCCTTCACTTTTAAGAGGAGATTGGTTTTTACGTTCCTCCCCCCTCAAGTTCCTGTGTACTACTTCTTTTCCTCACCTTTTTCTCCTTTTTTAACTAAGGTTTTCCCCTATGGGACTTGAATTCTTTCTCACATCCAGTCCCGCGTCGTCTCCTCTTTTTCCTTTTACCCCTCAGCCTTCCTCTTACTGCTTTCCCTAATTCCCTCCTTCCTTTCTTGAGTGTGTGCTACGATTAGAGTACCTTCCTACAGATAAGTTGGCCCTTTTATCTTCATTTTTTTTTCCTCTTCACTATTTCCATTTTCTCGGGGATCGTATCTTTTCAAGGGCCCTTTCTTCTCTAAGACCCCATCCTTCCCCCCCTTCCTTGAGGGAAGTTAAGGTCGACCCCTATTCTTTCTCCCTGTAATTGAATATTTTTGTTTACCTTCACCCCGATTTTACTTTTGTACCCATTCCTTTATGGGGTCTCCACTTTAATGTGGACCCTCAACTCCCCCTCTTCTTGCTTTCCCTCTTGAGGTTTCCTTTTTCATGCACCTTTTGTTTCCCCTACACGTGAGTCTTTTCGGCTCGGGATTTACTCCCAATCGTGTAGCTGTTATTGGCCTCCCTTTTTCTTCGGTGTCGGCCAGGGTCTTTCCACAGCCCTTTTCCGTTTTAGATGCCCTCCGTTTGCGTACGGTAGACAGTTCGTTCTTATTGGGAGCCTCACACCCTTTTTGTTTTTTTTTTCGATTTCCCTTGTAGGATTCTCTTCACTTTCCTCCGAACGTGGACATTGATTTTCGAACCCCATTGGTAGAGGGGCCGCCCCCCTCTCTTTTCTTCCCGTAGTTTCTTTCTGTCCTTCCTTTTTTTTTTGTCCAGACTCTCCGGTTTTTTCTTTTTTTCCCTTGCCCACCCCAGGATAGTTTTTCAGTTCCTCTTTTGAGGTAGTTGAGGCGGATCCCCCTGTCCCGAACCCTCCTTCTCTCAATGGAAATTCCATTCCTCCATTCTCTCCTCCACCACAAAAAGTTGTCAGTCCCCCCCTTTCTGAATTGTCTATTCCCCATCACCAATTAGTCTCTCTTCCCCTCACTTTAGCGTTTCTCCTGGGTCCCCTCCTCCCTTTCTTGTCCCCGTTGAAGTAGTGATTGTCTTCAACAAAGATCCTTTTCCCCCTTCTTCCTCCCCTTTTCAATTTTTAAACAGCCTCTTCTGTCCAATTTCTCTTTTTTCTCCCATTTTCTCCGATGCCTTCCAGGTCCTCTATTCTTTCCTGGCAAGTTTGACTTGGCCCTTCCTTGCTTCCTTCAACTCATACCACTCCTTTTTGTAGGCCTTCTTCTTTTTTTCAGCTTTCCCCCCTCAGTCTAAGTTTGGCCAGTGCGCCCAAAATTCCCCTCCTTTCTGATTCGTGCCCCTTAAAACTTTCTTTCGGTGAATTCCCGTGACATTCCGACATACTTGAGTCACGTTAGCTTTTCCCAGCGCCTTTCTTTTTTGTTCTCCCTCTCCCATTCCCCCAACTCCTCCTGTACATGACATGTTAGCTGTATTACTCTACTACCATGTAGTTCTTGGGCCCTTGTTTTTACTCCGTCCTCGAGGATTGCATTTCCTTGATATATTCGGAGATTTTTTCTCTTATACCCTCTCCTACTCTTTTTCCGCTAGAGGTTCTCCCTTTCGGAGAGACAGTGCCTTCCTTCCTTTATGGGAAGTTCGGTCATTCTCCTTCCCCCCTCCCTGGTGCCGTTTTTCCGTCTCCCCAATTTCCCTTCTGCTCAAATTGACTTCTATCGTATTCTTTTTTCCCACTTTCCTCCTCTTTCGTTTTTCTTCTCCCGTGGGCCTCTCCGCGACTTTTCTTTCTCCCTTTTCCTTCCTGCTTTTCCTTCCCCTTCCCGAATTTCGGTTTCGCCTTTTTAGGAGACCTGAGGGCCCTCTTTGCGACTCCTCGCTGGCCCGTCGCCTTTTAGTAGCTGGCGGAGTCACCCCGCCCTCTTTTTGTTGGGAGATGTTTTTTTGGTTCCTGCGGTACTCACACTACTGCGAACTCTTTTTTCCTCCTCCCCTGCTTTTGCCTCTCGCGGGTCCCCATATGCTCCTCCCTGCCCGCTTGGTCCCTCCACGAACCCGCTCACTTTTTTTCGTGATGCTTCTCAAATGTCCTGACAGTTCATATTTCAGCTTTCTTCTGTTATCTTCCTCTGTTTCCCCAGCGGCGTTTCACCTCATCCAGGGAAAATCCACATCTCTTCCTTTTTTTCTCTTTCTGAACGAACACTTATTGTGTGACACCCCCCAGGTCGGCCCCCTACTCAACTCCTCATCCTTAGGCTTTTTTCTTCCTAGTTTTTATTCGATGAGTCTTTCCCTCCCCCAGATTCGATTCCCCTTCCCTAAAATCGTCCCACTCCCTTCTCTATCTCTACCGTCTTTTTACCACACAATAGAGACCTTCCTGAGAGCGTCTAGTTCGTCTTTCTCTAACCACCGTCTCAACAAAAATGCTGAACTCTTTTTCTCCACAGTCTGCTTTCATCCAAACATAGTTTTCCTGTCCATCACTGATGCTTGCCCCCCTTCGACTTTCCTTTCGGGCTCTTTCAACCATTATGATTCCTCTTTTTGATGTCTACCCAGCTTTCAGTTAGGTTTATTTTTCCCCCTGGCTACTGGGCTGCGAGTATGTTTTCTTTCCTGACCAGGTTTTCCTTCTCTAGGGGTGTCTTGGGTTCATTCCTCGTATTCTTGTGGGGCCAGGATGTGCCTTTTTCCTCTCTTTTCCCTCATTTATAGGTGTCTACAGTTCACTCTTTTTTTTCCCCCTCCGGTTCATCCCCCGACAACTTTTCGAGTCTCTTCTTCTCTCCTATGTGCCTTTTCACAACGTCCTTCTTTCGTGGGTCCTCTCCCCCCTCTTTCCCGTCTTTTTTTTTTTTTTTTCCATTGATTCACTTCCCCGTGATGGCCTGCACATCAGCATCTTTTTGCAACTTGACGGGGCCGGGCACACTCAATGTTTCGTCCTCCCTTTCCGTGCTGAAGTGGCTCAGACTTTTTCAAAGGCTTTGCTTCCCCCCTTCTTAAGTTTTTTTTTTTTTTTTTCCGCGGTACGCAAGCCCCTCCAAGTTTGTGAGGCCCATCCTCGATCTGCCGAACGAGGGCGTAAAGGGAATCCTCTTGCGCGCTTCGTGGGAGGTAACTTAACTTTCCCCCCAGCTCCTGTTGCACCGAAATGCGTCCTTTTCTTTGCTGTCCCTCGAGACTTTCAGGTTTCGCCCTCTGACAGTCAGAACATCCCTCCACTTTTCCTTTCATTTTTCCAAAGTGAATCTGTCATTCTTCTTCAGCCTCTCTTGGTATGACGGAAGCCGGAGCCTCCGAGGTTCACTTCTGTTTTTCTCTCCGGTTGTTTCCTTTATGTTCCCTCAGCTCCGCAGTCCCTTCCTTCCCTTTGATTTCTCCCCCCCCTCGCTGCACTGTGAGGGATTAAAGAAAGATCGTTTTCACTCATCTTTGACCTTTCCCAAACCCTTAAGCCGTTTTTTCCTTTTTAGTTATCGGTCTCCCCTCCTTACTCCTGCTCTATGCTCTTTCTTTTCCCTTTCCCTTTCCCCTCCGGCTCGTTTCAAAGAACTCCTTTCTCCCGGTCCTGGTCGGTCAACCGTTCTTCCCCTTTCTTTCTCCCCTCCCACCTCTTCTCCCTCTCTTTTTCTTCTCTTTAGACCTATGGGACCAGCCCTTTGTCCGATTTTCCCTCGTGGGTGACCAAGGTCCTATTTACTCTCCTTCTAGCCATGCGGGTTTCCTATGGGGGTTCTCTTCCCCTTTTTGTTCCTATTGTTGCGGTTTTCCGTACCGCCCTTTCCTTTCTTCTCTCCTCGTGTTTTTTTTTTTTTGCGAATCAGATACTCCGGGCGATTCTTCCCCCCCTCCCCCCCCTTCCCCCGTTCAACAGCCTGTGAGAGCATCTCTGGGTGGGGGGGGTGTTTGTTTTTTTTTTTTTTTTTTGCCCTCCGTAGGTTCCCTTCCCCCTTCTTCTCTTTCGGCCCCCACAGAAAGATTTCTCTTTTTTCTCCAGTTTCCCAATTTCTCCTGGTAGTTCTGGGCTGACCCCGGGGATTCCACTATCCTTTACCCCCCTTCCTCCAGACCTGCGCTGTCTTCTTTTCGTGGATACTGAATCACTTCTTTCCATTAGTGGGATTTCCTCTTTATAAAGTCCCCTCCCGATTGTAACTATGCTACCGAAGCATCGCTTCTTTTGTTGAGCACACTTTCCTATCGTGTTTGTCTTTTAATAGGCTCTCCCTTTTCTCATGTAGTAATTTCGTAGATCTTCCTCCAAATTCTTAACCTTTTCCCCATCCTCCCGGACTTCGTCTCTCCGTTACTTGTCTCCTTCTCCTGGCACCCTTCTGGTTGGATGATGTGCCAAGTTAGGGCATAACCTACGCTTCCGGGCACCAGTTTCCCCTCATCGGGAACACAGTCCTCTCGTCCTTTATCGTCACCTTCCCCCCCTCACCCTCTGGCGTCCTGGCTCCAGGGAGGCACTTGAGTGCCTTCCTCTGGGGCCCCCCCCGCAGTTATGTCCTCGAGGAAACCCCCTCTCTTTTTTCTTTAAGCCCTTTTGAGAGAGGAACTTTTTCTTTCGGTTTAGACTGGTCAGGTCTCTGATCCAGCTCCCCTTTCCCCTGTTCTGTGCCTTTCTTTCCCTCGTTAGCCCTGGAGTTGAATTCCTACAGAATGTGATCTGTCCCCTGTCGATTGTCAGGACCTCCCCTCTCTCTTCGGCATTTGGCGTCCCCTCTCTCGTACTCTGGGGGTTCTTTCCCCCCTTGTTACATCCTTTTTGAGACCCTTTCATCTGTAGGCCTCGTGTCTCCCATGCAACGGTTCGGCCATGTATCTCTTGTATGCACAGACCCCTCAAAATCCTTCCCCTTCGCACCGACTCCCTTTCCAAGAACTTTCTTCTCCTCCCCACTCCCCAACAGGGGCGCACAACACGTCTCATGTTCTTTGAGATCAGAACTTTCCTGTTGCACGTTCCTCTTCAACCACGCCCCCCTCTAGGTCTTTCGCTCTTCCAAGCCTTTCCCCCCTTCTTTTTTCTTTTTTTTTTCTTTTCTCCCCCCCCCCTGGAGATCTTTTTTACCGTTTTTTTGTGCGGTTTTCATACCCTCGTCTTTCCGAATCTTCCCCGTTTTTTTCTTAGTGTGCACGGAGCTTCCGAAGAAGGAGACTTTTTAATCTTCTTTTGTCCTATGCTGCTCCTTCTCTCATTCTTGGCGGCACCCCCCCCCCCCCCCTTCTCAGGCTGTCTTGGTGTATATCCTCCACTAGCAGGGCACGTGACCCACCGGTTACCCAGAGCCCCTTGATTTTGTTCGATCCCTTTTCTTTTGTTGGAGGGCCTTCTCACCTCTACCTTTACCAGCTCGGTGGGCTTTTTTTTCTTTAAGATTCTCCAAGTTCAATATTGCCCTTTTCCTTCTCCTTCTCTCTCGCTACTTTCTTTGGTCGGTGCTCTGTCTTTGATGAACTCTTAAGGAGAGAGAGTTTCTCTTTGTTTTAAGGATACTTCTCTAGTTGTCAGTCCGGTTCCTCGTATGTGTTCTGGGTGGTTTTTTTTTTTTTACCAGAATTTTTTCACAATAACGGCTCCCCGGGAAATAAAGTCCCTCTTTTGCCGACGTAGCTCCGACCGGCCCCGCCTCTCCTCTTTGTTCGGCAGGAGGGAGGATCTCTCTCTTCACACGATTGTTGGACTTCAGGCCGGTTTTCAACGGCATAGCGATCAAAAGTGCTTGACTGGGCGAGTCGTGTTCAGTACTTGAGCAATTAACTGTCTTACCCAGTACTTTATGTTTCAGCGACTCTCCAGTCCAGGATTATCCATCTTTTTCTGTGTGAAATTTGTCTTCTTAGCACTCCTGACTGCTTTCCTCGTTGTCCCTCATTGTTCTCGGACCTCCGGAAACGCCTCCAGTCATGGAGTTTCTTCTCTTCCTTCTATCTAGTTCCCCAAGTTTAAGTGGTTCCCTTTCGAAACGATAAAACGTCTTTCCGTGAGTTGAACTTGAGTTACAATCGCCTCCCCGCTTTTCCTTCTGGCGGGCCCGTCGTCCCCTCTCTCCAATAGTTTGCCCCCCCTTTTTCTGCAACAAGATTGTCTTTCCCCCCTTGAAGTTTTTTTGATACCATGCCAATCCTTCCTAATTTTTGGCTCCTTTCCTCGCGAATCCCGTGCTTTATTATTCCACCCTTTCCTCATCCTAAGCGGGGTAGACTCTGGTTTGGCTGGGTCAGGAGGCGCCCGGACCTTTTTCCAACCTTCTCTTCTTTCCTATTTAACAGGGCATTTACAATCGCGGCTTGAATTTCTTCGTTTTTTCTCACCTCCCCTTCCCGGACCCCCCTTCCGTCCCATTTTTCAGTCCCCTGTTGTAAACTCGAGTTTTTCACCCTCACCCCTACACCCCCCCCAGTGATTTTCCTTCCCCCTCCTTTTCAGCTGAAGGTCTCCCCCCGCCTGCTTTGAGTGGTCTTTCCTGAGACTTCCTTTTTCCTATGCTTGGTGAGGGATCGAGAATTTTCCTTCTGGACCCAGTGAACATTTTCCATGAGCCTCTGGGCTGGTTTGGATACCCCAACAATTTTCTCTCTTCTTCTTCGTTTAAGATCGGATTGCTGTTACCGTGGTCACTCAGCGGGAGCGTTGAATTCCGGTGTTTTGCCCCCTTCAGACTTTGCGTCCTAATCCCCCCGAATCGTCTTTTGGTAAGTCCCCTCTTCCCCCGCCCCCTTTTGTGTCGAATACAGTTTCCCTGTCTGGCGGGCTTTCCCTTGTTGGACCCCCTGGCACCCCCTTTTGGAAAACCCTACACGTTCCCCTGAAATTTTTTTTGTCGTAGATACGCTTTCTTCTCCCTACCGGTTCTCCTCCCCACCCTGCTGACGGTTGTTTTTCATCTTAATAGCCGAGTCCTCCGCGATTCTTCCAGTCTTTTTGTGTCGTAAACCGCTGCTCCTGACAGTCTTTTCTTGTTCGTTTTCCTTGCCCCCCTGACACACCGAGAGGTTTTTTCAGCAGAAATTTCTGGGTCCTCAAGTTTTTTTTTTTTGTCGTCCCCTCCGCTAATTTACCCTTCCTGGTTTTAGTTGGAGCCTCTCTGCGTCTTCCTGACTTTCCGCGTTCTGCCCACTCCTCTCCCCCTCCGTGGTATGGGTGACTCCTCTCCTCCCCATTGGACTTGCCACCATCCTTCCTTGCGCCGGATCGATCTCACCAACGAGATGCTCTCCGATGTGCTCCTTCCTTTCTTTGATGCCTTCACGTGTGTCTCCCCAAGAATCGCCTGGGCGGTCTTGAGGACTTTGCCCTCGCACGTTTTTCTCCTTTTTTTTTGTTCCTCTTCTTTTTTTTTTCCCAAAGTTATGAATTCCGACCGCTTCGTTTTTAACTCCTTCTTCCCCCTCCTTTTCAATGGTCACGTGATCCCGTCTTATTCCATCAACCTTTTTACCAATTTCCCCCTCAATCGTTGGAGGTTACACCCAATCGCTTGTAATTAGGTTTTTGTGCCTGGAGACTCAGGGGCTGATATGTCCTTCTTTTCCTCCTGGGTTCCTTCTGTATTGTCGGTTTTCCTCAAGCCTCCACCACGC
>Ga0179593_1236853_pt1 | contig 16339 bp, 21 predicted proteins | sample CZODoug2_1_08_16_FD_185931 | JGI IMG/M metagenome (GOLD analysis project Ga0179593, IMG submission 185931) | Vadose zone soil fungal communities from Angelo Coast Range Reserve, California, USA - CZODoug2_1_08_16fungal (PacBio error correction) | ecosystem: Environmental > Terrestrial > Soil >... | reverse complement strand
TTCCCTGGACATTTCCACACTTCTCATCCCCTCTCTTCCACCCCCTTCCCCCCCCAATTGTTCGATTGTGGCGGCTCCCCTTACTGGCCTTCCAACTTTGTTCTTAAAAGACGTTGACTCCCGCCGGTCTTTCTCTTTCGTGTCCGGACGCGCCGGCCCCCTAAATTTTCTTCTTTTTGCGCTTTCCTCCCTCCCCGGGGTTTCTTTGCAGCATATGTGATTTTTTTTTAATCCATCTTTTGCGTAGGATTGCCTCCTTTACGGGTTCATTCCCCCCCCCTTTACTGCAATAATCCTCTTACCCATTGTTCCTTCCTAGGTTTTTCATCTTCTCCCTCCCATGGGATCCTGATAGATGGTCGAATACGCACAGCTCAGGATTGCTTTCTTCTTATCAGTCCGCTCGGCTTTGGACTCTTTTTTTTACTCAGTCTCTGTCGTCCTCCTCTGGGAACCCCATTATTATTTCGTTACACGACGTTTTCCCACCCCCTTCTCGCACCCTGTTTCAACCCTTCCAGAGCCCCAGGACGACTCCCCCCGCACTGACCCACCTTTTTTGAGGGTACGTATCATCGGCTTTTCTTCTCCTTTTTTTTATTTCGTCGTGATTAGTATCCCTAGTTCGGTGTTTTCTCCCCAGTTCTCCTTATACTGTCCGATAGGAACTCCTCGGTCCCTTTTGCCCACTAATCCGGTTCCCTCTTTTAACCCCCCCCCTTGGCCCCTGGGCGTCTCACCGTAAGTTGACCGTTTGCTTCTTCTGCTTGTGCCCAAACATCTTTGTTTTCCTAACTTTTATGCTCTTTCTTCGAGCGATTGTTTTTCTTCAGCCCTCGTGCTGACCTTTCCCGTAATCCCGGCCAACCTTCATCGATGTTGGTCCCCACCAACATCGGAACCCCCCAAGCCCTCATTCCCCCCCTTTCCCTAAGTTCCCCCTTTCTCCGAGTCAAGGTTTCCCCCCCAATGTTTTTTTCACCTACGGCTGGGAGTTGCTTAATCTCTTTCTTATTTCTTCTCACCGCACCACGTCATGTAAGCCCTTTGATTGCTGTCCCTCCCTCTTTGCCCCTCCTGTCTAAGCAACTTCTAATGGGCCCCCGTTCAACAAGGAAGTACCACAAACACCCTTGCCTTTTCTTTCCGCCGACCCCTCATTTAAACTTGTCCTTTGTCTTCTTTTGATTCAACTCCCTCCCTTAGGGTTGCATCTCCGCTCTATACCTTTTTCCCCTGACGAAACACCTCCCCCAATCTCACCTGCCCCTTCCTTCCAAAGGGAAGCTGTTCCATGGTCTCGTTCATTTGCCAAAGGGACCCAGCTTCTTCTTCCCTTGAGTCCCCCAGAGAAAGTGCCAGCCGCATTTTGATTCTTTCCTTGTTACAGTGGTGAATTTCTCCTGTTTTGATGATTTTCTTTGATCTGGTCTTCCTTTTTTGTCTTTCCTTACTTATCTTGGGTGTTTGTCATTTGTTTTAGTTCTCTTTTGTAGAATGTTCTCCTATATCTTCCCCCCTGACATTCGGCATCATAAGTCATGCCGTTTTGCGGTTTCCCGATGTGTTTCTTGCTCCCCTCCCCCTGTTCTTTCTCGCCACTGTTTCCCAGTCCTTTACTTACCGGGTATCTTCGTACCTTCCGGGCCTTTGTACATTCTACTTTTTGCCCCCCCCTGGTTTTTCCCCCTGACTGGATCCAAACAGTCCACGCCAAATTTCTGTCTTTCAATTAAGTCCAGATTCAAGTCCTTACCAACCCCCCTCCCCCTCACTACGGCGGTGCGATCCTTCACCAAATACCCTTCCCCCTGACGCGCGCTCTTGGACCACACCTCTTCCCGGGACTCGTGGTGACGGTGGTAGTTCCCCGTCGAATTGTTAATTTTTCTTCTTTCAAATGGGCCAACTTTTCATGAGCTTGGCGGCTTTTGCGGTCCACAGTTCCCTTTTTCTTCTATGTAACCATGAAGAAGCTTTTTTCGTTTGAGCTCCCCTGAATTTGTGCTTATGCTCGATGTCCGGCCCGGAAGTCCAGCCCCCCCGTATTCCCTCCCCAGTCCAGGTTAATCTCTCCGAGATCCCCTCGTAGTTACCTTTGCTCTCAACTTTTCCTTTGTTCTTCTCTTCCCCTCGGGGTCTTTTTTCAAATTTTTGAGTAAAAAGTCTTGAGCCTTTCTCTAGCTTTTTTTCCCATGGTTTTCCTTTGAATTGGTTCTCTGTGTCCATGTTCCCTTTTACGCCAACCCCTTTTCCCCGTTTTTCAACAGACTACATGGACTGCTAGTTTGGAAGTGTATTTTTTTAACAACCGTTGTGATCATTCTCTTTTTTCGAGGGACCCCGGCTTCGCCTCAAGTCGCTTCCCCCCCTTACCATTTGTTTTGCTCCGCCGATTTCTGATGTTTCCCAATTCCCCGTTTTTGATTTCCCTTCCCCCAGCCGGAGAGGCCAACTCGGTGTTTTCAGGCCCGGTTATCTTTCCTAGAGGCATTTGCCTCGCTGACAGCTCGTCCCGTTCCAAGTTCCTTCAACAATTGCTCCTCAGTTTTAATACAAGGCCAATACTTTCATTCTTCCCCCTTCTTCTTCGTCTACCCGGTTTTTTTTCTTCGATCCCACCCCCCCAAAAAACAAACTTTGCTAACCAGATTCCTTTTTACTCTTTCGTCTCGGTGAACCAGCTTCGTTTCCCCCCGACCCTTTAGCTCCTCCCCCCCTCTTGTGGCTCCCGATCGAAATTACAAGTTTATATTCTTTGCCCGGACTTGCCTCTTGAGCTTGTCTTTCTTCCTCGCTCAACACCAAGCATTACAGTCCAAGCCAACTTTTCTGAACAATTCTGTGTTTTTTTAACCCCTTCCACCTTGTTTCTCCCTCTTGACAGGAATGATCTCTATTAACTTATCAAACTCTCTCTCCCTACCCTCAACAATTTCTCTAGCAGGTTACACTCCCCTATTCCACCTGTGAGCTAGTTCCAGATTTGTTAACCAATCTCTTTTATTCGGTTTGATCTTGTTTTCTCGCTGCCCGTTAGTATTTTTTATCAGGTTGTCACATGGTCAACTTTCTTTTACGTATTTGGTGGAACCCCTCCCCCCCCTTCTGGTTTCTTTTGCTTCCCTGGATTTCTTCACTCACCGGAGGGTCTTATGCAACGTCCTTCCCAGTTGTCCTCAATCCGCCACCAATTTCCTATGAGACTTCGCCTTTTCTCCCCTCTTCTCTCAGACTCTTGTTCCTTTCGGTATCCATTTAGCTCCCAGTTTTTTGATCTGGCCGTTTAGGAGTCGCTCTTTGTTACGCTGGGTCTTTCTCATTATAACAAACTCCGACGCCACGAAAATGAAACCCCCCCCCACCAATTCTTCCCCCAGGGCTTTCCCCCCCTGGCCAAAAACTACCCATATGATACCTTCCCACTTTTCTTAACCCCAAGGACTCCTCCCCAGAATCTTCCTTTTTCCGGTTTTTATCTTTCCCCCTTTGGCTCTTACTCTAAGGCCTACCTTGGTCCGGTCTTTCTTTGATCCATTGACCCCCCCGGTAGGCCCGGCTTTTCTTTCCTGATTTGCCTGTTCTCTTTAGTTGAGTTTTTTCTTCCCCGCAGATCGAGTTTGAGATTCCCTTTTTTTTTTTTTTATTTTTTCCATTCTCTCCCAGGGGTCCACAGAGTCCGCTCCCTGTTATCGCAAGCCGGACTTTGTTTTTAAAGAAGGGTGGTCAAGTCTTTTTTCCCTCGTAATCGCCTTTCTAGGGGAGTTTTTTGTTCAAGAACGCGTTCTTCGCATTGAAGGGTTTTTTGTCTCTTACCCTATTCCCCCCTCCGCAAACCCCCTTCGCGTAATCAGTCTATTTTCTGCCCATGTTTCTCTTCTTACCCCCTCGCGTTTTTCGTCCTTTTTCTTCTTTTCTGTTTTTTTGAATCGTTTTGCCCCCGATTTCTTTCCATTTAGTGAATTCACGGTACTTGTGAGATGTCCACCGCTCGTAATTTTCCTTTCTTCTCGCCCCCTTTATTTCTACACTTCGATAGCCCGCTGGCCCCTATCCGCTTCCTTTTCGACCACTTTAGCTATCCCCCGGTTGGAAAGTTTGCTTACTTTTGACAAAGAAACTCTTTTAGTTGCCATTCCCTACGTACGTCAGTATACCTTTTGTCTTAAAAGCCCACTAGGTTGATGAATTGAATTCTCAACCCTTCATTTCCCCATTCATCTTAGCGAAATTTAAATGTTTCGTACCCGCCCTACTCCCGAATTTTGAAGCTCTCTTTGAGTCGCTTTGTTTTTCTTCTTGAACAGGATATGTCCTTGTTTTTTTCCGCCTTGGTCCTAATCCATGTTTTTTCGTCGCGTCTCCCCTCTTCCTTGGTCGCTCGATTCCCCTCCCTTCTCCGTCAGTCCTTTTTTTTCCTCCATTCTTTTTCTTCGAACATCTCTCGATCCAATTGTCTTCAACGTCTAGAGCTTCTTGTCGTATGTTCTGCCTCTTTTTGATCTCATCCCCTTGTGACTAGTTGATGTCCCCCCTCCTTCCTCTCAGCCCTTCCCCAATCAGGACAATAGTCTTTCCCCCAAAAGACCATGGTACGTGCTTCCCTAGAATCCCCTCCCCTTTTCATTTTTGGCACGGATCTTCACTTCCCCGCCTCCTTCGGTTCTTCTCGTTTTTTCCTCCCCCCACCCTGTTACCCACTTTTCTTTAAGCCGAAACTCGCTGGTCGGAAACCAGTGGGGCCCTTGACATATTTGAGGAATTTCCCCTCCCTTCCTCTATTCTTTTTTCCGAATTCATACCTTTTGTTGTTCTTCAGAGTCACCTTCTTTTTACCTAATTCCATCCCTTCTGGTCACCACCATGGTACTCCTCTGAAGAGGGGAGTTCGGAACTGAAGGTTTATCCCCCTCTTTTGTGTTTCACCCCAAACATTTTTATGGAGTTAGCCCTCCGGTTTTGACTATCTCTTTATCCCTCTCCTTGCAACCCTTTTGAACAACTATCTGCTTATTTTCCTCCCTTCCCCTGTTTTCCTTTTGGACCCCTTCTTATCCTGATTTTTTTGCGAATTTTTACTCCTCTCTCCCTTTTTCCATACCTCCCGCACTCCATTGGATTTCCTGTCTGCCCCATCTGTTTCCCTTTCTCAGTACCCCCTTTTGAAACCAGCGCCTACTTTGCTATACCTGTTTTTGAGTTCTCAGACTCCCTACTCATCTGATTTTTTGTCCCGCCCCCTTTTCCTGTTTTTTGTTTAATCGCCGCCCCCTTTCCTAGACATCTCGGGACACTATATTGGATTTCCGCCTCTATCCCGTCCAACTTCCTTCTTTCTCCTTTTTTTTTTCATTCCAGCCCAATACCCCCCTTAATCCTCCCCACTGCCCTTTCTGCAAAAATTCTGTGTTGTATGCCCCAGGTTCTATATGGAACGTTGGGGGTTTTTCTCGGGATAAAGTAGTTTCACAAATCGTTTTGTTTCCCCCCCGTATTGAGGTACGTCTCATCCCCTTAAGAGTTGACGGCTTTCCCTTCTCCCCTCCTTCTTTCTTTTAAAAGGTTCCCCCCCCCCGATGTCCGTAGCCACAGTAAGTTCCGTCCAGTGCTCTTCTGGGACCCTCGCTACGATTTCGTTCCTACCTTTTTTTAGATCCCCTGTCTGGCCTTCTCTTTATCTCCTTTAGGATACCCGACCAGGAACTCGGGGCCAATCTCGCTGCCCCCCAACGTGGCAACAACCACACCCTCCCTATTCCCCTACGTTTGAAAAACGCATAGAGGTACAGATTTCCCCCTTGCACCCTCCCCCCCCACATCTCTTTCTTGGTTTTCTTCCATTACTTGTTTGGTCCTTTTTCCCCCCGAAAGTTTTCATGGTCTTCCCCTCGTTGCTTTTCTCAACCCTCGTGGAATTTCAATCCCGCTCCTTTCCCAACCCCCCCCCTTCCCCCCTTAGGAAACCAAACCATTCCGGGCTTTCAGCTTCCGTTTCGCACTAACCCCTTTTCTTCTTTTCTTTTTGGTCACCTCAGCAAATCTCCATCCCTCCTATTGGCCATAAGTCCAGCCTCCTAAAAGTAAAAGGTTCTCACGTGTGACCCCGCGACTGCCGACGGGCGCCAGTTGCATGTCGACTTGTGCACCCATGCAATGTCAGTCTTTTCCCTGTTCCGATTTGCCACCACTCCTCGGAACAGTTCCACGCATCTATCCTTTGTTGTCTAATTTCTTCCTCGGCTCCTGGTGAGGGCTTCGCTTATTTTCACTGTTGCGCGGGCAGGGCCGTTTTTTGTGCTTCTCTTTTTCTTTTTAGGTTTTCCTCTGCTTTTCCTTTTGCTTCTTGAGCGATTATCACACTTCTTCTCCCCCCACCGCCCTCCCTCGTTGATTATGGTCTCTGCTTAATCCATTCATAGTCTGAGAGAGGGTTCTTGATGACTTTTCCCTTTCTATCCTTTTGCGCCCTGTCGTATTTTTTCCCAGGTAGTTGATAATCTTTTTTTACACTGAATGGACATGCCCACGCCCTTCCAATTTTCTTTCCCAAAATAACATCAAGGTTTTCCCCCCCCTCGAAAACGTATTCAGGGACGGTAGAACCCCCTCCCCCCCCCCCTTTCCAGCTTCTTTTGTCACCCCCCGTTTCCTTTTTGATTACTTTTTTTTTTTTTCTCCTCGCTGGGTTCAGTATACAATGTGGCCCCCGGTCTTCCTCGAGATTTTTTTCTGTCACCCCCCGTTTAAGTCCCCCCCCCCCCCCTCCTCTGTTCTTTTCTTTGGATTTAATGAATGGTCTTGGTTGGAATGCTCCCTTGTCCTTCCCGGCCCTTCCCATATTTCACATCTCAGTTTGCCCTTTGACATTATCTGACCCTATTTTCCTGTTCCTGCCTTCTTTTTTTCGTGACCCAGTCACCTTTTTCAGTGCAAGTTATGGTCCGTCAGTCTTTGCTCCCCAGGGTTTTGGTAAGAGGTCTGCTTTTATCCCTGTCATTCGTGAACCCCTCCGGACACTTGCTTACCAAACACCGCCTGCCTCCCTCTAGCTGCCAGGCCTTCCTGTTTTTTTTATTTCTTCTGTTACTAACCGTTAGCCGGTTACTTCTGCCCCCTTGGCCCTTCGTTAGTGGCCTTTTGGTCTTTACCCCCATTTTGTGCTCCCTCCGGAGATCGAGGGACACCATTGTATTCTCTCCAGCCGCTTCCCTTCCCCTCTCTGTTCCTGTCCTTTCTTTTCATACTTCATCCCCGTGTTGACAGGCGGACCACTTTTTTAGCTACCACCCTCGGGTCGGACTTTTATCGCTTCAGATCTTTCTTTTTTCGCTAACCCCCCCCCTTTGTGTTTTTCCTCCTTTTTCCATCTCCAAATCTTTTCCCCTTGTTTTCCCCCCCCCATCCATCTTTTTCTTTCCTTTTTCTCTTTCCCGTCTTCCCCGTTGTGGGCGTCGAGTACCCATTATTCCCCATTTCCTTCCTGAACCCTTTTTCCCACCGCGCTTTCAAGGTTTACCCCATCTTCCCTTCACGCGTGAGTTTTTTTTACAAAAGGTCACATTCTCCCTCCCCCTTACATCGTCGGATCGACCTTCAAAAGTTTCCGTTCCCCATCTTTTTTGCTAATTTTTTTCCCCCCTTCCTTCACACCAAGCCAGGACCTGCACCACACTTCCGTTTTTTTTCCCCTCTGAGTAGGGTAACTACTCTTCCCCTGTGAAGGTTGGAAAAGACTTCTTTCGCTTCTCCCCGTTTTCCCACATTGATAAAGGAACCCCTTCGTTCTCTTTTGAGTTTTTCTCTCCCCCCTTTTTTTGTCCCTTCCTTTAGGGGTGCCTTTAAGCCCAGGTTTGTTCGACCTTATCTTTTTCCTCTTAGTAGACTTTTTTCCTCCCTGGGTGTACAAGTCCTTACTCTTAATTTTTCAACCTCCATTTCGGTTCTTTTGCTTCCCGTCCAGTGTGCCTGCCCCCTCGAGGGTATGACATTTCCGTTCCTTCCCCTCCCAAAACTTAGAATGAGTAAACGTCTACTCTTTCCAACCTGTCTTACTCTTTCTTCCTTCCCCTTTTCAGAGTCACTCGGAAGCTGCTTGTCGTTTTATCTTTGGGATAAGATCGGGATTATTCTCAAATCTTTTCCCCTTCCCACTATCAAACCAACCGATAATTCCTCCCCCCCCAAAGCTTGCTTATTCTTGCAACCTTCTCTAACCCATCCTTAAGGCTCCAACGTTTCACCCGGTATGTATCCCTACCCTCATCTGAGTTTTTCTTCTTTCCTACGGCCCCGGTTTGGAAGTCCCCCAGATCATTCCTATTTGGAGCCTGCTCTGCACTCCCTGCCTCCCTTTCTACATTTGGAACTTATTTTCTTTTTTTTTCCCTTTTGTGTAGTTGAGTCGTCTTCGAGACCGGCTCATTTTCGATCTTGTGGAGTTGAGCAAAAATCCCCCTGGAACCTCGTCGGTAATGCTTTCCTTCGTTGATCCTTCCCCTCCCCCCTTTAATTTTTTTTCTTTGTTTTCCCTACCGGTGTTAAATTTTGTGGGAACTTCTGATCAGCTTTCCTGTGAGGTGAGGAACCCGCCCCTACTTTTGTTTGGTTGTACCCTTCTCTTCCCCCCCCCCCCTCCACCAACTCTTTAGTGTTCAGGCCATTTAGAGTTTCTTCATGCGTTGTTTTTTTTTTTCCTTGTTATGATTTCTTCCCCCTGTTTTGTTCCTGCTGTTTTTTTTCCATCGATTTTAAAAGCGTTCCTTCATTTTCCTCCCCCCGTGAGAATGAAAACCTCCCATTTGAAGGACAGGTCTATCGCCACGTATGACCTCCTCGTAGTTCTTTCTCTCTTCCCTGCAGCACTTTTCTCCCGTATTGCTTATTCGCCCCTCCGTTTTGAAAGGTTTCCTCGGCCGGGAGTATTTTCTTTCTAATTACCCACCTTCGTCTCCTCTATTTATAGCGACAGTGACTCGTTTTTTTCCCCCCATTTGTTTTCTTTTCTCCTTGATCAACTTTCATACCCCCCTTATCCTTTTCCGCAATTAATGATAACGACCCCCCTTTGCCCAGTTAGTGATGTCGAGTCCTCTTTTTTGCTCTTTTCGAACACGTCTTTTCTATTGATTCAGAAATCTTGGACCTAATAAAATTTTTCCCTCTCTTCTTCAGAGTAATTGTAGTCCCCCCCCTCCGAGAGTTACGGACTTTTCCCCTCCCCCCATGCTTTTTTCTTATTCGACCCCCCCCCTTCTCGCATTCTAGACACAGGCTTTTTCCCCTTCACTTTTTTTTTCGTCCCCTCTGGTTTCCTGATCCATCGTGCATCGTTGATGGTTTTTGTGCACTCGTCTCTACTTTCCAGAGTGCAAAATGTCTTTTTCCAACTCCCCTTTTTCCCCCAGACCTTGTTAGTAGTTTTAACGCTCTCCAACTAACCCCTCTTCTCTACCCCCCTTCCCCCTGACTCAGCCGGCCTTTTTCATCCCCCTTTTTCTTCAATAAAACAGCTTGGAATCCCTACATTTTTCCCCTACGTTCGCCAAGGGTTGAGTTTCCATATGTCTTAAACGGCCGTTAATTCTTTTTCTTTCCTCCCCCTGTTGTTTTTTTCAGAGCTTGTTAACCCCTTTCTTTCCCCCTTTCATCCCCCAAGATGTTTCCCGAACAATGTTTCGACGCTGTGGCTTCTTTCCCCGGGATTTTCCTTTTACCCCCTCTCCTTTTCTTTTCTATCTTAGTGCATTTTCGAGGGTGCAAAATGCCCCATCTCATTGTTTGCTCTGTAAAGTACTCTCCCCCACATGTTTAAGTTGTTTCAATTCAGACTTTTTTAATACCCTCTGAGTTGTTCATCAGGATGGTGATTCACCGGTTGTCCAGTTCCATCCCCCACATTAGGCCCTGCTCTTGAAAAGCTTGCCCCCCCTTGAACCCCTTTTTTTTCACGACCTATAGACTGTCTTCTACCCTTTTTTTTCGATCAAGAGATGGCGAAGACGAAGGACTTATTTTCCGTCAGTTCAAGCTACTTCCGTCGTGTCCTTGGAATTTTCCCTCTCGGCCCACTTCTTCTTGAGCAGTCTTCTTCACACCCCCCCAGCTTATTGGGTCTTTCCACATCTGGGAATCCTCTCCTCTCTCCTAAATTGCATTCTTTCCCTCCCCCTTCCGAATGAACAATTTGTTGTCGTCTGCTCCATCCTGTCCCCTCTCTGATCCTTTTTTAATTTCTCGTTAACCTATTTCCCTTTTTAGGCGGTATTTTCTGAGTCCTTTACAAATCCTTCTTTGACTATTTTATTTGCCCTAATCCGGCAGACCCTCCCCTCTTTTTAGAGCCAGTATTCCCTTGTTCTGTTTGTTGCTGGGACCAACTTGAGTTATTTCCTCCCTTTGCTGATTTCTAACTGGCCTGTGATCTTTCTTTGTCTTACCCCTCCCTCTTGGCTAAGTCCCCTTCCCCTCTTCTTTCCCAACCCCCCTTCCTCTTTCAAACAATTAAGCCCCCCCCCTAAATTCATGATCCACCTGACCCCCAATCCATCTTAGTTCGGTTAGTCTCCCCCCTTGGCACCACCTCCCCATCTCGGAGCTGGCTAAATTTTTGAGGGGTTTTTTGGTCCTCCATTTTTACATTTTCTACTTTCCTTCGTTGTGGGCTCCCCCCTTCCCAAAGATTTTCACGCGTATCAAGCTAGGGTCAACCCCCCCCTTCACCCCGTCTTCACCCACCCCCCTTCGTTTTTCTCTCGCCCCCCATTATTCTGACCGCCCAATATTGGCCTGGTTTTATTTTTTCACCCCGCCCTTTCACGGCGTCGGATTCTCCTCTTAGGATTTTGGTACCAGCAAGCACACAGAAAGCAATTCGTCACTCATCCACCAGACAAGGGAGGACCATCGAATTGGCCGTCTTTTGTTTTTTTTTTCATAAGCTCCCGGACCAAATTTTTCGGACGGTTCCGAGATCCAACCCAAGTGCCGCTGCCTCCTTTTTAGACCCCTTTTTCTTCTGGCTTTTTACCCTGTTTTCCTGGAGTTCCGGGAGGGTAGTGTATTAGGTTTCTGGCCCCTCTTATATTTTTTTTGGCTTTTTAGTTTTTACTTGAGTTCGTCTTTTTTTTTTTAATTGCCCTTCTCGTACAATGCCTCCTACCCTGTATCCGCGTCTGTTGTATGGAGTCCCCCCCCCCTCCCCCACTCCGAGTTCGAGCTTTTTCCGAGCTTCTATTCAAGGGGATCATTTCGTCAGTTTTTAAGTTCGTGTTCACGTGGTTTTTCCACATATCAGTGATCCCTACTGAACGGGCTCACCCCCCTTAACGAAATGGATGTTCCCCCCCGTGAATCCTCCCGTTACTGACCCTTTGAAAAACGTTCCTTTGCTTGATCCCCAGTCACCCCATCCTGTCCCTCCGCGCGCTCTATCCCCTCCGGCACTGCCCTTGCCGTTTTTTTTTTGCTACTGAAGTTTTTCCCTTTTCTCACTGTGTTCCACGTTTTCAGGCGTTATCTTTTTTTTTCCCTTTACCCTTTTGTGTACCCCCGTTTCCGGATCTTTACCAATACCTCAGCGTGTTTTTTTTTGTCCCTTCCTTATTCTTCTTTTTTGTGAATGTCTTCTAGTTCCTTCCCGCGTCCCGATTTTTCTTCGTGTCCCCCTTGCTTCGATCCGAGAATCTTCTTCTCCTTTTTTTTCCCCCTTTTTGTTGATGAGCTGAACTTGGTCATCTGTTTTCCCCCCCCTTTTTTCCTGACTTATCGGGCTTGGCCTTTTCGTGCCTCCTTGTTTCTTAGGACATTCGCTTTTTCGGGAATTCACCCCTTCTCCTTTGGTGAACCCCTGGACTCTTGGACTTAGTATTTCTTCTTTTCCCTTTTCAGCTCTGATTTCTCGGCACACCGGTTCTCCGCGTGTCCAGTCAATGTCTTTTCTCGCTTACACTGAATCAAGCGGTTCCGCCGGTACACGGAACCGTTTTTTCCTTCCCGCCCCCCCCCTCCTTTTCTCCGGCCCCAAGACTCCGGCAGTTTTCGATCAGGAATGGGCCTTTTTTCGACCTTCCCCTTGTTCCTCTAAAATTTTTTTTCCCCTGTCTAACCTCACTCTCAGTTCCTCCCCTGTCTCTTTCCCGTCTAAGGTGTGGTTTTCCCTCAGTAGTAATTCCTCCGAACAAATGTCCCCTCCCCGCGTTTCCACGCCGCCTTTACAGAATCGGGGCTCTCTCGATTTAGTTGAGCTCCCAAACTTAGCACCTTCCTTTTTACCCACCTCTTTCGCTGGATCGAATTGCCCATTACTGTCCTTCCGTTGCTTGTGCAGTGCGTTCTCCGTACCATCCCCCCCACTCTTGTTCACGATGCCACTTTCGTCTTGTGCCCCTCTTTCCCCCTTAAAGTTTTTTTTTCCTTCCCCCCAAGCAGCTCTCAGGGAAGTGGTCCCCACCCTTTTCTCCCCGACACAGGAGACGTTTTTGATCTGCTCCCTCGTACGAGTCCGTGCCCTTCTGTTGTTCCACAAATTTGTTTTTCCCCCCCGGTTGGGATGTGGACGGATGTGTTTTATAGAATCTCTTTTTTCTTACGTGGTTACCTTTCGTTGTTACATTTTTCCCCTTGTCTTCCATCCCTTATGTGGCCCCCCCCCCCCCTTTCGATTTCGGTTCTTTTGTGCCTCAACCCAGGGGTGAGACTGATTTTCCTTCCACCTTCAAGGTAGACATGTCTGACGACCGACCAACGTCTCCTGATCCCCCCTTAAGATCACCAGCTCTTCTACACCAATTAGTTTTTTTCTACTATTGATTTCTTTCCCTTCTTCCCCTTGATGTCGACGAATTGTTTTCTTCTTTTTCTTGCTCCCTCCTTGTTATAAGATCGGTGAGACCCCTAAGGATACTTTTTCCCAGTCAATAAAATAAAAAAGTTCTTTTACATCAGAAACCAGAGGCGGCCCTAGCATTTCCACTGGAATATAAACAAGCCCCCCAGTCCTAAGGTACAACATGGTACCGAACCTCCTGCTTTTGTGACGCGTATTCCATGCGTTTGATCTTCTGATCCTCCTTTTCCTTCCTCTTTTATCAACTAGCCAGGTATGCCCCCCTTGGTCCCTTCTTCTCCAGCGTATTTACATTTTCTTCAGTTGCAGTAAGTCCCCCTCCGATCAGGTGCTTTTTTTCGTATTCCAGCCTTTGTGCTTGCTTTTTTTTCCCACCCCGTCCCAGGTGTTTGGTAAAGAGACTGCCTCGGCTGGGTCTCAGCCCATTCTAATTTTTACCTTTTTTGGTCCCAATGCTCCCCCTTTTGGGCCTTGTATCACCTTCCCCTCTTGTGAGTGTTTTTACACTCCCAGTCTTGAATTTTTTCTTTCTTTCCCCATCTCCCCCCCTAACCTAATTTAATCCCCCCCTTCTTTTTCGTTTCCTTGATCGTCTTCCCGATTGCTTTGGGTCTTGCTTGCGGTTTTGTTTTTAGTCTTTGGCTCCCTTTACGTTTTCCTCCTTTTTTCCGGGATCCCCCTGTCTACTGACCCCCTTTCTGCATTTCCTTTTGCCGATTCGCCATTATTTTACCTTAGTATTCTGCCCTCATCCGCAGCAATTTTCGTACTTTCCCTTTGACCTAGTTTTTCCCTGTTCAAGCCCAGGATTGAGTTGCCCCCCTGGAAAACTAGGAAACGTAGGGAGAGACGACGACAGTTGAGCAATTTTCGGACCCTCTGTGGTACTCCTTTCTCCCACTCTAACTCCAACATGCCTCTCGCCTTTCCTTTTTATAGTCCCCCATTTTGTCCTCTTCTTTTTTCTTCTTCTGGATTGTGTATTTACAAATGCTCTGATGTTCTACCACTTGGGTCCAACGCCATAAGACTTAGGCGTCCGCGCTTGGCCTCGTTTTTTTTTTCTCCCTCTCTTCCCCATCCCTGCGATTTCTATTCCCTCCCCTTCCTTCGGTATGCGTCGAACTCTCCCGATTCCCCATTTCAGAACAGGTTCTAGCGGGCCAATCAGTTTTTCCACATCGTTGTGACTCTCGTTCATGTGATTGAATATTCTGCTTCCATTTCCCGCGTCCTCGTACCAAATATTTTTTCAACTCCTGCAGAATCCACATTCGTACCGCCCCACAAGTCGTTTCCCTTTTCCTTGCTTTCCCTGAGAAGCCCCCCCCCTCCTTTCGGATCTTCACGTCACTACTCATACCCGACCGGGTCGCTCCCTTTTGTCAATCCCCACTTTTGTGATACTACTGCCACCTCGTTCGTCAAACTTTTTTATGTTGCCCGGTTCCTGTCAATTCGTTCGATTTCCACTACTATCTTTTCCCTCCGGTGTTTTTTTTATAGTCCTCACTTTATGTACACGAAGTGTATATGTCACTCCCCAATTTTTCAGCCAGATTTTGATCTTTCGTTGTGTCATTACGGGTTGTCAATTTTGAAAACGTTTACGCCTTTTGGGTGCATTGAGTTCACTCGAGGTTTGCACCTTCCACAATTTCTTTTCGGCTCGTCCCGCAGTAAAGGTTTTTTTTTCTCCTACCTTTTTTTGGCCTACCCTATTGCTTCTTGCAGAGTGCTCCGCGTTCCCCATCCATCACCTGCCTCGTTCTAGCGTTTTTCAGTTTTTTTTCCAGAAAACCCTGTTATCGCTATTGCTGCACTCCATGGTTTTATCTGTATTTTGAAGCGCCGCCTCCCACCACTTTTCTTCTTCCAGCACTTCCCTCTGCTTCTTTGGAATTTTTTTACCAAGTCTCTCTGCGATTGCTGTTGCCCCCCATATTTTTTTTTTCCCCCCGCCGTTACTGCGCCAGTTTCTTCATTCTCCTGTTTCATTTTTTTTTCACATCCTCCCTCCCATCCACTCCCCTGCAAATTGGTGGTAGTTTCGATCCCCCCTTTTTTCTTTTGAATGGCCTGTGCTGCTTTCGATTTCTAAAGTAGCATTTGACTTGTCCAACTGTTTCCAATTGCTTTGTTTTGACTACCGAGTGGTTTCAGTTTTGTTTGCCAACTAATCGGCACTTCCAGTTTCACCTTCACCAACAATTCTCGCGCAGTAGTTTATCAAAATTTTTGAGCTTTCTTTCCTTTTTCTTCCATACCTCGCGTCTCTCGCCTTCGTGAGAGATTTCTCCTTTTTTCTTCCTGACGGAAAGCCGGAAACCCAACCTCGTCTGTAACTTCACAAACAGCTCGGAACCAACCACGTAACTCCCTTGTCACCCCATGTTGAAGCCCCACCCAAGCACGCCCTTTTTTCTCAACCTTGTCCCACCCCAACTCGCGGCTTTTTTAACTTCATGCGGTCGTATTGTTTCCCCCCCTCCATTTCCATGGTCTATACCTTTTTTTTGTCACCTCACATGAGGCGCCCCGAGATAATACTTCCCCCAAAAAGGGTTAAAACATTAGGGCCTCTCCACCCCCCCACCCCCAGTGGGCTTTATTCCCCTTCCCTGGGAAACTCTTTTACATGGATTTTTCTCCCTGCCATCAAGAGAGGAATCTATCCTAGATTTTGTTTTCTGGGTGAATATCTCCTACCCTCTTCTCCTAACCCCGCCCCTGGCGTAAAAGGGTACTCCGGTGAACCTCCGGGGATGGTTTTCATCTCCAACGCTCCCCCTCTCATTCGGATCGCGGAACGATCCCCATTAATCTGCTCCAATAAGTTCAAGGCATTCTTTTTTTCTGGGTATCTTGGTGACCTTTGGTGTCTACGGTTGTCCAAGTGTTCTTATGTTTTGAGCGTTCTTGTTTTTTCGGATCATTTTCTCTTTTTTTGTGCTCTGTTTGAATGAGTCTCCCTCATCTTCTCAACCCCTTCGAATACTCAGGCCAGACCGCTTTCTTTCTGCCTGTGTGTTCCAAGACATCAGCTATGACGCAGTGTTTATTTCTGTTGATCTGCACCGTGGGGGATTCCCTTAGTTTTTTTTTTCCAGTTCACTTTGGTCCCCCCGCGTTGAAGCACATCTTTTGGACCCTTGGCCCAGCAACGCCCCCCTCACTGGGGTGGCCCCCCCATTGTCCAAGATTCAGGGTTTACAAACTTTCCCTCACAACGTTCCTATCGTAGGTCGTATTTAACAGGCCGTAACCCGCCAACAACGCCCGCCGAATATCCTCTCGGGTTGTTCCCCCATAGTCCATTCGACCTTTGTTTAGTTTTTGGTTTTCTTCAAAGTCATCGAAGGGTGTCTGATTTGTTTTTTTTGGACCCGGTTAATGAGTTCTCTTCTGTATCAACTTTTTCCGGTTCGGGAACAGCCTCCGATGTGTTTCTTTTCTGAATGGATGGTGACTGTAATGTGCACTGGTCCCCCATTT
>Ga0179593_1667341_pt1 | contig 16340 bp, 33 predicted proteins | sample CZODoug2_1_08_16_FD_185931 | JGI IMG/M metagenome (GOLD analysis project Ga0179593, IMG submission 185931) | Vadose zone soil fungal communities from Angelo Coast Range Reserve, California, USA - CZODoug2_1_08_16fungal (PacBio error correction) | ecosystem: Environmental > Terrestrial > Soil >... | reverse complement strand
CACCTTGTTTTCCCCCCCCTGGAGCTGAAGGCAACTAAGGTCTTACAACCTTCCCCCCCTTTTAAGGTGACCACGGCCCCCATTTCCCCTTATTGATTCCACCTTGGCCCATGCGTCCCCTTCCCTTTCGTCCTGCCACAGGCGCTCTCCTCTTTGGTCCCCCCTAATGAGTTCCTGTCCTTTGCCATTGTTTTACGTGACTGCGCCAATATTTTCCCGTCCCCTGGTTGGTGTACCGCTTTTTCTTTCGTTTCAACAGTCCCCTGCTCCCGTTCCTCGTATGGTCTCTTTTCCTACGTCCCTGGCTTTTCTTTCAAAACGTTGTTCCCCTCGGTATTGGAGTCGGTCTTTTTTTTTTTTTTCCAGGTTTCCCCACCACTCTTTTTTGTGTTTTTTTGAACAAATTGCCGGTTGGTGTTCCCCCCATCACCCAAGGAATTTTTTTTGCCCCCTCCCCCCCTCAAAAATGGTTTTCCGTTGCTCCTTGTTGCACCGTTCGAATAAAGCCCTTGGCTTCCCCCAGGGTGGACCTTTTTGCTCCCCATCACTTCTTGTGTTTTTTATGGCATTGTGCTTCCGGCGGCGGGCACAAGTACCTCGCTCCTCCTTTTGACCGCCTTGCACCTGGAGGTTCGTTCGGATTACCCGTGCGGAACCCCTTTTCCCCTTTAACGCAAAGTCCCTTTCTAAGGGCGCGTTTTTTCCCGGAGACCCTTCGTTTTACTTTCCCCACCCCCTCGATCCTGATGTGAAACCCCCTCCCCCTTATTCTTTTTTTTTCTGACAATTCTATTTTTCTCTTGTGCCGCCCCACTATTCAGTCGAGAGTACGATTCCCCACTCCCGAAAGTCCCACCCTAACCCTTTTTCTTTTGACCCCCTTGGGGGCGTCACGGTCCAACAACCCTTGACCCCCCTTTTCTGACCCCCCGAACTTTTTTCCCCCCCGCGACAGGAACTTACTTGGTTTGGCTGCTTTTTTATCGACTGTTCTACACCTTCTTTTCCCTTTCATTCCCCCCCTTCGCTATCGACCCGCTCCCCTTATCCAAAATATCCTCCATTTCCTCTTGCAGTCCCCTATTCGGCCACGTTGTCTTTGTACAGTTCCTTCCAACGATTTCGACATTTCGAAAAAATGGGCCCTTTCTACCGCCTCGATGTTTTTGACCAAGATCCCCCCCACCCCCCTTTTTTTGAGTATTTTTTTTTCCTGCGCTCTTTCTCCACCCCGTTCTCCCCCCCCCCCGAGATTTCCTCACTGAAAAGGCTTCCTACCCTGCCCCCTTTCCCCATCTTTGTATTCCTTTTTTAGGTTGTGCTTTTCCCCCCATCTTTTTTTCGTTGGTTTGTCGTTTTTTTTCTTCCGCATCTGGCATGCCCTTTGATCAACTCCTAGAATTTGTTTACTCTCTTGTTCTTCCCCCAAATACCCCAATGATCCCGACTTTGTTGCTTCTCGCCAACACCTTGTTTTTTCCTTCCCTCTCCCTCCCCGCCCATGTTGTTTTTTTCCATTTCCCCGAGGTTCAAGGGCCTCCTTTTCGACAATCGCCCAAACTTTTTTTTTTCAATTTTCCCCCCCCCTGGTTTTTACCCCCCCCTTGCAGCTCTTCCCTCTTGAATCTTTTAGTTGGACTTGCATATCCCCCGGGCAAACCTAGGGCCGTTTTTTTCCTCCAACAGACGAAGGCTCCAACTCCCAGCTTTTCAACGTGGTATCCAGCCCGTCATCAATAACTCTTTTCCTAGTGCTTTGACTCCCACCCTCATTCCCTTCTCCCTTTGTCTGAACCCTTGTCCGCACACTCTTCCCCCCCACCTTGGATGTGCGCCGTTGCTGGCGCTTCACACTCCCTTTTTTCCGGTTTCGGTTGACCACCTTTTCCCCCACCCAACATGTTCTCGCTTTCCCGATCTGGTGGTTGACTGCTTTCGTTGACAAAATGTTTCCTTTGCCACTTATTGGCCCCCCTTGCCCTTTTTTTAATCATCAGGTGGGTCCCCTTCCCGCGAGATAGAGAAATGCGATCTTTTTGTATAGTCACCCCTTTCCTTTTTTATTCCTGCTTTCGTTTTGTAGGGTGCGGGGTTTTTCTTCCTTTTCACCAGCCTTCCCTTGCGCCAACAGCTGAAGTCCCCAGGGCCCAAGACAAAACTCTCTGCCCCTAACACTCCCTTGTCAGCTTACACCTGCCTTTTCTCTGCGTCTTCCGAAGAACGGATTTTTTGTGTTGATTCCCTTCTGCTTTCACAAAACCCGACTTTTTTTTTTTCTTCTTTTCCTGGTGATTTTTTTTTATTCTTTCCTTTGTTTTTGTTTGGGCAAGGAGGTGTGTTTTTGATTTAAGAACACCAGAGGTCCCCCCTCCCCTTTTTCGTCCCAAACCCTCCCGGGATTTGCCCTTTGTTTTTCCGGAGGACCAATGGGTATGCACCATTTCTTTTTTTTATCTCGTTTTATTTTCCCCTGAGTTTACCCAAGCTCTCCCACTTCATTATTTTTTCGTACGTGGGGGCCCTTGCCGTGTCTCCCACCCGTGTACAGTCTGCCCTGCCCCCTCTTTGTGGATTTTGTTTGTGCCCCTTTGTTTTTCCGCAAACACCCTTTCACCCTTTTTGGTGGCGTCCCACAGCCCTCCACGTTCCCCAGGCACCTCCATGGGGGAGGTAGCTTTGGGCCTGTGGCCCCCATTTTTTGCTCTCCCCTGTCGGCGATATATTTGGTCCCACGTTCCGCTTTGTCTCATGGTTTCCATCCAGGTTGTCCCCCCCCCCCCCTCCGTGTCATGCGGCTTGATTCTTCGTTGGCATCCCGTGCCCCTTTTTTTTTTTTTTTCCGTTTTCCCCCTCCCCAAGGATTTGTTATACGTCCCCCTTTCCCCCCCACCCCCAGGAGGCGGCTTTCCAGTTTCGTTTTTTTTTCGAACCCTTTTGTATTTTTTCTTTCTATCCCCAAGACATTTCCCACAACCCCCTTTGCTGATTTGAGGAGCTCCCACGAAATTTTTCTGATCCCAAACACTCGCCCGATCATGTTTGGTTAACTTTTTTTTTTTTCACCCCGGCGATCCCCCCATTGTTTTCCAGAGTTTGTTACTCTTCTTTTTCGTTTCCGGAAAAAGTTTTCGAACGACATCCCCCAGGGGGTCCTTGCCCATTGTAAGCTTTTCCCCCCGTGACGTCTTTTCGTTTAGGAAGCCTGTCAGTTGGGTATATTGAGACGTGTCCTACAAACCCTCACTTAAATTTCCCCCCAACTTTTTTTTTTTTGGTTGTCTTTCCACACCTGGCCCTCCGTTCGTATTTTCTTATTTTTCCCCCTTCCGGGTCCCCCCCCCTGTTATGTTTCCCAGATTTCCCCCAATTCGAGAGCTTATCCGACCCGTTTTGATGGACGATTTTTTCTTACGCGAGGGCCTGCTTTTCCAGTTCTCCGACCTTTTCTTTTGTTCTTCAACTTCTCCTTTTTTCTCTCGGCTTCTACAATCGGGTTGGTTTGGGAATCCAGAGTCCTCTCCCCCCTCAATCCATGTACTGGCGTGCTGATCCCCAATCCTTTTTTTGTCAGTTGAAAAATCGTCCCCCAACTCTCTTGTCTCTCCCAAATTTGGGGGCAGTCGGAATTTTGCTTTCCCAATAGTACGCTTTTGATTCTCGGTTTTAGAGTTTTATCACACCTTCCCTTAGGAATTTCCGCCCCGGTATTACTTTTCCCCGTTTCCCACCAATTATATTTGTTCCCCACGCAAGGTTTTCCTTTTTTTTTCCCCCCTTCCCCCTTATCATTTCCAATTTGATTCCCCCCAAGGAGTCCGGCCTTCCCCCCTATGGTCCCCCCCTCCTCGCCTTCCCCCTCTTGCCAAAAAAGTTGCCCAGTCCCACCTTTTTTTTTCTTCCGTGTGGAAACTTGGCCCGCCGCGTACTTTCCCTTCTTTAAAAAAAATATTTTTTTTTTTCTTTTTTTTCTCGCACAAATTTTAACTCTTTTTTTTTTTCCCCTTAATTGTGCACTTTTATTTCCTTTTGCTTCACTCAACCCTTTGACCAACCCACCCCGTTGTATTGGAACTTGTTATTGTCTTCCCCTTAACCCGTTTCCCTATTTTATTCCGCCCATGGTACACGCATCCTTCTTTTTTCTCACTTCCATCGCTTCCCATTTTCTGGCCCAATCACGGTTGCAGGCCAATGTGGTTTGGTCTTCCTCAAAGGTTGATCCTTCCCCTTTGGATACCCCTCTACACCCGTTTTTCCGAAACTTTTTTTCCGAATACCATTCCAACCCGACCCACCATTGTGCTGGCCCCAAAATAGTTTCATGCGCCCTTCCACCTGACACCGGGCGCCCCTCTTTTTTTCCCTCAGGGATGGCTGGTTTGCTCAAGTCTTCTTCATTAATGTTGCCCTAAATGCCCCAGTTTTTAAATTCCTCCTAAGGTATTCCTTTCCCTTCCCCAAGGTTTGCTAGTTTTCAAGGTTGCTCTCAGGGCAAGGGGAGTCTTTCTCCCCGTCCTTTGGTTTTTCTTAATCCCCCCTCTCCCCCCGGTTTATTTCGTGGGCTGTTCCCAGTTCCTTCTAAGTTTTTTGAGATTTCACTTCCGGCGGAGAACCACTTTTCCCTTTTTTTGTTGGCCAGCTCTGGTTTTGGTTTTTGCTCGAAATGGGGCCACTTTGAGAGCACTCCCCCTGTTTCCTTTGGATGTCTTTCTACTTTTTTTTTTAGGTTCCATTTTTTTTTGTTGCTGGTTCTGGGGTGAGGAGTTTTTCTTCTCCCTATTTTCTTTGCCTATTCATCAACAAACCCTCTCTTTTTCCTCCTTGGCTCTGCCACCCCCCACAAATTTTGCCTATCCCCCTCATCCAAGGGGTTCCCATTCTTTTGGGGTTGTTTTGTTGTTGGGGGGTGCTTTTCTACTATATTAAACCTTACCCGGTTTGGTCCTTTTTTTTTTTTTTTCCCAAACGGGATTTGCTCGCTTCCTTCCTATTCCATTTAGCCCCTTCCAATCTAAAACTTTCATTCGGTTAATTTGTTCCCATTTCTCTTCTATTCTTTTTTTGATCTGTTGCGTTTGTGTCTTTTCCCAGTTCCCTACACCTTTCCGCGGCGCCGTATTTTTCTTTCCCAAGCCACGATCACCCCCCCCCCCCCACCCCCCTTTTTTTCCATGCTCCCTGTGGTGCCTCCGGGTGACCTACCCGTTTCTCCCTTTTTTTGGTTTTGAATCTTCGGTGTCGCTTTATTTTGTGATGAGGACAGAGTCGAATTCCCGTGTTTTTTCCCCGGCCTTAGTCCGGTTGGTCTTCCTTCCTTCCTTCCACATTTTGGGGGGAAACATTGCCTTTTCCGGACCATTGTTCGTTCCCCGTCTTTTTTTACTTTGTCCCCGGTTCCCCCGTCCTCTCGGGTGGGCTTTTTTTTTTTAGCTGAACTTTTCTTGCTTTCCCATTGTCTTGTCGTCCCTTTTTCCTTCGAGGGTTTTTTTCCTGCCGGGCCTCCAGTTTTTTTTTCTCCCAACAACAACAATTTGCTCGGGTTCCTTCCAATTTGCCGCCACCTTTCTCTTTCGTATCTGAATCAGCGTTGCCCTTCCCCTCCCCCCATTCGGGCACAGCCAAGAAGACCACTTTCCCCCCGTCATGCCCCCAAACAGAGTTTTGATTCTTTTTTTTTTTCATTTTATACCCCTTTTTTTCTTTCTCCCTCCGCGGTACGGACCTCCCTTTTTTCTTTGCCACCTCCTCCACCCTTGGAGCCAAAAAAACATTTTCTCCTACTCTTTTCTTTATTCCCCTCCCCTTTTTTTTTTTTTTTCCCTATCTTTTTCCTTTTTTTTTGGACCCCCCAAAAATGGTTTTCGGTTTGTCACGGCGTCAATCAAAAAAGGAGAAGTTTGCCTCCTAGAATTTCTTCACTTTCCCTTCGGTTTGCATTCGTTTTTTTTTGGTTTTTTATGGCACCTTGAGTCCCTTACTCTTTTTCCCCCTTGCCTGCCGAACCCCTCTTTTCCTCCCAGTAAAAACTTCCCTTTTGGAGACTCCCCCTTGAAGGCGTCCTCCAAAAAACCCCCACCCAGCCTTCCGTCATCCCTTGAACGCCTGCCTGTCCCCTTCCCACACTTTCCCTTATCAGTTTTTTAGTTTTTTTCGTCCCCATCATCTAGGCTTTTCAACAATGTCTATCCCCCCCCCGGGGCCGGATGGTTCCCTTTTTTTCCCCGTCACGTTTATCACCTGAACCCTCCCCCCAATTCACCAACCCTCCCGCTGGCCGTCCGACCCTTAGACTTCTGCTATTCCCCTCGACCCACTCGACGATTCCCCCGCCCTTAGACATCATTACCCTTTGGTGGGCCCCCCCCCAGGTTCCCGGCGCCATTTTTGGTTTTTTCTTTGGTAGGCTGGGGCCCCCCCTCCACTACTTTCGGCTTTCGTATCATCCTCTGCACGTTCCCTTTCTTGCCTCCCACGCTCAACAAAGGAGGCAGTTTTTTTTTTTTTCACAATTTGGTTGACAGCCAATAACTTACCCCTTCCTTTCTTAGTCCAATTCCCCCCGTTCCCCGGTATTGTCCTGCACTATCTCCCCTGCACGGGAATTCCCGCTCTGAATTCCACAAATCTTTTCTCACCCAACCGACACCCAACCTCCCCTCCCCCACCACCCCCCTGTCCTTCTTCTTCTTTTTTTGATGTTTTCGGCAAACTTCCTACTTTTCACCCCCCCCCCGGGCCCTTTCCTTCCCGAGTTCCCTTCCACCACCTAATTCAAACCGTCAGTCTTCTTTTTATGGGCCATTCGCTTTACCCGCAGTCTTCCTTACCTCTCCCCCTCACCTTTTTGCCCTTCCGCTTTCCTCCCTCACCCATGGTTCAGCCCCTTTTCAGGATTAATATAGTACCCCAGACTTCCCCGTTTCTCTCCCCAAACCCCCTCCTTTATCCAACACCTCGTCCCCCCCTTTTTTTCCGTTTGCCCCCGGTCCCACCTCACCGGATGTTGTATCCCCGACCCCTCCCCTTCGGTCTTTTCCCTGTCCTTGCCCGCCTTCCGGCGTCCTTTGTAGCCCGCATCCCTTGAATTTTCTTTTCGGTTTTTTTCCGTTTTGCTTTGGGTGGAACCAGCCCTGTTTTTTTCTGCTTGGGGTGTTTGTCTTGTTTTTTTTTGCGTCTCGGTCATGCGGGTTTGTGTTTTGGGGTTTCCTCTTCTCGTTGTTGGTTTTCTTCGTTTTATTGGGCGTTGTTTGCTGGGTTTTGTTTTTTTTGCTTGTTTTTTTTGTGTTTTTGTTTCTCGATCCCCCTCTTTCCCCCCTTTACTTTTTGTGGGCCCCGCGGCTAACACTTTCCCTCGAAAATTGTTCTTTTTCTCCATCTATTTCCCTAACACCCGTTCCCCTCCAACTTTTGCCGGCGTGGCTTGGAATCTCCCATCCTTTTGTTTGATCGATTCTGTTCGTTTTTTTCCCTTTCCCATTTCTTGTGACTTGTGAACCATTTGTGACCTTTCTTTTCCGTGAACCTTTTTTTTTACCCCCAAATAATTCCCCCATTACTTCCCCCCCGACACCCAGGTTGCCTGGTTTTTTTTTCTCGGCACGTCTCCCCCATCCTTTATCTACCCTGTTTTGCTTTTGGCTAACCCCCCCCAATTCCCTACCGTGGTTTTATTTACCCTTTTCTTCGGCCCCTCTGTCACAAGTTCCCCACAGTTCCCATTTTTTTGTCTGCAACTTTTCAATTTTTTTTAAGTTGAGCTGGGTTCCCCCCAACGTAGGCCCTACCCCCCCCCCCCTCCGTCCAAAAAAACATATTTCTAAGGGCGGCGTTTTTGACCCACTTTGAACCCCTTTTTCTTTTTCATCCCCCCTTGGCGGATCACTTGGATGGGACCAATTTTCCCCCCCCCCCCCCATTCGGTTGGCTTGTTACACCTTTTCCGTTTCCCGGAATCCCAGATCGCCCGTCGCGGTCCTACTTCCCTCCCTCTCTCTCACGAACCCCCCCACCCCTATCGTTACCCTGTGGTCCGAGATCAGTGCCGAACCCTTGTTTTTCGTTGCACCAATTTTTTCCCTTCCCTGTATATTATGGGGGTATTGGGGCGTGCTGTTTTCCCCAGACGATTTTTTCCTTCCATCCTGTACTGCTGTGATTACTTTTCTTCCCAGGTCGGACACTCCCTTCCCCAGCTTTTTTCTCTCCATTTTCCCTCTTCCAAGTTTTTCCCCTGTGGCATGATTCCATTTTTCCAGAACTGACCCCTTTACCCCTGAATTTTTGGTGGCCCCCACTCCTCACCTCTGAGCCTTTTTTGCCCCGACTGAACCCCCCCAACCCCTTGCGGTCTTGATGCCAACGAGTTTTTACCTACCCAGTCATCAATTCTTTTTTCATTTCCCCCATTAAACTGTTACTTCTCCAACTTTCATCTCCCCTTTTGCCCCGTCTTTCCTTGCGGGTTCAACCCCCCCCATTGTCGGGCATTTTTTCTTGTTCGGATCCGTTCCATTTACCAGGAACTCTTGTCAATTCCCCCCTTTTTATTTATATACATGGTCATCCCCCCCCCCCATGGCCTTACGTTAGTTTCGTTCCTGCCATCCTTTCGTTGAGGATTATACTCTCCCCCTTTTTTTTGGGGTAACCCCTTCCTTTCCCCACCCCCTGCGTTTTCCCCGGGTCCCCACATACCTTCCTTTTTGAAACTCCCCCACTGAAAGCGGATTTTCTTTTTGGCCTGGGTGAAATCCCCTGTCTCCTTCTTGAATCCCGACTTTTTTTAGGCCTTTCCAAACTTTTTTTCCCCCCTGGTTGATGGCCATTTTTTTCCCCCGAAGGTTCCACTTGATTCAATTTGTATCCGACGTCATTCAATTTTTTGCCCCACTCCTCCTTTCTGTCTCCAAAACTTTTTTCTTTCCCCTGAACTTTCTCCCCCTTTCCCCCTACCCCCCAGTTCAAAATACCCCCCCCCGGGTGAAGCCTTTTTTTCGTTTTCTTTGTCACCCATCTTGCATTTCTTTTTTTGTACCCACACCCTTTGTCCCCCCTGCCGGAGTTTCTTTTTTTGTTCTCCCTGGTTCCTCTTGTCCTGGCTTTCCCTCTGAACCGCTGGCTGCCAATCCTATTTTTTTGGGACGAGTGACTTTGGCCCCCCCCCTCATTTTCCCTCGTAACACACAAAAATAGCGCCTTCATTCCGTGCCTTTTCCGTCCCCACCTTTTTTTCCCACATAGCCTTATTCCTCTCGCGGGGCTTTGGCCGCTTGGCGTTCTTCCATCCCCCCCTCTTCCAGTGCCGCCACCAGCCAATCCCCCCCTTGCCCCGGAAGACAGTCAAAGCCACCACGCGCGACCATCGCGTTTTTTTTGTCATGCATCTCGCCTTTTTCCTTTTTTGTTGTTTTGATCGATTTTGCCCCTTTCCTCCCTCAAGTTTCCTGAGAATAGTGGCTTGATTCCGGTTTTTTGTGCTCCCTTGCGTGTCCGTTTTTTGGGAAAGAACGCCACCTTTTCATCCCCCCCCGCGTCGGGAAAATACGTTTATTTATTTTTCCGGATGCCCCTTTTTATATTCCCTCGATGGGTTCTTTAGTGTTCCCTTTTCTTTTCCTTTTTTTCCCCAACCTCCTTTCCTAAACCTCTCTTCTCCCCCGAGCATTGTCCCCAACTTATATCTTTTCGTCGTGTTTTTTTGCTTTCCTTTTCCGTCACCCCCCATTTTCCAACCCTTCTGTTTTTCGTCCAACTCCCCAGCTCCCCCCCCTCCCCCCAACTTGAGCACACCCATTTTTTTTGTCTTCTTTGACATTGTGTAGGGTCCACCACTCACGTAGCGCGGTTTCTCCAATTCTTTCAAGCTTTGGACCACTTAAAGGCGTGTAACCCGATTATAAAAAACTTCGCTTCCCCTTTCGGGCTTGTCTCCTTTTCTTGTTTTTCATCATTTTTGTCCCCACAGTTTTCTTTACTTGCCCAAGTCTAAGATTTTCAAGTAGAACGAGGCTTACTTTTTTCACCCCAGTTTCCCGGCTTCCCCTTTGGCCCCTATTCTCCAACCACCCTTTCCCCTTGACTCTTTGGCCCAACTGAATGGTTACCCACCGACCCTTTTCTGTAGTTGAGAGCCCTTCCCCCCCTTCCCCCCCTTTGTTTGTAGATCTTTTTTTCGGTCCCACTCCTGTAATTTTTCGTTCCCCCATCTTGCCCCTTCAATCTGATGTAAACTCCCTCCCCCCCCCCTTTTTTCTTATCCGAGAACAAGTCCCTCAAGACTGTTGTGTTTTGTCCCTGGCCACCCCCAACCTCCGGAAGACCGGGTCAGAATTGCTCAGTTGTTTATTTTTTTTTTGCCCGGTCTTCATCACCTTTTTTCCTGATTTCCCTCTCGTTGGGTTTCGCCCACGTTGTTTGGTTTCTTTTTTTTTTTCGTGGTACACCCACCCCCGGTCGCGCGGGAGGGTGTTTTCTCTTTTTTTGTTTAACTTTATTTTTTTTCTGACTTCCAATCTTTTTTTGTGGCCGCAAGTTTGATCCCCCCCTCTTTTTCTTATGAATTATACTTTGACTTTTCTTTTTATTGTTACGTTTCTTGATGGCGTGGTTTTCCTTATTTTCCCCCCTCCCCTTACGTAGACGGTTTTTTTTCCCTTGACCTCTTGGGCTCCCAGTTGACCCGCCGCCTCCCCAAGATAATTCCTGGGTCGAGGATGTCTTTTTCCCTTTGGCGCACTTGACCAATTCTTTTCCCCAAAAGTTTTTTTTGCTTGTCCTTTGGGACCCCGTAGACCCTTTTGCCCTGTCCCGCTTTTGAAGATTGGACTTTTTGCCTTCCTCCTCTACGGGTTCTCCCCCCCCCTTTAGCTAATCCGATAAGTTCGGTTAAATAACCCCCCTTTTCCGTCAGGGGGTTGAGTAACCCTTTTTTTTTCCCATTTTCCTTTGTCCCCACGCCTTAAAGGTCACTTTTTTCATTTAAAGCCTTGGTGCCTTCCTCACCTCCTGTAAGCCGCCATTGTCCCTTTCCCCCCCCCATCATCCCCAAATAGGATTCCTTACCTGTGGCTTCCCCCTGACGTCCCATTCCCCCCTTTTTTTTGTAGTTTCTTTTTTTCGCCCCCAAATTTTCCCTTGCCTTTTCTTTTTTCTGAAGCTTTTGCCGCCCGTCCCCCTTTTGAAAAACCAGGTTCCCTTTTTTTCCCCGTTGGCTCTCGGCTTTTGTTTTTTCTGTTTCTACAGTTTAGTGTCCCCATGCGTTCCACCTCTTCCACAACCTGTTTTTCACTCCCATTACTTTTCGATAGTCCCCCCCCCCTCATCAATAAGTTCTTTACTTCCCCGGCAAATACGTGCGTACTTTTCCTTTACCATTCCTCACGAGGACCCCCCCCTTTTTCGAGAAAAAAACTGTTCCCCGACTCCCGGCGTACCAAACTTTGCTTGTTCCCCGATATAGCCCCTCAGACCTGGCCACCACCGGTTGTCCCCTCTGCCCCCTCCTTTTTTTTTTCATGATTCCGGATATTCCTCTTTGTTACATTTTAAACTCCCTTCCGGGTTCCGTTGAATATCCGGTTCCTTGCTTACAGTCTTCCCCCCTTTCCCCACGGTTGCCCGAGCCCTGGGACTTTTTTTCTTCAGGCTAGGTGGATTCCGATGGTATATATAATTAATGCCTCGGTTTCCTGGTCCAGTTGTTTTTTTTCTTGTGACCTTTCCCCTTGTCGTAGCTTCCTTTTATTCCAGGATTCATTTTTGTAAAGCTCCGTCCACAGTGGAGCACCCTTGTACTCTTTTTGCAATCAGACTTGCGTTGATCGGCATTGGTTGCCTTTTCACCCCCAGGGGAGTCTCTTTTTGATTTGAATTCTTTGGGGTTTTAAGGCTGTGTTTTCCCTTTGGCTGGCTTGCTGGGTTTTCCGTTAAGTGTTTCTCTCCCCATCCTCTTGACCTTTTGTGGCCCTTTTCCCCTCCCCCCGATTAGACTTTTCTGGTTTTTTGCTTGCTTCTTTTGCCAACCAATGGTCTTTTTTTTATTCTAAAATAAATCACACTTGTTTTTCCCCCCCCCTCGCCTTTCACCCATTCGATATTTCAGTTCACCACCTCACCGGCTTGCAGGCCATCCCGGGCCTTTTTTCTTTGCTCGAATTCCTGTTTCCGTCCGCAACCCACTTTTCTTTTTTTCCAGCAATTTACCATATTGGGCATCTCTTCTATTTCTTTTCTTTTGTTGGATTTCCTGACTTTCAGTGTCTTCGGTCTGGATACCATGTCTGCTTTGGCTTGACTCGGTCTTTTTCTCCCACTCCACCTAGAAACCAAACCCTTTTTTTTTTTCCCCCCCTCTGTGGAACCTGGACCCCTTCCGGCCGACTCAAAACCTTTTTTTTCAGGACTTTCTTCACTCCCCGTTTTCTGATGGGCGGTGTTTCTTCCCCACTTTTTGTTCTCCAGAACTTTGAAGTCGTCTTTTGCTTTGCTGGAGTCCTTTTTTTCCCCTTTTTTTTTTTTTCCTTTTCCTTGTCCATCGTCCAATTTTTTTTGGCGGAACATCTTGTTCCCCAATTCCCCCCAGATTTTTTTTTTTTACCATTGTCCTCTTTCATTTGATTTTGTACGGTTTTTCTTTTCCTTCCCATGATCGGGAGTTTTTGTGATTATCTCGCTTCAACCTGGATTTTTCCCTTTGGCGTTTGACGGAGGCACGATTTGTTTTTATTCTTGCCGCCCCCCCGGGCACTTTCGGCACCCAGTTGGGCCTTTTTTTACAATTTTTTCCATGGTTCTGCTTGAGTTTGCCTTTTTTTGATTTTTGGGGGTCTCCTTTCTTTGGACCCAGCAGCACCCCGTGCCACCCCACGCATGAACCCCCCGACCTTTTGCCGAATTCTATACCTGGATTTCCCTTTTTATCCCTTCTTTCTTCCCTTCTCCGCCTTTTTCTCAAAACTTTTTTTTTTTTCACAACCCTTCCCCTTCTCCCCTCGCAAGTTGGTTTTTTATGCGAGTTGGCCTTTTTTTTGGCTCCCTCCTTTTCCCTGTTCGTTTTTAGCGGCACCCCAAGTTTAAGAGGAATCCACTTCCCCGAACTTCTTTCCCACTGTTTTTTGCCCTTTCTTTTCGGTCTTTGTTTCCCAATGGCTCACCAGCCTTTTTTTTTGCTCGCCTTTAATACTTACTTTCTCTTTTTGCCTTTGTCCTTTTCAAGCAGCACCAGTGTGTTCTCACACGTCCCTGTCCGGGCTTCCCCCCACCAACCAAAAAATTTCCGCCGCCTTTTCCCCCCTCTCCATGTTGAAGTACCTTCCCACCCCCTCCAAACGATTAAGATGGTAGTGCAATTAAAATCATCCTGCCTGTCTTCCCCCCCTTTTTTTCTATGGCTCCAGTTTGGTCCCTTGGTTCCCCCCAACCTTGTGTAATTCCACCCCATCCCACCCCACTGTGCGCGCGCTTCCCTCCCTCGAATTTCTCAACCCCCCCGCCCCTCCCCTCACGTTTAGGATAACCCATGACCTTTCGTCCGGGTCCCCCCTATCAACCTTTTTTTTTTTTTGAGGGATTTTTGGAAGCCCCCTTTTTTCAGCGGTGGAAATGTATTCTTCTGTCCCCACCTTTTTTTTTTTTTTTTGCACTTTCTGCCACCAATCCCCCAATTTAAAATAGCCGTATCCCTTCATACCACGGTGAGTCCTTTTAATTTTTCTCCCCTGAACGTTTGTGCCTTTTTGCCAAACACAGTACAAAGTTGTCCCCTCCCTGCCTTGAAATCGGTTTCTTCTTCTATCGTGCGCGCCGCTTCCCCAACCCCTTTTTAGTTTTCTCCCCCCCCCCCCACATTTTGGCATCCAAAATGCTATTTTGATTTTTTTTTCTTTGTCCGCATGTTTCTCCCTCCCCCCCCCGCTCCCCCTCTTCAGTCTTCACCAATGGACAGGGGATTCCCCCCACTTCCCAGGACATTCCGTCTTTATTCCTCATGTCCCCCTTTCTTTTCCCATAAGGCGTCCTCCCCCCCCCCCTCTCCTCCAATTGGCCGCACCTGCTCCCTTCTTTGCCGTCCTCTCACTCATGGTCCCTGCCACGCAATATTTCTCCTTTTTCCCTCATCTATCCCCAGTCCTGTGCACCCCTTTTTTTTTTTCTCTTTCGTCCTCACATTAAAATCGTATTGACACCCCTTTTTCACCTACCCCCCTTCGCATGTAACTGCGGTGGGTGGACCCCCCTTGTTTTCCGTAGGACTTTTTTCCCTTTCCCCAGTTTATAGTTAAGGCCCCCCTGGTCTCCCCCCCCCCCCCCCCCCCTGTTTTCCTTTCCCCTTTGTATTTTTTTGTTGTGACCCGTCGCGCAGTCTAGATTCCTCCCCCCCCTTTTTTTTTTTTCCACTCCCCTGGCCTTTGCCTTTGTGTCTGTCTTGCAATATTCCCTTTTTCTCCATCCTTCTGTTGCCCGCCACCCGTTTCTATTTACCGCCACTTTTGCCCTCTTGGATTGTGACACTCCCCCACCTTTGTATGTTTTCCCTCATTTGCCTTTTTAAGTCATGCTTTACCGGGTCCCCCTTGGGTTTTGTCCAATTTTTTTTTTTGTCCGTAATGTTTTTCCACTCATCACCAACTCTTCCCCACCCCTTTGAACCCCTGTTTCCGGTTTTGCCCAACTTTTCCCGCTCAAGTTCCAACCAGGTTGTCGTTGGAACATCTTTGTATGAACCTCCCCCCCTCCCCGTGTATGGGACATGTTCTGTTCGTGCCACCCGTTTTCCCCCATTTATTTTCACCCCTTTTGACCTTTTTTTTACTTTTTCCCAACTTGAAGGGAGGCTTCCCATTTGGATTGTTTTACCCCTTCCTTGGCCCTCCCCCTTACCGCCCCCCCAGCTTTCTTATAAAGCTTTTTTTTTTGACCCCCCACCTTGAGAACCACCTTGAGTTTTACCCCCACCCTCTTTCGACTTTTTTTCAATTTTTTTATGTCCCGCAAGTTACGGGGTCCCACTCTTATATACCCACCCACCAGTGTTTTTTGGAAACAGGGATGTACCTTTTTTTTTTCAGTCCTTCCAGATGTCACCTTTTTCACTTTCTGTTTTTTTTTTTTTAACCCCCCATTTATGCCATCTTTTGCACTGGGAGATATCCCAAAATTTTTCCCTAGATTTAGCCCCCCCTTTTATTGCGCAAGACCTTTTCTCTGCGTGCGACGTGCTGTTGCCCTTTTTCCTCTCATTCCTTTTTACCTGTTTCCCCTCCGTTTTCCTACTTACTACTCACCGTCTCACCATTTGAACCTTCGCGCCTTCGCGAAGGATTGTTTTTTCCCGCGTTAACCGCTTCTCAGGGTCCCCAACCTTATTTTGAACCAAATCCCACCGGATGGGCACTCCATCAGCGCGCTGTTGTTTTTTGTTTTCACTCTCAACCCACACCCCCCCTTTTTTTTTTGGTCCGCTTTTTCACACGACGTCCCTTTCTCTCGTTTCCCCTTACTCCCTGAACAGGCTTACATTTCCCCCAGATTTTTGAGTTTTCCGTTTTACCTTTCTTTGCCGCACCCCACTTCGTGTCGGGAAAAGTTGTCTCCGTCATTTAGACCTAAGACACCTTTTTTTCCCTCTTTTTTTTCTGATCCTCTCCTTGTTCCGTTCCCCCACAATATTTTTTCTCTACTATGTTTGCCCCCCAAAACATTTTCTGTGGCTTTTCCCTCCCCCCTCGTTTTTTTTTAACTTGGTCACCACGAGTCCCAGGGTGCCCTCTTAACCTGTTTTTCCCCCCCTGGCACACTCTTGCCTTTTGAACTTTGAAGCCCCCCCTCTTTTCATATTATATTTGGTCTTCTGCCACCCCCCCCTTGCAACTGCTTGCAAACCTTGCAAGGGGCTTTTCCGGGTTTCGGCTTGTTATCCAACAACCTTCAACTCCCCCCCGCTGTGGGGGTGTTCTATCCCCCCGATCGCCCTCCCTTTTTTCTTGCTTCCCCCCCCCGTCCGTTTTTCAAACATCTCCTGCGGTTGGCTTTCGTGCCGCCCCCTTTCCCGGCGTACCCCCCTTAAGCCCCCAATGCGGAGTTCCCCGTTCGACTGGTCGCTTCGGGGAATTTTTTCACCATGCCCTTTTCCTCCACAAGGTCCTTTTTCCACGGACATAATTTCACTACGTAAACCCGATTTTTTCTCCCTCAGGGTAATTGCCCCTTTCCCAATTGACCTCGCCTTCTTCTTGCTTTTTCTCCCTTTTTTTCCCCTTCCCCCCACAGTTAACTTTTCCTGCGTCCCCAGGTGAAAGGAATACCACGTCTCCCCTATCTACAACTTCGGCATCTTGCTGGTC
>Ga0179593_1290543_pt1 | contig 16340 bp, 20 predicted proteins | sample CZODoug2_1_08_16_FD_185931 | JGI IMG/M metagenome (GOLD analysis project Ga0179593, IMG submission 185931) | Vadose zone soil fungal communities from Angelo Coast Range Reserve, California, USA - CZODoug2_1_08_16fungal (PacBio error correction) | ecosystem: Environmental > Terrestrial > Soil >... | reverse complement strand
CCACCCTCTGTCCTTTGATGCCTAACTTGAATATGGTGTTGCCCTAAGCTTCCACTCCGACTCAGTATCTGTTTTACGTCCGGACGTTTCCGGATACTTTTGCTCCTTTCCAGTTTTTAACTTTGGATTCTCCCGTTCAATGAACCCCCTTTACGAGCGGTCAGTTCGTTAACATCCTTTAGGTCGTCGCCTGAATGCGTTACCACCAAATTCTCTTCCTTCGACGACTTACCTTGAAGAAGCTGCCCCTGAACATTTCCTGCTCTTTTCCCCGCACCTTTTTTTCACGCTTTCAATAACATGGGGTTCCCACCAGGTTTATACCCTCGTGAACCGCGCTTCTCTTTCCTCCCCATATTTCCGCTCCCTAGTCACGTAAAGCCTATCCCACTTATTGTTTTTTTGTCAGTTTCCCACATTATTGCCTTTTTCCGCTCGCGTCCGGAGCGTAAGACGAAGAACTAATGAAAGAAGTTCCCTCTTTCTTCATGTTTCTCTCGACCCTCATTTTTGCTGATTCCTGTGCTCTGAACTCACGAATCCGGTCTGTGAGCCACCATCCGCCTCTATAACCCTGCCGTATTCCCTTTCCACGGCCTTCGAGTACAGTTTAAAGTATTACCCCACAAACCCGGCCCTTTTCCCCGAAGAGTCAGGTCATTGCCCATTCTCATTGAAATGATTTTTTTGTTATATCTGAGTCCCCCCAACTTCTCTACATGGTTCACGGACCCTTATCGAAATTTGTTCATCTCATTGACCCTTCACCTTCACAATGCACCGGATCCCCTTTTACTATTTTTCCCTTACTGGCATGTTGTCATTTAATGTTATTATAGTACCTTCCCACCACAGCCCTGAGACGCTATAGGACCAACCTATCTTCCGTCCGGTCTTGCCCATTTTCTCCCACGATTGATTCTTCCCTTCTTCCGTTAATTGGTCCCGAGAAGTCTATGACCCTTCTATACCCAGGTTTTTTTTTTTTTGACCTTCATCGATTTTATACAAGTGCTGGTTTAAGGACTGTTAGTTCCCACTGGGGATTCATCTTCCTATAACGCACGGAGTAACAATGTTCCCCCATATTCTGATTTGCCACTCCAAACCCTTCCTTTATTTACATCAATATGGGTGTCCCTGGCTTATTAGGATCTTTCTCTTTTTTTCCAGAGTTGGCCTCATGTAACCTTTGTAGACTCTAGTGTACGTACCCCTCTCGTCCAAGCGAGCCTCCGGCAGGTCTTTTCTACCAGGAGGATTTCTTTCTCCACCCTTGTTGGAACTCTCCTCGTTCGCTCCTTTCCTTGTAAATACCAATTCGATTTCCTAGCTACCCCCCAGGAGATTCTGAAAATCTTATTCGCGGTAGATAGTACCTTAGTCCTTGGTTCCCTGCCTTTTAACCCCTGCAGCGAACCTGCGAACTCCCGCCCGCAACCCCCTTTTTCCCGGCGCCTTTTTGCCCGTTCGTGTCTTTGTCTCAGACCCCAAATTACATCTCACCTCCTTCCTATTTTTTTTTATGATTTTCGTTGGTGCCCAGCACACCGTCCGGCCCCTCCGGTATCCCACTGTTTTTTTTTATGACGTTACTTTTCTTTTCTTGCCGTTTTTTCCTCATATTTTTAGACCCCAGGCCGCGTCTCCGGACGAGGACCCCGCTTTGTTTTCGAATTTTTTTTTAGGTTTGCCGCTTAAATTGTTTTTCTTTTCACCCTTTTCGACGGGCGATCGCATACTAGGCCAGGAGAGCTGGTCCCAAAAAGGGTTCTCGACGTTTTAGGCGCGCCAGGTCGGGGGATTTTTATTAGAGGCCGTGATCTATGTCCACTATGAGCCGTCTTTTTATTCCCCGGTCAAACTTTTCACCCCCGCGCCCAGTAATTCTCCTAACAGCGAACCTGGATTTTCGATCCCTTCGGAAGATTGTCTTGTGCCGAGTTTGGAACTGGTTTTTCCGCCCCCTGCTTTTAGGACTCCGCAGACGCCATCCCCGACTCCCCTTTGGCCAATTCACGATCCTTTCCGCCCTCGTTGTTCTACATTATTTGACCTTTGCGAGGCCACCAACCAACATCTCCCCTCGTCGGGCAAAGAAAATCAGGGACTACATGTGAAAGGCCACTTTACTTTGACGCAGATAGGGGGCACCTTTTGCAACGAATCTGTTGAGGCCCAAGATTTTAAAAGAGGCGTTAGATTTATCCGCAAGTCGGACCCCCTCCCGGTCGAATTCCACCCCCCGTGTCTTTTTGCTGCCTGTAATAACACTCTAAATCGTTTCGTCTTCTTTGATGTCATTCCCCCCCTTTATGCAAAAGACGTTTTCTCCCACCCCCCCCCCCATGTGTGGCCTGTTAGTTCACTACCCAAACTTTCTAGGGCCCCTTTTTTAAGTCCCCTCCTCTACACAAATGCCCTTGAATTTTCCAAAACGGTCCGTGACCCTTCCACCCTTTTCCATTTGCTTCGGTTTTTTCTATTATTTGAAGCGGTACATTTTTCCTCTCCCCCTTGTTATTGAGGATTTTGCTCCACTCGTAACTCTATCGCTCCTCTCTTCTTTTTGACATTTAGTTCTATCACTCAAAACGGATTTAAGTCCTACGTATTTCTGCGTCTCTTCTTCGACGAAGTATGCTGCGGGAAAACCTTAGACCCAATTTCTTTTTCGCTATGAAAATTTGGATTGCGCGTTTTTGCGTTATCTAGGGATTCAGGCTTGCTTCCTTCGGCCCAGTTTTTTTTTAAAGATTCTTTTGATTATGAAACAGAGAAGGGACAAACCTACCTATGGTGGATTCCCCTCCTTTTCTTTTCTGTGGAGCTAAACTCTTCTTTGGTTTTTGCCTCTGCAACTGGGTCTGTTCCTTATCAGTTTTTTTCATGTTCTCCTTTAGGTTACCTTCTTCCTATTAGCCGCGACCCAATAGTTAAAGTGGAGTTGACATCCTTTCCTATATCGTTTTCCTCGTACTGCTGGAGCGCCGCCTCCTTCAGTCTTCCTTAACGAATGAGTCTAGTAAAGATTATTCCCCTATCACCCATAGCAGCGTTTTCCGATTCCCCCGCCCTACTACTTGAGGCCCTTCTTCTTAATCTCTTTTGTTGAGTGACATACCGTGAATCATTAGGCAGGTTTCCTTTCACCGGCCTTCTTGGTTTTTCGGACGAAAGCTTTTCCCCTGATTTTTGTTGCCTTACACGGAAATGGGCTCCCTCTTTTCTGTTGCATTCGGCTCTGTTTTCCCTTACCTCCCCCACTCAAAAAGGGGTTTTGGCCTTTTCGGTCCGCAAACTGCTGGGTGTACGCTTCACTTCCCCTTTGACCCACCCTCATTCGGGTTCGCCTCCAATTGTTCTTTAATCCGGGATTGCTTTTCCTAGCTACACGACATTCTCTGCGCATCGAACACCTTGTTTTTTCTTCGAGCTCAAATAGTTCGGGCTCCGAAACAACTCTGACTACAGAGCACTCGCTTTCAAACCTTTTTTGAAGTCTTTGCCCTGACCCCTGGATTTGGCTCCCGGGTTTTTTTCCAGAATTTTCTTCCTATCTCCTCCCGAATGTTTTGCCCCCCATTTTAATCTTTGCTGTTTGACTAGCTCCTTGTACTTTTCTACAGCCGGAATCGTTGCTGGGAGAGACCCACCTCTCTCCCCTTTGTTAGAGTCCGTCCCTTAGTTTCCTTCAGCTCAACCACACTCCCTCCCCCTTCACTTTTTCGACCTCTGCCCTGGGTTGTTCAAGTAATTCAAAGTTAGGTTTGATACTGGAATGAGATGGGATCGATGAGGAAGTTAACCCCCAATCTTTTTCTCCTACTTGTTATAGTTTGCCCCTCCAAATCTCGGCCTTTTATTTCATCCTCAGGGAACCCTTTCACCCCTTCAAATACCAGAAGGGTATTTCCCGTGGTTTACACTGACGATGTGTATTGCCTTTTTCACCGGGCTGTCTTTTGTATGCAGCCGGAGTTACTTCGTCTAACAAGGCGATTTAGGTGCTTTTCTACCCGTGATCTTCCCCCCCGTGAGGTTTCCCTTCTTTTGCCCACGCCTAGGGCAAGTCTTGAGGGCATGGGGAAGGTGTGAAATAGAATGTTTTGCCCGGTCTATGTAAGTTTATTTTGGTTTGTTTGGAGCGGATCCCACAGTAGCCACACACGATGGAGGTAATTCTGTCGGACCATTTGCCCGGTTTCCTACTCGGGCCGCGCCCCCGAACGTTATTTTTTTTCGGACACAAGGTTCCCAAATATCGCGTCCCGAATGTCCTCCCCCCCCGGTTCCGCTTGGCCGGGAGACGTTTTCGGCTTTCTGACTGTCAAACGCGTCTCCTGCTCCTATCTTTTTTTTTTTCAGACTCACCTCGAGAAACCGAGAATAATCCTCCGGTAACCTTCCACCTTCGCTTCCTCAAATTTACCTGTCTCTTCAGCCCCTGAGATTTTCTTTGAACTAACCACTGTCTGGCCGTACTTTTCTTTAACCCCGTCGATCCTCCAAAGATATCTCGGAGTCCGGGCGTTTTTTTTTCACCTTTGGTTATTTCGAATTCCTGACAATCAGAGGAAACTTGACTCCCCCAGCCTTTCATTTGATTTTGACTTTGGCTCCGTTTTCGTGTTCCACTCTGAAATCTATCTTTCTCTCCTTTTTTTTTTAGTTTTCTTTATCGAGCCCAAAGCACCCCCCAGCCGTTTTTATCCCCCTTCGCGGTGCGCGGCGGAGGTCCTCTGCCTGGGCGTCCGTTGACGAATTTGGAAACCCGTAAGATTTTGAACCTTTTCTTATCTTCAATTCCAAGCTGGATTCGGGACGTGGTCCCTGACTTTTACATCTTAAAGTGGTTCCTTCCACCTTTCGCATTTAGTTCGTCTTCTCAGATTTCAAACGGTTGACTTTTCCTGCCGTTGTGGTGATTGTTTCTTCTTTAGGCCTTATTTTCTCCTTCCGTTTCTGATGGCCGCCCAAAGGCGGCCTGTGTCCGATATAACCCGCGTTTTAACCCCGTCCCCTAAACCCCTCATTTCCCGCTTGGCCAAATGTCTTTTCCATTCTGTAAGGTCCACGACTGGCCACATTTTCCGTTCTTTTTTCTCTCGCCTCAGACTTCTCGTCAACCTGGTTGGATGAATAAATTCTCCTAGAAAGATTTTCCCCCTTCCTTTAAACCCCCACCCAACCCGCCGACGCGCTGTTTTTTTAATACCTTCTTGAATAACCTTACGGAAACTTTTTTACTCCTCTTTACTTCCGTTCTTGTTCCTAACCTGTCCCAGGATTGCTGCGATCGTTTTAGAACCATTCCTCTTATCTTCTTATTTACGTCGGGGCAGTCAAACAAATCAGGGGCGTTTTGCACCCATCGGACTTCCAGTCCAAGCCCGTAATTCTAGGAATGTGTGGGCCCTTGATGTTCCACTCCAATGTGCTATTTACCCGGGCCCCTTTCCCCCTCTACCACCCTTCGATCACCCCCCTGTTTTTGAGTCGCCCCCCTCTGTTTTCCACATGCTCCTGTCCTTTCCCAAAAACTTTTGTTTGGGGGACTTTTTTCCCTCTTCTCACTGCATTTTCTTTTGGTTTACGCGGGAACGTTCCTGTCTCAGACTTCTCACCATTTGATTACTTGTGTCCTGTATGGGGCTTTTCTCCCCCCCCTGCCCAGCGCAGGCTCGTTGCATTCCGCAATCCGTCATCCAGATTACTCCGAAGTATTCCTTTTTCTGCGCGTTCTTTTCCTTTTCCTCTCTTTATGAAATTCGGTTTGAAAACCTTTGCTGCCACCCTACTCGCGCTGTCCAACTCCTGTTTTGAGTTTCGCGGGCGTATCTCGGGTAGTCAGGCTTGTTTCGGCCGTCTTCCTCGCTGTGAGGTCGTGTCCGTTTGTAACCCCTCTCGTCTGATTTTTACAGTCCTTTTCGCTGCTTTTCTCTATTTTCCAACCCGTGCCGGAATGAGCACCTGCTATCCTTGAATAGACATTTGTTTTACCGCCTTTTTTTTTCCATATGACGATCTCCCATGGATCAGGTCCGTGCCACTTTTTTTTAGACATTTTTTTTAAGTCACGGGAAGATCCCGCCAAGCACGAGGGTGTAGTCGAAGCCTGTCATCTTTCCCCGTCCGTTACCCCTTCCGAAGGACTTCCTTTTCTGGAGTGCTTTTTAACGCCCCCCCCCCATATCATCCGTTGCCTGGGACCACCTGTCTCTTAGGTTCTTCTCTCTCTTCTCTTCTTTGTTTTGTTGAGATTCCGTTTCCTAATTATTTTAAGGTGTTCTCCCCTCAACGCTCTATGTTTTGTCGGCCCGCTTTCGGACGAGTATCGGAGTTCCGTCCCTTGAAGTAAGGATATTCTTCCCCCCTTGTACGGTTGACCCGTTTAGCCTTATCTCCCGAAATGCCATAAAAATTCCTCTTGAGGAATTTGTCTTTTCCCATAGGCGTCTTTACGATATGCTCCCATTCATGAACAAATGTATATTCTCTTCAAATCAATGTTCAGCCAGTCTTCCCTTGACACTCTCCCCCATCCTTGAGATGCTGCTTCCCCCCACCGGTTAACTTTCCTCTGTGACGATACAATCTTCCCCGTTGACTTCCCGACCACCCATCTTACTTTCCCCTCCCCTCCGCTATTTCACAATCGTTGAGCGAACCCCCACATGATGTGAAGACCTGTGCCAGTTCTCGATTTTTAATTCCCCCCCTCTCGGACTATTTGCATGACAATCTTTGTTGATGCATCTGTTCGGGAACTTTTTTTTCTTCCCTGAGAGTCTTCCCGAGTTCCTGACTTCATGAGAGCCCACAGAATAGGTATGTGATTTTGTTTAATTCGTACGCCCCTCGTCCCTAAACTTCAACCATTATGGATTCGAATATTTCCCTTCAGTCGACGTTTGGCCCCCTTTTAAGTTTCCAAGTGCATTGACTCTAGTTTGAGGATCCCCCAGCCTTTTGTTATTCTATTGAAAAACACCAACTCTCCCCAATTTTTTTCTTCATACCCGTTCCACATTTCCTAAGGCCCGGGAAAGCATTTTACTGCGTGTACCCCAATTGGTTTCCCCAGTTGCGTTTAACAGGAATGGGTTTTTGTCTTCTTCCCCCTCCTTAAACGAAAGAATTCCCTTTAGATTTTTACACACCTGAGGATAAACTTGTAATTCTTCTAACACGCTAGGAGGAAATTTTACTTAAGTTCGCCCTGTCTTGATTTAACTTCTCCGTTGGGTTTTTCGCGCCATTTTCACTATTTTTTAAACCTCTTTCTTGAAGAATGCTCGGCCGGATGTAGATTACCTCTTCGAGACTTTTAGGGTACTATTTTGACCAATTTCAACCCATAGTTCATTTTTTACAATCTGATGTCCGCCCCACTGGTTTTCCTCTTGTTTTTGCTTCCGTTCGGATTTTTTTATTTGCTCTGCAAACGGTCTCTTTTTTCTATTTGTTTTCAGCTCCCCAGGCGGCCCGCGAATATCAACTTACCCCGGTTATCAACGTTTCTTCACCCTGCAGCCCTCCGCTGCGCGATCAGAGACAGGTTGTTCCTCCCCACTGTCCTGTGCTGAGTCGGAACTCTCCTTAGACCCCAACCTGATGACTTTCCCCTCGTCTGAAAGGTTTCGGACAAGCCGTGCCCGTCACTTCTAACGTTCCACTCCCGTCCCTTTTATCTTAACCAGCCTCCGTGAAGCTGCATTTGTCAGATTGTGATTTGCCGCAGGCACCCCCTCCCTTTTCCCATAATTTTGTTTTGTTGCGAGCTCTTGCTGGGCGCTCACAAATCCCCTGCTTCCCCCTGCCGTCGTTTCCTGATGTTGGTTTTCCCCGACTCCCTACTTCCAGATGGCCTTTTTTTTCCTTCTCCCCACGGTTTCCCAAGTGTTCCTCCGGTTCCCTCAACCCCGAGGAAATTGCCTCTCTGGGCTATAGAGAGTGGTGGCCAGAGTACAAGACGCATCCTTGTTTATTTAAAATTGGTTTCCTTTATTATTAACCTGGAGGTCTCCTTCACCAATTTTTTATAAGAATTCTTTTTTGTATTATTTTTCACCTTATGTCTTATTGTTCTTCTTTTTTTCGATCTGTTGATCTATTAAGCCCCCCCTATCCCTCTGCCGTCTTTTTTCCCCCCACCAAGGGACACCGGCTCCCCGCAATTCATCCCCTTTACCATTTCCCCCATGGATTGTTGAAAATCGAGGCCGGTTCTTTTTCTCTTAGGCCCCGGTCCTCGTTCACTGTCGTTATTTTCCTCAGTCCCGCCATCCCAAAGTGGTTTTCGAATACGATACTTCCATCTTTTTCGCCCTCAGATGATCTTTTCTCCCCCAACCCAACCCCCTTTAATGAGTTTTCTTTTTGTCTCACCTGTACGGGAATACCCCGTTCACCGGCCCGGTCTTGCCCGCCCTCCTTTGTCCTACAATTTTTGGCCACCACGCCATTTTTTTCCCCGATCTTTGTCTACCCCTCCCGACTCCTCCTTAGTATGAAGTCGCCTTTTCTCTTCGAACAATTTTCCCTGCCTTACAGATGCCCGGAGTGGACGACACGCCAGGAACCTCTTTTCAGTCTTTTTTGTAAGGTCTTTCCTTTTATTGACCCCCCCCCAACTTGGATACAGTTTGTTTTTTCCCTTTCTAACCCCACCCTAGAAAGTCAACCCCATCTTTTGTGTCATTTCAGACTAGCTCCCCACCATTTTTCACATAAAGGGACCATAACCGTTTCCTTTCCCCCGTTCCCCTCTTCGAAAATGTGATTCATTCTCTTTTTTTGTCAGACGTTACGGGACTCAGGGGAGGACTCATTGCCTGCCCCAAACAGGGGAGATCAATTCTTCTTGGCTCTCCCCCCCCCCAGCCAGTTCCCCGCTACGTGCGCCTTTTTCCCCCCAGTGCAACTGCTGACCCCCTCCCCCCCCGTTCGCACCTCTCACGACGGCAAAGTATGTTCTGCTGGGCTGCCGATGCTTCCTCTTTGACCTTAGGGGCAATTGCCCCCACTCCATTTTTTCCTCTACACTCCCCTTTGAGTCTTTTCCTTTTAATTAACGTCTTCCTCTTGGCCCCTGCTTTTTTGAGGTTCCAGTGTTCCGCGCGGTTTTGAACCTCGGTGTTTTTTTTTTGTCGGCCCCAGAGATTGGAAACCCTCTTTGATTGTAGGAACGTTTTTCTCTCTTCAAAGGGTCAATTCCCTTTCCTGCTGCTCCCGTTTTTTCGTGCTCTGGGCTTTAGATCCTTTTTGTGACCGCCATGGGAATAGTCCTTCTCCCCCTTCCATGGAGCCGTTTCTCACCTTCCCCTCTTTAACTGTGTCCATTCCTTGAGCTCTAGTGAAAAACTTAACTCCCCGGGAGCGACTTCATTTTTCTCCTTAAGCCCGTTTCCCCTTCAAAGTCCGGCCAGGGGTAGGTGGCATTCCGGCGGGACGCCAAGACATTCTGTTTCCTTCCCCCCCCGAAAACCTGACAAGGTTTTTTCTCGTTCTTCCGGTGGACGCCTAGCCTGTGTGTTGTTGAGATCCGATTTCCTCAACCGTAGGTATAGGCAGGCTTCCCTTCCCCCTTGTCACTCTTGCTTTTTCGTTCTCTCACTTTTCCAAACGACTTTCTCTTGTGGCCGTTACTTCGGTCTGAACCTTTTTCTCTTTTGCGTCTGTTTATTTGGGTTACTCGCAATTTTTCCTCACCAGTACTTCTCGGGTGTTTCTCGTCGTCGCCTCTATGATTTGTTCCCCTCATGCGACCCTCGTGTAACACAACCTTGATTCTATATAGACCCGACCTGTTTTTCCGGCCTTGGACCCCCCTTTTTCCCCGTCCCCCGCCCAGTCGCCCTTCATCACCTCGACCAATTGAGGTTTGGTCCTACAGTTTGCCTGCTCCCCGAGACACCCTTCTTCCTCTTCAGCACAACATCCTTTACACCCATCTCTAATCCAACGTTATCACAATTTCGTTTTTTTGCATGCGACCTGCTTTGGAGCCCGTTCTCTCCCCCGCCCTGGTAAGCCGCGTCTCCCAGAGTCCGCCTTTGTTCAACATCCCTTTTCTCGTTGTACCTCTTGAGCCGGTACTCAACGAACTTTTTATTGATGTTCTTACTCCTAGGAAATTGTTATGCTTTGAGCTCCCCAACCACTCCTCCCGGATCCATGGGAATTTCCTTCAGTCCTTCCCTTTCCCCCGAGGTACCGCTTCCCCCTTCTTCAACCCCAAACTCGGTTTTACCTTTCTCCAGGGAGAAGATTTCCGGAACATTTTACCCTTGGGGGTGCCCCCCCAGTTTGGCGCAGTTTGTCTACAGCTTGAGGACCCTTCAAACAAAGCTGTTTCTACTGTTTTTATGAACGCACCTTAATTCTTTTTTCATCAATAGGTTCACCGGAACCCCCCTTCGGATACCGTCCCTCATTTTTGTGTTCTCCCCCTGCGATGGAGGGACGGATGCCCTTTGGTTCCTGAACCTGAGAATAAATTCCCCCCTTCCCCCTTTACTTCGTTTTCCTTCCTTACTCAACCGATCTTCGTCCCCCAGTTCTGGCCTTCCACCCCTCATACCGCGGAACAGTCTTTCCGGTTCAGGTAGGTTCCAGCTGGAAGGGACTTCCCGTCCCCCTAGCTCCTGTTTTGTTTTTTTGAGATCGTTTCCTCTATTCACTCCCCAGTTTTTTCCAGATTTTTCTTCGTCCAACGGGCTTTCCGCTTCCACGTTGACCGAGACCACCTAGGAAGTTTCGGCCCCCGTTACCCCCTTCTCTGAGACAGGGCCCTTCCTCTCTTACCCCCAATTGCTGGTACCTCGTTCTTTTCCTCTTCTCGTTTTTTCCGCTTTTCGATATGAACCCCCCTCCGTCTAGCTCTTTAGTTCTCTTCTTTTGACACTCCTTTTCCCCCCGAGCACGCGTAACCCTCCTCCCACCTGAACCCCGGATAACTTTATTCTAACCTTTTTGTTTGACCCTAGCAGCATACTGTGCGTCACTTCGCAGGGTTTAGGGACATTTCACCAGGGATTTGGTCCGTACTCGTTACCCCAATCTTCTCCACGGCTCCTTTTTTTCCTTCTTTCTTACAGGTTCCTTTCCTGCTGTTCCCGCATTTCTCCCCCTTAATCAGTCGGCACCCCTTCTCCTCTTCCCAAGTCCTCCTTTTGATACCGGAGAATTTGCTTCCTTTTGCTTGTATACATCCCCCCCACTTCACTCTTCTACTCTCCCTCTGTTTTTGTTTTTTATTTCTTCCTTGTGGATGATTCTTTTTCCTTTAGGCCCCCTTGAGTCTTTACTACCCCTGTTTGAGATGCTCTTTTCCGCCCCTCTGACTGGGAATCATTTCCGACCCCCAGGTCCTTGTTTTTTTAACCTCCCCGGTCCTACTATTTGCTCAAGCCCCGTTTGATTCTAGACATGTGTCCCTCTAACGTTAGATCAAGTGTTAATTCCCGGTAGCCCTCCTCACTTCGTCTGCTGCGTTCCCCCAACCAACTTTGTTGCCCCCCCCCTTTGTTGTCATTGGTAGGATTAGTTCTTTCTCTTCTGATCGTCTTATTGTTCCCCTTCCCCCTCTTCGCCCGATTAGGGTTCGTCGGAACCCCCGTCTGCCCGGATCCGCCCTTCAGATCCAAGGGTGCCCCCCCCCCTGTCTGTCCCCTTTCTCTCTTGACGGTGTCTTCCTCCCGACTTTTCATGTCCGATTCCCGTTTTCGCTGAAGTATGGCCTTTGCGTCCTCAAATATTCCCCTCCCACCACTTTTTTCCCCCCCGACATCTCTGACTCTTCGATACCACCCCAACCAACGCGACTGTTGGCCATACCCCTTTTAGGTCCATAAGTCAACTGCCTCCTGCCGCGTCCCCCCCCTTTACTACAGTTTCCCTAAGGTGAGTGAGCTTTTGTTTCAAAGATAGTCTCTCTTCGTTATTCCTCCCTTGCTTCCTCCCCCCCATGACCCTTTCCCTGCCATTAAATAGATTGTACTCCCACTACTCCCTAGTGGTTTCTTGACGTGTTTTTCCCCCTTCTTAGTCACCTGCCCACTTTCGTGTCCCCTTTCACTATGAACACGTCTAGAACCCCTCGTTGTCAATCCTCCACCTCGCCCTTAACTAACCGGCCCCCTTTCCCCAATCTTCCCGTGCCTTCCCTTCGACTTTCCTTTCTAGTTTTTTGTTACTACCAGGTTCGGGTCCCCTGCCTTACTTTTTGACTTCTGTCACAAGGTTGGTTTCTCGCTATTGCTCTCCCAGCCTTTCTCCCCCCTTGCCCTTTGCCGCTCCCTCGCCCCCTTTCGCCTTTTCGTTATCATCCTAGCACTCCCCCCTCTCCTCCCTTCTCCCTCTGGCTGCCGTCTCGTGACGCTTTTCTGAAATTCCTTCTTCCAAACTTAGACACCCCCCCCACCAAAAACCCCCCCCATATGTTTTTTCTCGCTTTCGCAAACATTAAGCACGTGTCTGATTTTGGATCTCTCTGTTGTATAATGATATGTTACGTAACGGGAAAGAGCTCTTACAGAGGTGCTCTTCCTCTAATGTCCCCCATCCTTTTCAGATTCTCGACAGAGGAGGTTTGCGAGAGGCCACTTTTTTAATCGGGATTCCTTCTGAACCAGGTCTTTCCCTGATTCATCTCCGGTTTTTTTCACTCCTTTGAGAATCCTATCATATTCTCACCCCCCCTTCTGTTGCCGCGATCCTGCCCTCATACTGGTATTCCCTTTTCCGGGAACTCCTCCCGTTCAACCGTACGATTGTGTGCTGCTCCACGCCTGTATCCTTCTGGTACTTACGAATTCCCTTTTTTTTTTAGTGGAAATCTATCTCTCATTGCACATTCTCAAATGGACTGCGCAACACCTGAACTTATTTCAGGTCCGAATAGGTTTCATCCCCCCTCATAAGGGGTTTGTGGTGATCTAGAATTAAACTGGAAATCTATGCTTAAGGTTTCCTCTAATGATTTTTTGAGTAGAGCATCTTTTCCCCAATGACTCGCATCTCGGCGGGTTTCCTTCCCCCTATACTTACACCTTTTTTTCCTCCTGCTAAATTTTCCTTGTTTTCCTTAGGATGCTCCTAAAATGACGGAACAATTACCCTTCTATGTTCCCATGTCGTCTCCTCGTCATTGTGATTATCTCGCCCACTGCTTGCCCAACTGATCTTAATTCCGATCCCACGTTACTGTTTCCTCCCCTTCTTCCCGTCGTGGGACCCTTCAGTTCGTTTTTCGACCGAGCCTCCTCTTCAGTATCCCCCCCTTCCCCCGCCAATCGTTTTCAGTCCTAGGTGCCGATCACTCGTTATTTCCAAAGGATTCCCCCCCCTCTTCCTGCCCAAACACTCTAATGTCCCCCCGATATCCTCACTAATAATACCATTTTCGTTTTTCAGTCTCTCCCAATGTGCGCCCCGGTTTTCGACGCCCTTCTTTCCTTTAGCTTATCTCCCTCCCCGCCCCGCATTTTGATATACCTTTATGATGGGAGCTTAACATAGTATTTGGGGGATCGAATCTTAGCGAATTAGGGCGAAGTTCGCTTACATGGCTTCTTTTCTGGCCTTCCCTCCTATCTCACCTTTTTTGGAGGACGCCCCCCTTTCCACCCTAGCGTCCCCCCCTAAGTTCCCACACCCCTGCAATGTCCCTTGTTTCCTCTTCAAGGCCTCGTTTGTGGCCAAAGTTCGGGGGACCTTCCCTTTTTTGGATCCCCTCTTCGGATTCCACCCAATCTTTTTAGTGTTTTTTTTTTTTTCTTTTACCGACAATGAGGCACTTCTGTTCCACGGGCCCTCCCTCACCCCTACTCCGGTCCCGACTTTTACAGGTCCTCGCCTGCCGTCAACGGAATTTTCTGCCCGCAGGCCCGTACCCTTCACGATATAAGTTCGATTTCTCCAACGCTCGCAGAAAAAGGTTTGCCCCCTTTTTTCCCCTAACGTTCCTCGGTTTGCCCGTTACTTTTCGTCCCTGAGACGGGTATTTTGCCCCGGCTCGTTTGGTTTGGTTGCTAAGACTCAATGATTTCCCTCCCCTCTTGGCTTGTTGTGTTGACAGGCTTCTTAGTCCTTGGTGGACCGAGTTAGTTTTCCCTGCCCTGCCTGTCCACGGGACCTGACACCCTTCAACACCTCTTCCCCCCTTTTTTTTTTTTTTCAAAAATCCCTCTACTTCTCTCAATCCTGTTCAGCTTTATTTCTGGACCTGGATTGAAGGTGTTGCTTTTTTCGATGCAAAACGAACTTTCTCAGTTCTATGTTTCTTCCTTCTACCCAGCTAGAACTCTTTTATTTTCCCCCCCTCAAATTACAGTTACCCTTTCTAGAGTTCTTTCTTAACTTTACCACTTGCATCTCCAGCGATGAGATAGCTCACTTGTTTTCAATGGTCCCTTACCCCCCTTGATATTTTCTCCTTTTTCCTTCTCGATTGCCCCCCCCTGGCTGTCCTCCTGTATTCTTTTTTTGTTAACCCGTCGTAAGTCTTTTGCCACTTCGTCAACTTGCGAGGTCGGCATTTTCTTCCTCTCTCCAAAGTGGGATATTTCGAATTTGCCTCAGTTGGTTTTCTTTTTTTTCCCCCCCCCTGGGCCCAACTCTCCTTTCCGCTTTTCCTTGGTGTTGTTGATGCTCCTTTTTCCTTGATTGGGGACAAATCCCCCTTGATCCACCTTCTTAGCGTTCTCGGCATCCAACTTTTCTTGTTTTTCCTAGTTCCGTGAGGTTTTTTTCCGCTTGGGGTATGCTTTTAGAACCCCCCCCTGGTTGCCAAGTTTTACTGCAGTTTCCCTCCGTGGTCCATGATGGCGTCGATTCTTGGTGCTTCTTCCGGTCGCCCTTTTTTTCCTACCCCAGGTCCTCCTCTCCTGCATGATGCTTCTTCTCTTTCCAACACTGTCTTTTCCCAGCAGTACCCTTTTGGCCTCCCTTGGTTTACTGTATGCTTCATTCCTCTGGAGAGATGTAGTCCTCCTGTCCCTCAGCTTCCTTTTTTGTGTTTTTCCTATCTGGCCCCCAAGCGGAACCACCCTTTTCTGAAATCCTTCTCCCCCAGCGAAACCGAGTGGTTCTCCCTCTTGGAAGGTCTCCGCCCCCCCTCTCTTTTTCAAATCCTTTATTTCGCCGAGGAGCCTTTACCTTGGCGACTCCCAGCCTTCCCTCATCAGTGCCCTCTTTGTCCCTCCTGTCTCTCCCCCCCCCCCCCCCACCGTCGAGCGCCTGGCCGAATCCCGTTCGGTCCTCCCCCGTAACTGAATACTTTTTTCCCCGCGATCTCTTTTTGGAGAACCTGGCCCCCCCCCGTTGCCCCCTTAGATAGGTTTTTAAAGACCCCCCTTTCCCCCCTTCCCCCCCCCAACTCTTGAATTTCCTTTGGAAAAAAATTAAGTTGTTCAATGCTCGCATTTCCTAACGCCCGTACCTTTGTCCAGTATTTTCCTGGAAGGTTTACTTGTCCCCCCCCTTTCTTTTTTTTAAATGAACCGTTTCGTTAAGTTTTTTTGAGTTTTAACCTACACCCCTTTTTAACCCCCAAATTTGTGTCGTTTTTTTCCTTCCGCAACACTGCCGGCCCCCTCTTTCCCCGGAACTTACACACCGTTACTTTACCGTGAATATTTCGCTTGCCCCCTGATTGTGTTTCCGACGGTTTACGTTTCTGCTTATTTCTGACCGTACGGACTCACCATGGGAGAGTCTTAGCTTTTGCCAGTTTAGAAGACTTAATCCCCTCCCGTAGGCTCCCCCATTTATCATTTCGGCTATCTAAATTCCTTTTTCTTTGAAGCACGTCGTATCTGGTCGGGTCTTTAGCGTGCCTTTCCGATCGCTTTTTTTTTGCACCACTTTCCTGCCCCTTTTTTCATTTTGGTCCTTTTCAACCCGAATTTTTCTATTTTTCTTATTTGTTACTGATCTTTTTTCCGGTTTCAGCGGCTTCGGTTTTGTTATTTCACCGTAATGTCCAACCCTTCTTTTTTTTCTCGTTGACCCGAAGAGAGCGCTTTGTTATGACCCCCCTTGTAAGTTCATTCCTTTTGAGAACCGGGTCTTGCTATGCTTAGCTTCAGTTCTCCCTCGGTGTTTTTTTACCTTGGATTCATCTCTATGGAGACGCGCCCTTCCCCATCAGTTACATTGGTTTCATTTCCTTTGCAGCTTTATACCCCCGTTTTTCCGCAGTGATCTGCATTGGTTACCCTTCCGTACGGGACGGAAAACACTGCCTCCCTTTTTTCTCGAGTGGCCAATGATTCTCTCATAGGGCAAAACTACATCTTTGTTCCTTTTCGTCCACTTCCCTAATCTTTCCTTTG
>Ga0179593_1660166_pt1 | contig 16341 bp, 22 predicted proteins | sample CZODoug2_1_08_16_FD_185931 | JGI IMG/M metagenome (GOLD analysis project Ga0179593, IMG submission 185931) | Vadose zone soil fungal communities from Angelo Coast Range Reserve, California, USA - CZODoug2_1_08_16fungal (PacBio error correction) | ecosystem: Environmental > Terrestrial > Soil >... | reverse complement strand
CATTTTCCCGCCCCTTTTTCTGTCCCCTTTTTGCGTCGCTCATGTCTCCCCTGTTCCTCCTCCTCTTATCGTACAACCCCCCATGGTAGAGTTGACGCCATTTTTCTGATCGGTTCCCTTTTTCCTTTCGTTGCGATCTTTTCCTTTTTTCTAGACTCCTTTTTTTTTCAAAGATTCCTGACGGTTTTTTGTTCTTAAGCCGGTAGAAGTCCAGCCTCTTTGACGCACTTGGATACTTCGCAACCCTCTGCTGGGAGACCCTCTCTTCAAACAGTTCCTTTGGAATTTGATTTTTCCTGATGGTCTGCGATGTGGATCCAAACCAGCTACCCCTACGACCTACTCCCAATTTTTTCTTTTTTGTCTTACCCCCCCGCCCTGTGACCCTCTTCTTTTTTCCGGACTCTTTCCCCCACCAATTTGTTTCGGTTTTGGGAATCCCTTTGCCTCACTCCCACATTTTCCTTTCGGTTCCCGGGCCTCCCCAAATTTTTTTATCGACGCTTTTAGCTGGGCTTAGGTTTCCAATTTCCTCTTCGCGGTTCACATCCGTTGGCGACTCTTGAGGCCTTTCTCTCGATATCTCTTCACATATTTTTGTTCCATTCTGGGGGCCCTCCTAATCTCCTTTATTCTTTTCTTTATTTCCCGATCCTTTCCTGAACTGATAAGTTTCAGTGTTTACACGACCCTTTGGCTTAGTAAACCACTTGACACCCTCCCACTCCCCGAACCTTCTTCGGTGGCTTTGGCGGCTTTTCTGTGCGAAAAGTCCACGATCCCCTCTTCCAGTAAGGTACCTCTGATGTTCTGATTTTTTAGCGCCTTCCCCCCAACCTTGCAAGCTGGTGGACTTGCCACCGGTGGAGAATTTTGGGTTGATCTCCAAACGGCTTTTTTTCTGAGGAGCCTTTTTTCATGAGTTCTTTTTTCCCAGAGTCCTTTTTTTTGCTGTGTTACTCCCCCCACATTCTTCGATTTGACGGCCTCAGACTTCTAGACCTTCTTTACTTCGCCTGCAGGCATCGGCAGAAGCAGTCTTTTTTTAAGTCAAGAGTTTCACGGTGTTTTTGCGGCCTTTAACCATGTATAACGGGGATGTGACCCCCCAATTCCTCCTTCGGGTTCCCCCTACGTTATAGGGAGCTCACTCGGCCCTATGCTACCAGCTACCAGTGTTTTTCGAGACGCGCAACCCCCCAGTTATTTCCCTGAACCTAACCCGAAAATAGTTTACTTGGACCGATTCCTCCTGGGATCCCCAAAACCCTGAGCTTCCTTAAACTTTTTCTTAGTCGGGTTTATCTAGGGTCGCCCCGGACTGCTGACCTCCCATGGAGTCTCCACCCTCAAGCTTGCGTGACTGCAACGTGCGAAAAACCCCTTCTAAACACTTCTAACTTCCTCTTTTTTGCAGCGCCCTCAGGCGTAGCCTGTATCGTTATATTCAATTTCCTTTATTTTCATGGTGGATCTTTTTTTCGCGAATACTTGACACATCCTTGTAAACTGTGCCCTTTTTTCCTCAGAGATTACTTTTTATGTCAACAGTTCTCAATACCCCCCCTGTTGATAAAACCACAATCTCTCCTGTGTGTGTTCCTTTTCTGGTTTCTTTCCCCAAAGGTTCCGGTAATGTTCCCCCCAATAGCCCCCCCCCCAAGGTCCAGATAGATGTTCAGCTCCTTTTTATGAATATGGTTCCCCATTATAGTTTTTATTTTTTCAAGGCCCCCGGAAAACCTAGAATTACCCCAGGTACCCCTATGCCCCCCAGGAGTTTTGAATCTTGACGCCTGTTCATGTTGTGGTTTTTTCCCCCGCTATGTCTGAGTTTGAGTACATTCCCTTTCATCATGTGCCCGATCTATCCCTTCTATTTTTTACTAACCTCCTTCCTTTGTCTTCCAGTTTTTCAGCAAAGGGTGGAGCCGTGCCACTCCCCCCCCCCCCCAGAGTTTCCCTTTGTTCAGTCGTTTCTTCCCTGTCTCTTATTTTTGGTTTTCTGCTATATACACTTTTTCTTGCGGCTATCCTCTCCTGAGTTTTGGGCAACAATCCCCAGTACCCCCCCCATAAACTGCTTCAGCTCCCCTCCATAGCCCCCTTTGCTGTTTCCCACATGCCCTCCCCTCAAGAAACCCGTTTATCCCGCGTAATTTGCCTTTCCCCCCCCTCTTTCATATGTTTTTTTAGTACTTTCTAGCCGTGTCCAATACGGCCCCCGTCAGACAGCTGTCACCAGGGGACTTCCCAGCCAGAGTAGGGCTTTTATTCTGGGCGGAATCTCCCCCCAACCTTTTTCTTTCCCGTCGATTCCTTTCTCTCTTCTTGAAACTGTCGCACCTATTAACCTCCCAAGTTCCTCGTGTTACTACTTTTAACCATGACCTTTTGCTGATTATTCCCTCGGCACCTTCAAGCGCTTCTCCCCTCCCCCCCCAGACTTTTTTTTTAATGGTTTCTGGTGATGTCTTTCGTGATGTTTGCCATTCCCTCCCCCTTTTGTCCGCTTTCCCCCTCATACGTTTTTCTTCAAATCATTCCCTTTTAGAGATAGATACCCCCTGGTACCAAAGCCCCCTTTTGACCTTTCAGGATCGTGATCTAGGCCATTCCCTCAGATTTTAGAACGAGTAAAGACCTGACCTTTTTTGATTCGCACGCGTAGTCTTCCCCCCTTTTAATTCCCCGTTTGAGCCACCTGACCCCTACCGATTCCCTTCGGTTCTCCTCCTTTCAAAGGATTTTCTGAACCCTTTTTTTTTCTCAGAACCGTCGATCCCTTTGGCCTATTTCAAAAACTTTTCCCCGTTCTTTTTTCAGTAATGAAGGTTCCCAAAAGACCCCTTTCCCAAAATCTTCCTTTCTTGGATATCTCCCCCTTCCCCTTGGCGGTGCGAATTATCCAGTTGGAATCTTTAGTCATAAAGGTTCCTGAGGTCCCCTTCCAGACCTTTTTTTGTTCATTTTCCCCCTGACAGCCTTGAGAGGTCGGATTCCCTGACAAACCCAACCTTTTTTCTCCTCTTGAGAACTCCCTGCGTTTTTTTCCTTCTTATTTGTCCTGAGAAGCCCCTTTTCTAGAACTTTTTTCCTTCCGGTGCATCGAGGTCCCCCGGTACCTTTCCCCCCCACCTGCGTTTTCCCCCCTCCTCCGTTGTTTTTTTTTGATCCATTTTTCTCCCTTTCTTCGGTGGTCCCATATTTCCGCTTTGAACCGGAATTGCCGAACTTTCAAGTACCCTTCCCCAGACCTCTTCCAGTGGCCGGCTCCACTATGTAAATTTTTCAGGACACGCAGTTGCCGATCAGGTTACCACGATATGAGACCTTTTTCCTCTGTCTTTCCCTGACATTCTTTTTTTTCCCTTCGCCTTGTTCACCGCTTCCCGTAAGCTTTTCCCCCCTCCGAATGCCCTCCCCCCACCCCCCATGGTCTCTTTCCAAGCCCTTTTCCTTGGCATGAAGCTCACCAGTTTTGTTCTCTCTGGTTTACCAAAAACCCCCCCTTTTCCCGTTCCCTTCCTCCGTGGGTGGGACCCTGGTTGCCCCTCCGCCCCCTCATGGTTGAACACCGGTGTTTTCTCACCTTGCACCCCACGTTTCTACGTTACCCCTGCCGGTAGTGCTTGTGCTTTCACAGTTTTTTTTCTCTCTACGCTCTTTTTTTGATGCTTTTTCAATATAGCGAATGGCCAGTTTTTAAGCCAGACGAGCGGTGCAGACCCTCCTCTTTCAAATCTTTTCTGGCTCAGCCCACAGTGTTTTGGATGCTCTCCATGACTTTTTTTCAAGTCTGTTTTTTTCTGCAATCCTAATGGGTGACCTGTAGCTCCCCCCAATGCCCCTCTTTTTTGGACCCTTTTTTTTTCCATTGGACCTGGCACTGTTCCATCGGCCGCGCAAGACTCATCCCCCCCCCCCTCCTCAAAATAACCTCATATTTGTCGATTGTTCCTCAGAGTGAAAGGCCACCTTTCGAAGTGAAAGTTCTTTCTCCTGCCCTTTTCCTTTACGTTCTTTTTCGGATTTGGGATCCTTCCCTCGCCTTTGTCATTGGTTACTTCCCTCTCCCCTTTTTGCCCCAGCCGCCCCGTAGTTCCGGATTTTTTCCCTTTAGGTAGCTCTGTTAGCCCCGACCTTCTTCCAATCTTTGGCGGTGTAACCATTTTAAAAATTTATGGGAGAAGGTCTTTTTTTGTGTCCGATGGACTTTTTTTCCAATCCCCTCAAGGGTTTCTCCGGAGCCTGGCAAATTGTTCTGGCGGATTTTTTTTCACCCCCCCCATAGACTATTTGTCCCTATTCCCTGAGAGGATTCGGGTATCTTTAGTTCGTTGAATTGTCTCCCAACATAGGGATCTCAAAGCTTTTGTAACCCCATCCCTTTCTGAGACTCCCACGACAAAACCGAACTTGTTTATGTGGTCTTTTTTCACCTTTTTTTTAACCAATTAACTCCCCCCGGATCTTGAAAGTAGTCGAGGGCTTTCGTTTGATTTCTCGTGACTGTGCTTCCTTAACCCCTGGTATAACTCAGGCCCCCTATCTCCCCTGGACCCTCCCCCCTTCCCCCTGCTGACCTTCAACTTGATAACAAACTGGCCCCTTTACGTCCCCCTTTCTTTTTCAATTTTCCTTTGGTCCTTTTTCCTTTGCACTCTCTTTTTATGATCCCCCCTGAGAAGCTCTTATTTCTCTGGCCAATCTCCAAAGATGTCAGACCCCCTCACCTCTCTAAGTAGTTCCCCCTCTATCTCTTCCTTTGTTTTGTGAGTTTGGGTTGGCTGATGCGTGTTACCTCTTTGAATACCCCTTCCCATATTTCTTAAAAGAATTCCTTTTTTTCTCGCATATAGTTTTTCCAGGTCCAAAGTTCCCCTCCAGTTTTTTTTTTTTGTACTGCGCACAAAGTCCCCCTCCAGCTACGTACCCCCCCCCATTCGTTACAGCCTTAAAGATTTTTAATAGGTCCCCTATTTGAAGCTTTTGTGCCGGAGTGCTGTGTTGCTACCGCATTTACTAATTGCCCCCGTCCACGTCCTTACCCATTTTAACATTTTTTTGCAGCTCCGGGCGAAGAGGTTTCCTGGAAATCATTTGTCCCCCCCCCTTACAAGACGTATTTTCTTCCTTCCCCGATCCCCACTGTGATTTGTACGGGCTTCTCCCATTTCTTTGAGGCTTTTCGTTGTTTACTCTCCCAACAGCCCCCGATGTACAAACCCCGGCCTGTTGTTCTTCCCCCGATTGTGGTTCTCCCTCCTTTCCGTTGATACAGCAAATCCCCCCCAAGTCTCCTTTTTGCTTCCCCCCTCGTTATAGTCTTTTTTCGATTCCTCTCTGTAGCTCGTGACTGTCCCTATTCGGTCCTTTCAAAATTGTTTCACAGCCCACGATCATACGTCCTCCAGCGACTTTACTTCCATGGGCTCCCCCCACAATGTTCTAGAAATCCCTCCCCTCTCCTGGAACTTATATGTCTTATTAACAATTTTTCATTACCTCTCTCTCCGTACTTTCCCATAGTACAAAAGTTTTTTTGACCCTTTCCCTTGGGCCTTTTCCCCGACCTCCAGCTTTGGTCACAAAGCTCCCCCCAACGCCCTTTTCGCTGTTTTTTCCTCTTTTTTCTTTAGATATGATTTTATCAAGCCTTCCAAATTGTCCTCTTTGAGAAGTTCATTCATTTCAGTCTCCCATAAGGTCTCTCTAGAACCCACGGCCTTCCAAAGGCTATTTCTTAACTTTGGTTTATGGACCTTTCTGTAGAGATTTTTTTGTAGGATTCGGTGTCTATACCGAATCCCTCTTTCTTCCCCCAACCCGTGGTCAGACCCTTTTTTGGAGCCTTCTTTTCGTTTTTTTTTTACTCCCGTCGATGTAAAGTTTTTAAGTCGGTGCAAATTTTTCGAAGGTTTTCTCTTTTCGCTATTTCCCAGGTTTACCTCCCAAATTTTTTCTTTTTTATGGGTCCACCAATCGATCACGCAATTGTCGCCTTCCAACAATCGCATAGATCTCCTCGACAAGCTTCGTTCCCTTCCAGATCTTTTTTCTCCGAGGTCTGCTAAAGCCTCTCCCCCTTTTTGGTTGACAAACTCTCGAGTTACTTCCCCCAAACTTGATCCCCCTCCCTTCCCGTTCGGACTCCGATGGTTTTCCCCTTTTCGAACATTTTTCTCCTGTATAGTCCCCCCTCCATCTTAATCCTATTCTTTCACCCCAGCTGTTTCGTTTTCCCTTCTTTTTTTAAGGAACCTCCCATCCGTCCCCCCTCCTCCAATACTGTTTTTCTTTTTTTTCGATTCCCCTATGTATCCCAACCCAAACGGTATGGACAGACTTCTGTAGATTTTCCCTCCCACTTTCTTCCCCGTAAGAATAACTTTCTCCAGACCAAATTGCCTTTTACTCCTGGTACCCCAATACTTTCACGTGTCTCGTTTACTTCCGTCTTCACCCCTGTGGACTTACAACTCGGTAAGCCGTTAGAATTAAAATTCATGACCTTTTCCAATTATCCCCGAGTCTTCCCCCAGAAATTTTTTTGAATTTGTTCGATTCTCTCGTTGGAGAAAACCCTTTGCAGTAATTAGGTCCCCAAACCATTGGTTGCCTGATCCTCCGTTCCAGATCGACCCGGTACCTTCAAAACGCACCAATTTTTGAGCTTTTTTCCTTGCCTTCACGTTACCTTTTTTGGTCCCTTACCATCACCTTCCTGGCTCTTCTCCTCTTTTGTTTCTTGTCATCAGGAACTCCCTCTTCCAAGGTTGACTTTTCTCTCCCCCCCCTTCCCCCTTGACCCCTTTTACACATTCCTTGATTTTTTCCCTCCTAAGCCCCCTCCCCAGGTTTTTTTTTTTTTGTTTTTTTTCTTATATTACCGCTTTTCTCTCCTTCGCCTCCCATACTTTCTTCCTTTTCAACCCCCCCTTTTTCCTCCCACTGGGAATGGCTCTTCTCAATCTTTCAAGCCTCAACATGCCCTGACCCCTCATAATGTCGCATCCTGTTCTTCGAAAGTCCCGAACCTCCCCTTCCCATTTTTCACCTTCGTACAGATTCTCACCCTCGATTCCCACATTTAGCCCTCCCCTCTTTTGAGAACTTTTGATTCTCCCAAAACCCCGGCTTCCACCCTTCTGTTTTTCCCTCGTCGCCTATTTCACTCAACCCCCCAAGATGATTCAGTCCCTTTTCCCTTTCCTTAGGACCTCGCCCCCTTGTGAATCTTACAGTCCTTTTCCAATTCCCTCCCGGAATTCCCCCCTTGGGGCTGGAGGACTTGGCAAACCCCAATATACACTTTCTTAAGGAGGCTTATTACCCCCTAGATGTTTCTTTTTTGGTATTTGAGTTTTCCTCCCTTGTCCGACCAATCGACTACTATCTCCAGATCAGGTTTTAGATCATCAGAGCTCCCTGGATGACTCCTAATTCCCCTCCCTTCCCTTTCCATAGTGTCCCTTTCTTTTCCCTCTTTTTTCCCAAAAAGTTTCCCTTCCCCTTGTTTTTCCAAGGTCTTTTTCCCCCCCCGATTTTCCCTCTTAGCCTGGTCTTGGCGCCTAGTCCCCTGATTAAAGCCCTTTTACCCCTTTCAGCCTTTGGAAGTCTTCACCCGAGTCAGAAACCTTCTTCCCCCCTGGAATGATCCCTTCATTATTGGTTTTTTTTTTTCTCGAGACTTCGTTTCCTTTATTTTTTTCCCTTACTTGGTTTTTTGTTCTTCTCCTCTTCTATTGTCCCCCAGATCCCCCTTGCGTCCCCTGTTTTTTTTCCCCCCTCGTTTTCCACTATCTCCTTTTTCTAACACCTTTTCCTTGTTGTGAGAGTCTTAGACACGGAGATTTTCTTCCTTTCTTAGGTGGCAACAGACCCACGGCTACCTCTTAGACCCCCCCCTTAGTTTCTCCCCTTTATCACGACTTCTTAACCCAAACTGTCCCCTCCCCACCGGACCCCCTTTTTCCTACCCGAGGTCCTTTTTCCAAGAAGTTGTACCCCCTTCTTTTTCACCCCCCTTTTTCCGAATGTTTCTCATGTTGTCCTTTCTTACCCTGATTCCTTTGGGCATCGGGTAATCTTGACCCCATTAACGGACCCTATAAACTTCTTCTAATAACCCCCCCCTTGATGCAATTTTCTTCCTGTCAATTGAGGGGTTCCCCCCCTACACACCCTACCCCTTCTTTGTCTAACTCGTTCCCCCCCCTCTGGGATTTTGTTTCCCGGATCTTCCCCACTTGATCCCTAGCTCGGCCACCCCTTACAATTTCCACACACTCCCGCTTTCGAGGTGGCCCTTCCTCCCGTTTCAAAGAGTGGGGCATTCCCCCGAAGACTCCCAAAAGGAATCAAGTATTTTTTTTTCCTTTTTTTTTACCCTACTTCGGATCTGTTTTTTTTTCCGCTTTTTCCTATTAATGGCTCTCCTCTCTTTAAACGTCCTCTTTATGTTTCCCCCTTCATGTTGTAAACCCAGACCTACAGTCTTTATTCATCTCATTCGTGTGTTTTTAGATCCCCAAAAATTCCTCTCTTATCCCTCCTTTCTTTTCTTAGTTTCTCCAGAAGAAAGTCTCTTGAGGATAGGTCCCAAATGTTCAGAGACCCCCTTAGGTTCCCCCTCAGGTTGAACAGAATCATGACTTATTAATTTCCTGAGTCAACCCTTCGCCCCTCTACGTCCCCCCCTTCCAAAGACACCGACTATTTTTTTCCCGGGAAAAGATTCTTTTTTCTTTCTGTCTCCTTCGTTCTTTCCTTTCGGGATATCCTTTCCCTGTACCTTCTTTGTTCCGTTCATTGCATCCTTACCTTCTTCCCTCGCCGGACCTTCCTTTTGAGAGCGGCGAGAGGCCCCCTTCCTTGGATCCTTTTCTTTAGGTTCTTCCCTCTCATCCAAGTCTCTTCTTCTTTTGGTTCTCTTTGTCTCCTCGGTCGAGCACTTGGATGTAGTATCCTCCCTTTTTTGAATGAGGTGGCTAGAACCCTTTCTCCCCCGTTCCCCCCCCCCTTCTTGCTTTTCAGTCCCGTGATCCTTACTTAATCTTTTCCCTCAGATTACATCCATCTCTCATCCGGTTGTTTCCCTCGGTTTTCTTCTCTTCGATCATTTGCGTGCCCCCCCCCTTCGAACGTAACGTCTTTTTTTTTGTGTACTAACAGTTTCTTTAGCCAATAGACTTTTTTCTCCCCTTCTCGCCCCCCTTTTCCAAGGCTCTTTTTTTTGACACCTTTGCACCTCCCTTCTGTAACTCACTACGGGGCCCCCCCTGACCCCCTCCTTTTTCAGTTTCCCTCTGCCTCCGTTAGGCACCCTTTCCCCCTCCAATCCTCCTTAGTTCCCCATAACATCCAAGTTTTTACGATTTTCTTTTTTTGGCAATTCTTTTTCGGACCGCTTGTGAGTCGGATCTTGAGAAATTCTTTTCCCTTTCCACTGAATTTCCCCCCTTGTTGAAAGAGTTCTCCCAAGACTCACCCACCTCATCTCTTTCTCATCTTAGTGTTCTTTCTGACAGAGCGTTTCTTCCCACGTTCTCACTTTTCCTTTTTTCTGGCCTTCGCACTTTCCACCCTCCGAGCTGTCAGGCAGTGGCTTTCACCCGATCCCTTTGATTCTCAGGACTTCCCTTTTTTCACTTTCAAATTTTTACGGAATTGTCTTTCTCCCGGTGTTCTTTTGGCACTTTTCCGTGTGGAACAGCCGGTTCTCCTTAACCCTCTGAAGTGCCCCTTCCCTTCGTCAGCCAATCTGAACCCCCTTTTAGATAACCCCCCTCCTGATCTTCTTTTTAAGAATTTCCTCGTTTGTAGATTTTTTCCAAAACGGCCTCCGCCCCATCAACTTTCCCCCCCTTCCCAAATTTCTTCAATATACCTCCTCTCTGGGACCCCCTCCTCCTTTACTCCTTTCTCCCCAAGTGTTTTCCCCCTTCCTGGATCCCTTTATCCGTAACTCCTTTCCCAAGAAGTTGACGCTTACCATCCTTCCCTTTAATGGTCCCTTTCTCTCAGCCTGTTTCTTGCCCCCAAATCTCTTCAAACTGTCTCTGCCCGAGGCCCTTGCGTCCCCTGAGGTCCAATTTTTCCCTTTTTAGGACTTGACTTCCTGTTGGTCCCCGGCGGGCGCCCCTTTTCCTTAATCCCCCTATATTAATTTTGGTACTCACCGGTGCGCTCTTTCTTTGAAAGTCTTCCTCACCCTGCTTTCCACTTTTCTTTCCCATGCTGATCACCAGGGAACCCCTAACCTTTTCACCTTCCCCCCAGCCTTTCGGCTTTCCCTTTCTGTCCTCCGATTTTGTTTTTTTCTCCCAAGCTCCTCCCTTTTTCACTCCGGACATCCCCCCTGAGTTCTTGCGATTCTCTACAGTGTTCTCCGCTCTCCTTTGCTCCCCGTTTAGTCCGAGGCTTTCTCTTGTTCTCAAAAGTTTACCTTTTTTTTATTTAGACCCCTTCCTTCGTCCCTCCCCTTCGATCTTTTTTTTCCCCCCCCAATTCAACCTGATGGATTCTTTGAATCAATATCCTATTCCCCTTTCGCCTGACCCTGTATAAGCCTTAAGCTTTCTCACTAATATGCCTTTTCTGGTTTTTTGTCTGGTGTGTCACCCCAGAATCCAATCTTTTCTTTAGACTCCCTTCTTACTCCCCAAGAATTTGGAGTTTTTCCTGGTGCCTTATTTTTAGGAGGTCTTTTTCCACAATAGTGACGCTGCCCTCTTAGCTTTCCCTGGGTTTCCCCCCTGAACCTAGCCTTATAATTCTCCCCCCCTTACCTTTTTTACCCCCTTCGAGTTTTTACTCCTTTCTGCAACGCTCCCCCCTCGCCTATCCGCCCTTGTCCCCGGTGACCTTTTCCCGGGGAGTTCCTGGATCTCCTTTCTTGTGGCTTTTTCACCCCTTTTTCATTCCCTAAGCCCCCAAGTCCTCCCTTAATTTCTACGCTTTAGTCCCCCAACCAACATTCTCCCCAATTTTCCCCCGACAAATTTTCTTTCAGCTTCCACCTGGCCCTCCCCCCCTTGGGCGGTTTTTTGCTCGATTATCTTAAGGTTTGGGTTCCCCCCTTCCTTCCCATACCCAAAGACCTTTCTTCTGATCTTTTGTTATTCAAAAAGACCCATTCCTCGGTTCCAAACCTCTTTCTTTTTTTTTAGTCTTGGTTTTTCTTCCCCCCCTTACTCTTCTTTTCGGAGGTAAGGCTCTTTGAACCCAAGTTCCCCTTCCCTTCGTCCTTTTTTGCTGGGCTTTAGGCATCTCGTCTCCCCGAGCCCCTTTCCCTACCATTCCCAGCCCTTTTTGAGACTCTTTTTCTCTTCCACTCTTCGAGCTTCCCCCCTCGTTTTTCGTCAAGTTTGCAGAATCTCCTCCCCTCCATTTCCATTTTCTGATCGTTTGGATGATACCCTCACTTAATCCGGAACCTTGTTCGCCCCGGACAGCGCCCCCTCTTTACCCCTCTCTTTCCTCTCCTTTGGGAGTATCCCCTGGGAGTTTTTTTCCAAAACCTTCTCAAAATTCCTTTGGTGGTTTCTCGTCTTCCCTCTACCTTTCTTTTTTTCTTCGGTCCTTTAGCTCGGTCCCCTGTTTTTCAGAGTTCCAAAACCTGACCCCCTTGTTCCCCCCCCCGACCTCTTCTAGAGGACCTCTTTCTAGGTTCCCCATCTCCCCTTGAAAGCTTTGGCCCATTCATAGCCCTCCCCTCCCCCAAGGGTCCCTTCCTTTTTCATTTCAACCAATCTTTTTTCCAAAGAGGGCCCCCTAAGTGACTGTCTGTTCCCTTTTCCCTAAATTCAGTTCTTTTCCCCCCTCTTCTAGGGCCTCTGTCCCTTAGCCCAGCCTCTTCGTTAAGACATCCTCTTTTGTGTTGGTTCGAACCCTTAGCCCCCCCGGCTTAACGGACGATATCCTTCTTGAATCCCTCCTTAGTTTCCTTTTCGCTCCCGGCTTCCCCAGTCCCTCCCTCGTTTCCCGCTCCCTGTTTGCCTCGGAGTGGTGGAGTCCCCGTTCCCCCTGCTGTCAGTCAAAACCTTTTCGAAACAAACAACTTTTTCTCTCCTCAGGAGACTCTTACCGCTTTCCTTCTCCCCCTGCTCCATCTCCGACCCTTGCGCGTTTCCGCCCTCTTTTAGGCGTCAAACTCCCCCCTACTTGAGAGTACACGATTTTTCTTTTTTGTGCGGAGCTACTCGGGAGGGAACCTGCGGAGGTTTTTTCTTAGATTCAGGTGTCCGTGGGTCCTCCGGCTCATGACCTGCAACTTCCCGATCTCCGCCTTTTCAACCCCCTTTCCAATTCTTGATCTCTTTCTGAACCAAGTCCCAAACCCCCCTTATACTTTCACCCCTCGTCCCCTTGTTTTTCAGACATTCCTTCGCGTCTTAGGTTATCCCCTCTTAACCGGTAGATGGCCTTCCTAATAGTCCCCCTTCCAAGGCCCCCCCCTTTTTTTTCAGCGAAACGCCACTCCCCTCTTTCGTAGTGTGCCCAAAGCAGCTCTAATAGTAAAGTTTGTCCACCCCCGGTTTCCGTTTTGCAGCTTGAACCTTTCCAGGTTTTCTCCCCACACAACTCCCTCGATTTGTGGACTAACTTTCCTTTCCGTGTTTGAACCAAAATAGCCTCCCAAGCTGTAATACGGCTTCTTCTACTTTGCTTTACTTTCCCCTCCCTTGGGTGGTTCTTGCGGGCCCCGCATATCCGTGCGATCCACAGGCCCCTCTATTACGCCCAAACCCCTTCCTACATCCAGGTCCTAAACCTGGGGCTGGACCCCTGCGACGCCCCTTTCACTTCTCACAACGTTTTTTTTAAAACCCGTTTTCAACGTCCCCCCTGAATGCGCTCCTTCATTTGACTCCCTATTGCTAAGGTTTCCCCCTTTTTCCGGCCTATGCCCTCGGAAGCGACGATTACCTGTTACCCCTCTTCCCTTGGTGTCCTTTCCTCCCTTTTCCAAGCGGTTCTGTCCCTTCCCCCTGCTTGACACTCTTCTCCTCCGTTGTTTAGTACGAGTCTCCTTTTCTTATAACTCTTCCCTTCTTTTAATTCCCTTTTCCTCCTTGTATATCGTCCTTTCCGTTTTTCGATCGTCATCTTGAAGTTTCGTCAAACGTGTCCGCCCCTTTCCAGTAATCCTTTTTACAAAGCTATCCAAGTTGGCATTTTTTACCTTTCCCCATCCTGTGGCCAATTTCTCCATTTGGTATCTTCTCTTCTTGTAGAAGCCCCCTGACTAATGCGACTTTCGGCATCCCATGGGTCTATAAGTAGCACCTCCCTTTTTCAGATCCCCCTCTTGAATGGAAGTACTCGATTGTTCTCTTCTCGCTTGCTCCCCGCCCCTCGGGTATTCCAGTCAAATTGCCAGGTCTTTCCAACTTCTTCGGGTGACCTCTGCGAACGCTCCTCCCCGGCCCACAAACGTGAACATGGCCTCGGCCTTTCTCCCCCCAACCTCCTCCTTCTGGGATGATTGGTCTGGCCCACGGCCCTTTTTGTGCTTCTTCTGTCTAGTCTTGCTTCAGATTTATTCCCAGCGACTCCTTTTTCCATAACATACTTTTTTCCTAACACTGCTTCTGATTCCCTTACGATCTCTAGCAGAGCCTTTACTCCGAGGGTTGTTTCTATTTTGGCTGGGTGAATATTCTTTTATCAGATTGTACTGATTTTCTCTTTCGAGAGTTCTTGGCTTTCACTTCCTTAGGTTCACAAATGAACAATTGGGCCCGGCTTTTAAGATCCCTCAAATAACTCTCCCCCTTTCACGACCACCCCCTTGTGTCCTTCCTTTTTCTTTTGATTTTTTTGCTTTTACTCTGATTTCTTTTCGCCCCTAGAGATCGATTCCAGTAAGGCCCACTTTTCGCCAGATCGACGGTATACCTCGATTCAACCCTTGTTCCTCCCGACGATTCTGAAACGTTCACTTTTCTCCGAGCCCCTTATCCCCTCAACCCCTCTTTCTACCATTGGTGCTTCGAAGCAAACGCCTTTGGTTTAGCCCTTTCTGTGGACTTTCCCCCTTGTACAACATCTAATTTATTTTTTCCGATGCCTTCATCTGCCCCTCGGACCTTCGGAATTTGCCCGCGAACATCTTGGTCAATTTTCTAACGTTTTCAATTCCCTCTCCATAGGCCTTGTTCTGGTTTCTTCTGGTGTTGGGGCACTCGGTACTCGATCTGACCAGGATTTTTTCCCCCTCCCGAATGATTCTTTTCTTTCTTTCCGGTTGGAGTTTGGCTTTTCGGGCACCGAGACTAGCCTTGATCCTGGAGGCGCAGGCCTTCCACAAAATCCGACAGGTACGTCGTTACTTACTACACTCTGACCCCCCTCCTCGTCTAACTTACAGCTTCCACCTTTCGCAACCCAAGAGAGGTCCCCGCCATCTCTTAAAGCCCAAGAGCGGGAGCTTTTTTTTATCACCCCGGTAACCTTTTCGCGTTTTGGCGCTCGCTTGACTTTTTCGCAATGCGTTCCACTCCCTTCCCAAAGCCCCCTTTCGTCCCCCCCCCTTCCCCCCCTCCGATTTCCTTGTTGTGCTGCCACCCCCAGATATAAGCATTGGGCTATCGCCCCGGGAAATCGATTTCGCAATTGGTCGCCGGTTGCCTTTTTTCGCCATTCTGAATACTGAACATCCCACTTGCTCGTCGCGATATTCACACATGCTCCTTACTTGATCACTTTTTTTCTTGTCAACAATGTTGTAATCGTCCCCTTGTTAGAGCTGTGGCGTGGGCGTCCCTTCCTCCGGGTAGCGTATCCTCCCCTGCGCCTTTTCGAGCGCGTCAACTTCCCCCGGTGTTTCCTCGTTGTAATCCCGGATGCACCAAGACTCCCTTTACCCCCGATCACAATCTCCCTCTTCTCTAGGTGAGGGTCCTTTAATGGACCTTGTTACTTTTTTTTTCTACATCCAACATTTAGTTAAGTACCTCCAAAGATCTCCTTTTCTTTTACACACATATTTCTTTCCTTCCCGGTGTTTTTTGATTGGTGTGTTATTTCTACCGAGACCGGCTCTCTATGATGGATTTTTTTTGAGTAATATTTTAAGAAATATTTCTCTCTCCGAATCCAAGGTCCCCCTATCGAGCACCAGACATCTTTTCTCCACATTTCGAGTACAGTCTCTCCTAGACTAGACTCCCCCCCTTTGCTTGCTTTCAAGTAACCGGGGACGATTGGCTACCGTCACTGATCACTTTAAGGATCTTACCCTGTCAGAGCTACGCGCGTCCCACCCCTCCCACCCGCAACGATTTCTCTTTCTTCCAGTATATCCCCTTTCTGGTATAAATCTTTTTTATGCAATGTGTTCTTGCCCCCTCTGCATGTGTCGAGCATATTTTTCCTTATGTTCCTTGGCAAGTTCTTCTCCCATTTAGTTGGAATTGCTCCCCCTTCAATGTTCTCTTCCCTCCATGGCACTTGACCGAGCGTCCCCCATCCGGCACGATCATCTTGACCCCCAGTTAAACTTGATTGCCGTCTTTTTTTTAGAGGAGTTTTCGCTACAGGGTGGTTTTGATTGTGTCCCTTCTCAGACACCTCTTCCCCCACATCCTTTGTTCTCCAAGCCCCCAAGATCTTTTCATTTTAGAGTCGGACATTCCCTTTTTTAATGAGCATCTTCCAGTCCCCCGTTCCGCCTCTCTCGGTTTCTCTAGCGTTCCTATTTTAGACGAGATAATTTTTTCAAAGAAATCCCGGTCCCCAAACCCTATCCTTTCTTTTTCAGTCTTGATATAATAATATGTGAGCGGCATCCCTTCCAAATAGTTGATACACGCTTGTCCCCCCCCTACACCCTCGTTCCCTCCCCTTTTTCCCAGATTTACGAGTTCCGCATCCCCCCCCTCCTTCAAGTGAGAAAGAGTGAGTGGTATGTTTTTTCGCGGCACAGATCCGGTTTGTGCAGTTCCTCTTCCCTGGCCGATTCCCCCCTTTTGCTTAAGAAGCCCTATTACGTCTTTTTCTTGGTCCCCCTCGTCACGTCTTACGTTTGGATCAATCAGATCTTTAATTTCCAAAGTGGTTTCGACCCACCGGTGAGTCTTTGCTACCTACCGCATTCCCCTTTCCCCCTTCGCGTGGACTTTTGTGAGTTTTTTTCGAAGCTAAGAACCATTTTTCGTTATAAATAACCCAAGATTTGCGGCTTTGGCTCAATCCGTGAGAGACCAACGTGTCCGCCAAATTTTCCCATCCGGTGAGTAGTAAGTCCGATCCTTTTTGGGAACGGTTAGTGCTGGTTGCGGGACTTCGGATTTTACCAATTGTGATGTAAATCGACGGTTTCTCTCACCAGCG
>Ga0179593_1458029_pt1 | contig 16341 bp, 14 predicted proteins | sample CZODoug2_1_08_16_FD_185931 | JGI IMG/M metagenome (GOLD analysis project Ga0179593, IMG submission 185931) | Vadose zone soil fungal communities from Angelo Coast Range Reserve, California, USA - CZODoug2_1_08_16fungal (PacBio error correction) | ecosystem: Environmental > Terrestrial > Soil >... | reverse complement strand
ACACCCTCCAGCTCGAACATCTTTTTTGTGACGAGCCCATTACATAGCGAGCATATCTGACCCCTTCCCTTGACTCCCCACATTCTACCTTTCCTTGATCCTCCAATACCCCCCCTCTTTGGACCTGTGTCCCCGCCGGCCTTTCGCATCAGTTTTCTGCCTCACACGTTGACACTATCCGGCTGCCTCTTTCTGTCCGACCGCCCAGTCCTTCCCCGCTGTCGATAAGATGATCCCGTTTGATTTTCCGGTCTCGAGAGTGACTCACTACAATGCCGAGATTACCGTGACGAACCGCCCCCCCCCTCGTCCCCTTTTTTCCCCCAGTCGATGATTTCTTTTTCACTCCAGGTCCCTCGATATTGTCAGCGGGGCTCCGTAGCTTTGGCTGCTTTCTTTTTTTTTTCCAAACGCTGCGCTGGCAAAGGCGTGCGGTAGCTTTTAGTACTTATGCTACCAATAGATCATTTGCACCCCCCCTTTTTTGAAGTTTCTCCGCGCCCGTTCCTCTCCTCCCTCCCGTTGTTCCTTTTAGGGCCACGTCGACGTCCGGCCTTCCAGCTTCGGCCAGAAATTCCGGAAGTCCCCATTGAATGTTTTTTTCTTCCCATTAGAATAGCATTTTTTCCCCCCCCCCCCCCCCCCCCCCCCCCCCCCCCCCCCCCCCCCCCCCTGACCTTTGAGAGTCAGAAAAGAGTTCTAGTGGAAGTATGCGTCAGCGATTATTGTTTCTCTCCTCGGTTTAATATTCTTTTCTGTCTTCCTCTCGCGTCCCCCCCTTTCCTTTTTTTACCTTTTGCAGCGACCATGCGCGAAAGCATTCTTTATTATGACGAAATGTTACCGGCCCCCTGACTTCTGACCTCCGCCGCGTTCCGTCAATGAAAGAAAGTGAGAGGATTTTTGCCTTGAAGTTTTTTTAGGTCTCGCCATTGGTGGTTATGCGTCGAGTAGCGTCTCGCATTATCTTGGTCCCCACCCTTTGCGCGACTTTTCCCCCCTCTTGGTCTTCTCCTCTCTCTTCCAAAATAGGTCGTTTTTCTTTTTTCTACGAAAGAGCAACACCGTTCCACTCGTGAGTTTTAGTTCGAATTTACGTCTTCTTTGGCCCGAACTCGTTTTCGGAGCGGTATAGAGCCTTCGTGTCCTTTCATTTGTCCTCCTTTAATACCAACTCCCTTCTGATTTTTTGCCTTCCTAACCATGCCGCGCAGCCGGTTGTGGAAATGTCCTGATGATAGCCACCATGGCATGGAACTATCGCAAACATCCCTTTTCGCTTCCTCTCGCCTCAATGCTCTCCCATTCAACCTTCCCACGAGTATTTTCCCATAACTTTAAGGAATTGACCTTGCCCTTCCCAATCATCTAAGAAGAGTTACCCCCTGAAGTCCCCCTTGACGAGAATTGTGACCCACATCCCTCTCCACTGCGTAGCGTTCTTTGCTGATTTCATTGAGTTAGAAGATAGCCATGTGGTTTTTTTCCTGCATACCTTTTTTTTCAAGATCTTTGCTTTCTTTTAGACGGCCAATGTCCTCTCATCAACTGAGACTTAGTCAAACTAAGGCTTTTGATTCTGGAGGCTTTAACGCTTTCCTACGTAAACAAGTTTGTTTCCTCCCTTACGACGCGGAACTTTTTCCAGGTTTGAATGACCGGTCTGAGATACCCATATGTTCGCTTGTGGTGGTCTCGGCACAATATAATATTCCCCCAGTCATTGACACGGCTCTTTTACCACCCGTCGCCTTGCTTCTGCAGTAGCGTATAAGGATCTTGATGCATGTCCCTTTCCCTCTTTTAGTCTTCGCCTATTCATCATCCATTATCACCCCACCCCACCCAAACTTTGCCAACCCTATTTTGATGATTTTACCACCGCTCGCGGCTTTTGCGACGATCCCCCGCCCTTGTTTTTCAATTTTTTCTTTAAAACGGCATTTTTTTGGATGAACCGGCACCGCCCGTATGCGCCACGGCAAAGGGACTTTAAGGAACCCTCTCTGAAAGCCGACATGACCGGAGTTTTCAGGCGAGCGGAGATTTCTCATCTCCCTTCGGTGCTGGATTTGGTGATGACGTTCCCAGACCGCCCCCTGACCAGCACAACACTACCGGCACTGCCGAGATGCGCTTGGCTACCCTTCCGATGTTGTCGGAAATTTCTCGACGACTGCTTCCTATTAGGCGGTGTCGTTTCACTCCTCTTTCCTTTTTCCTCCTCCTCTTGTTTTCTTCGATCTCCCCTTTCCGCAGAGCCGCTATTCAGCCTCTTCTGTCCCATTTCCTTTTACCCTTTGCAGGTGCACCCCCTTTTGTGTCCTAAAGTACCTACGCTCACCATTCAATCAGCGGCATTTCTTTTTGTTGATTCCCGTCTTCAGCCCCCAATTTCTAAGAACTAGGGCTCTACCCCAGGGAGAGATCGGGTATTAATCGACTTTCCGAGGATTTCCTACTTTCCCTTTGACCTCTGCCGTCCAGGCGTCTTTTTTTTGTTTCAGACACCCATTAGTTTCTTCCAATTTTCCTTCCCCCTTTCCATTTGCCACTTTCGCCGCCGCTCGGATGGGGAACCTTAACCCACCCCCGGTCATTTGCCCCCCATTTTTTTGCGCTGCTTTTTTTCTATTCTCTCTATTAGAATGCGACCCCTTCACTTTAGTCTCACCCCCGGTGACGATCTGAGACCAGACCCAGACGGAGGCTCTGCATGCCAAGTGGAATTCTTTCCCTATTCGTCTTCCGTCTCCTCTCCTCCCTCTTCTCCCCGAAAGACTGACAACAATTTGCCCTTTCCCCCGGTACGAGCGTATGCACCCATCGTGCACCCTTTCCCAGCGGCAATTCCCTTTTCCTTCTTTTTCCTACCTCCTCGAAGTTTTTTTCCTATTCGTAGCCCGCCCGTCGAACCAGGTGCTTTGACCTACTTGACAGAAGGACTGGAGCTACCTCTTTCAAAACGAAATTTCTCCTCAACCCTCAAGGCCACCCGCCCCCCTCGCGAATATGGTTTACCCGTCTTTTTTCCCGTTGGGAGGAATATGCTCCGAGTCTTTGAAAGACATACGTCCCACGGATTATTCGTGCCCTTTTAAAAATCCCCCCTCTTCCCCCCTAACTCCCCAGATGCGTATCTTGTTTCGCATCTTTTTCTTTTAGTCTTTTCCCCTCTAACCTCCCCAGTCTGGGGGTAAGAATTGCGCGGCTTTTCTCCCTTGACCAACACATGCGTTGGCTTTGAAGGCTTGGTACAGCACATTTTTCCCGACTATTTTATTCCGGCCCCCCCAATTCTGACACGCTGCCTCCGCTCCTCAATTACTCCTTTCGGCTCCTTAACAAGTTACGAAACCCCTCTGATTGTAGAACGTTTCGTGTAAGCGCCCAGGGCGAGAACTCACTCTTTTTTCCCTCCTTTTTGTTCCTTCTTTTTCCCCCAAAGTCTGGAATTTTTGAACAAACAATGCTTTTATGCACTTTTCCTAATACTGGAGACATGCGTGCCGACTCCATGCCAAAAAGGTAAAGCAGCTTTTACTGAGTTCATCCCCCCACACCTATCTTTCCCTGAACATGTGTTCAGTTGCCATCTCCCCCCTTCTCTTTTTTCCCTCACTTCTGAAGCCGGCCTCATTTTTGAGTCCGAATCCCCCCTTTGACCATGTAGCCTCAGAGGTTCAGGAGGCCAACTATTTTCAAATCATGGTAAAGACCATGAGCCCCTCAAACCCTCCTTAAATTTGCTGATGACGACCACACTCTAATCTTTCCTGACAAATACGTCCCCTCCTAAGGCTGTGGATTCCTCTCACTTTTTTCCCGAAATCTATAGGACCCCCATTTGTTTCGTCCAGGACAGGGCGGCATCTGACATTCTCTTCTGTTGTCCCATGCCTCATTCACCTTTTCCGCTTCCTTTCGGAGCACTTTCAAGGCCCAACCATTTTGTTTTTATAGTCTTTTGGTGCTCTCCGTATACCAATCCTGCAATGCTCGTTTGTCCTGAAGCTCCCGAAGCTGCTTTTTCCCCGCGCCCTCGATCGCTGGACCTGCTGGGTTATGGTGCATCCCTCGCACCTTTTCAGGCCTTTTTTTTTGTTTTCGTTCTTGAATATCTCTCAACCATTTGTCAGTCGACTCAATCGCCGATCAGATATATGTTTTGATAGTTCGTTGGCGCCTTGGTTCTCCTCGAACTCAGTTTTTCCACGCACCCAGCCAACTTTCCCTCCCCTGTCCACTGCAGACCTTTTTTTGCATCTCCGGTTCCAATCCCCTCATTTTTTTTCTTTTGTGGCTTTCTTTTTTTTTTTATGTCGTCCAGTCGGCAATGACGAACTCTACTACGATACCAAGGCCTCGATCTCCATTGATTTGCCTTCTAGTCAACTACCGCCTGTGCCTCTCCCCTCCCTTTTGTAGGGTGCCTCCTCCTCCCCTTTTTTTTGTCTCTAGTCGCTCCATTTCGCTCCCCCTATTGGATTGACGACTCTCCGCAATGCGAAATAGCAGCTCCTGCCAGTGACCTCTCCGTCATCCGACGGACTGCGAGATTACTTCCCCCATACTCCCTGAACCCCTCTCTGCGACCTCTTTTTCTTTTTCTACGGTCTGCCAGTTATTGCCACAGTTGAATGTTTTCTGCGTACTCTTGTCTCCCCACGTAAGAGTGTTTCCCCATATGGAGATTTAAGCGTCAGCGGCTTTTTACCCGACGACGTCTACACGACACCCAATTTCGCTTCCCTCCCTATTCTTCTCTTGTCCCCTCCTTCCAGCCGCTATAGAGAGGGTTTCCTTTGCATGCCCGCTTCTTCTTTTCTACCCACCGAGCATCAGGAACCAGGCTTGCTGGTAAACGAGCCGATAAAAGAAGCCATCCTCCACCTTTTTTCCTCCTTCTCCCGGTTTTTCTTTTTCCGTTGGTTGACTTTCTGCATAGGCCATTTAACTCTTTCCAGTCTGACTTGCTATTGACGCCGCTATAGTCAATTTTAATTTTGAGTGTGCGTGGCCCACCTTTTTCTCTTCCTCACTCCTTCTCTTTCTTCTGGTATCTTAGACTCTTTCGCTCCCCTGGTGCGCGAAAGAACGCGTTTAACATAGTTGTGGGATGTAGTAATAGAGAGTAATACACCGTGACCCTCCTGGACGATGTCCCTAATGGATTTTCTTCGGCTACCCATATCCGGACTTCTCTTTTTTCTCAACTCTCGCAGGAGACCCCGTTTCACATTGTTTTTCGTCTTTCTCGTGCTTGCGCAGGACATTCACGACCTCTCTCTAAAGGTCTTTTTTGCGTCTTTAAAGGTAGAAGGTATTGGAGGACCCCTTTCGCTGAAGGTCTTTTTTTTTCCTTACTGCATCCATTTTGGAGTTTCGACAGCTGGCGGATTCAAACCCTCTTCTGATAAGACTGGTTGAGCCACCGCTCCCCAAGCTCACTTCGACGTTTTGTTTCTTACTCTTACAGGACCTGGTGTTTCGCCTTATTCTTTTATTCGGTAGTGGATACCTGTGTCCGGTCATTTTGGAAGTAATCCAACAACTCTATTTGATTTTCTGGCTTCCCTGCTTCCGGACCTTTTGTTTGTGCTCAATCGATCCCCCCCGGATGCAACCCTACTTTCGGGGCGTAAATGGAATCTGACGCCCATGCTCAGACACCCTTCTCACCTTTTTAGAAGGTTCCCCTTTGGACTTTCCGTGACCATAGTTCCGGTTTTGCAGCGTTAGACTCTGGAACTTCATTCCCTTGGACTCTCCGCCGACCATAGGTCGACTTAATGGTTGATCCGAGGTCGATTTGTCTTTTTGCCTTTCTCTCTCCAGTCCTTACGGTCAGCCGTCACTTTCGAAGTCGGCCCCAGTTTTCCTCTGCAGCTTTCCCTCTTGATTTATCCCTCTCGAGGGATTTCGATGGCGATTTCCCCAACTGCAAACCGTTTTGAGCGAATGGCACGGACTCAGGCAGGTCTGGTGAGGTCTCTCTCCCTTTTTCCTGTGGAGACTCATCAATACGACTCAACGAAGTGAAATTTGTTTACACAACCGGTTTTTTAGAAGTATTTCGTTTTTTGATCCCCTTTAGGTTGGACCTTCCCCTGTTACAGGATTTTTTTTTCTCGCCCTTCCCCAATTTTAATATGTATTTCACCCCAGTGAAATCCTTATAGTTCTTGACGAGTTTTGTACCGCTCGAATCTTGCAGTTTTCCCATGGTGCACCACCTTAATTTTTTTATGAACCTGGAAGTTTCCTATTTCCTCCCGCAACTTTCATCCTTCCTCCGGAAACAGCACATCCAGAGAGACCGATGACGTCGATCGTCGTCCCCTTGTCTCGCACCATCCGGTTAGTGTTGACCGTGGGTGCTCCTTAATACTTTCCCATACTCCCCTTGATTTGATGGCCTGCCTTTTCTCGCGCCGGCATGGCATGTGGCCAGATCCGTGTATTTCTTCTTTTTTTCCTGGCGTCCTTTTTTTTTTCCTCTCTTTTTCTTCGTCCATGGTTTTTTCCCCCTTTTTTGTTGTTGTTGATTTCTGATCCCCAAACAGCCGACGACCGACCCTCCCGATACACGTTTCAGACTCGATCGGCCCAGGTAACGGTCCCACACTTCCGTTCAGTGGACACTCCCCCCTTCATCTGGCAGGCAACCACTCCCCTTCTTTTGAGGGTGTTGTTATGTCTCTTTCATAACCCAAGCCGTGTTATATAAATTGCTGCCCCTGCCCTGATTTTGCTAGTTCTCGGGCATTTTCATAGGGTTCTTTTTTCTCTTACCTTCTAAGTCTTTTGCAGATGACGGTGGTTTCAAGCATAGTTTTTGTAAATCCCTTCCCTTTACTTGTGACCATTCGTTCGACACTCCTGTCTCCCCTCTATTTTTCCCCTGCCTCCAAAAACACGTCATTTTGGGTCTTTGCTTATGATGCCGCACTAACCGAGTAAAGGGTAAAGGTCCAAGTTTCTCCGACGCTACCTAACACAATACTTGTTTCTCTCCTTTTTTTGCCAAACCCCCCCCCCCCCCCCTTTGTAACTCTTCGCGATTTCCATCGCCACAGACTTGAGACCCTATAAAGGTTTCCCGTTTCAGCCCAGACTGAACCCCTTTTCCGTTCGTCCTAATTTTCCAAAAACGGGTTTTTGTCGTAACTCGCTTTCCCCTTTCGCCTCATGGAGACACGTAACGTAGATGCGGCGACGGTTGCCTTAGAAACAGTTTTTTTTGGATCAAGGACCTTCCTTCCTTTGCTATTCCCCCCTCAGAGATAGAGACAAGCAATTACTTCACTTACAAGAGCGAACTGTCGATTTTTTTCAAGGTCATGAAATATTTCCCTCTTCTAACCGTTTTCCCCTGTTCTAGGCTCAAGTTCCCGTTATTGAAAAAGACTCTTCTGTTGCGGTGGTATCTCGTCACGTAGAGATACAGCAGTTTTCAAAAACTCATGGTTTCCATCCCTTGTCGTTTTCAGTAATTCAACACAACCCTTCGTGCAAAGCCGGGTTAAGCACCTCCTCTTCGAGTGGGTATATTCAAACCTCCCACCGTCTCCTCTCTGCTCACCTCCTCCCCTCCCTTCTCATCCATCCCCGGCTCCTTGGTTTAACTTTCTTTACATGCACCCACCCCCTTGCGCCTTTGATCGTACTTTTAGATTGAGTAAGTTTTTCCAGAGAGTATTAATTTCTTTCATAATTATGGCTGCCCAGATGGAACCCAATCCAGTAGCTCACATGTTTTTTCTCCCATTACCTTTCTACCTCTGGTTAGACCTAGCCCACAAACAAGGTCATTCCATCTCCCTTCGAAGATTATCGCATCCACCCCCCCATAATAGCCCCCCCCGTTTCCTTTTTCCTTATTTGGATTTGTCCGCACCTTTTTATCCTCACAATGTTTTCTCGCCGCCCTGCTTCGAGACGTCTTGGCACCGTAAAATTACACAGGACGTCTCTCCGCCCCCCCACTCCTCTCACTCGGTATGCGCCCTGCCCAATAGTCGGCTTCGAACAAGAAGTTAACCAAAGAGTGCTGTTTATAGGGTTGTTCCCCGCCCTTGATTCCACATTCCATCGGTCCTCCCTTCCTAGGCTGGAGCTGGCAAGGGCCCTTGACACTTCCCCTCATCCCTTTCCCCTATTCTGAGACTTGCGCTTCATTGCGGCGGCTGGATCGCTTAGGTTTCCTCACAATCGCCCTCCCTTTTCCTTCTGTGCCTTTCGGACGATCCCCGCAGCCGCTAGGGAGGTACCCGTTCGTAGCTGGATGCTGGGAACGGTATTCCTTCAGCTTTCCTCTTTTTTGTCGTCGCGACTATCGTTCATTCAGGTAGTCGTCGATATTTAATGCAATTTCGCCTCTCATTATATGACGGGCTTTCTTACTTGCTTTTTTTCAGTAGAAATCTTCGCGCCCAGCCCCACTGGACCTGCTTCGGAAAGGCCTTCATCGGTCCACTCGCAGTTTTCTCTGAATTTGCCCCCCTTTTTTTTCTTCTTAGAAGATTTGCCTCTTCCCCCCCCTGGTCCTTCTGGGTACCCCTGTGATCCCAAGGCTAGATATTTTTCAGATCGATTCGTTCTCTCCACCTTCCCCAGATTCGTGGTGACGCGTTTGATATCTCTCTCCTCCCCCAAGTTCTTTTCGAGACCATCCTTTCTCTGCCCCTCGATTTTTTTCAGCCAGCAATCGCTTAGCCATAGCGAAGTTTGTTTTTCTTTAGCCTCTCCGTTCATCCGTAGGCGGACATGCGCGAAGTCACTTCCCCCACCACCTCTCCCCCTTCGAGGCCGCGTCCATGCCCGCTTTGCCCGGCTGTTTTGTGTTGATTCCCTGACCTCTTCCCTCCCTCCGCCTTTCCAGGATTCCTGATCGGCGATCAGGATGATGGACGACATCATACGAAACCCTCCGAATTCCCCAAAGTCGCTGATGGCCGGCTGTCCCGCCTATATTATAGCGGACTGTCCAATGCCCTCTTGACCTGTAGCTCTTTCATCCCCCCTAGCAGAAGGCAAAGGTTTTTTGTGTTTTACGAGCTATACAAGACGACCTCCCATGTTTTCCCTCGGCTTCCGCTCCCCTTTTTTTTTGATAGTTTTCCTGTAGTGTATGTCGCTACGCCTGGCCCTTCCCGACCTTCCTTAACTATAGCCGTTCCTGTCAATGTTGTTTAGATTTCGGGAAACCGTTCGATGCAGCCCCTGTTTTGCTATGTACGCCGAATTTCAAACCCCCCCCACCTTCTCTTTCCTCTCACCCCTGCGGACTACGTCGTTTTTGCCTTCTCATCGTTGCGTAAATGTAATTTTTTTTATGCTTCCTTCCCCTTTCGCACAGCGGCGTGCTCTAGTCCTTTAGACTCGGCCAACCCTAGACGCCGCTGCACCTCCCCCATTCCCTGTCCTTGATTACGCTACATCGGCGCCGGTTCCTCACCCTTTTTGGGGTTATGCGTTCCGTTAGAACAGGTTCCGAACTTTGTTCGAACCAGTGTAGCTTCCCCCTTCATTGGGCACCCATGTTGGTTGTGACGTTCGGTGAACAAACATCTTCTTCTTATACGTCTCCCCTTCTTCCCAGCTCCCACGTCGGACCTCGCGTTGTTTCCGTACTCCCTTTCCCGATTCCTTTTGATGTTCCCTTGAGTTAGTCGACTGACAGTCGTGTCCCGGCCTTTGGCACCCTCCAACTCCCGATTTTTCTTTTTTCGCCCAGTTCTGCTTCTTTCCCTGGTTGGTTTTTTGGCAATGACTTCTCCCCACATTGCTCCCTAACCGGCCGGGGTATGTTACATAGAACACTGATCACCCCCAGCACCTTGCAGCGTTTCATCGAAGTGACTGAACTTGCTCCGCAATCCCGTTCCCTCTTTCTGTACCCTAGCCCTTCTTTCCTTCATGACCCCTAGATGCACCTTGTCGTCCGGACCTTGTATGATCTCTTGGGTAGACTGATTATTCCAGGCACCGATATATTCAGTCCTCAGTGAGCCGCACCTGTTCGACGTAGGTTTTTTCACAGGCATTTCGCCCCGCCTCCCGTCTGAGATTTTCTCCCTAGGCTATCTTGTTCTTTCTGAACGACGACCCCGTTTGCCTCTGAATTCACTATAATAGGGACTGCGGAGATTTCTTACTAAGTTGAGAGGGTTCGCCTGCAAGTCAAGCCTATTCCCCCCCAGCCTTTTCCCCTTTCTGTCTCGTCTCTTTCTTGTCCCGTATTTCTGACCCTCTGGACAGACATGACTTCCCAGGAGGCCTTTCTTTCCTACACACACAAAATCTGTTTTCTTTTTTCTTCCGGTTTCCCCCTCCCTCTTCTCGTCTTGCGGACGATTTCTGTGCAGTCTTGGAAAGTCAACCAGGCCTTGAAAAGTCATCCTTCTGCAGAGTGCACCTGATGTCGGACCCCCCCTCTCCCCCTTTCAATCCGGACACCTCTCCCTGGAGCGTCCCTGCGGCCTTGATGTCCGCCACTCGGTTAGATTGTTATCACCATAGAAACACCTATTCCTGTTATTTCTTTCCTTTTCCCGGATTCCCCCCCGAGGGTAGTGCCGCCGGCATCTTGCTGAAATTGATATACATTGTTCGTTCTTCTTCGTCTTTTTTCCTCTTCCTTTCCTAATTCATACAGTTGGGTTTTTTATCCAAAAAAGAAGCAAGCGCCTCCCGTAGCCAGACAGATTCCCCGATGCAATGTCCGTTGAAAATGCTGCGGTCGGCCCTACCAGTCTCTCCTTAGCTTAATCCCCCATCCTCGTCGGATTTGTGTTATGATTCTTTCACATCATAAGCCGAAGTTGTGATAGGATACAGGGCGCCCTTCACATCCTGGTGTTCTCGCTTCCTCTTTCGTTTGGTTTACCGCTTACCCCCTGCAGATGAGGCCATGTATTTGCGGTGACCAGACAAATGAGTTTTCTTTACATCCCCTGAGAGGTCCCTTTAGTCAGCGTTTCTCCGCTCGTCTCTTTTTGCACATTTATACAACCTGATGCCATTTGTTGCTTTTTGATTAGCTAGGTTCCCTCCTGGAACAGCCGTTTTCATTCTTCCAAGTTGTTTTTATCCGACCTCACCAGTGCAACAGCACCTAATACGGTCGCGCAGCATGGTAGCCCAATTCTTTGGTCCACTGGTCTTTCCTGTCGCCACCGCTAGCTTTTCGCTCCTGCTCCCAAGACCAGACTGGAAAGTTCCGGCGACTCCTTCTGCAAAACCTTGTTCGTAGTGACCACGAACGGCAACGCAAAGCGCTCTGTGACCCCCGAGAAAGTTTAGCAGTTCCTCTCCGGTTTTCCGCCCTTGTGCCCTTCCATCAAGGTCCCGGTTAGGAATTCTACCGTCCAAAACGAGATTCTTCGACACCAAGTGACATTAATCCATAGGCGCTCTGACCCTTGAGTCATTCGGGTCCTCACCAAGACTCGGTCGAACCGTCTATTCGGATAAGGTTTTCCCAGTTCCTTTCCCCCCGTTTCCTGCTCCGTTGAATTGTTGCCCCCGGTTGTCGAAAGGTCGTCGCTCTTCGAGACCCCGATTGCAGTGTTGTTCCTCCATGGGCGGGTCGCGTACCCCATTTTACCCACAACACGACCATTTCGGGCGCTGTTTTCCACCCCCCTTTCTCTACGAGTGGGATCTCGGTCCAAATGCGGCAAACCTTGCCTTTTTTTCCCCCAGCGCGACCTAGCAGGACAGCCATACGTAGTGTTTCCCTGTACCCGATGGACGGTGCGATGCTATTGACGGTATAAGCAGACTTTTGTCCTCAGCCTAGAAAATATTTCCGTGCCCCCCTTCCCTTTGCTCGCCTTGTGTTTTCCCCTCCAATCATTCGAGAACTGGTCCCCCCGACGCTCCCCACCGGTCCCTACAGCGTATTCCTCCCGCATTAAACCCACTTTCCTCCTCATTCTGTTCTTGCGTTGCCTCCAGTAGACTCGGGTGGAATGTAGATCAGAACCTGCGCCTTTCCTTCGTTATGGTCGGACGGCCCCGCCCTTCCCCTTCCCTTGACATTTTTACAAGCGCTGAGAAGAATACACCCCCCCCATGAATCCTTTCCTTTCTCCTCTGCATCCACCCCCTTCGCATCTTCGTTGCCCCCCCCCCAGCCGGCACAGCGAAAACTAGTGGACTGATGCCCTCTTGTTCAAAGTCATGTATTGAGGCAACCCCCCCGCAGGTATTGGATATCCTTTTACTCCGCTTTTTCTGTTCCAAGGCCTTCTTTCGACATGCCCAAACGACATTCAACGTTTAGATGAGAGTCATTCCTCAGAGTCCTTGCCGGTTCTCGTCCTTCTTCCCCCCCCCAACACGTCTTTTCCTTATGCTTTTCGCTTTTCCGAAGCAGAGGAGGGTACCGGACCAGCCTTCTTCCTTCTAGAAATTATCCCTGGAGATCCATAGTCCTTTTCCCCCCTGAGTTGTGCAATCCCACGTGTCCCTTCGAGAGCTCTCCTTCCCAATTCGATCAAGTATGCTTGTCGTCCCTTATCTTCGTAGTAGCCCCAGACACCTCACCCACTGGGGCCACTATTTTGACAGGAAGTCTTCCCTCAGCGTCCCTGACCTTTTTTTTCTTTTCCGTTTCCTCTCCGTCGTCCCCCCAATGCGTTTCTTCGGCCGATAAAAAGGCTTTCGATCCCTATTTGGCTTAGTTCGTAAATTCCCCGATCTTTTGGCGCGCGCAATGGAGTTTTGTATTCCTCCTCATCCGGTTTTTTTGTGTGTTGAGCTTCTTCCCCCCCCCCCCAATGCTCTCTCCCTCATACTCTGTCCAGACGCTCCTCCCCGATAGTCACTACTCCTTGTTGTCATCCGACTGCGGAAATTTTTGCCCAAGTGGAAAAATACCACTCAATAACTGCTGATCTTGCCGTTGCCTCGGCGGCCTTGTCCACCGTTTCTGTTTGCTGTCTAGGTAGACCTCCCTTAAGCTCCTTTGTCGATCAGGATACTGATCCTCTTAAGAGAGCTTGAACGTCCCCCTTAGTTGATAGGCGAAGACCCACAAGCGCCTTCAAGTCGCGTTCCGATGTTACCAGAGTTTTCTCAGATATCGGATAGGTTCCTTTGCCTCTCCGCTGCCTATCTTGTTAGTATCCCCCTGAGCAGACGGCAAAAGTGATTTTTTCTTATTCCCCAGACCCCTCACCCCTCCTCTTCCTCACCCCCATGGTTTGCCCAGCCCCTGTCTTCAGCCTGCCCCTTGTTGAATGTCTTCGAATGTCAGCGCCTTTCGCTCGACGAGCTCCGTCAAATCCGGATGTTCCTGTTCCTATACACCGTGCGATGCTCAACGAGTTCCTCTTCCCCTCTTCCCCTAGCTCCGCTTCGATTTTACGCTTCTTCCCCACAGTTGGTTTCGGGGTACGTCATTTTTAACGTTCCAGCCCCTCTTCCCATCCTTTCTTCTCTTCTCCATATTCCCTTATGCGGCCACCCTTAGCTTTCCCTTTTTTCTTAAAGCCAACTGCAGTGTACTCTATGGTTAAGAGGAATAGATCCACCCAGCCTGTGTTTTTTCGGTAGGTTACCCTTCTTTCTCTATGTATTGGCAGACCATCGACCTGTTCGGAATCCCCCCTGGCGCGACAGATGAGTACACAATGGTAGGCATTCTACTCTCCCCAGTCTTCGCCAATCCCACGCCGTCTGTTTTTTTTTTTTTTCCACGTTCTTTTTCCAGGGGTTGGGGTGGACTTTACCACGTGCTCCTTCCCTCCCCCCCCGCATTCAGTTCCGGGGGTAGGAAGACGATTTCTGGACGTAATTGGTTAACCCTCCTCTTGAGATCGTGTCGGGCCTTCTGCTGAAGCCAGGTCTTTTTGTTTGTCCCCATTCTGCGATCCTACGATTGTCCTTGGGTCGTGGATATCCCTTATCTCGACCGGAACTTTTCTGAGTTCTTTTTGCATCCTAGGGACTTGACACCTCAGCAATCACGGCTGCTTCAGGACAGATGCAACCTAATTGAAGATCACTTCTTTAGTCTCTTTGGAATTGCTCTCCCCTTGAGGTCCGGACCCCAGGTGGTTTTTGACGTCTCTTTAGAGCCAGTACTCCTTCTTGATCCGTAATTCTCCTGCTGGCACCGTTAGAAGACTGAGAATTCCGAGATCGCAATAGGATCCTATTCTGAAGACCAAAACCCCCCCCCCACCACCCCCCCCCCCAACCCCCCCCCCCCCCAACAACCCCAACACCATCCCCCCCCCCCCCCCCCCAACCCCCCCCCCCAACCCCCCCCAACTCTTTGTTCTTAACGCCGAAAGTTTTGAACTGGTCATCTCCGTTCAATAGTTACAGGTCTGGTTTCTGGCGTGGATTAGAGCCTTGGTTTTTCCGTCTTGGTTTGAGCTGTCCTCTTTTCCTTTAGAGACACAGTTTACTCTTCTGGCGACCAGTCTTTTTTTATGTCCAGGTCGGCACCTTGCCCACTGGTTACGCACTGACCTGTCCCCTGTCCCTTCTTCCCTCGCAGCTCTCCCTCCCTCCAACTTCGCTTTTGATGCCGGGTGCCATATGAGGATGCTTTCTCACTTGACAAGGAAGTGCGTAATGTCCAAGAACTTTGGCTGTCAACGTCCCGTCCCCCGCATTCGGCAAAGTAAATGCCCTGCCCCCTACATTAACTCTGTTTTACCTAGAAATGCTGCCGGTCCTTAATTGAGCTCCACAGTATATTGGTTTGACAGTCATCCAGACCCATACTAACGTTACGCTTCTTCCTGCCGTAGAGCTTCCGGCAGATGTTTTGGCCCCCTCCCCTAAGATCGGATAGCCTTTTTTTGATTTCTATATATTTTAATATTCCGCTCCCTTTTTTCTGTGAGATATAAAATACAGCACTCAGTGATCCGCACCCCGATCTAGCAACGCTCTTCTATTCACTTAACCAGTTCCGGTCTTGAACAACAGCTCATCTTTGGACCCTAAGAGGAGTTAGGGGTGTTCTGATGAATTTTCATCCACAATCTACCAAGGGCTATGCTAAAGGGTGGCCCCCCATGCCCCCCCTTTCCTTTCCCTCGGCTTCAGTATTTCTCCAAGCTTCACCTTTTTTTTTTGTTTTTTACTCGCAGGACTAGGACGTTGCGTTTTTTAGCCCAACTTCTTTCTTAACCCAGACGGCCTTTTTCTTTTTTTTACATATGTATTCAATTTCCTCTCCTATTGCCCCCCCCAACAAACCTTCCTTCACACAGATGGCATGTGATGGCTGATGAGCCGCAGGCAATGGAATCCGCCACGGGGTCAACGATCCGCAAACTGACTACTCCACCCCCTGGGTTCCGAACACTTTTGCCAATTTGTCTTTTAGGAAGGACCGACCCCCATCCCTCCCCCCCAAGCGCCCGAACCACATCCTGGAACGTTTCCATCGAGTCTTTCGCTTCCTTCAAAAACGGTTTCTTACGCCTGCCCAGCGGTCCTCCTCGGTCCTATGGAGGAACCAAGTCGCTTCGTCGATGTGCCGCTGTCTAACACCCCAAAATGGTCTGTTCCCCCCCCTTCTTCCTTACTTTCTCCCCCGCCCGCTATTGGCCCTCTCAAGTCCAATAAAGGCATCGCGACCTATTGCATAGATGTCTTAATTCTCGGCCCCTAAACCTTGCCAAGCTGAGGTCCAGAGGTCCTCCTTCTAAGATCCGCCCTACCGGTTTCAGTTGTGTCGTCGCCCTCAGAGATCAAGAGAACCGCTTTCTCTTTATTTGGCTTTGCTTTCTCCCCTCATTGCCACCCCCCCCATCACGCCCCGCGGTTTAAAGCACCCCGAGTATGTGTGTTGATATGCCCCAAATTCCGCCACTGCCATGGCCTACCCTCTGCGAACCTCCTGACCCTTCCATCCCCCTGGCGCCTGCATCGCCCGACACAAAACTGCACCATAGCGGTGCCTGCGCGGAAGAAGACCCTTTTCGCTTCCTCCTCCTTTTTCCTCGGCCCCGCCCAGCACTTTCGTTCCCCCATTTCTTCTCACTGTTCGGCAACCTCGAGAGACTTTTGATTTGAAGCCTATCACCCAACCCCAGGTAAGCCCCGAGATTCTCCGACCATCCACCACATCCGTCCTTCTCCGCGTTTCCTCTGGCGGTTGTCCGCCTAGATTTTATCGCCGAAGCAGCCCTGCGTCGTTGGTTTCGGCCGTTTTTTTTTACCAAGACCTTTTACTCTCGCTCTGACCCTCCCCCACACGCTCGCGGTCTGCGCCGTCCACCTAAGCAGAGCCGAAAATCCGGCCACTCCGACCGCCCTCTCACGGTTTTTCCCGCCCACCCTCTCGTCACCCCTTCCAGCCGCCTT
>Ga0179593_1331981_pt1 | contig 16341 bp, 16 predicted proteins | sample CZODoug2_1_08_16_FD_185931 | JGI IMG/M metagenome (GOLD analysis project Ga0179593, IMG submission 185931) | Vadose zone soil fungal communities from Angelo Coast Range Reserve, California, USA - CZODoug2_1_08_16fungal (PacBio error correction) | ecosystem: Environmental > Terrestrial > Soil >... | reverse complement strand
CTCAATGCGCGGGATCTCTATTCTTTAGATTTGAGCCTACATTTTTGCGACGCATTCGGTAGGGATGTTGGCCTGCCACCTGTTTGCTCCTGTAATGGTGCGAAATTTGATCTCACGTCTTTCGTCTTCTTCCGTCAGCAGGCCTTTATCTTTGTTCACCTTAGATAGCATTTTCTTTTGGTCTTTCTTGGTTTTGCGTTTCCCGTCCTTTGCTCAATGTGAGGTACTTGTTAATCCCTCCTTCCTCCATATTCTTCTTTCGATTCGAGGGTCCGACTTAGCTCTTCCCCACCTGCTCGGTCGTCTCCCCTGAATGCTTCAGGCTTATCTTTGTTATTTCCTCTTTCTCTTGCTCCCGGATGATTATAGAACAGCTCCCCCCTACTTTTTTTTTCTCTCTGCGATCTCCCGTCCTCTCGTTTTCCTCGACAGCACCCTCACCCCCCAAACCACAGCCCTTGTTTGCCATCGTTCTCCCGCTCTTTGGATCGGTCATTCTTTGTTATCGTCGACCTTTCAGTCCTCAAGAGAGGAAAACCTTCTTTTCCCGTTGGTGCTTCCCTGACAGAGTCCAGCAATAGTCCCGTAGCGCCGCTTCCCTTCAGGCCCACCCATGGTCGTTGCACACGATCCCCCACACATTCTCAGTTTCTTTACTCCCTTCTTCCTCGCAGCGAGACTCTTTGCCTGGGCCACGCGTTATGGTCCCCTCCTAGTGCCCTTTAGAACGTGACCTGGCCTTGCCGTGCTGAAAAGACTCCGCGTCTTTGACGTGTGGCTGAAAAACGTTTTCCCCTCGGCTGCTAATTTTCGCCGCATGCCGGCCTTCTGAAGACAGATCTTCCGCCCCTCGCACTTATTGAATACACTCCACCTTGCTTTTCTCCCCCGATCGTCTCGGCTTTACCCTCCCCCGCGCGCATTTTGTGTTTCACCTCCTCTTTCTCAATCAAGCATGTTAGGCGCATCTTAGGCTCCTACGCCCCTGCCCGCGCGGAATTTTCTGGTTTTCGTTTTCTTCCTTTTCTTCTCTTTCTTTTCAAATTATTTGACTGTTTTCCCCTCCCCCGTTCATTCTACGTTGTTTTTTATTGTAACACTCACCGTAAATCCTTGATGACATGGGACGCGCCTGAATCCCTTACCGAGAAGATCATACTGAATCCCTAGGGATTGTTCTCTGTCTCCCCGCTCCCAAGAGCTGCCCTTTATTCTGTTTCGAAGACTCTTCAAAGCACTGCTATATGAGTAAAGTCTCTCACCTTAGTTTTTTGTGTCCCTTCTCCGGTTGACCCAGGTTTCGCCAGATTCGGTGCAGACGCTTCTCCTCCGCAGTTGCTGATCTATTCTACTCATAAGGTTCCGTTCCAACTACACGCACGTCTCCCGGATAGACTTCCTGGATTCTTCTTTTATGATCTGTTCTTAAGGTGGATCGCATCGCCGACTCTTTCAGATCGTTGCTGAATTCACTCGGGCGTCACCCTGATCCCTTGTCTTTTGCCGCTCTCGAACCAGGTGGTGGGAATGAGAAGCGTCGCCAGTAGTGCTTCGCCGATCGAGGCCCCACTTTTTGCCGAGCCGACTTTGCCCGGCCCGACGATCCCTTCCCCCCTCTCCTCCTTGACCATTCCCCCTACTGTCAACGTGTCTTTTTTTTGGGTTATTCCCGTCCGCGGATGTCCTTCCTGGCAGGAATCCCTCAGTATGTCTCCTGTTCTACGCCTTCGCGCATCTTCCCCCTCACCAGCGGTGCTCATCCCGCTTCTTACCATCTTCCTTCTCCACGCCGATTCTTCCTAATGCGAGCACTTGTTGGAAAGCTGTCCCTTCGCCCTCTACAAGTCCCTGCGATATTTCCGGGCCCTTGATCATTGCAGACGGTCTTCGAACCCTCCCGTGTTGGATAGTGTTCTTGCCACTCTACCGTGTCAAGCCCTGGCCTTCCCCTAGACGAAAAACTCTCCCATTGCCTCCATGACAGACTTCTTCCCCACTCTACCCTATCCTCGCAGAACGCCTTTCCCTCACATATGCTTTTCCTGCGTCCACTCTGTGCTGTTCCCTACTCCTCCTTGGCTGCTTCCCTTGCCAAGGACACGACACCCCGTGTTGACTTACGCCGATGATGCCCTGCGGTACCTTGCGGTATGAGTCCCGAATATCAGCAATCTCTTATACCGCTTCAGGTACCTCACTCGTTTCAACACACCCTAGACCGACCGACTATTTAACTTATGGCCCTCCCCTTCCCCCAATTTTCACCGCCTCTTATCAATTGGCAATTATTCTTCTTCGTCGCTGTGGAGCCCCCATTTACTCTCTCCCTCTTTTCTTGTCACGCCTGGGTGCAAACCATAACGATTCACTGACCGGTGACAGTTCCACTCCCGTCGTTCTCCCTTCTTCCAACCCGTCCTCAATGCGCCTCACTCGCCCTATCATTTACACCATTCCTGTGGTCACCATTATAGGGCGAGAGCATTTTTTTTCTAAGGTGTTCAGTGTCCCCCTCCTGATTTTTATTCCCACTCCCAGCTTTTCAACCCAGCCCCCTCCCGCTTTTTTGTGCCCTCTCCCCCTTCCCTATTCCCACCCCCAAGCAAGTCCCTGTCATATCTCTTCCCTTTCCCTCCCCTCTAACCTACCACGGATCGCGTCCATCACTTTCTTTTTGTCGCGTTGCCCCCCCCTTCTTTCCTCCGTCCCGTGTTCTCCTCCTCACTTCCGCCAGCTTGAAACCTCCCCTTGCACCCCCGTTCCGCTTGTGTACCCCCCTGCAGGGCGTTCCACACACGACGTTTGACGCTATGATATTTGGCGCTGTGCCTAGGTACGCCACCCCCCCTCACGGACTCTGCAATAATTCTTGTTTGAGTGGCCTTAGCCCTTCCTTCCTACGGTTCTCACGGGGCGGATTTCGTTTCGCCCCCTCTTTCCCCCTGCGGCAGATCCAATAGAGTCCCCCCCGAGGACCACCTCCTCAAGAGCCGCTAGGCTCGCCCCCCCTCACAGCCCCCTCTCCCACCTTTCCTTTTTCGCTTATTTTCTTCTACACCCTTTTTATGCCTCCATACGAATTTAATAAAATCCTCGATATAAATTTTTGTATGCAAGATAATTGTTTTCGCACACCCCAGTTCTCCCGCTTTACGTGGATCCTCCCATGATGATTTCCTTGCTCGGTCAAGTAGCCATAATCTTCTGAGTCGCTATTCCATGTTTCACCATGGGGAACATTCGTATTTACGGGGCCTTCACTCCTCACTTCACGCCTAACCAAGGTCATTACTTAATTTCTTTGAGTTTGTGTCATTTAGGCACAAGCTTTTTTTAGCACCGGCCCCCCCTGATACGATCTAAGCCTGCCCTCTACACTCCTTTTCCGTCGGCCTTGTTTCGCTTCTTAGCTGGAGGTTCTATTTTACCGTGACCCTGCGAACTGATCCGACTCCGTCAGAGATGCTTCAACCTCTTGATCCGTTCTGCTTCACCCCCCCTTGTGCGATCTGGACCCCCAAACGGTGGTGACCCCTCCCCCCCTTCTCTCGCTTTAGAGGACTTTGCAAATAGTTTTGTTCCTGCACCCCCCATGTTCCGTTTTCCCCCAGATCGTCACACCTCAATCCCGTCCCCGGCCCCTCCTGCAACAAAAATTTTCAATTGCGCCGTTTGATCCTGCCGCTCCCTGCGATCATTGACTTCGTAACGGTTTAAAGCGCGAGAGTAGAAGGGAATGCCCCGTGCCTTGACAAAGATCTCGACAGTTCATTTTCTGCCCCCTGAAGAGCGCGTTTGACCGTAAAGGTCGGCTACCCTTTTTAGCAGGGTGGCTTCTCAAGACCTAGATATACGTAGATCGCTAATTTCGACTCCCGTTAGGACTGTACCAATGCGAGTAACGTTATTCTTCTGAATGAGGGATGGTTAAAGTCCCGTTTTCCCCCCCCCCAAACCCTACCACCTCTGTACCCCAGTACCCTGACTCCCTCCTGGTCTTCGTTGCTTTCCCTCGTTGTCTACAGCATCTTACGCGGAATTCCTCTATGAAGCCAGGTCCCACGTAACTCAAAGACAGGTATGTCACGCGACATAAGCATACGATTCCTCCGTCCCTCCGATGTTCATCATATCGATCTCAGAAGCGATGGCTATGTCGCCGTCGAGCTAGTCCTAGGGTGCTATGACCCCCTTCGATAACGCTCCCCGACTGTTCCTCTAAGATTTTCCGATCGTCTTCGAATGAGGCCCCCCAGCTCTGGGTGGGTCCTCCTTGCGTTCCCCTCTTCTATTGCGCCCGACAATTATAGTTTAGCCCGTTCTCCTGCTGGGCAGTGCACGGTTGATTAGAAATTCCTCTAACCAACGCCTGCGCCCCAAAAGCATCGCCATCAACCCTATTATTAAATCGCTCCCCACGCCCAATCGATCCTTTTGTCCGCTCTGGCTTTGGACGCCCTTTCCTTATTGATGACCTGCATTTTGGCCTACTAGATATGCTGGTGTCGCGTTTGATTGCGTTCAGTTCCATCCTTTCCCCGTGTTCCCGCCGACATGCTTGCTATCATTTCTCTTCTCCTACTCGCGCACCCGTTTTTCTGTTGAATCCGTACTTCCCTGTCCCTCCAGCCTCGCGGCGTTTTAAACGCCCCGTACAGCTTTTGTTTTGTTTAGGAAAAATGTTCTGTTGACGCAAACCCCACGACTTGGACCCCCGGAACTTTTCCTGCCCTTCCCAGTATTCCCAACATTGCTGCTGCCCGGCTCTTTTACTATGTTTTTTCTTTTTTTTTGTTTTATAATCTTTTTGAAGTTTATCCCCCTGACTAAGCGTTTGGATCTCCTTACTGTCTGTGTGTTTGTTTTTTTTTTTACAAGTTTTTGTTTTTGTGTGTTCGTGTTTTTTTTGTTTTTTTGGTCTTGGCGTTTTTTTTTTTTTGTGTAAGAGGATGGTCCTTGGGACGTGAAGGTCGTGGACTTCTGGAGTTTCTGTGTGTGATTGACATTTCTTTTGTTTTTTTTTTTATTTGCATTAGTTCCGGTCCTTCAGTCCTTTTGTGTCGTTTTATAAATGCTCTCTGCGGACGGCTGGGTACCAACATGCGCAGGACCGTATTGTGATATTTGTTTTTGCTATTGCCTCTGTTTTTCCTTATAGTTCCCCCTTTTCCTCTCCCCTCTTTTCGTAGAGAGACGTTCTCGATAATCCATTTATGCTTCAAATATACCTCTCTGAGTCATCACATCTCATTCGTTCGCTCACGTTATCATGATGTAGGTCTTTTCCTTCCTTTTTTTTACTTTCCTATCCTTAATTGAATGTTTCTACTTTCCTGTCATGTACTCTCCCAGAGACTTCCCAGCGTTTTGGAGTACGTTTATCCTTTCTTTACTTGGTTCTTTTTTTGTAAAGCAGGCCCTGGAACACATCGGATAAGCAGCAATCCTAGTAACTGTATTCCTTCCTTGGTTCATGACGTCCGTCTTGAACTCTTTTTGTTTGTGGCCTTAATCTCCTTTCCGTCGTTTCGCGTCTTGCTTCTCTGTTTCTTGGCTTTCCCCTTCTCTTGCCCTCCCGTTCAACCCCTTTTACCCTCTCTGCTGGTAGCCGGCTTCCTCTTATAGAGCGTTTGCAAAGTATGGGAGGCTTCTCCGAGTCGGTACTTCTTCGTCCTTGTAGACCTGGGAGATCCATTGACCTACCACGGCTCCTTGATACTTTTCGCATGGCTGTGGCATGCTTTTTCTCCTACTGGACGATTCGTTGATGATGTTTAGAACCCCAGAGTCGTTTTGCCCCGCAATCTTTCCTCTGAGGGAGTACCTTTACGTTCAGTCTTTTCGCTTCGCCCACACTTTAATGTTTTGCCTTCCCGCAATGATTTCGACTTGGGCAGCCCATATATGGCAGCCAAGCTATGTTTTCTCTTAGGTTACGAACGCCCCGCTACGGACAGCCAACCTCGACGACTACTTCCTAACCCTCGCTACCATAGATGTCCCCTTAAGGATAGTTCGTTCCGTAGGGCCTCCCCGAGCTTCGAAGACTTCCCCGAGGTATGTTTATTTTCCTATGCTCTAGTGTCTTCCCCCAGTTACTGGGGACCAACGTACTTTCTCTTTTTGCCTGTGTGGACCCTGTCCGGCTGCCGGTAATGATCCTAAATCCCTACCTGGGAAACCCCCTTGCGCAGATTCCGCCAGCCGAGACATTACTCATCATACCGGGTTGAACGTTCGAAGCGGTAGGTGTTTCCTCAACTTTCGGTAGTTCACGTATTGTCGAAGCGGCCGTTCACTTGTACCCGCTTCACGCTGACTGCATGACGTTTCATTTAGATGCGCCCCTGCAAACCCCTATTCGAGCATTTTATCGGGCTGTGGCGTTAGTGAGTTCTGTCTTATATCGGCCCTTCGGATTGTTCTTTCATCCCTTTTCCTATTCATCATACCCTTGTTACGTTTGTTCTTCCTTACCGTTTTGTAGCCCCCAGAGTCCATGTCTTTCACTTTCACCACCCTCCTATGCTTTCCCAGCTTTCACTGATATCTAATGTTGTAGACCCAGGCCACCGCCTTCGGATTCCGATCGTGTTTTTCGCCCCCCGGCTTTCGCAAGCGGTTCGTTGACACCTTGATTTCGACTTGGCGCTTCTGTGGAGACTTTTCTTCGCGCGATTTCGCAAACTTCTCCCCATGATCTACCGGTCTCCCTCACCCAAATTCACCCCAGTGATTTCGTGCTGGTTGCTGGTCTTGGAGTTTGCGAAATTTTTTGTAGCTTGGATAATAGTTTTTCTCAAATTTTCCCTCCCCCTGTCTTTCTTTTGATTCCCTGTCCCCCCCCCCCGGGGCTGCTTTATGTGGTTGTTTACTATTCCCGTGACCGTGTTGAACCGATTGTCTTGTCCCCCTCCACTTTTTCTTCTAGTCTTGACATCCTTGCGCGCTCCATTGTCACGTGATGGTCTGATCATGCATAGGTTTATGAGCTTCCTATGGTGAAAGGAGAGTTTGTCACGTGTACCTATGACAACTCTCTTTGCCCTGCATCCCCCTCCCGGAGGTTTCCTATTTTTTCACTGACCTTTTCCTTTCGCCCACCCACAATCCCAAACTAGGTTAAGAAGACTGAAAAGTGAATTGTTTCATCATTCCGCTTCCATATCTGCCCCTCTCGCCCGCGTGTTTACGTTTCTTTTTTTTTGGGGCCTTATATTGCATCCTTCCGTAGACCCGTGATCTTGAGTGGTTTGTGTGTTGGTTTGTTGTCCACCCCGACCTTCCGGGCATCCGAGGTTCCTAGTTGCTACGATCTTCTTCTTTTCCTTTCCCTCAGCTCTGATTAGCGTCTTTTTGGCCCGCCTGCCTTTAGAATCGCAGAACCAATCCCCGGTTCTTCTTGTGGCCCGCGGCCCCGACTTCCGTTAGGTCCTCCGCAGTTGTTGTCTCCCGTAGCACTCAAGAGGTAATTCTACCGTTGAGGGGGAGGTCTGGTCTGGTGCCTTCCCTGTATTGATTGTCATGGGTCTTCAAGGGTGCGTCCAGCGACGTTTGTCTTTAGGTTTTCTTAGTTTTTACGCCCGGCCTTCTTTTTTTCCCAGGGCGCCACTCCATTTGGTCATGTCTGGCCCGGTTTTTTTCTATTGGCTTCCAGTTTTTCTTTTGGCGCATTCCATTCCCTGGACTTTCGCCAAGTCATCTTTGTCGACCTCTATTTGTATTCCCCTGTCTTCCAAACTCGTCGATTGCAGAATTTGGCTTCTGGCCGTGATATTTCCGTGGTGTTCTTCTCACCCGGGTTCCGATCGGCGCTTTCTTTGTAACACCTAGCCGCGCGTGGTTCAGGTTTTCATCGCCCCTAATACGGTTAAGTTTTGTCCTGCGTCGGAGTGAGCACGTTCTACACCCGCGAACTTTACGATCCTTTTGTCGGAATTACACACCCCAACCCCTTGCCCCGTTTTCCCGTTTTGGTCCTTTCTTTTATCCCGTTTAAGTTTGAGGTATCGTTTTTTCCGACACTGTAGCCTGCCGCTCGTCCAACACAGCCCGTTGAGGTGTACCTCGATTTAATTCATCGACTTTACAGCCTCTCCCGTCGATGGACCCACCTTTATTCCATACTGTTCAAAAGGGTCTTCCGTTTCGTACTCCCCGTCGCCCTTTCTCTGTCGACCTACGTGTTTTTCATCTCTTCTCTGTTCCATGACATCTAAAAGTGATAATCGACAAAGAATGGCCGGTCCTTGCTAAGCCCGCTCGGTCGGACGTGGTAACTGGACACCCGTCGGCCTGGCGTCCCCCCCTCTCCTTCGCAATTTGCTTTGAAGGAGACTGCGAGGTCCCCGCCCTCCCCCTCCTGGATCACCCCACTTGGCGAGAATGGTGACTCCCCCTTCGACTTGCGAGGAGCCCTTGTCTCGCAATTCTCCCTCTCATTTCACAGCCTTACGTCTGTGACAAAGTACTATGGGTCCGTCTTCCCCCTGCGGGGGATGACGACGTCCCAGTTGACGGACAGATTTCGGTTGAAATGGGCACCCGGTACGTCCGTCATCTTTCTCAGAATGGCATTTATATGATGTTGATCCTGTGTCCTTCCTCCCCCAGTTGGTGGTGTTTCTCTAGCCTAAACTTAATCCTTGTGAGCTCACTCCTGAGGTGACTTAAGACCTCCCGTTCCACCCATCTGCGTCCTGCCTTGTGGGTAGTCGTATCCCTCTCGCAGAGCTTTCCCCTTGCTGCGGTCCCTGCTTACTTTAATTATTCGATTTATTGTTCACCGCGCCGACTTGAGGTTCCATTGACAGTGGAACGGTTTGCGCGCCGCGGCGACGGGTCTCTGCAGGCACTTCCCCCCTGGCGCTTGACGACTGCCGCCCTTTTTCCTTCTTCCCCAGCACAAGTACCTCCGAGTCTCTCCTGCCCGTTGGCCTTATTCGATGCTCTGTTATTAGGTCCATTTCTGGCCCGCAAAGTCCCGATGGAACCGTCGAGCTCGAGATCTGAATCGATTGCGGCTACTTTAAGCCTTTTCCGCTCTGGCCATGACTGTTTTGCCTTTTCTCGTGCGCTCCTTCACTTGAATGCGCTGACTGGGCCATTTTTGGTCGCCCGGTGCCAGGCGACCGATCACCCCCTGTCCCTCTCCCGTTTCAGATTCCTAGCCATAAGTTCCACCCCCCTTTCGGGTTTTTTTCTGTTCAGCTCGTACGGCCAATCCGCGGTCCAGGATCCACTCGGACGCTTTTTACTTTCCTCTCCGTCCCTGTGACTTCCCAAGCGTTGTATTCTTCCCGATCTTTTGTTTTTCTCCGCGGCTATTCCCGCCATTCTGCCAGCACCCTTCCTTTTGGAACGGTTTACTTCCCCCCCTTCTGTTGCGCTCTCCGCTCCCTTTTCGAGATGTCGGCCGGCTCCTCTTTTTTAAGGACGGCCTCAACCTTCCGCTTGCCCTGCTGTCCCTTCCCACCCCCTGGACTTCCTTTGTTCCCCCCCCCCCTAAGGACTGCCCGACGTTTCCGTCCCACTTTCCGGCCATCCATCGTCCTGTGACATGAACCCGACCCTTCCGTTCTGCAACCGTTTCACCTACAATCTGCTTCCCCCCCGTTTGACCCGGACTATCTTTACCTCCTCCCGACCTTGTCAGCCCCCTACCCATTTCCCCAACCCCCGTTTAACTTTTTTCTCCTTTATTACGCGTCGACCCCTCTCCCCGAGATGAACGAGACAGCTCCTTCCCCCCTCGCGCGATAATGCGGCCCAGACTTGATAACATCCCCCTCCCCATAGTTGGAAAGCACATGATCTCGTTGACGATTTGACTGCCCAGATACTAGGCCCACCCGCAAGACCAGAGTTCCACCGCACTCGTGACGTCACATTGGTCCCCGGCTCGTTCGCCTTTCCATGGATGCCACCCAGGTGTCTTCCTTCTTAGGTATTGTTTTGCTACGGAGCTTGACATTTATACTTCGTCGCGGAGCAGAGGCCAGTGGATATTACACTTAGGCAACCCGTACTAACCCTTTCTCTTCATGACGACCCTAATATTCCCTCGACACTCCCATTCTTTGAAAATATTTTCTTCTATTTCCGCTCCTGAACTTTTCTTCCCCAATACTCTGATACCCCTACCCTTCATGTCTCGTTCCAAGTACCATATAGCCCCCCATTGTGGAGGGAACAGAGAACGCCGATCCCCTCCCCCCCCTCGTTAAAATTCTAATATGCTCCGACGGCCCCTCCCCCTTTCGCCCTCCCCGACAATCCCCCTGTCATACTATGCATCACCGTCCATGGGTATCTCACCTCGATCAGTGCACTTTCCTTCCTTGCTCCCCCGCGCTGTAGTTTTCTCATCAGAGACCCTGAGTGAACCTGCCCATGGGTTGTTCTCTCCTTTCCCGACCCGCGTTCGAACCTCACTTTGCCGCGATTCTTTCCTCTTTCCCGTCGCATTCCATGCTGCTGCCTCGTGCCCAAGAATTCTGTAGTTGGCCTGAATTGACATCATGCCTTGTTCTGCATGGCCGCGCGTTTTTCCTCCAGCTTTCACCATGTTCGTCGAATGGTCCACGTTGAGCGACCTCCTGAGCCAGTCGCGCCCCTGATAGCCCCCAACCACTCCCCCCGCACCGTTCCCTAACCGAGCCAGCCATAATTTTGCCGGACGTCCTCCCCCCTTTCCCTCTCAGCTCAACAATATACCCTACGTTCTCTATCAACCTCTTATTCTACCGTCATGTACTACTTTTCGACCCCACCCGCCCTTCCCGTCGACCGGGCGCGCCCTTCTCTTAGCTTGCCTCCTGAGCCCTAATTTCTTCCTCTCATGACGCAATTTTGTGAGGTACCACGGCTGGATTGTACGACTACATGGCGTAGCGAGTCCCCTTCCTCTCTGCACTCCGTCCTTCCCTCCAGACGCTGCCCGTTGTTGCAGAACTTTTTTGTACGACAAGCCTTGCTTCTGTTCAACCGCCCCCCCCATGGTGCGATATCAGCCCGGAATCCTTTAATCATTTCGATATTTTTTTGAAAGCGTTTATTGAACCGTTGGCGTGCCATCGGTCGTCCCTGAACTCGGCGGCGCTGGCGGTCAGAGAGGTGGGCCCCCCCGGTTTGACTCGCATTGCTTAAATAACTACATTGCGTCTCTCCAACGACTTTCCAGTCAACTTCCTCCCTCGCTCCCTCTCTTTGCGGTGCCTTTTTTCTGCCACCCGCGCCGACTCCCGCCACCGGATCGGGACACTCACGCCAGCTCTCAACACGTTTCCCCTCTGCATTTTGATCATGGCTGCCCCATGGCGGATTCATCACGGCGCCTGCCCCGACGCAAACAGCCCGCCCCCCCTGACAAAGCTCCTCTTCCTGGTCCGCATCGATTGCGTTCGTGGTTTAGATTTCTTTTCTTTTCCTGACAAGGGGGTCAACTGACCTTTAGCTGACACGCGCCGAGCCGCTCCCCAGGACTGGGTCAGTATGTCCGTACCAATGGGATTTCTCGTTTTTTCTGTTCCCTTATTCTTGTTCCCAATACGGTTTTCCACCCAACCGCCCAAGTATTGTAGTGTTAGTTACAAAGCCGGCTACTTCTTTCCCTTTCACCACGCTTTTTGAATAGATTTTGAAGCTTCCCCTTCGCGTGTTTCATGACCATGCAAGTCCCTTTTGACTTAACAACGTTTCAATGAACTTCTGAAACATCATGACGTGACCGCGCCTTATAGTTCGTCCTTCCCCCCCTATCCTGATCTGCTCCTCAGAGTGGCTTATCTACTTCAGCCATCTCACGAGTTGCTCTGTCAAAACTGACTATGCAGGGCGTTGTGACTTTTTCTCGAACATTCTCGGTCGGCCATGGTCATATACATGCCATTCACCCTACTCCCCGGAGGGTCCTCTTCGCCGAGCGGGCTAGACTACTCCCTATACGAGCCTTAAATAGCGGGAGGCGTCCAGCTGCAGGTGATAAGTCCACGAGGACACTTCAGCCTCCCCACGACGAGGCTGACACCCTACGTTTCGTCAATCGCCGCCCAAGACCCATCACTTCATTTAAGCTGCGTGGAGGGTTTTTCTGGAAGCTCAACGTGATCTTCCGGAGTTGGCCCCATGCGATTGCTGGATCCACCTCGTTGCGGTGCTTAGTTACCCAAAGCTTGAAAGGTTTCCCCGACACTGGATGATTCCAGCTAACTCTATCTTTATAGTCTCTACTTTTTTTTTTCTCTCCTCGTTTCCCTGTTTTTCTTTGTCGTTTGGAGTTCGTTGTAACACCCTTCACTTTTGTTTTGGTTGTGGAACTACCCCCCCTCCTTATCCACGTCCAGTTCGAGCAAGAGGCCAAATGCGGCTTGACCCTTTTTACGGGTTGACAGACTTCATTTTTGACTATACTTCTGGATGCTTTTTGATTTTTGAATGAGGTCCATCACGTAATGCGAGTACCAAGCATTATGAGGGAGTTTATGAAATTTTTTTCTGAACATTATTGATTGGCTAAGGGGTGCTTTTCCTGATGTGATTGGTCTCTCCAGACTGTTGTGCCAGCTCGTTTAAGTGCTCCTGGTATAATCTTGGAGGGGAGACCTCACGCTCGGCGACTGCTCTTGATCCCCCTAACCCCCCCATTTAGCGAGGCTCTATTTCAGCCCCTTCGGAAGAGCCAATCCTTTTTGTCGTTCCGTCACCTTCTTCGTGAGGTGGTTTCATCGTCCATTTCCGGGTCTTGGAGGAATCGTAGACGGACGGCTGCATGATATCCATTTGCACATTCTTCCGTAGCCCCATAGTCCTGCCCCCGGGCATTTTATTTTCTTTCTTTTTTTTTTCTTTTTTTTTTTTTTTTTTTTTTTCTCTTTTTTTTTTTTTTTTATTTTCATCGTTTTTTTTTTGTTTTTTATTTGTCCGGTTTTCCTGTATCCTACCTTTGAATTCCGACTTCCCCACTGGACCTTTGTACCACACTCGACCAACTTCCTCTTCCTTTCAAGTTTGACGATGGACGAGTTGGCGGACTTGCAGGTATGCCCGTATGCATGCTCCCTTTATGGTTTTTCCTTTGGGTTTGATATTTTTGTCAAGCCGTTGAACCCTCCTTTTCATGGTCATCCTCGGACCCTTCCCACTCTAGATCCGCCTCCTTTTATTTTTCTGCCTCCCATTCGCAGTCCAAGCCCCCACTACGTAGGACATTGGTAAACTTCTCGGGCTTCTAGTCTCTCTTTTTCGGGCGACTCCTATTTTAGTCAAGTCGAAATGTTCCCCCCCCTTTATGTAGCACAGACGGCTAGTTCCGCATGCAAATCCCGGAGTTTCGCCAGGAAGTATGGAAAAGGGCTTATGATAGGAGGGGCTTGCCGTTCGGGAGGGTCGGCTTAACCTATTGTACTTTAGATGGATGAGCGAGCCATGAAATTACTCAGGTCCGAATAAGTGTGATTATGCTGTGGCGCGTTTCATTAATTTGGACTAGATCGATGTCATGACGGTTTTCCACGTTAACGACGGTTTCCAAGCCGACTCAACTGTCTCTATTGCTTGGCGGACCTGCCTGATTGAATTCGTCTTCTGATCGACCCCAAATTGTTTGTTCGTTCAAGCTCCCGACGGAACCTCCTTGGCCCGCCTCTTTACTCCCCCCCCACGATTGCGCTTTCCTGTCGCTTGCTTAAGCCTTATGTTCCCGCCAAATCGAGGCCGGACCCCCCAACTGCTGGGCGTAACGAGGCCTAGAAGAGCGGGGGAAGCAGGAGCGCGTCGTTCTTTTCTCTGGTTGCCTGAAGGTCCTAGCTACTGCGTGTGGCCCCCCATTTCCAAGCTCTTCGTCTTTGGGCTGTGCGCCCGGTGCGATGTCTTGCTATCCGACCTCGTTCCGACCAGTCTGGTAGGTTTCCCAGCCCCTTTGCGCCATGTTCGGACGCATTTCTTCTTCCAGTCCCGCCGTTACCTCTCCAGAGACTGCCTTCCGCTCCGTAGAGGGGTTTTGGGTTGGAGACTCGGCTCTGGCTCCTTCCTAGATGTGCTTTGCGTTTGAACGGTTAATCCCTGATGACCATTTGACTATAGCTAGTGAACACAAGGTTAGGGGCAAGAGTTTGTTAGTATGCGACCGCACAACCCCTTATGCGCTCGTTGCTTGTCGTGGGCGTTAATTTTTTCTATTTTACCAGTATGGTGTAGCTTAGTTATTGTTTGTGTACTATTTTCCTGAAGATCCTTTTTTAATAGGGAGAACCTGTCATTTTGAGAACTCCGGCTCCATTTGACACGTTGTGGCCACCCACTAAAGTAGTATGCCGCGTACGGGTATCGGATGTCAACGCGGGCTCATCATTAACTCGAGTCACGTAGTTGTTCAGCACGTTTCCCAGGTTCAGCTTAATTCGTGGCTGTGCATTAGTGATTAGGCATATTTGGCCTTTTTTGTCAAGCTGATTCCCTCCAGCCAGCATGTGGGTAGACGTGGTCTTCACCATTACGAGGTTCAGCCCACTGAACCCGTCTTGCTCGGAATTTCTTTTCCCGTCTCTCCTGTCTGCGTCTTCAGATTTCTCCTATTTCCTTTGCTGTTTTCCCCCTGCGTTCTCCCCCCAATGGGTTTTGTGATTATTTGGGACGCTTTTACGCTTTTAATTTTTTCTAACTCTCGTCACGACTTTTCTCACCCTACTATTTTCCTCCTTTCCTATTGATGATTCATGCAGGTTTTTCGTTGATTATTCTTATTTTAAGTCAGTCTTTCTGGATTGAAACGATAAACCTTCCCGCTCTTCGTCCTCTTCTTTACTAATGTAACGAGGTGTCTTTCGCCACTCCCCCCCAATCGAGGAAAATAGACGGTTTTCCGCCATCTTCCTTTTCCGTCAGATTCCTGCCACTTTCTTTCATCTTTATTTTCTTGCGTCTTCCGATGGTCGGTTGTTTTTTTTTCCTATATTACTGGCGTCTATTACTCCGGTGTTTTATGATTTTTCCACGATATGGCATGGCCCCCATCCGCTGTCTCATCCGCGTATATCTTATTCTTTCCGCGACAGTAAGAGGGTCACAGAGTCCGATCAGGCTCCACTACTCGTCTAACCGATAACAGGTGTGATCGGGGGGGGTTTCTCAAGGTTTTGAGCGTGTTGCGGTCCAATCGCAGTCGCTTCGGAGACCGCCATGATTCTATTACAGTGCCGAGAGGACTTTATGTGTTGATACGTTTTCTCTCTGGTGGTGTACGTATTTTATCCCTCATGGGTGACGAAATGCTTGAGAGAACGTTTAAGTCTCTTTTTTGGAACTCAAGCCACCGGTATTTATGGTGGTTGTGGTACCCCACCCCGCATCGCAGGCGGGATGATGGCGTTTGCCTTCCGTTCTCCTGCTGTTCAAATTTCCCCCGGCTAACTCGCCATTCCTTCGTTGATAATCCCGTTTCTGTCGATATACCTAGCTTTAGCCCATTCACCGACGTCGCTCAAGACGGCTGAGTCGCAGCTTTACTTTCGGAGATAGTGTGTGGGTAATTTCCTTCCCCCTATCTTCGCGTTTCGGAGGGATAGTTTCTCCCCCCGCCAGCGTAGATCCCCCCCCATTGCGCGTTCGAGTCTTGGGGCCGATTTATCTTGTTAATCCACCCCACACTCGCCGGTTTTCCGATTCTGGTGCCTTTTTCGCGAGGCTAGGTACTTTGACTGGTGGGTATCCGTCTTGTGTTTCATCAGCGCTGACACCCCTCACACCAGTTTTCCCCCGCTCCTTGTGTCTTTCAGAGCCCCGTACGGAGTTACTCCCTATCTGCTCTCGTTCGACAGGCCACCCACTGGAGGAGGCCACATGCGTCACAAGTGGATAGGTGGCCCCCGACCATCTCGCGTCCGCATGAGCGTATCCCTGGACGGTTTTTCCCTAGGATTTTTGTTTATGGCCGCGTCACTTTCCTTCCCATGGATCCCCTAGCGAACGAGCCTCTAAGTTGCCCATATAGGGCCTTTTTTCCGCCGTTCCGCGGTGACGCCGGTAACAGTGGGACGGTGAACAGACGTGAAGTGGAACTTTCCCCACAACAGGTCCTGTCCCCTCGCTTTGCCCCCTGCCTTCAGTGATCCATTCTCCCCACGACGCGACGTGTTCAACGTCTTGGATCCCCAACTGGAGGGCCTACACAGTCTGTTCACATCGCGAGCTGTTTTTTTGATGATCTGAATGGGCCTTCTTCGAACCTCAGAATTGGCAGCTTTTGCGAGGTGGGACACTTTGCCCCGCCAGTCTTGTCAAGATGTTCCTTGTCCTTTCTTCACCTTTACTGCCGCTTTCTGACTCAAAGTGAGGTGACTGTGC